>Ga0247667_1000014_pt1 | contig 159382 bp, 135 predicted proteins | sample CNK08_metaG_FD_183027 | JGI IMG/M metagenome (GOLD analysis project Ga0247667, IMG submission 183027) | Soil microbial communities from Purdue University Martell Research Forest, Indiana, United States - CNK08 | ecosystem: Environmental > Terrestrial > Soil > Temperate forest > Bulk soil... | reverse complement strand
GGCCTTATCGGGAGTTCGAACGCCGCCGCGAGGGGATGTGCTTCGCCCTCGACGGCGGCGTTTGGCTTCATCGGCATCGGATCCGCGACGAGCCGATGGTCCACCTCGTCAGCGCCGACAAGGAGCGGCTGCTCGCGCTCGGCCGCGAGCTCGAGCTCCGGCCGGAATGGCTGCAGTACAAGCCACTCAAAGACCCGAGGACAGGAATCAGGGTACCGGCGTGGCATTGGGACTTGTGGGGGACGCGGCTGAGACTCTTAGACTGTTCTAGCTCCTAGTCACTGTTTTCTCTTTCCATCTTTGGTGCGCGGACTCCCGGCCACCAATTCCATCGTCCCGCGATGTGCATGATCGCGGGGACCAGCACCATGCGGATCAGCGTGGCGTCGAGCAGCACGGCCGCGGCGAGCCCGAAGCCGATGAGCTGCACCGCCAGGACTCGGGTGAAGGCGAACGTCCCGAACACGAGGATCATGATCAATGCCGCGCTCGTGATCGTGGAGGCCGTCGCCGACAGCCCTTCCATGGTCGCGTGGTCGTTCCGGCCCGTCTTGTCGAACACCTCTTTCACGCGGGTGAGCAGAAACACCTCGTAATCCATCGAGAGGCCGAAAACGATCGCGAAGACGAGCACCGGCACCACCGCCCAGATCGCCTGGGTCGGCCCCGAGAGCCCGAACAGGCGGCCACCGTACCCGTGCTGGAACACGAGCACCGTGAGTCCGAACGCCGCTCCCACCGACAGCAGGTTCAGCACCACGGCCTTGATGGGCACGAGCAGCGAGCGAAACGCCACGAAGAGCATGATGGCGGTGATCCCGAGGACGAGCCCCACCGTGTCCGGGAAGCGCCTCATGAGCTCCTGCTGCGTATCGACGTTCGACGCGGCGAAACCGGCGACCAGCACCTCCGCCCCGTTGAGTGCCCGCACCCCGTGCGACACGATGGCCCGTACGCGCCGGACGACGTCCATGAGACCGGTGAGCGAGACCGTGTCGGCCGGGATGACGTCGAGGAGCGTGACTCGGTTGTCGGCGCTCAGGTACGCGTCGAAGAACTTCGGGTTCTTGGCCCGTACCTCGTCGGGCTCACTGTAGTAGATGGCGAGCTGCAGCGTGGACATACCAGTCTTGATGGTCGCGACGCCGCGGACCTCTTTTACGCGGGGATCCTTCCGGATCGAGTCGGTGAGCGCCTTGAGGCCGGGGAGGCGGCGGCCCGAAATGGCCGATTCGCCTTCGGGTAGCTGAACCACGACGCGAACGGGTTGGATCACGCCGCTCGCCCCCATTTCGCGCAGCGCCTCGAGCCCCTGGCCCGACTCCGACTCGGGCGGAAACCAGTTGGTGGCGGGGAGGCCCAGGCGGATCTGGCTGAGGGGAAACGTGAGCAATGCGACGGCCATGCCGCCCACCGCCACGGCTCGCCAGGGGCGATGGCCGAGCCAGCGGGCCCACCGCTCCCAGCCGGTCGGCGCGTGGAACCGGGCGAGCGGGCGCGCCAGCCACTTCGGGCGGTCGATGTTCCGCCCCAGCAGTGCGAGGACCGCGGGGAGAAACGTGGTGGCCAGCAGCACGGCGACGGCGACGACCAACAACCCCCCAACACCCACCGAGCGGGTGTCGGAGAGGGGGGTCGTGACGAGCGCGGCGAATCCGACCACCACGGTCAGCCCCGACGTCACCACCGCCGAGCCTGCCGTCTCCACGGTACGGATGGCGGCGTCGGCCGCCGAGAGACCGCGGTTCAATTCCTCGCGAAACCGAGTGACGATCAGCAGCGAGTAGTCGATGCCGACGCCGAGCCCTACCATCGTGGTGATGTTCAGGACAAAGACGGACATCGGTGTGTAATGGGCGGCGATGGTCACGAGGCCGAGCGCGATGGTGATCGCCAAGACGCCCACGATGACCGGGAGCGCCGCCGCCACGAGGGCCCCGAACGCGACGATGAGAACCAGCAGCGTGAGAGGCAGGGCGCGCTGCTCCCCGCGCTCGGTGTCTTCGGCGCTGATGGTGCGAACGTCGTAGTCCAGGGCGGGGAATCCGGTGACCATCACGTCGAACCCGGCGGCGCCGGGGGCCCGGGCCAGCGCGTCGCGGATCACGGCGCGCAGGTCAGGCACGAAGCTCGCACTCAGGTCGCGCGTCGATTCCGGCGTGAGCGCGGCGATGAGAAAGGTGGTGCGCCGGTCCTCGCTCACGAAGGTGGACTCGCCGATGGAGCGAAGCGAGATCACCTGGCCGACATAGGGACGCCGCTCGGCCGCCGCTTTCAAAGTGTCGAGGACCGTTTCGAACCGCGGGTTGGTCCACCGGACGGGGCCGTGTATGACGATCGCCACGTAGTCGGCGAATGGGGTCGGGAAGGCTTTCTTGAGGAGCTCCGTGGCCCGGCTGGCTTCCGTGGTCTCGCTCCCGCTGCCGCGCAGCGCGAGGGCCTGTTGAACATGACACGCGCGCGGCCCGAACAAGAGCGCCAGGGCCGCCCACGCCGCGATGACCCACCCGCGCAGGCGGATAATGGGTGCGGCGGGCAACGTGATCACTTATTGGCCAAGCATAGGCAGGCCACAATCATAGAGACCGCAACGGACCAAAGCTAGCGGCGCAACCGCGCTCGCTCCCATATTGCGCGCATGCTCGAACGACGCATTCTGATTCTCGTGTCCACGCTCGTCGTGTTCCTCGTATCCGCCGCCCTGTGGAACACCTTCGTGCATCATCCCTCGCGTGCCGCCGAGGCGCCCACCGCCGCGGCCGACAGCGTGACGACCTCGCCCGGCGCGCAGCCGTTGACTCCACCCGCCTCCCCAGGTGTCGCCCCGTCGCCGCCGCAGCCGGCCGCGGACGCCGGAGGCCCGAGCTACATCGTCTTGCTCGCGCGCTCCGAGATCCGCCGACGCATCCGCGCCAGCGCGGGCCTCACCTACATGAACGACATCGTCGCCGCGAGCCCGGACTCGGAGATCCATCGGTGGGACGGGCGCGTCGGGTCGCCGGTGCGCGTGCTGCTCGCGCCGTCCACCACCGCGAACTTCCAGCCGGCGTTCCTCGATCAGGTTCGGGCCGCGTTCCAACGCTGGATCGAAGTCGGCGTCCCGGTGCGCTTCACCTTCGACGCGGACACGTCCACGGCCGAGGTACGGTTCCAGTGGCGCATTCAATTCGACGGGGAGAAGTCGGGGCAGACGGAGCTGCAATGGGACGACGAGGGCAAGCTGACCGGCGGGACCGTCACCCTCGCGACCTTCGACCCTAAGGGGCAGCCGCTCGGGCCTGACGATGTGCGGGTGATCGCCCTGCACGAGATCGGACACCTGCTCGGGCTCGACCACTCCCACGACACCGGCGACATCATGTACGCGCAACCGAAGGTTCGGGACCTCTCGCCGCACGACATCGCCACCGTGCAACTGCTGTACGATCTCGCGCCCGGCTCGCTACGCGGGAGCCGCTGAGCGCGCGGGATGGCTCCGCTATATTGAGGAAGGGCGGTAGGGCACCTCATGACGCATCGCAGCATCGTCTCCTTTCTCTCGCACGAAACGCCGGATGGCGGGGCGGCCACTCTCGCCCAGGCGCTGGACGCCCGGGTACGCGAGGGGACGCTCACCGAGAAGCTGGCGGACGGAGCGGTGCGCTGTTTCGCCTGCGGGCATCGCTGTCTCGTAAAACCAGGCCGCCGCGGGATCTGCAAGGTCCGCTTCAATAAGGACGGCACGCTGTACGTTCCGGCCGGTTACGTAGCGGCCCTGCAATGCGATCCCACGGAGAAAAAGCCGTTCTTCCACGCGCTGCCCGGATCGGACACCCTCACGTTCGGCATGCTGGGGTGTGACTTCCATTGCGGCTACTGTCAGAACTGGCTCACCAGCCAGGCGTTGCGCGACGAGGCGGCGGGAGTGCTCCCGACCGACGTGACGCCGGACGGCTTGGTGCGCCTGGCGCTGCGGCGGGGAGCACGCCTGGTGGGCTCGTCCTACAACGAGCCCCTGATCACGGCCGAGTGGGCCGTCGAGGTGTTCAAGGCGGCTCGCGCACAGGGTCTCAAGACCGCGTTCATCTCGAACGGCAACGCCACCGCGGAGGTCCTCGACTTCATCCGCCCCTGGACCGACTGCTACAAGATCGACTTCAAGGCGATGGATGACCGGCGCTACCGGGAGCTCGGCGGCGTCCTGCAGCACGTCCTCGACGCCATCCGCATGGTGTACGAGCGCGGGTTCTGGCTCGAGCTCGTGACACTCGTGGTCCCCGGCTTCAACGACGACGGCGCCCAGCTTCGCCGGGCCGCGGACTACATCGCGTCCGTGAGTCCCGAAATCCCGTGGCACGTCACCGCGTTCCACAAGGATTACCGGATGACCGATCCCGATGACACCTCGGCCGAGACGCTCGTGCGCGCGTGCGAAATCGGGGCCGCGGCCGGCCTGAAGTTCATCTACGCCGGCAACTTGCCCGGTCAGGTGGATCGGTGGGAGCACACGTGGTGTCCGGACTGCGGGGAGCTCTTGATCGAGCGCTACGGCTACACGATTCGCCGGCAGGGGATCGGGAGCGACGGCCGCTGCGGCGCGTGCGGCCGGCAGATCCCGGGCGTCTGGTGCTGACCGCGTTGCTCGTGGTGCTGCAGATGGGAGCGGCCCCCGTGCGGGCGCGCTTCGACGCCGCCACGTTCGACGCCCTCGTGCAGGAAGGAATCCGCGCGGGCGCCTATCCCGGTGCCGCGCTGATCATTGGTCGGCGCGACACCGTGCTGTATGCGAAGGGCTATGGGCATTTGACCTGGGCGGCAGCGAGCCCGGCGGTCGATCCGGAGAGCACACTCTACGATCTGGCGTCGGTCACGAAAGTCATCGCGACGACGACCGCGCTCATGCTCCTGGTGGAGCGCGGGCAGGTGCGGCTCGATGCCCCCGTCGCCACCTACGTCCCGGCCTTCAACGGTGCGGGGACATCGGCCATCACGGTGCGGGAGCTCCTGACGCACACCTCGGGGCTGCGGGCCGATATTCCGGACGCCGAGCTCAAGGCGATCCCCGACAGCGCGAGCCTCATGGCCCGCGTCCTGCGCGAAACACCGCGCGTGGCGCCGGGCTCGCGCGTGATCTACAGTGACCTGAACGCGATCTTGCTCGGTGAGGTCGTGCGCCACGCGAGCCGCGAGCCGCTCGACGTCTTCGCGGCCCGCGAGATCTTCGAGCCGCTCGGGCTCCACGAGACCATGTTCCGGCCGCCGGCGAGTTTGCGGCGGCGCATCGCGCCCACCGGCGTGTGGCACGGGCATGCGATCGCCGGCGTGGTGAACGACGGCAGCGCGTTCAAGTTGCGGGGCGTGTCGGGCAACGCGGGGCTGTTTGCGCCGGCGATGGATGTCGCGCACTTCGCGCAGTTCGTCATGCGCGGTGGGACGCGCACGCCCCCCGACGGCAGGCCGCTGCTGCGTACGGAGACTGTCCGGTCGTTCACCTCCAAGGCGACGGCTTTCGGGCCTCGTAGTGAAGCGCGCGCGCTCGGCTGGCAGGCGTTACCGACGGGAGAAAGCGTCTCGAGCGCGGGCACGCTGTTCGGCCAGCACAGCTACGGGCACACCGGCTGGACCGGAACGTCGCTGTGGATCGATCCCGATCGCGACCTGTTCGTCGTGCTGCTCACGAACCGTGCGTACGCGCCGCGCGCCCGCAAGCCGTTCACGGTTCTCAAACAGGTCCGCGGCGCCGTCGCCGACGCGGCGGCCCGCGCGTCCGATGCCTCCTGAGCGTCCCACCCTCATCTACGACGGCGAGTGCGTGTTGTGTCGGCAGTGTGTCGACGCCGTTCGCCGCTGGGACCGGGAACATCGGCTCGTGACGATCCCGTTCCAGGATCAGGCCCGTGTGGCCGCGTTCGGTATCCCGCTCCCTGCGCTCGCCGCGGCGATGCATTTGGTTCGTCCGGATGGACGGGTGTTCGCGGGCGCCGACGCGGCGCCGGAGATCCTGCGCCTCCTGCCCGGGAAACGGTGGCTGGCGTGGGGATTCTACATTCCGGGCGTATTGCCCGTGGCGCGACGCGTGTACGCTCGCGTCGCGCGCCAGCGCCGGTGCCTGGTGCGGGGGTACGCGGCCAACTAGGTTCGGGGAATGGAGTCGATGGTGAGGAGTGAACGATGACGGCGCCCGTGGCGCTCAATGACGACTCGGTCCGCAAGGCGCTCCGGCAGGTAAAGGATCCGGAGCTGGACATGAGCATCATCGATCTCGGCCTCGTGTACGACGTCGAGATCGTCGACGGCGAGGTACGGGTGAAGATGACGCTCACGTCGCCTGGCTGCCCCGCGGGGCCGATGATCACTAATGACGCCTATCGCGTGCTCCGGGCGCTCGAGGGCGTAAAGGACGTGGACATCGAGATCGTCTGGGAGCCTTACTGGACCCCCGAGCGCATGGATCCGAAGGTGCGCGCGTTGATGGGACTCTAAGCGAGCGCGCCGAGGAGCGCGTCGCCGAGCGCCTCGACTTGCCAGCGCCGGAGCTCGCCGCCACGGGCGAGCCCGGCGCGATCTTTTGCTAGGGGTTGCGCGCGGGCCACGGCTTCGAGGCTCGACCGCGCGGCCAGGATGCCCGGATCGAGCCCGAGCTCGGCGGCGACCCGGTTGCGCGCCGCTTTGAGCCGCTCGACGCGTGCCTCGACCGCCGGATCACGGGGCTGGCGGGGGGCGCGTTCGACCCGGGGCAGCTCGCGCTCGGGCAACGCGAGGGCCCGCTGCACCGCTCCGACCAGGGCGGTGCCGTGCCGGCTCGCCAGGGAGTCGGGAAGCCCCACGATGCCTCGCAGGTCCGGGGCGGCGCGAGGCAGTGCTTTGGCTACGGCGAGGAGCGCGTCATTGCCGATGATCCGGAACGTCGCCCGGTCCTGCTCGGCCGCGACGGACTCCCGCCAGGCGTACAGCTCCCGCAGGGCAGCCAGCTGCCGCGCCGGCAATACCTTTGCCCCTTTGATGCGCAGAAACGCATCCTCCCCTTCGGGAGTGCCGGTCCACCGCAGGTCTTCGAGTCTGGTGAACTCTTCCTCCGCCCAGGCCAGCCGGCCGAGCGCCAGGAGACGCCCCCGCAGCGCCTCGCGTAGCGCGGGCAGGTGCTCCGTGTCGGCCGCGGCGTACGCGAGCATCGGCGCGGGCAGCGGGCGCCGCGACCAGTCGGCTTTCTGGTGCTCCTTGGCGAGCTTCACCCCTACGTACTTCTCGAGCAACGCCGCCAAACCGACGGCCGGCTCCCCCGCGAGCTGCGCCGCGATCCGGGTGTCGAACAGCCGGCGCGCCCGGAATCCGTAATCGCGATCGAGCGTCCGCAGGTCGTAGTCGGCGTCGTGGAAGATTTTCTCGACGGCGGCGTTCCCGAGGAGCGTGCCTACGGGGGAGAGATCCGCCAGCGCGAGCGGATCGATGATCTCGGTACGGGTCGGGCTGGAGAGCTGAATCAGGAAGATCCGATCGCGATAGCGGTGGAAGCTGGCCGCTTCCGTGTCGGCCGCGACGCGCGGCTCCTTGGACAGGGCCGCGATCGCGTCGGCGAGCGCTTGGGCCGTCTTGATGTAATTCACTCTTCCTTGCCGAGCTGTTCGAAACCCGCGGCGATCTCCTCGAGCGCCTTGGCCAGGGTCTTGTAGAATTCAGGGTCGGCCGGCTGGGGTGCGCCTCCCAGCGGATCGCCGGCGCATTTACGGGCAGCGCGCGCGGCATGACGGACATAATCGGTAGAAACCCGCATCGTTTTCCTCGGGATCGGGGTGTCGGTGGCTGATCCAGTGCAGCTGATCCAAAAGATACGCGCGGCGCTCGAGCCCCGGAGCCTGGGCGAGTGGCCCACGCCGCTCGAGCACGCACCGGCGCTCGCCGCCGCGGTGGGAGGAGGCCTGGCGGAGCTCGCGCTCAAGCGTGAAGACCGCTCGTCCGCCCGATACGGCGGGAACAAAGTCCGTGCGCTCGAGTTTCTCTTCGCCGGCATGCCGGCAGGCACCGTGTTCGTCACCGTGGGCGGCACCGGCTCCACGCATTGCCTCGCATCCGCCGTGCATGCCGCCGCGGTGGGGTGTCGCGCGGCGATCGCGCATTTCCCCCAACCCGATACGGCGGAGAGCCGCGCGGTAGCCGCCGCCACTGCCGCGCACGCGGCCTTCGTGGTACAGGCGCGCGCCCGCGTGACGCTGCCCCTGGCGGTGGTCGAAGTGTGGCGCCGGGCGCGCTCGCTCGGGCCCCGTCGCTGGATCCCCGGCGGCGGCGCGCATCCGGGCGCCGTCATGGGTCACCTGATTGCCGGCCTCGAGCTCGCGAATCAGGTGGATCAACCGCCGGACGCGATTGTCCTGCCCTTCGGCACGGGCGGGACCACGGCGGGCCTCACACTCGCCGTGGCGACGCTCGGTTGGCCGACCCGTGTGGTAGCCGTGCGCGTGGCGCCCGCGATCGTGGCGAATCGGTGGCGGTGTATGAGGCTCGCTCTCGGCGCTCAACGCATCCTCGAACGCCACGGGGTACCGATCCCCGCTCCCCGCTCTCCCGAGATCGTAGACGGACTTGGCCGAGGGTACGGCTGGCCGACGCCCGACGGAGAGTCCGCGCGGCTGGTTGCCGCCGAGCACAACATCACACTCGACCCCACATACGGCGCCAAAGCCTTTGCAGTGCTCTTGCGACGTGCCGCGGGTAACGTGCAACGGGCTGTATTCTGGCATACGTTTGCCGTCCCAGGTCCCACGCTGGAGCCCGCGGCTTGACGCCTTTCCCGCCGGTCGAGGTGACGGTCTACCCGTACGACTGTGACGCGTTCGGCCATCTGAATCAAGCGGCCATGCTCACGCTGCTCGAGCGCGCGCGTTGGGATGCGCTGGCGCGCGGGCCCGGGATGGATCTGTTCGACCGCAACGGCGTTTGGCCCGTGGTGCGCAAGACCACCGTCGAATACCAGGGGCCCGCCTACGCGCGTGACGTGCTCCGAGTCGAGACTGTCCTCGTACACCGCGGCACGACCAGCATGACGCTGCGCCACGTAGTACGCCGGATCTCCGATGAGGTGCAGGTGGCGGAGGCCGAGATGGTCTTCGTCTGCGTCGACCGGCTCGGCCGCGCGACGCCCCTCGCGGACGAGATCGCGCGGTATCTCGGTCCTCCTCCGCCTCGACCCGGCGCTGGGCACCAGCCGCTCCGCGTGTCCGTGGGAGACGCCGAGCTGGCCGTGGAGGTCCGCGGCGAGGGCCTGCCGGTGGTGTTCGTGCACGGCTTTCCCTTCGACCGTACCATGTGGCGGCACCAGCTCGCGGCGCTCTCTCGCGTCCGGCGCATCGCGTTTGACCTGCGGGGTGTGGGCGGATCGGGAGCGCCGCCCACGGTCGACGGGTACTCGCTCGGGCGTTACGCGGACGACGTGATCGCCGTGCTGGACGCAGTCGGCGTCCGTGACGCCGTGCTCTGTGGACTGTCCATGGGTGGCTACGTGATCTTCGAGCTGTTGCGACAGCATCCGGATCGGATCAAAGCGCTGATCTTGGCGGATACCAAGGTCGAGCCGGATTCCAGGGAGGGGAAGCGCGACCGGGATCAGCTCATCGCGGCGGTCGAGCAGCAAGGCGCCGATGCCTTGACCGATCGGCTGCTCCCTCGCCTGCTCGCCCCGGCGACTCAGGCCACCCAGCCCGAGGTCGCGGAGCAGGTTCGGGAGATGGCGCGGCGCTGGTCCGTGCCCGCCCTCGTCGGTGCGCTACGTACGCTGCGGGATCGGCCCGACTCGTCAGACACGCTGCGGTCGGTGCGTGTGCGCACGCTGGTGTTGGTTGGCGACGACGACGCGATCGCGCCCCCGGCCACGGCGCTGTCGATGGCGAAGCTCGTTCCGAACGCTCAATACCATATCGTGCCGGCGGCCGGTCACCTGGCGCCACTCGAGCAACCGCTCGCCACCAGCCGCCTGGTGGCGGATTTCCTCCGCGCGATCCCCTGAACACAAGCACCCCCGGTGAGCGGAGGGCGTCAGTTATGATCCCTTACGCTGGGGTTTGCCGGGTGGGGTCGCACTCTGAAAGACGTCCCGATTCTTGGCGATGAACGACTTCCACTGAGGCGGTGTGTCTTCCTCGGGGAAGATCGCGGTGACCGGGCACTCCGGCTCGCAGGCACCGCAATCGATGCACTCATCCGGGTGGATGTAGAGCTGGTCCTCTCCTTCGTAGATGCAGTCCACGGGACAGACATCCACGCAGGAGCGATCCTTCAGGTTGATGCACGGCTCGGCGATGATGTACGTCATGTAATCGCAAACATAGAATCGGTGACACGCGAGTCAAGTCCTGCACCCGGCGCCACTTGTCTTCATTGAATCGCGCCCGGGACAGCGATCCTGGTCAGCGCCGCCAGCACTACGACGAGCGAAAGATGCTCGAGGAGCATGGGCTGGTCGGCTTCATCGGGCGCCGTGCTGAAGCCGGCGCTCGCCGCAGCGGCGAGCGCGATCAGAAGCAGCAGGCCCTCGTGGGTCACGACGTAAATCGACGCCGCGACCGCGGCGGCGAGCCAGCGATGGACGCGAGTCAGCGCGCGGAAGCCACGGCCCCCGTCGAGCTGCCACACGGGAAGCAGGTTGAACAGGTTCACCCACGCGCCGAAATGTCCGATCGCTCCCCACACGCCGATGCGCGTCGCAAAGTAGACGCCGTACGCCGCAGCCGCAGCGCCCAGTCCCCAGAGCGGTCCGGCAAGGCCGACCCGCGCGTCTTCACGAGGCGTCGCCGGATATTGCTTGAGACGGATTACGGCGCCGAGGCCGGGGATGAACATCGGCGCCGTCGCCTTGATGCCGTAGCGCTGGAGCGCCTGCACGTGCCCCATCTCGTGCACATAAATGGAAAGCACGATGCCGATCGCGAACTTCCAACCCCACAAGGTCCAATACACGCCGGCGGACAGGAGCATGCTGAACAGCGTGCCGGCTTTGGTGAGTCCGAACAGCAGCAACTTGGCTTTCGTGAGGAGGAACACGATCGCGAACTTGAATTTCGCGAGCAGCGCGCCGAGCGCGCCGAGTCCGGCCGCACCCTTACCCCACCGCGAGGTCGGCTTGGCACCGGCCGGCTGGTTTTCGACGGCCCGGCTCAGCGTAACGATGCGGGCCGCGACCGCCTGGTGCTGGGTCGAGTCTCTGGGAAGCAGATCGAGCGCCTGGCGCCAGGCGCCCAGGGCGGCGCTCGCCTCTCCAGCGTGGCCGCTACGTTCCGCTTCGGCAGCCAGGCGCTTGAGCTCGTCCGCATGGACGAGGCGCTGGCAGGACGGGCACGCGAGGAGGGCCGACGCTATCTCGGTGCCGCACTGCGGGCAGGCGGTCGTCGTCTGCCCGCGCGACGCGTCACTCATGACCGGGCGTTTACGCCGCGGCGGGCGACGCGGAGGCCTGGTACGGTCCGTTGACCCGCAGCGCCCCGCCCCGGTTCAGCTTCCATGCCTCGTAGAGGGCGATACCCGCGATGACGAAATGGAGCGGGCTGGATACGCCGATCAGGATCGGAGCGGCATAGGCGAGCGCCAACAGCACGGTGAACCCGAGAGCGAACGCGAGGGGACCGGGATGGGCGCTCTTCGGTCCGCCCGTGCTGTCGGGGACGACGCTCCCGGCAGTCACCCCGGCGGTGGCAGCGGACGGAGCGGCGCTGGCCTGCAGGGAGTCTGCTCGGGCACGGAACTGCTTGGTCATTTCGCGCGCGATCAGTGACGAATCCGTGGCGACGACCGCGCTATAGGTCAGGAACATCGCGAGCAGCTGGTAACGCCACCCGCCACGACCGTTCGATCCCTTGCGCACGGCGCCGCCAACGAGGAGCCCGACCACGATCGCCACGAGCCCGAATTCGTATCCGGTCAGCGCCTCGATTCCGAAGTAGAGGCCGGCCCCGACGGCTGCGGCGGCTGCGCCGAGCCCGAGCGCTTTGGCGAATCGTGAGCCCGGCGATCCCTTGTTCCACGTCGCCAGGAGCTGCCCGCGACACCGCTGGCAGGTCACGTGCCCGTTGATCTCGTAATAGGTCGAGGCAATCGGCTGCTTGCAGAGCGCGCAGCTTGTGCCCCCGCCCGGGGCAGCGCGCTCGGCTCGGTCGAACTGCAGACCGGAGTCGCTCACGGGGTCCTCCTCACGAACCAGATGGGCTAGGGCGCGGCCCTATGGTTAGGAGTCCCGCGCCGCTGCGCAATGAAACGCGACACACGAAGGCCCGCGGCAAGGCTCACGATGGCAATTTGGGATACTGATCGGTATCTCAACTCGACTCCGGTATGCGTTTCTTGCGCCGTAAGATTCTATAGAGTATCGTAGATACTAATGGGTATCATTCGGCAGAGGCGAAAGGCAGAAACAAGAGCCATGCTCCTTGGGGCCGGTTTAGCGGTCTTCGCGGAGCGGGGAATAGAGCTGGCAACGCTGGATGAAGTCGCCGAGGCCGCTGGCTTTACGAAGGGCGCCATATATCGGCAATTCCCGTCGAAGGGAGCCTTTCTCCTGGCTCTCTTCGAGCAGTACGCCGCCGTCGCCAGGGCGGGTGCGGGGGCGCGGCAGGCCTCCTGGTTCATCCCGCTGACCCTGCAATTCGCTGCGCACGCTATGCGCGATCCGCTCCTCAAGCGCCGGTTCGCCGTCGTGCTCACGGAGGCGCCTGATGGCAGCGCAGCCGACGGGCAGCTCTTGAAGGCCCTCGCCCGCGTGCTGCCTCCCCTGCCCCTACCCCCGGCGCCCGCACCTGCGGGCAAGCGTTCCGAAGCGCCGTGAAAGCCCTCGCGTTCTGGCTGCCGGTCCTGCTTCTCCCCTATTGGCTCGGCCCCATCGTGGTGTGGTTGACCCAGCGGTGGAGCGTGCGCCCCGACTTCGAGCGGTTCGACCCCATCCGTCACCGGTTCGACGCGGATCTCATCACGGGGTTTGAGCGGAGTCGGGACGCCCTGGTGGCGGACGGCTTCGCCAGCGTGGCGGACTTCGTGTTTCCGCAGCGCCGCGTGCGCACCCGCGTGGGACTGTTCGTCGATCGCGCCAAGGGCGATCTCGCGCTCGCGGTCGCGATGCAGTCCACAGCTTCGGCCAGGATAGCGGCCTGCTACGTGGAGTTCCCGGCAAGATTCCGGGATGGTCGCAGCGTGTCGGTGAAGAACAGCTCCCAGGTCGGAGCGTTTCGCTCCCCGTCGCTCCGCACGGTCGTACAGTTTCCCGACGTTCGCGATCCGGTCCGCCTGCGCCGGGTGCAGGCCGCTTTCCTGCAACGCTATTTCACGACTGCGGAGCGCGTGCCGTTCGAGCACGAGGACGACCCGGCGCGGTTTCTCGTTGAGGGGATGGTGCGGGAGCTGGCCGAGCAAGTCGAGGCCGGGACGTGGTGGCGTGACGACGTCGCACAGGTGTTCCGCCCGACGCTTCGCGGGGCGTGGGTCGCCACCTGGAGGCTGCTGCCTCCCTTCGTCACCATTCGGCGCGTGCGTATCCGTCGCCGCGCGGCGGCGCTCCTCAAGGAGCTGGGGCTGGACGGCGTCGACGCGCACCCGATTCCCTCGCCTCGCCGGCGTCCTTCACTCGCGTGGTCTGCATTCATCCTCGCCGCTGCGCTGCTTTTCTACGTCGGAGGTCCGCTGCTCACGTCGTGCCCGCCGTTACCGTCGAGCGATCGAGTCACGATTCCCGCCGACTTCGTGGTCCCTGTGGATTTTCTCGGTGCGGTGCGCGCGCTCGAGCGTCTCGCGGGCTCGGCGGCTTCCCCGCTGACCGGCATCGACACACTCGGCCAGGTAGTTCCGACTCCCGGATTCGTCGTCGGCGTGCGCGCGGCTCAGGCGGAGGGATTGGTCGCCGGGGCACAGCAACGATTTCTCGATCGTGGGTTCTATCTGTTCCGCTCCGAGCAGCACTTCGGAATCAGAAACGCGCCCGATCGGGTCGCGCTGTTCCCACGCGCCGATCCGTTCGAGATCCTGCGACTCATGGGAACCAACGGCGCGAACTACGGCATCGGGTCCGACAGCATCGTCGCGTGGTTGCGGGCGCTGGGGCGCGACCAGCCGTTCGTCTTGACCGGGATCGGCTTCGATTGGGTCGAGGGTCGGTTCACGACAGACCTTCGCGACCCGGCGGCGCTGGCCCGCCGCTTTTACTCGTTCTGTCCCGACATCGTGGACCAGGGTACCGAGACCATCGCGGCGCTCGTAGACGAACTGCGGCGCTCGCGCCACCTCTACTGCTGGTGGGACTGATGCCGAGACTTTTGGTTGACCTAAGTCACGAGATCGAGCACGGCATGGTCACCTACCCCGGCCTTCCGGCGCCCGCGATCAGCGACTGGCTCGCACGCAGCGCCTCCACCACGAGGTACGCGCCCGGCACGACGTTCCAGATGGGCAAGATCGACATGCTCGCGAACACGGGTACGTACATCGACGCTCCGTTCCATCGGTACGAGGGCGGAGCCGATATCGCCGGGTACGCGCTTGCGGCAGTCGCCGCGCTTCCGGGCGTCGTCGTGCGCGCTACGCAGCGCGAGGGCCGGGGGCTCGATGCCGATGTCTTCAGCGGCCCCGATGTCCGAGGTAACGCCGTGCTGATACACACCGGATGGGATGCGCATTGGCGCACCGACCGCTACGGGACCGGTCATCCGTTCATCACCCGCGCCGCCGCGGAGCTGCTCGTGACGGCCCGCGCGGGGCTCGTCGGGATCGATTCGCTCAACATCGACGACTCGGCGGACGGCACCCGGCCCGCGCACTCCCTCCTGCTTGGTGCCGGAATCCCGATCGTCGAGCACCTGTGCCACCTCGGAGACCTGCCGGACCAGGGGTTCCGATTTTTCGCCGTTCCACCGCGGGTGCGCGGCATCGGTAGCTTCCCGGTGCGCGCCTTTGCCCTGATGGACGAATTGACACCAAGCGTACAGTAATACGACAGTCGTATGGACGTAACACGAGGGCCCGGCATTACCGGGCCCTCGAACTGTCACTACTCGCTGCGACCTACGGGAAGTTCGGGTTGTTCTGCTTCTCCACGTCCGGCAGCGGAAGGCATACCTGCGTGCCGTAGGTTCCCCCCCCTGGGTATGCCGTGCCCGCTGGCGGGTTCAGCGCCGCCTTGAACCGAATGGCATCCCCCAGGTGCTGCCCTTCCAGGAAGAATTCGCGGCGTCGCTGGTCGTACAGCGCGGCCGCCACCGTCGCGGAATCGACGCTGGTGATGGCCGTGTCGCCGCCTCGAGCGCGGAAGTTGCTGATGATGCTGTCGGCCCCCGTGAAGTCAGCGACCGCGAGATCCGCCTCGGCGATGATGAGGCGGGCCTCGTCACGCGACGCGAGTCGGATCGCGCTCGAGGCGCTCTGGTACTTCAATTGCTCGTACAGGGGCACTCCCGTGACGCTCACGCTGTCCGGCCGCCGAAAGACGAACGCGACCCTCGGATCCGTCATGGTAATGTAGGGCGCACCAAGCGACGTGTTGGTGCTGGTGACGCTGTTCTCCTGCCAGACCCGATTGTTGCGCCGCGAGTTGATCGACGACGCCGTCACGAACTTCGAGAACGCGGGGGTGACGAGCTGCGCGTCCGTCTTGGCGGCCGCCAAGAGCCCCAAGCCGACGTAAGCCCGCGCCCGGCCGACCAGCGCCATGTTGAGCACGCCCGTCTGGCCCGTCGCGGTCGCCGAGGTGATGGCATCACTGAAAGTCGCAACGGCGAGCTTGAACACGCTGTCGCGCTGGATCTCGCCGCCGAAGACGGTCTGGCGGTTGGCGTCCAGCGTCGAAATCACCATCGTGCAGAAACCCTCACCCAGCATCACGAGGCTGTAGCCTTCATACGCCTGCAGCGTCGCGATCAGCGTATCTCGGCCGGGCACCTGCGCGGTGGTCCATCCCTGCAAGAGGGAGAGCACGTTCAAAGCCGAAAACCGTGCTGATTGTAGCGGTGTGTAGACCCCGAGGCCGATGCACGTGTTCACCGCATAGCGGCGGTCACTCGACGCCATCGTCCGACGGTCATACGGGAACCGATCGGCGGTCTGGGTCGCGTCCAGCAGCTCATCGGTGATCAGCCCGCCCATCACGGCGTACGACCCGGCGGCACATTCGAAGTCGGCAATCGCGCCGTTCACGAGGAGCTGCGCGTTCGCGGGGACTTCCAAGATGCTCGCCGGCACGGTGCTCGGGTTCTGGACCTCCAGGGCGTTGTCGAACAGGCCGCACGCCGTCGTCGAGAGCAGCCCGAGGATTAGCATCGCGGAATATTTCATCGGTCGCTCTCCTCAGTAGCTCAGGTTGACGGTGAAAATCCATTGCTCGAGCTGCGGCAGATCGGCCTGTTCCCACGCGCTGAAGTTCCCGCCGCGGGTGCCGCCGAGGAACATCGCCTCGGGCTCGAGACCCGGATAACTCGTCCACGTGAAGAGGTTGCGGCCTGTGAGGGACACGATCGCCCGGCTCGCCCCGATCTTCTCCACCCACTCCTCCGGCAGGGTGTAGGAGGCGGTCAGTTGACGTAGCTTCATGAACTTCGCGTCGTTGATGTAGAAGTCGGGTATGCCGCCGGTCTGAATCTCGGCGACGGTGATCGGGTTGCCTTGAAGCGGCCGGAAGTTCTCGAGGCACCGGATGAAAATGGTGCAGCGCACCCGAGTGTTGCCGTCGAGCTTCTTGTAGCCGGTCTTGAAGTCGAAGAGGCCGTCCACCCGCAGCCGGTTCCACAGGGTGACGGACGGGCTGAACGCACCTTCCACGTTCGGGATCGTGCGGCCGAGGTACACGACTGGCGCGCTGCTGCAGGCCACGCCACCGCCGTTCCCGTCGTCGCACAGCACGTTGATAGCGTTCCCCGCGCCGTCCAGCTGGGCGCTCACCACACGCTTCGCGAACCACGACCCGACCGGGTACCCAACCTTGTGGAGCAGGAACGTTCCGGGCGACACCGATGTCACGCCGGGCAGGAGGCTCTCGATCTTGTTGTTGTTCGTGGCCAGGTTGAACGTCAGGTCGACGGTGACCGGGCCCCGCGAATACGGCCGCCCGTGCGCCAGGAGCTCGATCCCTTGGTTCAGCACTGCCCCGGCGTTGAAGTACTGTTGGCCCGAAAAACCGATGGACGGCGCTATGTCGCGCTGTAGGATCTCGTCCGTGGTCCGCTTGCGGTAGTACGTGAATTCCAGGCCGACGCGGTCGTTCCAGAGCCCGACGTCGAATCCCAGCTCGAACTCCTTGCCGCGCTCCGGTCCGAGGGCCGCATTCCCGATGTTCTGGGGCGTCACCGCGGTGACGTCGCCCGGGCCGGTCGCGGGTGCGTAGGTGCGAACCGCCGCATTGTAGGGTGGCGCCCGCCCTGACTCGCCGTACGCCGCGCGCAGGCGCAGCTGGTTCACGAACGACCACGACCAGAACGACTCGTCGCTCATCACCCAGCTCACGCTCGCCTTCGGGTAGTAGACGCGATTGAAGTTCACGCCGAACGTGCTCTGATCGTCCGAACGGAGGCCCGCCGTGACGAACACCCGGTCCCGCCAGGCGATCTGCTCCTGCCCATAGGCGCCGATGCTCTTCGTCTCCTCGAGCCCGCCGGCGTTACTGCGCGGCCCCGTGGTCGCATCGATCGACGACAACCCCGGCGCCGGAAAGAACTGCCCGTCGGCGAAGGCCGTGTCGATGAGGGTGTGGTAGAACTGGAGCCCCGCGGAGGAGCTCGACCTGAGCGTGGGGGACAGGTCGAAGGTAGCCGTCGCGGCGTAGTCGACCGTCGTATTGTCCACCGCGCGGTTGGTCCGGGCGATGTACCCCAGCGCGTCCGAGCCGAAGAAAATCTGCAACGAGTCGATGAGCGGCTGGTACAGCTGGTTCAGCTCACGCGTGCGATCCACGCCAAACGTGAGCCGGTGCGTGAACCACTTGACCGGGCGATGCTGCAGCTGCACGCTGCCGGTGAAGCGGTCCAGGCTTTGGGAGAAGTGGTACTCCTCGTCGTAGGCGACCGGGAGGCCACTGTGGAATCCCTTGCGGAACGTGCCCAGGTTGAGCGGGTTCATGAACACCGTAGTGAACATCCGACCGCCACAGCCCGCTTCGCAGCTCAGGTCGGTTGGCCCGCTGATATAGCCCATGTTCGCCGAGATCGTCACCTTGTCGCTGGGCGTGACGGTGACGTTGGCGCGGCCGTTCGTATGGCGGAAATCGTTGCTCGGCTCAGCGCCGCCCTGCAGCTCGGTGCCCCCCGCCACGAAATACTTCACCGTATTCGACCCGCCGCTCACGCTCGCCTGGTACTCCGAGATGTGGCCGGTCCGGAAAATGTCTCCCACCTGAGCTTCCAGGTCCCTGAGGTTGATCGAGAGGAGGTTCCCCGCGGTGTCCACCTGGTAATTGGTGGGGAAGCGTCCTTCGGGATTCGCGAAGTAGTCCAGGCCCTGACGCATGATGAAGTTCCAGCGCGCGGGGCCGGAATCACCGTGCTTGGTGATGATTTGAATCACGCCGTTCGACGCCTCGGTGCCGTACAGCGTTGCGGCCGCCGGACCCTTCACGACTTCGATGCTCTCGATCTCGTCCGGGTTGAAGTCGTTGAACCGGGAAATGGAGCTCGACCCGAAGTCCTGATTGGTCGGTCCGGAGGCGAAGTCGGCGTCCACGCGCACGCCGTCCACATACACGAGCGGTTGGCTCGTCAGGGAGAAGCTCGACGCGCCGCGGATCCGGATCCGGGAGCCGGAGCCGACGGCGCCCGTCGCGGGCTGGATCAGCACGCCTGCCGCGCGGCCGTTCAGCAGGCTCTGGACGTCGTTCACCGGGGTGGTCTGAGTGATGCTGGCAGCGTCAATGAGGGAGACCGCGTTCCCGATCTGGCGCCGCTCGGTAGCGGCGGGCGTGCCCGTCACGACGATCCGCGACAGGTCGAGCGCTCGCTGCTCCAGCGTGACCCTGACGTTGGTGTCGCCCACCGTGACCGTGTCCTCGGCGGGCCGGTACCCGATGGTGCGGACCTGGAGGACCGCGCTCGTTCCTGGGACGTCCACGAAACGAAAGCGACCCGCGGGGTCGGTGACCACGCGGAGCGCCGTACCGGCGACGGTGACCACCGCGCTCGGAACGGCCTCACCTGTCGTGCGGTTGGTGACGGTGCCGGCGATCGGGCCGGCCTGTGCCGCGACCCACCGCGGCGGGACAGCAAGGACGAAGAAAAGACCGGCCACGACTGGAGAGAATCGCATGCCGCCTCCGTGATGTGAGGAGGCAGCCTATTCTACCGGCGCACCTCGCCGGCGCAAGTAGAAATTTCCCTAGTCCGCGGGGACCGCGTCCCGCGTGCCGAGCTTCCGCTCGATCTCCCGCGTGATGTGCATCGAGCAGAACTTCGGCCCGCACATCGCGCAGAACTCCGCGCTCTTGAAGTATTCGGCCGGCAGCGACTCGTCGTGCAGCTCGCGCGCCCGGGCGGGATCGAGCGACAAGCGGAACTGCTCGTTCCAGTCGAACGCGTAGCGCGCGCGCGACAGGGCGTCGTCACGGTCGCGGGCTCCCGACCGCCCGCGCGCCACGTCGGCCGCGTGCGCGGCGATCTTGTAGGCGATCACGCCCTCCCGCACTTCCTCGGCGTTCGGCAGACCCAAGTGCTCCTTGCGCGTCACGTAGCACAGCATGTCCGCCCCGTACCATCCGATCATGGCCGCGCCGATCGCCGATGTGATGTGGTCGTAACCGGGTGCGATATCCGTCACGAGCGGCCCGAGCGTGTAGAAGGGTGCTTCATGACAGATCTGTTTCTCCTTCTGGACATTCTCCTCGATCAGGTGCATCGGGATGTGGCCCGGCCCCTCGATCATCACCTGCACGTCCTGCGCCCACGCCCGCGTCGTGAGGTCGCCGAGCGTCTCGAGCTCGGCGAATTGCGCGCGGTCGTTCGCGTCGGCGAGCGAGCCGGGCCGGAGCGCGTCGCCGAGGGAGAGCGTGACGTCGTACTTTCGGGCGATCTCGAGGATGCGATCGAAATGCGTGTAGAACGGGTTCTGCTGGTTGTGGTGCATCATCCAGTACGCGTGCAGCGAGCCACCCCGCGATACGATCCCGGTCACGCGACCGAGTGCGAGTCCGACGTACTCGCGGAGAATCCCGCAATGCACCGTCACGTAGTCGACTCCCTGCTGCGCCTGGTGCTCGACCATGTCGAGCAGGTCGTCGGCGGTCAGGTCTTCGACCCGTTTCACATCCGTCACGGCCTGATAGATGGGCACGGTGCCGATCGGCACCGGAGAGGCATCGAGGATCGCCTGGCGGATCGCGTCGATGTCGCCCCCGGTGGAGAGGTCCATCACCGTGTCCGCGCCGTAGTGGACGGCGTGATGCAGCTTCTCGAGCTCCTCGTCGATGTTCGACTCGACCGCCGAGTTGCCGATGTTGGCGTTGATCTTGACGCGCGACACCTTGCCGATCGCCATCGGATCGAGGCGCTTCGCGAGGTGATTCACGTTTGCCGGAATGATGAGTCGCCCCCGGGCGACCTCGGCGCGAATCGTCTCTACCGGGAGCTCTTCCCGGTCGGCGACGCGGCGCATCTGATCGGTGACGGTACCCTGGCGGGCGAAATGCATCTGGGTAAGACAGTTCATGAACGAGTCTCCTTGACCGAAACGGGAGCGGGGAGCGGGGAGCGGTACCCGACGGTGCAAACCGCGCTGTGGCTGCGCACCGGAGTGAACGGCTCCCTGCTCCCCGCTCCCTGCATACCGTCAATCTAACTTAACCGCGCGCGCCCCTCTCACACCTCTCGCGGCTTGGGCTTCTCGTAACGGTCCTCCGGCTGGTGCAGCTTCTCCCATTCCACGCGAAACGCGAACGGGTCCACCCCGCTCGGGCGATCGAGCGCGAGAATACCGTCCAAATGGTCGATCTCGTGCTGCAACAGCTCGGCCATCGGTCCGTCCGCTTCCATTGTATGCTGCTTGCCCTTCAGGTCCGTGTAGCTCACGGTCACTTTGTGAGCCCGCGTGACCCGGACCAGCAGCTCCGGGAAAGAGAAGCAATCGTCCCAGACCAGAAAATCATCCGGCCCGACATCCGTGATCTCGGGGTTGATCATGGTCCAGCGCTGCTTGTCCATCTGGACGAACACGATCCGGACCGGAGCGCCGATCTGGGGTGCCGCGAGCGCCCGGCCCATTTTGTACTTCTTCCTCGCGACGGCGAGCGAATCCCGCAAATCGTCCGCGACGAGGCGCGTCGCGGCCGACTTCGGGTTCTGGACCCGCTCGCAGCGGACCCGCAGGATCGGATCGCCCAGCTGGCGAATGTGACGTACGGCCATGGGCCGCCAATTTGGGGGTTTGGCGGCGGCGTGCAACTCGCGGTAACGTAGCGGTATGAGTGTCGCCGGCGTGGTGCTCGCGGCGGGGGCCTCCGAGCGGATGGGTAGGTCCAAGGCGCTGCTGGACTTCCGCGGGGTGCCCTTCGTGGTCCGGATCCTCGAAGCCCTGGAAGCGCTCGACATGAAACCCCGCCTGGTCGTGCTCGGCCCCGACGCCCCCCGCATCCGGCCGTCCCTGGCCACCCACGAGTGCGTGATCGTCGAGCAGGCCGATGTCGGCGCGGGCGAGATTGGCTCGCTCCGAGCCGCGCTCGCCACGCTCGAGCCGGTCCGCCCCTCTGCCGTCCTGGCGTGGCCGGTGGACCTCCCCCACGTCCGGGTCGGCACCATCGAACGTCTCCTCGAGCGCTATCGCCTCTCTCCCGCCCCAGCCGTGGTCCCTTCCTTCGCGGAGCGGCGCGGCCATCCGGTGCTCTGGGACCGGACCCTCTTCGCCGAGCTGTCCGAGAGCCCTGCCGCAACCCGCCACGGGCCGCGGGCGGTGCTGTTGGCGCACGAGTCGGAGCTCGCCACGGTGCCCGTAGACGATCCGGCTGTGATCGACGATCTGAACACGCCGGAGGACTACGAGAGGCTGGTGAGAGAGGTGAATCGGGATATTTACTGAAAAGGTGTCCGGTGTCCGGTGTCCGGTGTCCGGTGAATACCGTGCCCGGACACCGCACACCGGACACCGAACACCGGATTTGACAATCCCGAGTAATTCCCTTAGGATTCGGTTTCGCCATGGTAACTTCATTGCAACTTCAGACGCACAAAGGACTTCGGGACTCTCAATGAGCAGCGGCATCGAAGCCCAGGTCCTCCAGCCGTACAAATACGGCTTCGTCACCGACATCGAGGCGGAAGTCGTTCCGCCCGGGTTGAACGAAGACGTCATCCGGCTCATTTCGGAGAAGAAGGGCGAGCCGGCCTGGATGCTCGAATGGCGCCTCCGGGCCTATCGCAACTGGCTGAAAATGCCCGAGCCGCACTGGGCGAACGTGCGGTATGGACCGGTCGACTACCAAGCGATCAGCTATTACGCGGCTCCCAAGCGGCTGCCCAAGCTGGACAGCCTCGATCAGGTGGACCCCAAGCTGCTCGAGACGTTCGAGAAGCTCGGCATCCCGATCGAGGAGCGGAAGCGGCTGGCGGGCGTGGCGGTCGATGCCGTGTTCGACTCCGTGTCGGTCGCCACCACGTTCCGGGAAGAGCTCAAGAAGCACGGCGTGATCTTCTGCGCCATCTCGGAGGCGATCCGCGAATACCCCGAGCTGGTACAGGAGTACCTCGGCTCCGTGGTGCCCTACAACGACAACTTTTTCGCCGCGCTCAACTCAGCGGTGTTCACGGACGGCTCGTTCGTCTATGTGCCGAAGGGGGTGCGCTGCCCGCTCGAGCTGTCGACCTACTTCCGGATCAACGCCGAATCGACCGGGCAGTTCGAGCGCACCCTGATCATCGCCGAAGAGGGGAGCTACGTGAGCTACCTCGAGGGGTGCTCGGCCCCGGTGCGCGACCAAAACCAGCTTCACGCGGCGGTAGTAGAGCTCGTGGCGCTGGACCACGCGACCATCAAGTACTCGACCATCCAGAACTGGTACCCGGGCGACGAGGAAGGCCGTGGCGGGATCTACAACTTCGTCACAAAGCGCGGCGCGTGTCGCGGCCGGGCGTCGAAGATCTCCTGGACACAGGTCGAGACCGGCTCGGCCATCACCTGGAAGTATCCGGGCTGCATCCTCCAGGGTGACGATTCGATCGGCGAGTTCTACTCGGTGGCGGTGACGAATAATCGGCAGCAGGCGGACACCGGCACCAAGATGATCCACATGGGCAAGAACACCCGCTCCACCATCGTGTCGAAGGGCATCTCGGCGGGTCGCGGTCAGAACACGTATCGCGGCCTCGTGAAGATCCTCAAGGGCGCGGAGTCCGCCCGGAACTACTCGCAGTGCGATTCGATGTTGATCGGCGACAAGTGCGGCGCGCACACGTTCCCCTACATCGACGTGCGCAACAGCACCGCCATCATGGAGCACGAGGCGTCCACGTCGAAGATCGGAGAGGATCAGATCTTCTACGCGAAGCAGCGTGGGATCTCCGCGGAGGATGCCGTGTCGATGATCGTGAACGGTTTCTGTAAGGAAGTCTTCAAAGAGCTCCCGATGGAGTTCGCGGTCGAGGCGCAACGGCTGCTTGGCATCAGTCTCGAAGGGAGTGTCGGGTGACAGGACGCGGGAAACGGGAAACGGGAAAGGTGCTCCTCGAGGTCAAGGACCTTCACGCAACCGTCGAAGGCAAAGAGATCCTCAAGGGCGTCCACCTGACGGTGCGCGCCGGTGAGGTGCATGCGATCATGGGGCCGAACGGATCCGGGAAGAGCACCCTGGCGCAGGTGCTCGCCGGGCATCCGGCCTATACCGTCACCGCGGGCCAGGCGCTGTACGAGGGCAAGGACCTGCTCTCGATGGCTCCCGAGGCGCGCGCGCGCGAGGGGGTGTTCCTCGCGTTCCAGTACCCCGTGGCGATCCGCGGCATCACGAACGCCTACTTCCTGCGCGCCGCGGTGAACGCGATGCGGAAGCATAAGGGCGTCGAGGAGCTGGGGCCGGTCGAATTCATGGACGCGCTCGAGGAGAAGCTAAAGGTGATCGGCTGGGACTCGAGCTACCTGAGCCGGCCGGTGAACGAAGGCTTCTCGGGAGGAGAGAAGAAGCGCAACGAGATTCTCCAGCTCGCGGTGCTCGACCCCAAGCTCGCGATCCTGGATGAGACCGATTCCGGGCTCGACATCGACGCGGTCAAGACGGTGGCGCAGACCGTCGACAAGCTGCGCCGGCCCGACAATGCCACCGTCCTCGTCACGCATTACTACCGGATCCTCACGCACATCCAGCCCGATGTGGTGCACGTCCTGGCGGGCGGTCGAATCGTCAAGTCCGGCGGCAAGGAGTTGGCGCTCGAGCTCGAGGAAAAGGGCTACGACTGGCTGCGCGAAGAGGTGGCCGTGGGATGACCGCCGTCGCCGACCGCTATCTCGCGGAGTTCAGGGCGTTCTCGGGTAACGGCGCCGGATCCGCGCCGGCGTGGCTCAAGGAGATCCGCGAAGGCGCGATCGCGCGGTTCGCCGAGCTGGGCTTCCCCACCATGAAGCAGGAGGAGTGGCGCTTCACCAGCGTCGCGCCGATCGCGGACGCCGCGTTCACGCTCGCGCATACGCCCCGCTCCCCGCTCCCTGCTGCCGCAGACATCGAGCAGTTGTGCGTCGGTGCGGGTCCGCGCGTGGTCTTCGTGGACGGCCGCTACGTTGCCGAGCTGTCCACAGCAACGACCTTACCTCGAGGGGTCCGAATCGGGAGTCTCGCCGCTGCGCTGGAGTCGGGGTCGGGCTCCGCGGGAGATGCGGTGCGAGCCCACCTCGCACGTCATGCGCCCTGGCAGCAGAGTGCGTTCACGGCGCTCAATACCGCCTTCCTCGCGGATGGAGCGTTCGTGCACGTATCCGCCGGTGTGGTGCTCGATCGGCCACTCGAGGTGGTCTACGTGGCGACGGGCGGGGTGGGCACCGGCGGGCCCGGCCCGACCGTCTCACACCCGCGAACCTTGATCGTTCTCGACTCCAACGCGCAGGCCACCGTCGTCGAGAGCTACGCCGCCTTCGCCGGCGGCGTGTACTGGACGAACGCCGTCACAGAAGCCGTCGTGGGAAACGGAGCGCGTCTCGAGCTGTTCCGGGTGCAGCGCGAAGGTCCGAAGGGCATCCAGGTCGCGACGACACATTCACGACAGGAACGCGACAGTTATCTAGCACTCCATCTCGTTTCGCTGGGTGCGGCGCTCGCCCGGCATGACGTCACCAACGTCCTCGACGGCGCCGGCGCCGAGCTGATTCTCAACGGCCTGTACCTCTTGGGCGGCGCGCAGCACACGGATCACCACACCGTGATCGACCACGCGCAGCCGCACTGCGTCAGCCACGAGTTCTTCAACGGCGTGCTGGCTGAGCGCGCGCACGGCGTCTTCAACGGACGCATCATCGTGCGCCCGGGTGCCCAGCGAACGGACTCGAAGCAGACCAATAACAACCTCCTGCTGTCGACCGAAGCGCGCGCCGACAGCCAGCCGCAGCTCGAGATCTACGCAGACGACGTGAAGTGCACGCACGGATCCACGGTCGGTCCGATCGACCAGACCCAGTTGTACTACCTCCGGAGCCGCGGGCTCTCGCCAGAGGCGGCGCGCAGCATCCTCACGTATGGATTCGGTGCGGAGATCCTGGACCGCATGCGGCATCCGGATGTGCGGGCCCGGCTCGATCGGCTGGTGCGAGAGCGGCTGACCTGATGCTCGACTTCGTTCGGATCCGCGCGGACTTCCCGCTTCTGGCACTGCGGGAGAACGGCCACCGGCTGGTCTATCTCGACAACGCAGCGACCACGCAGAAGCCGCAGGCGGTGCTCGACGCAATTATCGAGTACTACCGCACCACCAACGCGAATGTCCATCGCGGGGCCTATGGCCTCGCCATCCGTGCCACCGAGGCGTACGAGGCGGCGCGCGAAACGGTCGCGGCGTTCGTCAACGCCTGGAGCCCGGAGGGTGTGGTGTTCACCCGGGGCACGACGGAGGCGATCAACCTGGTGGCCGGGTCCTACGGGCGCGCCACGCTGGCGGCCGGGGACTCGGTGGTCGTCACCGGGATGGACCATCATTCGAACCTGGTGCCCTGGCAGATCCTGTGTCAGGAGAAGGGCGCCACGCTGCGCATGGTCGACATCACCGAGGATGGACGGATCGACCTCTCCGATTTCGGGCGGGCGCTCGAGCGCCGGCCGAAGATCGTCGCGTTCCCCTACGTGTCGAACGCCCTCGGCACCGTGAATCCGGCGGCGCAGATCGCGAAGCTCGCGCACGCCGTCGGCGCGGTGGTGGTCGTGGATGGCGCACAGTCGACGCCACACGTGAAAGTCGACCTGCAGGCGCTCGATTGCGACTTCTACGCGCTGTCGGGGCACAAGATGCTCGGGCCGATGGGTTCGGGCGCGCTGGTCGCCAAGCCCGACCTGCTCGACGCGATGCCACCGTATCACGGCGGCGGCGAGATGATCTCGCGCGTCTGGGACGACCACTCTACCTACAACAAGATCCCGCACAAGTTCGAGGCGGGCACGCCGAACGTGGAGGGGGCGGTGGGGCTCGCCGCGGCGATCGGCTATCTCGAGCGCATCGGACTCGATCGGATCGCCGAGCACGAGCAGGCGCTCGCGGCGACGGCGATCGAACGCCTCACCCAGATCGAGGGCGTGACCGTGTATGGCCCCCGCCCGGGCGCGGGAAGCCACCGCGCCGGCGTCGTCTCGTTCACGTACGGCGACATCCACCCTCACGACATCGCCACGATTCTTGACCAGGACGGGATCTGCATCCGCGCGGGACACCATTGTACGCAGCCATTGATGCGACGGTTGAACGTCGCCGCGACGGCGCGCGCGTCGTTCTATGTGTACAACGGACCGGACGATGTCGACGCCCTCGCCGGTGCGCTGGTCAAGGCCGGAGCCCTCTTTGGATACGTCCCGGCCTGAGCCGCAGCTCACCGCCCTCTACCAGGAGCTGATCCTCGACCACTACCGGCGCCCTCGGAACAAGGGGACGCTCGACGATGCGACCCACTCTGTTTCGCTGAACAATCCCCTCTGCGGGGACGAAATCGACCTGCAGCTCCGTGTCGACCACGACGTCATAAAGGAAGCGCGGTTCGTTGGGCGTGGCTGCTCCATCAGTCAGGCGTCCGCGTCGATGATGACGCAGCTGCTGAAGGAGCGCACGGTCCCTCAGGCGATCGCCCTCGCCGAGCGGATGAGCGCCATGATGCAGGGCGACGACGGTGCCGCCCGTGACAAGGCGCTGGGAGATCTGCGCGCGCTGGCGGGCGTCTCCAAGTTCCCGGTGCGCATCAAGTGCGCGCTCCTTCCGTGGAACGCCTTGACGGACGCGATGAAGGCCGGACGGGGCTAGATTAGCCTCGTCCTGATGACGTCCCCTACCCCGCTCGTCCTCGACCGCGTCAGCAAGCGCTTCGCCGGCCACACCGCCGTCGACCAGCTCTCGCTCTCCGTCCCCACGGGCGTCGTGTACGGCCTGCTCGGCCCGAACGGCGCCGGCAAGACGACCACGATCCGTATGATCATGGATATCCTGCAGCCGGACGACGGCACGGTGCGGTTGTTCGGGCAGCCCTCGGGAGGCCGCGCACATGCCGAGCGGATCGGTTACCTGCCGGAGGAGCGTGGCCTCTACCGCAAGATGCGGGTGCTCGACGTGCTCGTGTTCTTAGCCGAAATGAAGGGGATGGACCGGCGCCAGGCCCGAGATCGCGCCGGTGAATGGCTCGAGCGCCTGGGCCTCGCGCAGTGGGCGCCCCGCCCCATCGACGAGCTGTCCAAGGGCATGCAGCAGAAGGTGCAGTTCATCTCGACCATCCTGCACGACCCGGACCTGGTCGTCCTCGACGAGCCCTTCTCGGGGCTCGATCCTGTGAACACCCAGACGATGAAGGACATCGTGCTCGACCTGCACCGGCGCGGCAAGACGATCCTGTTTTCGACCCACATCATGGAGCAGGCCGAAAAGCTGTGCGACCAGCTCTGCATCATCGCCCACGGACGCAAGCTAGTGGACGGCCCGCTCGGCGAGATCAAGCGTACGCATGGCGGACACCACCTGGTGATCGGGTTTGACGGCAACGCGGGCGGGGCCGCCCGGGTGTTCGCCGACGAGACGCTCGTGAACAAGGTCGACAACTACGGGCAGTACGCGGAGCTCGAGCTCGCGCCGGGCGCCGACGCGCAGCGGATTCTCTCCGAGCTGGTGGCTTCGGGCGCCCGTCTCTCGCGCTTCGAGCTTCAGGAAGCGTCGCTCCACAAGATCTTCATCGACCTGGTCGGTCCGGATGCCCGCAATGCGGAGGGTCGAGAGCCCCGTGCGTAAGATCTGGGCGGTGGTGCGGCGAGAGTTCGTCGAGCGCGTGCGGCGCCGCTGGTTCTGGATCATGGCGCTCGTGGGGCCCCTGTTCTTCGGCGCGGTGTTCGTGCTTCCCAGCGTGCTCGCGCGGGGGGGCGGGGTGAGGCAAATCGTGGTGGTGGATGGCACCGCCGGTCCGTTGGGCCGCCGGATCACCGACTCGCTCAACGCGACCCGCGCCTTTGATGCGGTGGTCGTGCGAGCCGGCGGTCGCGTCCTGGATTCGCTCACAACGGAAGTGGAAGAGAAGCGGCTCAGCGGATTCCTGATCCTGACCGACGCGACGGTCGACTCGGGGAAGGCCGAATACCGCGGGTCGAACGTCTCGGGACTCGCGACCGTCGGAACGCTCCGGCACGTCGTCGGGGATGCGGTGAGCGCCGCGCGGCTCGAGCGCGCCGGTGTGGATCCCAGGATCGTGGCGGCGGCCCGCGTCCCCTTGCACCTCGCGACCCATCCGATCGCGCGCGGCGGCGCCACCGCCCAGACCGGCGAGCAATCGTTCTCGCTGGCCTATTTCATGGGAATCATTCTGTACACGGCGATCCTCCTCTACGGCATCAACGTCATGAGCTCGGTGCTCGAGGAGAAGACGACGCGGATCGTCGAGGTGCTGGTCTCTTCCGTACGGCCGTTCGAGCTGATGGTGGGCAAAGTTGTGGGCGTGGGTGCGGTCTCGATCCTCCAGTTCCTGATCTGGGGCGTGGGTGGGCGGCTGCTCCTCGCGCGTCACGGGAGCCCGCTCGCGGGAGGCGACGCCAGCAACGGCGAGGAGATCTTCCAGGTCCCGCACGTGAGCGGCGGGACGCTCGCGATCTTCATGGCGTACTTCCTTGGCGGCTTTTTCCTCTACTCGGCCATGTTCGCCGCCGTTGGCGCCATCTCGTCCACGGAGCAGGAGGCGCGGCAGGCCCAGCAGCCGGTGGCGTGGCTGCTCGTGCTGTCGTTCGTCAGCATGTTCGCGCTCCTGAACGATCCGAACTCGACCCTGGCCATCACCCTCTCGCTCGTGCCGCTCAGCGCACCGATCGCGATGCCAGTGCGATGGGCGGCGGGGAATATACCGGGGTACGAGATCGCATTGTCGCTCGCGATCCTGGTCGTGTCGATCGTGGGAGTCACATGGATTGCGGCGAGGATATACAGGGTCGGAATACTGATGACAGGGAAGAGGCCGAGCATTCGGGAGCTCGCTCGATGGGTGAGGGCGTAGAGGCCGAGTCAGACGCCTAGTCAGACGCCTAGACGCCGAGACGCCTAGCGGTGATCAGGAAGTAGCAGCAGGCAGTAGAACAACACTCCCCGCAATCTTTCGATGACGCATCGGGTGTTCCGCCTCCCTAGACTCCGTCCATGGCACTCTATCGGACTTTGAAAGCCTGGCAGCATGCTCAACGACTCGCGGTGGAGTGCGCGAAAGCCGCTTTGCGGTTCCCCGACTACGAGCAAGCCGGACTCGCGGATCAGCTCCGGCGCGCCGCGTATGGTGTCGTGTTGAACATCGCAGAGGGCAGTTCTCGACGAGGGACCAGAGAGTACCGCAGGTTCCTCGACACCGCCAACGCATCGCTCGCAGAGGTGGAAACGGCTTTGGGTCTCGCCCGAGAGCTGGGGTACCTCGAGCCAGCTGAGTTTGGGCGCCTCGAAGCCGTGGCCACGGAAACGGGTAAGACGTTGTTCGGCTTGCTGCGAAAAATCAGCGCTAGCGCTGGGAGACCCCTCCAACCTAGCCGCTAGAGCCCGCTAGGCGTCTCGGCGCCTAGGCGTCTATTATTGTCGCATGTCTTTCGACCATGACGTCGTTGTCGTAGGCGCGGGGCACGCAGGGACTGAGGCCGCCGTCATGTCCGCTCGGCTCGGCGCGACCACGCTCTTGCTGACCTCTAACCTCGACACCATCGGCCAGATGTCCTGCAATCCCGCGATCGGCGGGATCGCGAAGGGCACCGTAGTCCGCGAGATCGACGCGCTCGGCGGCATCATGGGGCGGGCGACCGATCGCGCGACGATTCAGTTTCGGATGCTCAACCGGTCGAAGGGCCCGGCGGTCTGGGCCCCCCGCGCGCAGTGCGACCGCACGCTGTACCGCCGCGCGGTGCGCGGGCTGCTCGAGACATCTCCCAACATCGAGCTGACGCAGGGCATGGTCACGAGGCTGCTTGTCGACGCGGGAGGCACGCGCGCCGCCGGCGTCGTCACCAGCGACGGCCGGACGTTCCGCTCACGCGCCGTCGTCATCACCGCGGGAACGTTCTTGCGCGGCCGCATTCATGTCGGCACAGACACGCAGATCCCGGCGGGGCGCGCCGGCGATCAGCCCGCCGTCGATATAGCGCAACACATTGAATCACTTGGACTTATCTCATCGCGCTTCAAGACCGGGACGCCTCCGCGGGTGGATGGGCGGAGCGTTGATTGGTCGAAGGTGGAGCGTCAGGATGGGGACCGCGACGACTACCGGTTCTCGTCCTACGAGCGAGTCGAGCGCCCACGACAAGTGCCCTGCTGGATCACGTGGGCCGGCGAGGAGGTCAAGGAGATCATCCGGGCTCACCTCAACGAGTCCGCGCTGTACGGCGGCATGATTAGCGGTCGGGGACCGCGTTACTGCCCGTCGGTCGAGGACAAGATCGTCAAGTTCCCGCACGCCAAGCGCCACCAGGTTTTTCTCGAACCGGAGGGGCTCGACACCTCGGAGCTGTACGTGAACGGGCTGTCCACTTCCCTGCCCGTCTCGGTTCAGCTCGCTTTTCTGCGCGCGGTACCCGGTCTGGAGCGGGCCCGCATGACCCGCCCCGGCTATGCCATCGAGTACGACTATTATCCGCCGACGCAGCTCACGCCCTGGCTAGAGACGAAGCCGGTCGAGCATCTCTTCTTCGCGGGCCAGATCAACGGGACGACCGGATACGAAGAGGCGGCCGGTCAGGGGGCGGTGGCTGGGCTCAACGCGGTTCGCCGCATCCGCGGCGCCGAGCCGGTAGTCCTCGGGCGCGATGACGCCTACATCGGCGTGCTGGTAGATGACCTCGTGACGCGGGGCGTGGACGAGCCGTATCGTCTGTTCACGTCGCGCTCGGAATTCCGGCTCCTGCTCCGACAGGACAACGCCCTGCGCCGGCTCGTGCCCCTGGCGGAGCGACTGGGCCTCCTCTCGGCAGCCGAGTTGCGCGTAGCGGAGCGACGGCTACGAGACGAGGAGGACGTGCTCGCGCTCGCTCGGGCGACGACGATCACCCCGGATGCGGCTGAGTCTGTCCTCGCGGCTACCGGCACCCGGCTGCGGGAGCCCGAACGAGTGGCTGCAGTGGCGCGGCGGCCCGGCGTCTCGCTTCGAGCGGCGCTCGAGGCGGCTGGCGTGAGCGTCACGGCCGACGAAGCCGCCATCGCGAGCGCCGGCATCGAGCTCAAGTACGATGGCTACCTCGCGCGCGAACGGGAGGCTGCGGCGCGGCTCGCGGAGCTGGCATCGTTCGCGTTGCCCACAGATCTGCCCTACCTCGACTTCAAGAGTCTAGCGACCGAGGCCCGTCAGAAGCTCGAGCAGGTGCGTCCCGGTTCCCTGGCCCAGGCGGCGCGCATTCCCGGCGTGTCGCCCAGCGATCTCCACAACCTCGTGGTCGAGACGATGCGCTGGCGCCGGCGCGTCGCATAACTCTTCGTCGTCCAGCAGCCTTGGAATCGGCTGTTTCACGTGAAACTGTCCATCGGTTTCACGTGAAACTTAGGCTTTACGTCGAGTGTACCAAACCCTATATTGTGGCTTGGTATACGTAGTAGCAATATAACATATTGTAATACAATATCTTACGAGATGTCTCGCATAATCGCCATCGCCAATCAAAAGGGCGGCGTCGGAAAAACGACGACCGCGGTGAATCTCGCGGCGTCCCTTGCGACCGCCGAGCGCAAGACCTTGCTGGTCGACGCCGACCCGCAGGGAAACTCCACGAGCGGCGTCGGCATCGAACGTGATCGCATTCGCTACTCGCTCTACGACGCGCTGCTCGACGGCCGCGCGCTCGAGGACGCGCGCTTCGCGCACGTGCACTTCCCGTATCTCGACGTCATCGCCGCCACACAGGATCTCGTCGGGGCTGAACTGGAGCTCGTGAACAAGCAGGGGCGCGAAACGATGATGCGGCGCGCCCTGAGAGACGTGCGCGACCAATACCAATACATCGTGATCGACTGCCCGCCCTCGCTTGGCCTGCTCACCCTGAACATGCTCACCGCGGCGGACAGCCTCCTGATCCCGATCCAATGCGAGTACTACGCCCTGGAGGGACTGTCCCAGCTTCTCAACACCGTGAAGCTGGTGCAGCGAAACTTCAACGCCGCGCTCGCGATCGATGGCGTGCTCCTCACGATGTACGACGCGCGGCTGAATCTCTCGAAGCAGGTGGCGGACGAGGCCAAGGAGTACTTCGGGCCGCAGATGTTCAGCATGACGATTCCGCGGAACGTCCGCCTGGCCGAGGCGCCGAGCTTCGGGAAACCGATTTTGCTGTACGACGTGCAGTCGGTCGGGGCGAAGAGCTATCTGGCCGTCGCGCAGGAGCTGATCCGCCGCGTCGAACGCGGCGGCTCGGCCCCCGCCTCCCCTACCCCACCCGCCGCTGAACCGCTGCCGGAGGTGCCCGCATGACGGAAACGCTTGCTGGTCGCCGTCGTCTCGGCCGGGGCCTCGAAGCCCTGCTGGGACCCACTCGCGAAGAAGCCGAGCGCGAGGGCAGTCTGGTCGAGCTCGCCATCGCCGACATTCGCCCCAATCCCTATCAGCCGCGCCGCGACGTTGATCCGGCCGCGCTCGAGGAGCTCAAGGCATCGATTCGCAAGGCCGGTCTGCTGCAGCCGGTGGTCGTGCGTCCTGTTCCCTCGCCGACGGGCAATGGGGGGGGCGCCTTCGAGCTGATCGCCGGCGAGCGTCGGCTGCGCGCGTGTCAGGCTCTCGGCTGGGAAAAAATCCCCGCCGTCAAGCGCGAGGTCGACGACCGGACGGTGCTCACGCTCGCGCTGGTCGAAAATCTGCAACGCGACGACCTGTCACCCGTGGACGAGGCCCGCGGCTACGAGCGCTTGATCGCCGAGTTCAGTCTCACCCAGCAGGACGTCGCGGACGCCGTCGGGCGCGACCGCTCGACGGTCGCGAACGCGCTTCGGCTGCTCAAGCTCCCGGGCGCCGTGCTCGCGCTGTTGCATGAAGCCCGGCTCTCAGTCGGACACGCGCGGGCGTTGCTGGCGATCGAGGACCCGCGGCTCGCGACGGCGCTCGCCAAGGAGGCGGTCGACCTCGGGCTCTCGGTGCGCGACGTCGAGGACCGGGTGCGCGGTGGCCGAGCACCAGTCCGTCGCCCCCGTTTGAAAAAAGGAGTCGGGCAGGCCCCCGAGGTTCGCCGCATCGAGGACGCCCTCCGTCGCCGGTTGGGCACCGATGTGCGCGTCACGCTCCGCGCGAAGGGCAAGGGACAGATCCACGTCAACTTTTACTCGAACGACGACCTCGCACGCCTCCTGGAGCTCATCCTCGGCACGCCGTTCGACGGATGAAGAAGAAGCTCAAGGATCGCCGCGTCACGATCGTCGTGCACACCGATGGGGAGCTCGCCTCTCGACAGTACCGCGTCCCCCTGTGGGCGTTCGAGGCAGGGAAGTGGAGCGCGCTCGTCGTAGGACTCCTGGTCGTGCTCTTCTTCGCGTTCGCGGGTCCGATCAGTCGCGCGGCGGCGCGCGTTCCCGGGCTCGAGCGCGAAGTGGCGCGACTCGAGGAGGAGAATGCGCGCGTGCAACAGCTCGCGGCGGCGCTGAATCGAGCGGAGGTGAACTACCAGGAGCTCCGCTCGATGCTCGGCGTGAAGCCCGAGCGCGACAAGGTCGCCCCGGCGTCGACCGACTTGATGCGCGCCACCCCGGTTCGCGGACGACCGCCGTCGGCTCCGCCGCGCTATCTCCCCGGACCATCGGAGCCGGTCCACTGGCCGCTCGGCGAAACCCAGGGGTTCGTCACGCGGGGGCAGGTGCGACCCGGCGATCCGGCGGAGTCACATCCGGGTATCGATATCGCGGTGCCCCCGGGCACGCCGGTGCGTGCCTCGGGGGGGGGCGTCGTCGAGGCGGCCGGCACGGATCCGGCCTATGGCCTGTTTGTCCTCTTGCGCCATTTGAGCGGATATGAAAGCATGTATGGCCACGCGTCGCGGGTCCTGGTGCGCGAAGGGGACTCGATTCAAGCGGGGCAGGTGATCGCCCTCTCGGGGAATTCCGGGCGATCCACGGCCCCGCACCTCCATTTCGAAATCCGCCGCGAGGGGAAGTCAATCGATCCCCTCACGGTCGTCCGACAGGAGAACTGACATGGCGATGTTCACCGAAAAGGGAAATGGCGGGCCCGAGTCCGAAGCCGGACTTTCTATCATCGGCACCGGCATGCGGGTGGTAGGTGACATTACCGCTGATGGCGTCGTGAAGATTGAGGGCACCGTCGTGGGGACGGTCAGAGCGGCGCGGCAGGTGCTGGTGGGGAAGGGGGGCGAGGTCGAAGGAGATGTGATCTCCCGCGAAGCGATCATCGGTGGGGAAGTCCGCGGCAGCATCCGCGCCGACGAGCGGATCGAGATCCAGTCCACCAGCGTCGTGCATGGCGACGTCATTGCCAAGCGGCTGCTCGTCCAGGAAGGCGGCGAGATCAACGGCGTCGTTCGTATGGGGGAAAACGCCCTCGAAAATGAAGCCGTGCCGACGGTCGTCAGCGAGCAGCGCCCGTACCAAGCCACGCATTAAGCCACGCTAGATATCCACACAACCAGGCCGGCCGGTGTGGATTCTTTATCCATATGGCGAGCATGGCGTTAAGCCAGCTAGCGATGTGGGAATCTCCCTTCAGTGTCGATAATCTGGTGAAATAATGTCGCCTTACTGTCGGCGATGAAGGGGCCTGTTCGCCTCGCCGAGGTGGTCTCGTACCTCGACGGCTACCTACAGATCGCTGACATCCCGGACGCGCCGAACGCGCTCAACGGGCTCCAAGTAGCCAACGCTGGCGAGGTCACCCGAGTGGCGGCCGCCGTCGACCTGTGTGAGGCCACGATACGGTTAGCGGCGGAGCAGGGGGCCGATTTGATGCTGGTGCACCACGGACTCTTTTGGGGCGGGCTCGAGCCCCTCACGGGGCGGCGCTACCGGCGGGTGGCGGGCCTCCTGAAAAGCAACGTGGCGCTCTACAGCGCGCACCTGCCACTCGACCTTCACCCGGAAGTAGGCAACAATGCGGTCCTCGCCAGCCAGCTCGGGGTCACGGTGCGCGGGACGTTCGGCGAGGAATACGGCATCGCCATCGGCGTCTGGGGTGAGCTCGATGACCGGCGCACGTCGATCGCGCAACGGCTCGCCGACCTCCTGGGTGCCGCACCTCGGCTGCTCCCCTTCGGCCCCGAGCGCGCGCACCGAGTAGGGATCGTCACCGGCGCGGGCGGCTCCTTGATTCGACAAGCCGCGGATGCGGGGCTCGACACGTACATCACGGGCGAGGGCCCCCACCACACGTTTTTCGACGCGGAGGAGCTTGGCCTCAACGTGTTTTACGCTGGACACTACGCCACGGAGACTGTTGGCGTGAAGGCGCTCGCCGCACATCTGGAGGAGCGCTTCGACCTACCCTGGACATTTCTGGACCACCCCACCGGCCTGTGAGCCCTCGTCGTGTGCTGACTATCCTCGCCAGCGCGGAGCTGCTCGCGATGGCACCGTGGTTCTCCGCCTCAGCGGTGGCGCCTGCAGTGTCGAGAGTGTGGCGGCTTGATGTCGCCGGTGCGGCGTGGTTGACGATCTCGGTTCAGCTGGGGTTCGTCGCGGGTGCTTTGCTCTCCGCCGTGTTGACCCTGTCCGACCGCTGGTCCGCGCGACGGCTCGTCGCTGGGTGCGCGACCCTCGCGAGCGTCGCCAGCCTCGGCGTCGCATGGGCACCATCCGCGAGCGCCGGGATCGCCCTTCGCATGCTGACGGGTGCGGCGCTGGCCGGCGTCTATCCACCTGGCATGAAGCTCGTGGCGGGTTGGTACAAGGAAGGACGGGGGCTCGCGATTGGGGTGCTGGTGGGCGCGTTGACGATCGGATCAGCGCTGCCTCACCTCGTCCGGTGGGCCGTTCCGACCGACCATTGGAGGACGGTCCTTGAGGTCGCGGCGGGGACGGCTTTCGCGGGCGGCCTGCTTGTGCTGCTCGTTCCCCATGACGGACCGTTCGCGGCGCCGGCTGCCGCGTTCACTTGGCGCGCGGCGCCCCGCCTGTTCGCCGACCGCGCTGTTTCGCTGGCGAACCTCGGGTATCTCGGTCACATGTGGGAACTGTACGCGATGTGGACCTGGCTCGCGGTGTTTGTGGCGGCCAGTGAGCGCGCACGAGTCGGCGCCGATCCGAGTGCGGGAGCGGTGCCCGCACTCGTGACGTTCGCCGTGGTTGCCAGCGGTGCCGTGGGGTGTTGGCTCGGCGGGAAATACGCCGATCGCTGGGGTCGAACGTTGGTGACGAGCGCTGCCATGACGGTGTCGGGATGCTGCGCGCTGGCGGTGGGCCTGGTCTTCGCCCAACCCCTCGTCCTCCTGGTCCCGCTGCTTCTGGTCTGGGGTGTCGCCGTGGTCGCGGACTCCGCGCAATTCTCCGCTGCGGTGAGCGAGCTCGCCCCCCGCGAGCTCGTGGGGACCGCGCTCACCTTGCAGACGAGCCTCGGCTTCTTGCTCACCTGCCTCACGATCTATCTCCTGCCGTCGCTCGCGGCGCGCATCGGCTGGAGATGGAGCATGAGCCTGCTGGCCCTGGGGCCGGTGGCCGGCGTGTGGGCGATGATGGCGCTGCGGCGTCGCCCCGAAGCGGTGGCGCTCGCCGCCGGCCGTCGTTAGGGCACAGCGACGATCCCGACCTCGCTACCGAACTCGTCGGCAGAGCGCGTCGTGCCCGCCGGAGCGATCCATTTCCCGCCGTCGATCCGCACGTTGAGACGGTGTAACCCGCTCGCGACCGGCAGGAGGAGCTGCCAGGCACCTTCCTCCAGGACTCGCTCCAGCACGATCGGGTGCCAGTCTGTGAAATCGGCCGCAAGCTCGACGCTGGACGCTCCCGGTGCGTGTACCAGGAGGCGCACGCCGCGGTCACCGGCGGGCCGGATTTCGATTTGCGGTGCAAGGGTTGCCTCGCCATCTGCAGCGGCGGGCGGGCGGCCCCTTTGCACGGGATCCCAGGTGGGCGCGCGGCGCGATGTTGGGCTTCGGATGCGTACGCCCACGGTCAGGTATCGCCCTGCCACGCTCCCGCTGACGGGGTCGGTGGGATAACGGCCACCCGACACGAACAGCGCGATGCGCTGGCTCAGGGCGCGCGTGGCCTCGCCCGCACCATACACCCCATGCCCACCGCCGCGACTCGAGACTCGGGCACCCACGGAACCGTGCAGGCCCCAGGCGCCGGCGCTGACGTCGGCGGTTGACTCGACATCGGTGTAGGCCGTGTCTCCTATAAAGGATCGGCTAGCAGACGCGGTGAGCATCAACCATCCGCGTCGCGCCCATCCCCCAATCCCCGCGACGGCGACGGGGCGGGCCGCGCTCCCGTAGGAGGTGCGACCGGCCGTGGCGCCCATCCAGGCGCCGCGACCCGGCCCTACGAAGTGCAACCGGGCTTCACCCGTCGCATGCCAGAAGCTCGCGAAGTCGGCGTAGCTGCTCCCGCCCCCGGAGACGGTGACCTCGCCGCGCCAACTGTCCGGCAAGAGGGCCGGGGGCGTGAACAACGAGGCGGCGATGAGCCCCTGGAGGCTTCGATGACTGCTTTCGAACCGGAGGTAACTGCCACGCGCGATGAGGGTGGCCCCCGGCCGCGTCCACGTCGCGGCAGGCGTCACCGACGCCGCTCCAGAAGCGAGGAAGCCGTCGTACCGCACCGTCGATGCGCCCACGTCCACGGTGCCGGTCGTCTGCGCAGCGATCCATCGCGCCGCGAGGAGCGACCAGGCGGCGGTGTACAGTGCAGCCCGGGAGCTCGTCCCGAGCGTCACCGGACGAGCACTACGGGCGACCCGGGCGCATTTCTCGCGCCGCAGCGTTGACGCGAACGGAGGCCGCGGCGGCCGGGGGCGCGCCGATCGCGATGTCGCGCTCCACCGCACGGCGGAAATCCACGAGATCCTCGTCGCGTGCCTTCGCCGCGAGGGTGAGCACCGCCTTAGCCGCGGTGTCGATCGGAACGCCGCGCGCGACCAGGTCCGTCAGCACGGCGAGGGCCATAGTCACCGGTCGGTGACCGCGCGCGCGCTGTAGCAGCGTCAGGACGTCCGGACCGGCGCCGGCGCGCAGCGCCGCCGCGCCGGCGTCCAGCTCGGCCGGGGATGCGCCGGACCCGAGCGCATCACGGGCCCGACCGAGATCCGCGGCCAGCCGGCGGACGGCGGTCGCGATCGTCGCGCCCGGCGCTCCCTTGATCGCTCCCTCGAGGGCGCGCTCCACGAGGGGGTTGACCGCGAGTCCGACCGCGCGGGCGGAGTCTATCAGCGCCACGACGATCGGTCGCGTCGCCTCGTCGAGCCGCTCGAGGCGCGGATCGCCCTGGGCCGCGGCGCGCGCGAATGGCGCCACCAGGCAGAGCGACAGGAGGATGGCATACCCACGCGCGCGCATCATAGGCCTCCCACGGTGAGCACCGAGCTCGGAGCGCCGAAGTCGTCGTCGCGGGTCGTCGGCGCCGTGGGGTCGGCGACCCACAGGCGACCGTCGATGAGGAAGGCATAGCGGTAGCGGCCGGGCTCGAGCGGGACGACCGCGCTCCACAACCCGTCGCCCGCCGTCCGATGCATGGGTGTCCGTGTCGCATCCCAATCGTTGAAGTCGCCGACCAATGACACATTCGCGGCGTGAGGCTCGACGAGCACGAACTGGAACCCGCGCACGGCAGGCTCCCGAGTGTCAGACGCCGAGCGGACGCGCCACACGCCCATGACGGCGACCACGAACGCAGCGGCCAGGCCTAACGCACCCAAGGGCGTGAGGGTCAGGCGACGCGCGGTCAGCCAGCGCCAGACGCCGCCCGCCGGCACGGCGGGCTCCCCCGGTAACGCCGCGATCTCCTCCATCACTCGACGGTCGAGGGCGGGATCGATCCGTACCGAACGACGGAGATATCGCACGACCCGCTCGACGACATCATCGTCAAACATGCTCAGCCTCCCTGAGGATTGCCTGGAGCTGCTCGCGGGCGCGTTTCACGCGCATTTTCAGGGCTGAAATCCCCGCGCCCGTGAGCTGGGCGATGTCCTCGTATTCGAGCTCCTCGACGTGCTTGAGGAGAAATGCCTCGCGTGCCTCGGGTGCCAGCCGCGCCAGCGCCCACCGCACGATATCATCCCACTCGGTCTGCTCCGCCGGTCCCGGGAGTGGCGTCGTCTTGAGGGCCGTGGGATCGGATACGAAGCGGCGTGCGCGCCGGGCCACGCGCGCACCCGTCGTGCGGCACCGGTTGACCAGGATGCCGTACAGCCACGCGCCGAACCGCTCCGGGTCGTCGCACCGCGCGAGCGAGCGGTACGCGCGGACGAACGCGTCCTGCAACGCCTCCTCCGCGTCCTCGCGATTCCCGAGCATGTGCAGCGCGTACCGGCCCAGGCGGTCGCGGTACCGCGCGACGAGATCGGCGTAGGCGGCGGTGTCGCCGGTCTGTACCCGGCTCACCAGCGCGGCGTCGCTCGTCCCCACGCCCCTTATACCCTCACGTCCGCGGGCCGCGTCACACTGCCCCTTCGGCGTGTGACGCGGTGGGGGATATCCGAGGTATCCTTTTGCGAACGGGTGTCACGCTATCCGTATGGGGGTCCTCAGATGCTCAAACGCGTATTGTCAGCGCTCATGGTCGCAGGTCTCCTGGCCCCTGGCGCCTGCTATCAAGATGACACGTCGACCACCGGCAACCGCAAGCCGGTCGCCCAGGTGCTGCTGACGGATGCTCCGTTCCCGTACGACTCCGTGCAGCACGTCAACATCTACGTGGATCGGATCGAGGCCAACACCTCACCGGACACGAGCGGCGGCGGCCAGTGGGTATTGATCGCGCAGCCGCGCAAGGTGTTCGATCTGCTCACGTTGCAGCAGGGCGGCACGGCCTTCCTGGGCCAGAATGAGCTGGCGGCGGGCCAGTACAGCTCGATCCGCATGGTGATCCGCGCCGATCTGTCCGCCATCCTGCGGAGCGACGGTTCGAGCGCCCAGATCCAGTGGCCCTCTCCAGGCACGGGCGAGATCACACTGTACGCCCTCGTCGAGCAGCCTCTCGCCGTTTCGAGCTCGGGTGCCGTGATCGTGATCGACTTCGACCTGGGCCGGAGCTTTCTCTACAACTACTATGGCACGAAGGAGTTCACGCTCGTGCCGTGGCTACGGGCGGTGAACTCTGCTGTGACGGGGACCCTCAGGGGCACCGTGACCAGCAGCTATAGCGGCCAGAGCCAGCCCATCCCGAACGCGAACGTGACGCTCTTCGTCGGCGATCCAAACGCCTCCCCGTCCTCGTGGTACGTAGCCGTGACGGGCCGCAGCGACGCGACCGGCTTCTATAAGGTCGCCTACGTGCCCGGCGGCACCTACATCGTGCGGGTCGAGCAGCCGGACTATCCGTTCCTGGCGGCCTCGGTCACCCCCGCCGTCACGATCACGGCGAGCGACACCACCACTTTACCCGTATCGCTGGTGCAGGCGGGCGGCGGCGGCGCCTACGTGCACATCTCCGGTCCCACGACGGTCGGCGTCGGCGGGAGCATCGTGCTGTTCGCCGCGGTCGGGGACAATAGCGGGAACCCCGTGCCGAACCCGTCCGTGTCGTGGACGAGCCGCAGTCCGGCCGTCGCGGATGTGGCCGGCGCGGGCGACACGGCGAGGGTCACGGGCAACGCGGTCGGCTCCGCCACCATCGTCGCCACGAGCGGCACCTTGGCGGACTCGATCACGATCCAGGTGACCGGCGCACCGGCGTCCGTGGCGAGTGTGACGGTGCAGCCCGCAAGCGCAAGCCTCGCCGTCGGCGATACGCTGGGCTTCAGTGCCGTGCTCCGTGACTCCGCGGGCAATGTGTTGACCGGCCACGCGGTCTCCTGGTTCTCCACGGACTCGAGCGTCGCTATCATCAACAACTTCGGGACGGCGATCATCGGGAAGGGGATGCGGGTCGGCAGCGCGTTGCTGCAGGCGACGAGCGAAGGGAAGACCGGTCAGGCGACAATCACCGTGCATTGAGCTTTCGGGCGGGGGCCGGTAGTTTGCCGGTTCCCGTTCCCGTCCGGAGGCGCGCGTGCGCGTGGTGTCGGTGTTGGCGCTGGTCGTCTGCATCGGGTGCGCGCGGCCTCCCCGTAGCGCGGTCCCTCCCCAACCGGGTCTCGTCGGCCCGTCCTCTCGACCCGTGCTCATTCCTCCGGCCGAAGTCATCCGCGAGGTTCCGCGCACCGATGCACAGTGGGCCGTGGTGGGACGGGAAGCGGCTGGGTTGCTGTCGCAATACATCGCGATCAACACCACGAACCCGCCGGGGAACGAGCTCCGGACTGCGACATGGTTGAAGGCCGTTCTCGCCGGTGAGGGAATCGAGTCGCAGATCTTCGAGCCCAAGCCGGGGAAAGCCAACCTGTATGCTCGCCTCCGGGGCGTCGGAAGCGCGCGACCGTTGATCCTGCTCAATCATATGGACGTGGTGCTCGCGAGTCCCGAGTACTGGAAGGTCGATCCCTTCCGCGGGCTGATCCAGGACGGCTACGTCTGGGGTCGCGGGGCACTCGACATGAAGGGCGAGGCGATCACGCAGCTGATGACACTCCTCACCCTCAAGCGCGCGGGCGTCCCCCTGAAGCGCGACGTGATCTTCCTGGCCACCGCGGACGAGGAGATCGGGGGCGGGGTGGGGGCGGGCTGGTTCGTCGAGAACCATCCGGACTTGGTACAGGATGCGGAGTTCCTCCTCAACGAGGGAGGCGTCATCCGCGCGGATCAAGCCGGGCGGATCGAGTACTACGGTGTGGGGACGACGGAAAAGTCGCCCTTCTGGCTCGACGTCACGGCGCGCGGGACGGCGGGCCACGGCTCGCGACCCACCCCCGACAATCCAGTGCACCGGCTGGTCCGGGCACTGAACCGGATCGCGGCGTACCAGACTCCTTTCATCCCGACGCCCGCGGTCGAGCGGTACCTGCGCGACCTCTCGACCATCGAGACCGATCCCGCCCGGCGCGCCTGGCTCGCCGACGTGAGGACCGCGCTGCATGACAGCGCGGGAGTACGCTTTCTCACCGGCGACCTCACGTATAACGCCCTCCTCCGGAACACGATTTCGATCACGGGTCTCGCCGGTAGTGACAAGACGAACGTGATCCCGCCGGTCGCCCGCGCGGCGCTCGATGTGCGGCTCCTTCCCGGTCAGGACCCGCAGGCGTTCCTCGCGGACCTCGTGCGCGTCGTCAATGACTCGGGGATCGCCATCACGCCGCAAGGCCCGAATTGGCCTGCGACCGAGAGCCCGGTCGAGACGGATTTGTTCCGTGCAATCGTCGGGGCGGCCCACGAGCGGACGCCCAATGCGCTCGTCACGACGCCACCTCTGCCGGGCTTCACCGACAGCCACTACTTCCGGCGGCTCGGGATCGTGAGCTACGGCCTGTCGCCCTTCCCGCTCAACGAAGTCGAGTCCCGGGGTGTGCACGGCAACGACGAGCGGGTGAGCCTCGAGGATCTCACCTTCGGCGTGCATTTCGTGTACGACGTGGTGTCTCGCGTCGTCGCGAAGTGATCGGGCCGTTCTTCTATCCGCGTCGCCGGCCGCCATCGCGCGATCGGCGGTCGCCGCGCTGGGAACGGGTCACCAAAGGCACGCTGGGGTGGTTGGTAGAGCGCCTCACGGCGCCCTTCCAACGGTGGGACGAGGCCCGACTGCTCACCCCCGATGTGCCGGTGCCCGTCCGGCAGCTCGCCCCCGAGCTGATCGGCTATCGCATCGCGCTCGTCACCGATCTCCATCACGGTCCGGCGGTTCCAGCCTGGTGGCTTGCGTACGTGGCCCGTCGTGTGGCGGAGCTCGAGCCGGACGTTGTGGTGTTGGGCGGCGACTTCGTGAGCCACGCGCGGAGCGACCTGATCGGGTTGGAGGACGTCATCGCGCGGTTCACGGCGAAAGACGGCGTCACGGCGGTCCTCGGGAATCATGATCACTGGGTCGACCCGGACGCGGTGGCGGCGGCCCTTCAGCGAGGCGGGGCGACGGTCCTCACGAACCGGCATCGGTTGATCCGGCGCGGAGGGGCGACGCTGGCGCTGGCCGGCGTGGACGATTTCACGCACGGCGCCGTGCGACTGGACGAAGCCTTCGCGGGCGTCGCCCCCGACGTTCCCCGCGTCCTCGCGTCACACAACCCCGACCTGATCGAGTATCTGCCCGCGGGTCTCCGAGTGGACGTGATGCTTGCGGGGCACACCCACAACGGGCAGGCGCAGCTGCCGTTGATCGGTCCCGTCACGGTCCCCTCGCAGTTCGGCGGACGGTACCTGCACGGCTTGAAGCAGGTGGGGGATACGTGGCTCTACGTTTCCGCGGGCGTCGGGACGGCGGCGATTCCGCGCTGGCGCAATCCGCCCGAGCTGCCGGTGATCCGTCTCGTCGGCGACTAGGCGCCTGCTTCGAGCGGGACGACGAACCGCACGGTCACGGTTTCCGCCGTTTGGGGCGCGACCGTGCAGAAGCACTCCGCGCCGATCAGGCGCTTCACGCCGAGTACCTCCGCTTCGGCGATGCCTGGCACGTCTCGATAGGTGATCTCGAGCGTCGTACCATCCACGATGTGGTACACCACCGGGCGTCCCACGAGGCGATGGTGCGGGTCGATCTTGCCGAGGCCCTCTGAGAGGCGGTGCTGGATCGCGCCGGCCTTCGCGCTTCGAGATGCCGCCGCGTCGGTCATCACCGGCGGGCCTGGAGGTTCGCGAGAACGGCGGCCGCGTTGCGCCGCATCCCCGAGGCGCCTGGCCGCTCGAACGGCGTCTCGCCGAAGCGCCGGTCGAACGCGCCGGCGTCGCTGTCGAGGAATTGCGCGAGCTCGGGTTCCGCCATCTCGGCGCGAACGCCCCATTCTGCGTCCGTCGTGGGGCGCGCGAACTTGACGTTCCACGGGCACACATCCTGACAGACGTCGCACCCGAACAACCAGTTGCCCACGAGCGCCCGTTCGCCTGCGGTGAACTCCCCGCGGCGCTCGATCGTCAAGTAGGAGATGCAGCGGCGGGCATCGAGGACATGCGGCGCCACGAACGCGGCGGTGGGACACGCGTCCAGACAGGCTCGGCAGCTGCCGCAGCGATCCGCTTCGAAGGGGAGGTCGGGGTCGAGCGGGGCGTCGGTGAGGACGACACCGATGAACGTAAACGAGCCGATGTCGGGGCGAATGAGCATGGTATTCTTGCCGATCCAGCCGAGCCCCGCTCGTTGCGCGAGCTCCCGCTCGGGGACCGGCCCTGCGTCCACGTAGCAGCGGGTGGTCGCGCCGGGCACGATCTCGTGCACAGCGCCGGCGAGTTGCTCGAGACGACGGCCCAAGACGATGTGATAGTCGGTGGACCAGGCGTACTGGGCGATCTTGGCGTCCCCGCTTTCCCCGGGCTTGCGCCCGGGGTCAGTGTACCCATGGAAATAGTTTGTCAACGTCACTATCGCGACGCGCGCGTCCGGGAGAATGCGGGCCGGGTAGTTCCGTCGCTCGGCCTGACGCTCGAGATAGGTCATGTCGCCCGCGTACCCCGCGGCCAGCCAGCGCGCTAGCGCCCCAGCGTGGGCGCTGGGCTCGAGCGTCGCGATGCCCACGGCGTCGAACCCCAGCTCCAGCGCGCGCCGCTTCACCTCCATGGTGTTTCTTGACGTCTCTGCCTGACGTTGTTGTTCAACGTCTCTTGTCATAAGTGCATCGTCTCGCGTCGCCATCTGGCGAAGCGTACCACGTCCTCGAGCGGCGGCACGGCATGTTCATCGCCGTAGGCGGTGAACATCCGCCATCGGAGGTAGTCGGCCGGCGGCACCGGCAGAAAGGGCGCGCGGCGGTACCAGTCGCGCGCCCGAAAGCTCCAGGCGAGGCGGAGGAGATCGAGGGCGAGCCGCGGGTTCACGACCGCCCGCACGGCGAGCCGCGTGACGAGTGCCGGCCAGCCGGTGGATGGCTCCATGGCACGGAATGTAGTCGCGAGGTGTGCCGGGTGCGCGCGTCGGCCTGTATATTGACGGCCTATGACGCTTGCCAGTGAGCTCGACGTCGGCGCGGGCGCAGGTGCGCAGCCGCTCGCCCATTATCGCGCCGAGTTTCCCATTTTTCGGGACACGATCTATCTCAACACGTGCTCGCTGGGTGCGCTGGGCAATCGCACGCGCCGTCGCATGGAGCAGTTCCTCGATCTGTGGCAGGCGCGCGGGGCTTCGGCCTGGTACGACGTGTGGTGGGCCGCGCTGGGTGAGTTGCGCGCGCGGTATGCGCGCACCATCGCGGCGGGTCCCGATGAGGTCGCCCTAGCTCCCAGCATCTCGGTGGCCATCTCGACCGTTGCGGAAGCACTGGACTATCGCGCGCGCCCCCGGGTGGTCGTCACGTCGCTCGATTTTCCGACCGTCGCCTACCAGTGGCTCGCGAAGCGGGCGCGCGGCGTCGAGCTGGTGGTGGTCGAGAGCCCGGATCGGATCTCGGTGCCGGTCGAGGCGATCGCCCGCGCGGTGGACGAGCGGACCGCGCTCGTCGCGACGTCGCACGTCTATTTCACGAGCGGCGCGATCCAGGACATCCGCGCGGTCGCGGCCGCGGCGCACGCGAAAGGCGCGCTCTGCCTGATCGACGCGTACCAATCGGTCGGGCAGGTTCCGGTGGATGCGGCGGCGAGCGGGGTCGATTTTCTCACTGCGGGCGGCCTCAAATGGCTGCTCGGCGGGCCGGGCGTGGTCTTTCTGTACGTGCGGGCGGAGCTCGCGCGTCGCCTCACGCCGGCCATCGCCGGGTGGTTCGGTCACCGGAATCAATTCGCGTTCGACGCGCGCTCCCTCGAGCTGCACGAGGACGCCCGACGGTTCGAGCTGGGCACCCCATCGGTGGCGGCGGTGTACGCTCAGCTCGGTGGGCTCGACTACATCGACGAGATCGGCATCCCCGCGATCCGCCGGGTGACCGCGGCGCTCACCGAGGACTTGATCGACAAGGCGCGGGCGCGCGGCTTCCGGCCACACATCGCCTCCCGTCCCGACGAGCGCTCGGCTATCGTCATGCTGCCCGCAACCGACCCGGCCGCGGCAGTTCGGCATCTCGCTGCCGGCGGCATCATCGGCGACGCGCGGCCCGGTCACGTTCGCCTCTCTCCTTTCTTCTATAACCTGCAGGACGACTATGTCGCAGCGCTCGAGCGGCTCGCCACACACGTCGATCACTGAGGACGAACAACTCCTCGCGCAGGGTCCTCGCGAGCGACGGTCGTTCGTCAAGACGGACTCCTGGCGCGTGCTGCGCATCATGGGAGAGTTCGTCGAGGGATTCGACACGCTGTCGGATGTGTACAACGCCGTCACGGTGTTCGGCTCGGCCCGCACCACGTCCGACGACCCGTACTATGAGAAGGCGGTCGAAACGGCCCGGATGCTCGCGAAGGAAGGGTTTCCCATCATCACGGGCGGCGGGCCCGGGATCATGGAGGCCTCCAATCGGGGCGCCCAGGAGGGCAACGGCCTCTCGATCGGTTGCAACATCGAGCTGCCGTTCGAGCAGGGGCTCAACCCCTACGTGGAGCGCGCGATCAACTTCCGCTACTTTTTCGTGCGCAAGACGATGTTCGTGAAGTACTCGACGGCGTTCGTGGTATTCCCGGGCGGCTACGGCACCATGGACGAGCTGTTCGAAGCGCTCACGCTCATCCAGACCGGGAAGGTCAAGCACTTTCCCGTCATCTTGTTCGGGGAGACCTACTGGCAAGGCCTGACGGACTGGCTGCGCGACCGGGTCGCCGGCGAAGGCAAGATCGCCACCACCGATCTCACGCTGTTCTCGATCACGGACAGTCCGCGGGAGGCCGTCGCGATCATTCGCAAGGCTCGCGAGCAACGCACCAAGGCCTACCCGCTCGAGGCCCAGCGCGACTAGGGAAGGGAGGGGGCCATGACGACTCGAAAAGACCTGCTGCGCGGCGCGCGCATTGACCCCATGCCCGTCACCGGCCGGGAGTCCGTCGCCGACCTGGTGGACAATGCGTTCCTCGCCTACAACGCCGGCCGCCTGGCCGAAGGGTGTCGCCTGTTCGCCGAGCGCATGCTCGCGGACGACGTCACCGTCGGGATGAGCCTCACCGGTGCGATGACGCCGGCCGGGTTGGGCATGTCCACGATCATTCCGCTCATCGAGGCGGGCTTTGTCGATTGGATCGTGTCGACCGGCGCCAACATGTATCACGACGCCCACTTCGGTCTCGGGCTCGCCATGCATCGCGGCACGCCGTTCGCCGACGACGTCGAGCTGCGCGAGGAGGGCATCGTCCGCATCTACGACATCTTCTTCGACTACGAGGTGCTGCTCTCGACCGACGCCTACATTCGCCAGGTGTCCGCGGGCCCGGAGTTCCAGCGGCCGATGAGCACGGCGGAGTACCACTACCTGCTCGGCGGCTACATCCTCGGGCGGGAGCAAGCGCTCGGCATCTCCCGCAAGTCGGTGCTCGGCGTCGCGCAACAGTGCGGCGTGCCAATCTATACGTCCTCCCCCGGAGACTCCTCCATCGGCATGAACGTGGCCGAACAGGCGCTCACCGGCTCGCGACTGCGGTTCGACACCAGCGCGGACGTCAACGAGACGTCGGCGATCGTGTTCGACGCCAAGACGCACGGCGGGAAGAGCGGTGTGCTCATCATCGGCGGTGGGAGCCCCAAGAACTTCGTGCTGCAGACCGAGCCGCAGATCCAGGAGGTGCTCGGGATCAGCGAGAAGGGTCACGACTATTACCTGCAGCTCACGGACGCGCGTCCCGACACGGGCGGCCTCTCGGGCGCCACGCCCGCCGAGGCGGTGAGCTGGGGGAAGGTGGACCCGGACCAACTCCCGGGCACCGTGGTATGCTATCTCGACAATACGGTCGGTTTCCCTATCCTGGCGGCGTACGCGCTCGCCAAGCGGAAGAAGCGGCCGCTCAAACGTCTGTACGACCGGCGTGATGACATGATGCGCCAGCTCACCGAGGCGTACCGGGAGGCGAAGGCGGACCGCGACGCGCGCGCGGAGGCGACGACTGTCGGACGCCGGCCCTAACGGCGCCGCTCCGGCGGGCGCCCCTCCGTCCAGAGCCTACGCGGCGTACGCCCTGGGCCTGCTCACGCTCATCAATCTCCTCAACTACATCGACCGCAACGTCGTCTTCGCGCTGTTCGAGCCGATCAAGCGGGCGCTCGCCCTTTCGGATCAACAACTCGGCTGGCTCGGCTCATCGTATGTCATCGTGCTGTCGCTCGCGGCGCTGCCCTTGGGCGTGATCGGTGACCTCAAGTCCCGGCGCGCGGTCATCGGGTTCGGTGTCGCCCTCTGGAGCACCTTCACCGCGCTGGGGTCGACGGTCAGTCGGTTCTGGCAATTGCTCGTCTGTCGCTCGATGGTCGGGGTGGGGGAAGCGGGTTACGGGCCGGCCGCCCAGGCGCTCATCGCGGAGTTCTTCCATGGGCGCCGTCGTGCCTTTGCACTCGGCGTATACTCGGTCGGCATGGCCTTCGGCGGCGTGCTCGGGATCTGGCTGGGCGGCGTGCTCGGCGAGCGGTACGGATGGCGCGCCGCGTTCGTCGCCCTTGGAATCCCTGGCTTCGCGCTCGCGCTGCTCGCGTCGCGGCTCAGGGAGCCCCGCCGCCGTCCTCCGCCGCCGATCCGGGCCGCGGTGGCAGGATGGTACGCGCGCGGGCGCAACCGGGTGCGGCAGGCGTGGGCGCTCGGTGCGCCCCTGGTCTGGCTGACGCTCGCCGGAGCCGCGTTGGCAAGTGCCCTTCAGGAGCTGTCGGGGCTACCCGAAGGGATCGGCGCAGCGGTATTCGCCGTGTGTGTGAGCATCGGGATCATCTGGACCGTAGTGCGGCTGGTGCCGGTGGCGCTCCGCGGCACGACCGAGGCCGGAGAGGTCGCGGCCAGCGCGTACGGCGACTTCCTGCAGGCGGCGCGGACCGTGCTGCGCACGCCCACCCTCATCTGGATGTTCGTGGGCGGTGCCCTCGTCACATTCGCCGTCAATGGTCTGATCGCCTGGGCGCCGACCTTCATGCAGCGCACGCACGGCTTGTCGGTCGCCACCGTGGGACGGGAATTCGGCCTGTGGGGACTGGCCGGCGGCGCGCTCGGCGCGCTCTTCGGCGGCCGGACGGGGGATTGGCTGCTGGCGCGCTGGAGCGGGGGGCGCGTGGTCGTGTCCGGCGCGGGATTCGTGCTGGGCGGCCCCGTGTGCGCGGCGCTCCTGCTCATCGATGAGCTGCGCTTGTTCGTTCCGCTCCTGTTCGCGACGTTCTTTCTCTACTCGTGGTACAACGGCCCACTCTCAGCGGTGATCCTCGATGTGGTGCCGCCCGCCGTGCGGGCCTCGGTCCTGGGCGCCTTCGTGCTGTATTCGCATCTCGCCGGTGACGCCATCGCACCGCCGCTGATCGGCTATCTCTCCGACCGCTTCGGGCTGCGCCCGGCGATGCTGCTCCTCCCCACGGCGGGGGCGGTCGGCGGGCTGGTCATCCTCATCGCGCTCACGACGGTCGCCAGGGACATGCAGAGAGTGAAAGCATGATTGCGGATTTCGGATTGCGGATTGCGAATTGGCAAACTGGGCCTCGCTCGTCGATCGAGCTTCCATTGAGATTCCGCAATCCGCAATCGGCATTCCGCAATGGGGGGGGAGGGTTGGGGAGGTGAAAGTCGCCGTCGTCTTCGATACGCTGCACCCCGAGTGGGAGGACGCCGACTACAAGAAGGAAGTCGAGGCCAAGGTCGAGGAGGCCGAGTACGACGTGGCACGCGCCCTGGTCGGCAAGGGGCACGAGGTGCTCCTGGTCGGCGTGGCCGAGCAGCTCGGGTGGATGCTCGACCGGCTCGCCGCGTTTGGGCCCAAGCTCGTCTTCAACGGGTGCGAGTCGTTCCGCGGCCATGCGCGGCACGAGTACGCGATCGCCACGGTGCTCGAAATGCACGGCTATCGGTACACGGGCTCCTCGCCAACCGGCCTGCTGGTCGCCCGCAACAAGTCCCTGACCAAAAAGATCCTCGCGCACCACGGCATCCGGGTGCCCGCGTTCGCCGAGTTCCGGCCCGGCGACAAGCCGGTGCGTCCATCGGAGCTGCGGTACCCGCTGATCGTCAAGCCGTTGCTCGAGGACGCCTCGGTCGGGATCTCGCAGGCGTCGGTGGTGGAGAACGACGAGGACTTCGGCGCGCGCGTGAAATTCATCCACGAGAAGTACCGGCAGGCCGCGATCGTCGAGGAGCTGATCGAGGGCCGAGAGCTGTACGTCGGCCTCATCGGGAACGATCCGGTGCAGGTGCTCCCCATCGTGGAGCTGACGTTCGGCGATGCCGATGGCGATCACCGCATCGCGACCTACAAGGCGAAATGGGACGAAGAGTACCGCAAGCGCAAAAAGATCCGGAACACATTCGCGAAGGGGCTGTCTGAAGATGTCGCCGCCAGGATCGCGGATACGTGCAGTACGGCGTTTCACGCGCTCTGGCTGCAGGATTACGGGCGCGTGGACCTGCGCCTGGCGCACGACGAGGAAGTGTACGTCCTCGAGGTCAATCCCAACCCGTTCGTGGCGCGCGAGAACGAGATGGCGGACGCAGCGGAGAAGGCGGGGATGAGCTACCCGGATTTCATCGAGCGAATCCTGGACGAGGCCCTGGCGCGTGACCCGGCGTAAGCGCGAGACCCCGACGCCCGAGCTGCGCTGCCCGACGTGTGCGGCGGAGGTTGAGCGGTTCTGGGCGCACTGCTCGAACTGCGGCCGCCGCCTCGAGTGGCGCGACGCGACCAAGGAGACCGGAGCCGAGTGCTATTACTGCGGCTGGGTAGTCTCCGACAGCTTTTCCTTCTGTCCCTGGTGCGGGCGCGATATCGCCGACCGTGATTCGAGTCCCGAGCCGCTCAAGGCGCCCAAAGGCTTTCGCTACGACCGCCGGTGCCGCTGGGGCTGCGGGGGGGGCGTCATGTATCCGATGCGCCACTGCCCCTGGTGCGGTCGCGGCCAGAAGTGGCGGTACGACGACTTCCAGAATATCTGCCCGCACTGCAGCAAAGGTGTGAACGACTGGATGGAGGTGTGCCCGTGGTGCGGGGAGGACGCGACCGGCCGCGACCTGATCCGCCAGGCGTTGCGCCGGGTCCGGCAGCTGCTGGTCGTGTCGCGCCTGAAGGGCTGGAACTACCGCGTGCTGCTGCGACCCGGCGTCTCGGGCGTGACGCACCGCTCGCCCAAGGTGATCGAGATCGAGCGCCGGTATGTGACCGGGAAACGGAATCGCGACGAGATTTCGTGGAACATGCTCACGGGCCTGATCCTCCACGAGCTGGGCCACTCGTTTCTGTATCACAACTGGTCGTTGACGCGCACGGGCCGGTTCCGTCGTGCGTTCGGCGAGGTTCGCAAGGCGTACCGGGTGTCGGACTCGAAGTGGGTGGACTTCGAGCGCCGGGGAGTCACGACGACGCTGGCGAACTACGTGACGGCGTATGCCGCTACGCATCCCCAGGAGGATTTCGCTGAGACGTTCCGGTTTTACGTGACGCGCCGGGGGCGCCTCCGTGAGCTGTTTGCCGAGTTCGGCCGTAAGCGCAAAGGCGTGCCGGTGTTCGAGAAATTCCTCGTGCTGGGCGACTTCATCCGCAGTCTGAGGGGATGGAGATGATCCGCGGGATCGATTACATCGGCGTCGGCGTGGGCGCGCTCATTGTGGACGACCAGGGTCGGCTTTTCCTCGCGCGCCGCGGGCCGAAGGCCAAAAACGAGCGTGGCCTGTGGGAGTTCCCGGGCGGCGCGGTCGAGCGGGGCGAGCGGCTGGCCGACGCCCTGCGCCGCGAGATTCGCGAAGAGTACGGCATCGAGATCGCGGTAGGGGACCTGCTTGATGTCGTGGACCACATCCTGCCGGAGGAGGGCCAGCACTGGGTGTCCCCCGCGTATCTTTGTCGAATTGTGTCGGGCACGCCGACGATCCTGGAGCCGGACAAGTGTGCCGAGATCGGCTGGTTCGCGCCGGCGGACGTACCGCGAGACCTGACCGTGATCAGTCGAGAGAATCTCGAGAACTACATTACATTGATGGCTCGTACTTCACTGAAGGTGGAACCATGGCGCTGATGCGTACATCGAATCCGGCACTCAACCCGAAAACGTTCGCCGACGTGCGGCATGATCCCAACGCGTCGCCGATGACAATTGAAGGGACAGTCAACAAGACGGCGCTGCTCCTGTTTCTCGTCGTCGTGCCGGCGGCCTGGGTCTGGACGCAAGTCCGGGCCGCCGCCGATACCGCGGTGGCGGGACCGTGGATTCTGCTCGGAGCCCTGGGAGGATTCGCGGTCGCCGTGGCCACGATCATCAAGAAGGAGTGGTCGCCGGTCACCGCCCCGATCTACGCCGCCCTCGAAGGTCTCGCCTTGGGGGGTGTCTCGGTCATGCTCGAGGCCAAGTATCCGGGCATCGCAATGCAGTCGGTCGGTCTCACGTTTGCGACCCTGGCGGCGATGCTCGTGGCCTATCGCACCGGGCTCATCAAGGCGACCGAGAAGTTCAAGCTTGGCGTGGTCGCGGCTACAGGAGCGATCGTGATCTATTACGCGGTCGGGCTCATCATGTCCTTCTTCGGCGCCACTATGCCCTTCCTGCAGGGGAATAGCACGGCGAGCATCGTCGTGAGCGGTGTCATCGTCGTGGTCGCCGCGCTGAACCTGATCCTCGACTTCGATTTCATCGAGACCGGCGTGCAGAGCGGTGCCCCGAAATACTTCGAATGGTACGGGGCGTTCGGTCTCATGGTCACGCTCGTCTGGTTGTACCTCGAGATTCTCAGGCTGCTTGCCAAGACGCGTAGCCGCCGGTAGTAAGCGCAAGAGTCGAGCAGGGGGCCGACGCCGAGCGCCGGCGCCCTGCAACCTTTCCAACCCCCTCGAGCATCCCAGCAGTATCCCCATCCTCGAGGCACGCATGCGCCGCTGGTGCATTCTGATGGTCGGGACGGTCGCGCTCGCCGTGACCCCCCGGGTGACCGCGTCGCAGGCGCGGCTCGACTCGGCTCAGACTGCCCGTCTCCTCACGGCCCTCGAGCGGTCCGACTCCACGGTATGCCAGCTCGCCGGCCAGACTCTGGCCAACAACCTCGGCTGGGGATGGGAGCCCAGGCTCTTCCCGATGCCCATGCCGATGCCCACGCCCATGCCGATGCCGATGATCGAGCGTCCGGACCTCGACCGAAACCACCTCGTCCCACGAATTCACGTCCACGGAAGCGGAGCATGGCACGGCCACGAGCTGGACGCCGCGACGCTCGGCGCTTTCCGTGCGGTGCTCCGCGACGACAACGAGTGCGTCCGCGACATCGCGGCGCGCGTACTGGGCCGGGCTAACCCGCCCGGCACCTACGAGCTGTTCGCCAATCTCCTCAAGGATCAGAACCCCGGTCTGCGGGAGACGGGAATCTTGGGACTAGGCCAGCTCGAAGACCCTCGCGCCATCGAGCCCCTCATCACGGCCTTGCGTGACCGAGCCCCGGACGTGCGCGGGGCAGCCGCCTGGGCCCTTGGCGAGCTGGAGAGCCCGCGCTCGGTCGCGCCGCTCCACGCCGCTCTGGGAGACGCGGTTCCAGGGGTCCGGCGCGCCGCCGCGTGGGCCCTGGGCCAGATCGAAGACTCGGCCGCGGTCGACGCCTTGCTGCCGCTCCTCCGCGACGGTGACCCCGCGACGCGGGCCGCTGCGGCGCATGCACTCGGCGAGGTCGGCCGCCCCGGCGCCGTCGCAGGACTCGGCGCCCTCGCGACCGACGGCGCAACCGAAGTGCGAGAGGCGGCTATCTGGGCGTTGGGCGAGCTCGAGAGCCCGACGGCGATCGAGCCGCTGGGCCAGGCGCTCAAGCATGCTGACCCCCATACTCGCCGACTCGCGGCGTGGGCGCTGGGCGAGATCGAGAATCCGGGCGCCGTCGACGTGCTGTTGCCGGTCCTGAAAGACCGCGAGCCCTCGGTGCGCGTCGCGGTCGCCTGGGCGCTGGGCGAGATCGAGAGCCCACGAGCGGCCGACGCGCTCAAGGCCGCGCAGGACGACGAGTCGAGCGACGTGCGGTACGCCGTACGCTGGGCCCTCCAGCAGCTCGATGAAAACGAACCGCGGCCGCACGCGAAGGCGCGGCCGCGGGTGAGGAACAGGATCTAGGAGCGCTCAGCCAGCGAAGCAGTAGGCGCAGCCCTTCTCCTGCGTGCGGTTCACGGCGATGACGCCCGACGGCACAACCGTGACGCCGGGGAGCAGGTTGGCGACCCAATCCTTTTTGATGGTCTCTGCCGGTGTGCCGATGTCCTTCGCCATGATCATGCTGTAGAAGGTCAGCGCAACGTTGCACACGCCGACCAGGACACCCTTCGAGATCAGCTCGTCGGTGCCCATTCCGGGAATCGGCGCATCACCCGGCTTCAACCCGATGAGCGGGTGGCGGACCGACGGGCCCTTGGTCGCGGGATCGTCGATTTTGAAGGTTTGGCCGAGCTTGTACTTCGCCCACATCGAGCTTTGCATCGCGAACGGAATGCCCGCGTGGCGGAGCACGATCACGACCGAGTTGTCGGCGTCGCTGGTCCCGTAGTTCTCGTTCGTCGTGTTGAGGAACACGCGGGCCCACGCGAACACAAAGCCGCCGTTCGGCTCGGGCACGTCAAAGATCATCTTGTGCTTGCCCGTGATCTTGTTGAGCCAGGTCTCGAACTCCGGATTGGCGGTGACGCGCGGCATCCGAGCCGGCTGCGCCACGCCCTCGGTGGGCACGACGAGACCTCCCAGACCCATTGCGGCGGCGCCCGCGGCGAGGCGTCCCAAGAATCCGCGGCGACCGCTCATGAGCTCTGACATACTGATCCTCCTGTCGGGTGTGGAATCGATGGTCATCGAGAGTGCCCGGTGCGTGGCTTGGCCTGCGTCGGATAGGCGACGTCGGGCGGCGCGTCGCCGTTGGGCCAGTCGTGAACCTTCTCAGGGAAATCGGGGCGCGGCTGCGCGTTGACGAATGCGGCCACATCGATCGCCTGCTGGTCGGCGAGCGTGCCGGGCTGGTCGAACGGCATGTTGTCACTGATGAACGCCGCCGCCGTGCGGATGCGGCTCATCCCGGCACCGATGTTGTACGATTGCGGTCCCCACAGCGGTGGCGCCGCCACTGTCCCCTCACCAGCCGGCCCGTGGCACTTGGCGCAGGTCGCCGTATATACACCAGCGCCTCGCGACGTATCGGGCACGAACGTGGCCCACTTAGCCAGTCGGTTCGCGGTGGAAACCGGAGCGACCGGCACGTCGCGCGCCAGGAACCAGAAGTATGTGACGATGTCGCGCATGTCAGGCCCGTCGCTCGCGAGCGCGACGCCGTTCATGCTCCGCCGGAAGCAATCGTTCACACGGTACTCGATCGTTTCCACGGTGGCGCTGCGCGAGCGGTACTGCGGGTAGCGGACGTAGACACCCACCCAGGAGCCGTTCTGGCGTCGGCCGTCATCCAGGTGACAGCTCACACACCGGAGCCGGTTGCCCACATGCGCGGGCAAGCTGTCACGCGTGGCGGCGAGGAGTGCCCGACCGCGGCGAATCGAGGCGCCGAGCGGGCCATCGGGAATGAGGGAATCAGCGGGACCGTGGAGCACGATCCTCCGCTCCGCGGCCGGGCTCGCCGCAGGACGACCACATGCCAGGGCGAGCAGAGCTGCCGTCGCTCCCACCACGCACGCGAGAGCACGAGAGTGACGAGTCAAGGCTGGCAAAAGTATTAGGGTTTCTCGATCGTCGCCACTTCCCGCGCAAACGCGCGGGATCGTTTCACGAGCTGCAGGTAGGCCGCGAGCTCCTCCGCGCGCCGCGACCCATCCCACCCCAATGCGCCAGCCATCCGATCGGCGAGCGCGCTCGTGGCGGGGACGGCCTGGTCCCGCGTCTTGTAGAAGAGATGCAGCCGCCGCACCAGGACGTCCGACAGCCGGACCGCCATCTCGCGCTCGATCGCGTGCACCACCTCGGCCCAGAGCTCGGGTCGCCCTGCCACGATGCGCCCACCGAGCGCGCGGTCCCGATCCACCAGATTGAGCACGGCGGCGGCCTCGCTCCCGTATCTGCCGACCAGGTGCCGGGCGGTGGTCTCGGAGGCACCGCGTTCGACGGCTGCCTTGGCGAGGCCGTCCAGATCCGCTGTCTCACCGCCGGGGAGCGGCAGTCGGTGCGTCGGCGGGTGGGGTGCGCGCGGCCGCCCGTCCAGCGCCCCCAGGCGGGCGGCGACCCGATCGACGAGCTCCTGGGCCATGACGCGATGCGTGGTGAGCTTCCCGCCCGCGATCGTCAGCAGGCCGCTCGCGCTCTCGATGATGCGATGCTCACGCGACACCTGCGAGGGAGCGAGGTGCCCGTCGGGGCGGAGCAGCGCACGGAGCCCCGCCCAGGTCGCGACCACGTCGTGCGGCGAGAGCCGGGCCTGGGGAAAAAACGCGTTCGCCGAGCGCAGGAGGTAAACCACGTCCTCCGCCGTCGCGCGGACGTCGTCAGGGGAGACGTCCTCGTCCGTGTCCGTGGTGCCGATGTAGCTCTGCTCGGCGTCCTCCCACGGGAGCACGAACATCACGCGGCCATCGATCGGTGAGGTCAGGGTGATCCCATGGGTATTGCCGAGCCGTTGCCGTGGGACGGCGACGTGCGCTCCCTTAGTGAGCCGCAACACGGGGGGTGCGTCGGGCTCGTCCAGCCGCCGCAGCTGATCCACCCACGGGCCGCACGCGTTCACGACGATCAGGGAGCGTACGGTCCGAATGTCCCCGCTCAATAGATCGCGCACCGTCGCGCCCCGCGCGCGGCCGTCCGGCTTGACGAGCGAGACGACCTCCGCGTAGTTGGCGACGTGCGCACCGGCCTGCGCCGCGCTCCGCATGGTGGCGAGCACCAGGCGGGCATCGTCGGTCTGCGCGTCGTAGTAGAGTCCCGCCGCCCGCAGGTCCTTGTCGCGCAACCCCGGCTCGAGACCCAGGGTCGCCTTCCGCCCGAGCCACCGGTGAACCCGGACGTTTCGAAAAGCGGCGAGCAGGTCGTACAGCCACAGGCCGCATCGGAGTTTCCACGACGGGACACGGGCCCCCCGGTACACCGGGAACACGAAGGGGAGGGGACGAACCAGGTGGGGTGCGATCCGGAGCAGCACACGACGCTCGCGGCTCGCTTCGAGCACCAGGTGGAGGTCGTACTGCTCGAGGTATCGCAGGCCGCCGTGAATCAGTCGCGAGGAGACCGAAGATGTTCCGCTCCCGAAGTCGCCTTTCTCGACGAGGGCCGTGCGAAAGCCCCGCAGCGCCGCGTCGCGTGCGATCGCCGCGCCGGTAATCCCGCCGCCGATGACGAGCACGTCGACCGGCTCGTGCGCCATCGCTACGAGTGCGGCGGCGCGCGTGCGATGAGAAAATGGCGCTTCGCTCGTCGGCGTTCTCCCGCTTGGCCCAGCGGCCGGCCCCGTGGTAGGTTTCGTGTCTGACTGACGGGAGGGGAATGTAATGCCGGTTGGTAATGGACGGCGCGTCGCGATCGTCGCCGGCTATCGCACGCCGTTCTGCAAGTCGGGCACGTCGCTCAAAGACGCGCGGGCCGTGGACTTGGCGCGGTTCGTGACCCGCGAGCTGCTCGAGCGGACCAACCTCGAGGGCGCCGACGTCAACGCCGTGATCTTCGGGCAAGTCGTCGCGTCCGCGCTCGTTCCCAACGTCGCCCGCGAAGTGAGCCTCCTGCCCCAGTTTCCCAGGGAAATCCCCGCGTACTCGCTCAACCGGGCGTGCGCGTCCTCTGGACAGGCCGTGGCCAATGCGTACGACGAGATCACGCTCGGGAGTGCCGACGTCGTGATCGCGGGAGGCGTCGAGTCGCTCTCGGATATTCCGATCCTCGCTTCCCGACGGCTCGCGGACATCCTGGTCGAGGCCAGTAAGGCAAAGTCGCTCGGCGCGCGGCTCAAGACCTTCAGCCGGATCCGACCCCGTGACCTTGTCCCCGTCTCGCCCGCCATCGCCGAGCCGTCCACCGGCGAGTCCATGGGCCAGTCGGCTGAAAAGATGGCCAAGGAAAACCACATCACCCGCGAAGCGCAGGACCGCTGGGCCCTCCGGAGCCACACGCTCGCCGCCAAGGGAGCAGATGATGGCCGTATCACGGCCGAGGTGGTCCCCTGGCTGCCCGAGCGGAGCGGAGAGACCGTGGTGACGGCGGACAACGGTATCCGGCGCGATACGTCGCTCGAGCAGATGGCGAAGCTCAAGCCGGTGTTCGACCGGCGCTACGGCAGCGTCACGGCGGCGAATTCGTCGCCCCTCACGGATGGCGCGTCCGCCGTGCTCCTCATGAGCGACGCGGCCGCCCGCACCCTCGGCTACACGCCGCTCACCTACATCCGCTCGTACGCGGTCGCCGCCGTGGATCCCGGGTGGCAGCTCTTGCAGGCCCCCATCTTCGCGGTCCCGAAGGCGCTCGAACGGGCCGGGATCGAGTGGAAAGACCTGGGCGTCATCGAAGTGCACGAAGCCTTCGCCGCGCAGGTGCTTTCGAACCTCAAAGGCTGGGCCGCCAAAGGCTGGGAGATCAACGAAGACATCATCAACGTGATGGGCGGGTCGATTGCGATCGGCCATCCGTTCGGCGCCACCGGCACCCGTCTGGTCACCACGCTCTCGCACGAGATGGTGCGTCGCGACGCGAAGTTCGGCCTACTCTCGATCTGCGCACAAGGGGGAATGGGGTTCGCCATGGTGCTGGAGCGCAATTGATGGCTCCTCCGCCCGGCGCCGCCCTGACCTGGGAGCTGGTCGACGGGGGCGTCGCCGTCGTCACGTTCGATCTCAAAGGCGAGCCGGTCAACAAGATCTCGCGCGCGGTCAAGCAGGACGTGCAGGCGACGTTCGAGGCCCTCGAGCAAGACCCCTCAGTCAAGGCGATCGCGTTCTTCTCCGGCAAACCCGACACGTTCATCGCGGGCGCCGACATCGAGGAGTTCGTGGCCCTCGCCACTGCGGCCGAGGCGGAGCGGCTCTCGGCGGAAGGGCAGGCGCTGCTGGAGCGCGTAGCGCGGTTCCCGAAACCAGTGGCGGCTGGCATTCACGGCGCCTGCCTCGGCGGCGGACTCGAGTTCGCCCTCGCTTGCCGGTACCGCGTCGCGTCCGATCACCCGCGCACCCAGCTCGGGCTTCCGGAGGTGCAGCTCGGCATCCTCCCCGGGGCGGGCGGGTGCCAGCGCCTGCCGCGCCTCATCGGCGCTCGGGCGGCACTCGACATCATCCTCGCGGGAAAAGTCGAGCGCGCCCAGAAGGCGTTTCGCCTGGGGGTCGTCGACGAGCTGGTGCCGCACGCCATCCTCAAGGACATCACGATCGCGGCGGCACAACGCATGGCGGGCGGCTGGCAGCCGCGGCGCCGGCGCCCCGGCGGTTTCACCGGCTGGCTGCTCGACGGCAACCCGCTTGGCCGGCGGCTGGTGTTCCGCGCGGCCCGGAAGCAGGTGCTCGCGCAGACACGGGGCAACTATCCCGCGCCGCTCGCTGCGCTCGAAGCCGTCGAGTTCGGACTCAAGCACGGCATGGCCGCGGGCCTGAAGCGTGAAGCGGAGTTGTTCGGGCAGCTCGCGGTCACCGACGTTTCGCGCAAGCTGGTGCAGATCTTTTTCGCGACGACCGCGCTGAAAAAGGACTTTGGCATCCCGAATCCGCCACCACCCGCGACCGTGCATCGCTTGGGCGTCGTCGGAGCCGGCTTCATGGGCGCAGGGATAGCGGGCACCGCCATCGCGCAGGGCGGCGTCGACGTGCGGATGAAGGACGCGGACCTGCCACGCGTGACCAAAGGACTGGCGACCGCCCGCGAGATCCTCGACGACCGCCTCAAACGCCGCCGCATCACGAAATACGAGCACGCGCGGCTCGTTGCCCTGCTGTCGGGGAGCGATACCTACACGGGGTTCGGGCGGGCCGAGCTCGTCATCGAAGCCGTGTTCGAGGAGCTGCAGGTCAAGCAACAGGTCTTGCGCGAGGTGGAAAGCGCGTCGGGCCCGGAGACCGTGTTCGCATCGAATACGTCGACCATCCCGATCCGTCGGATCGCGGAAGCCGGCGGCCGGCCCGAGCACGTGATCGGCATGCATTTCTTCTCCCCGGTCGCTCGCATGCCGCTCGTCGAGGTGATCCCGTCCACCCGCACGCTGCCGGCGGTGGTGAGCACCACCGTCGCCTTTGGCCGCCGGATGGGCAAGACGCCGATCGTCGTCAAGGACAGCCCGGGGTTCTGGATCAACCGGATTCTCACGCCCTACATGAACGAGGCCGGCCAGCTTCTGGTGGAAGGCGTAGCGATCGAGGAGCTCGACCGCCTCATGGTGGAGTTCGGGTTCCCCGTCGGCCCCATCACGTTGATGGACGAGGTCGGACTGGACGTCGGCGAGAAGGTGATCGGCGTGATGCACGAGGCGTACGGCGAGCGTTTTGCTCCCGTACCGGCGTTTGCCGGCATGGTCAAGAGCGGCCGGTTCGGCCGCAAGGCTGGCAAGGGGTTCTATAAGTACGCGGGCGGTAAGAAGGGCGGCGTGGACCCGGCCGTCTACGAGGTGATCGGCGCGCAGCCCAATGGTGGGCCGCGGCCCGCCGAGATCATCCAGCGCCTGGTGCTCGTGATGTTGAACGAGGCGGCGCGCGCCGCGGGTGAGGGCATCGTTCGGTCGCCGCGGGACGGGGACGTCGGCGCGATCTTCGGCTTCGGATTCCCGCCGTTCCGCGGAGGCCCGCTCCGGCACGCCGACGATTTGGGCGCGGCGCGGATCGTCGGAGAGCTCGAGCGGCTCGCCGACCGCTACGGCGCGCGGTTCGCACCGAGCGACGCGCTGCGCGACCTGGCGCAGCGGAACACGAAGTTCTATCCCTGACGCCGGCCCCCGGCTCCCGACCCCGGACCCCGGTCTCTAATGCTCCGCGCCGGCCTGCTGTGGCTCAGCGAACAACCTCGCATCTTCCGGTTCATCCGTGGCAACGGGCTGGCCCGGCGGTTCGCGGCGCGCTTTGTCGCCGGGGAGACGGTCGATTCCGGCGTTGCCGCGCTGAAGGCGCTGAACGCGGCCGGCATCACCGCGAGCCTGGACGTGCTCGGCGAGTCGGTGCACAACGCCGACGAAGCCCACGCCGCGCGCGATACCTACCTCGAAACCCTCGATCGCATCAAGGCAGCCCGGGCGGATGCCAACGTGTCCGTCAAGCTCACCCAGATCGGTCTCGATATCGACGAGACGCTGTGCGTCGAGAACATGCGCGCCATCATCGCCCGGGCCAAAGCGCACGACTCGTTTGTCCGCATCGACATGGAACAATCCGACTACACCGAGCGCACGCTGCAACTCTTCAAGCGGAGGTTTCAGCCTGAGTTCGGGAACGGCGTCGGCGTCGTATTACAGTCGTATCTGCGGCGCACCGAGCAGGACGTCGACCAGGTGATCGCCCTCGGCGCCCGGGTGCGGCTGTGCAAGGGCGCGTATCAGGAGCCCGCCACGGTCGCATTTCCCGACAAGCGCGACGTGGATGCCACGTACGTCCGCTGCATGGAGCAGCTCATGCTGCGCGGCAACTACCCGGGCATCGCAACGCACGATGCGCGCATCATTGACCATGCCAAGGCATTCGCGCGTGACAAGGGGATCCTCCCGGCGCGCTTCGAGTTCCAGATGCTGTACGGTGTGCGGCGCGACCTGCAGCTCGGGCTACGCCGCGAAGGATACAACGTGCGCGTGTACGTGCCGTTCGGCACGCAGTGGTACCCCTACCTCATGCGCCGCCTCGCCGAGCGGCCCGCGAACGTTGCCTTCTTGCTCGGCAATGTCCTGCGGGAGTCTCTACGGAGAACCTGACCGACGGCACGCTCGGCGGCTATCAGCGCCTGCACGAGCGCGCTCCGGCGTTCACCGGGAGCGATGGCCAGGCATACTCGGTGGGAACGTTCGTGGACGAGGCGCCGGATCCCCAGGGACGCTACGGAGCGGCGCTGCTGTTCGTTCGCTGGTCCGCAGCAGGTGATCGGCCGGTGGGCCACGTGGAAACGGAGTACCTCGCCTGGGGAGCGACGCCGGCGGACGCGCTCGCACCCGTTCTGGCTTTGACCCTCGAGGCGGTGAAACGGGAGCTCGATCGCTGCCTCGCGCGGCAGGGGCACGCGTGACGACCGGCGTGGTGCTGGCCCGTACGGGCTCGACCTACCGCGTCCACACGGACACTGGCGAGGTGACCGCCGTGCTGCGGGGGAAGCTCAAGTATCGCGATGACGACCGCGTCGTGGCCGGTGACGTGGTCGACCTCGAGCTGCAGTCGGACGGCCACGCCACTATTTCGGGAGTGCGGCGGAGGAAGAGTGTGCTCGCGAGGCGCGCCGCGGGGGAGCGACGCCCGCGGGCCCAGCCCATCGCCGCGAACGTGGACCAGGTGGTCGTGGTCGCATCGGTGCGGAGTCCGGAGCCCAGTCCCAGGTTCCTCGATCGGTTTCTCGTGATCGCGGCGGCGAATCGCATTCCCGCCGTGATCGTCCTCAACAAGGTCGACCTCGACCGGACGGCGCTCGATCGATTATTGGAACGGTATACGCCGGCGGGATATCAGGTCCTGGCTACCTCGGTCCGGTTGCCGGAAGGCCTGGCGGCGTTCCGCGACCTGCTGCGGGGTCGGGAATCAGTTCTCGCGGGTCAATCGGGCGTCGGGAAATCGAGCCTCCTCAACGCCCTCGACCCGGGGTTGAACCTCCGTATCGGCGAGATCAGCGCGAAATGGGACACGGGTAAGCACACGACACGCGCGGCGCTCGTGGTGCCCCTCGCGGGCGGCGGCTACGTCGTGGACACCCCCGGGCTGCGTGAGGTCGGCACCTGGGGCATTGACCCGGAGCTCCTGGCGGTCTGCTTTCCCGAGTTCCGCCGGTTCCTCGATCAGTGCCGTTTCGACAACTGCAGGCATCTGGCGGAGCCGGGTTGCGCCGTGCGGGACGCGGCGGAGCAGGGCGCGTTCGACGCGGACCGCCTGGTGTCCTACCAGCGCCTCTATGAGGAAGTCAGCGTGCCTTCCTGGTCCAGCGATCGGCGTCGCGGGAGGTGACCTTCTGCATCATTTGCGCGAACGCCTGATCCAAATCGATCCCCTGTGAGTTCGCGAGGCAGATGACGACGAACAGGATGTCGGCGAGCTCCATCGCGACCGAGCCCTCCGCCTCTCCGGGCTTCTTGGTTTTCTCGCCGAACCGGTGGTTCAATTCGCGCGCGAGCTCGCCGACCTCTTCCGTCAGTCGCGCCAGGTTCGTGAGCGGTGGGAAGTACCCTTCTTTATATTGGCCGATCCAGCGGTCGACCACCTGCTGGTTCTCGCGCAGAGACACAGGAGACTCCGGGCAAACGTGAACGCCGAGCTGCCGCCGCTGGTCGCGCCGTTTCGCGGCGAGCGCTATGCGCCCCAAGCCGGGGGCCAGTGGAGCGCGCTCCTCGCGCCCCCGTACGACGTGATATCCCGCGAGGAGCGCGCTTCCTACGCGGCGCGTGATCCCCACAATATCGTGCACCTCATCCTGCCGGAAGCGTCGGCGCCTGGTGAGGGGGGGGACCGCTACGCCCATGCTGCGACGCTCCTCGCCACATGGCGGGAGCAGGGTGTGCTGCGGCCCGACCCCGGGGAATCGGTCTACGCGCTGGCCCAGGACTATGCGCTCGCGTCGGGAGAGCGGCGCACGCGCATCGGGATGCTCGCGGCGGTTCGTGCCGAGCCGTTCGCCTCTCGGCGCGTGCGACCGCACGAGCGGACCCATTCCGCCCCCAAGGCGGATCGGCTGGCGCTCCTGCGGCAGACCCGGGCGAACCTGGAGTCGATCTTTCTCCTCGCGCCGGACCCGGACCGCGCGCTGGCGCGAGCGGTTGCGAAGGCGGCGTCCGGCGTGCCCGCGGCCCGCGCCGAGCTGGACGGCGTCGGGCTTCGCTTGTGGGTCGTGTCGGGTGGACCAGCGGCGGAGCTCGCGAGGCTCGCGGGTCGCGCGCAGCTGTACATCGCGGATGGCCATCACCGGTACGAGACGGCGGTGGCGTATGCGCAGGAGCATCCGGAGGCGGATCGCGTGCTGTCGTTCATCGTGTCGGCCGCCGATCCGGGGCTCACGATTCTCCCCACGCACCGCATCATCTTCGGCCAGGGGAGCGAGCCGGCCAAGCTCTTCGCCGGGTGGCGCGAGTGGTTCGAGGTGGGGCGCGTGGCCCCGTGCATGGATCGCATCGAGCGCTTGGCCGAGCTCGGGCGCGACCGAACCGCTTGTATCGTCGCGTTCCCCGACACGTACGACGTCAGCCTGGTGCTCAAACCCGACGCGCCGCTCGACGCAGTCCCGGGCCTCGGTCGGACGCCGGCCGTCCGTTCGCTGGACGTTGCGCGCGTCGAGGCGCTGGTCGTGCAGCATATCTTCGGTGCCGGCACCGCCACGCCGTCGCTCGCCTACACGCCGGATCCGTACGCCGCCTTCGAGGCCGTGCGGGGCGGGCGGGCGGCCGCGGCGGTCCTCCTCAACCCGACGAAGGTCGAGCAGGTATTTGCCGTGGCGGATGCGGGCGATGTCATGCCGCCCAAGTCGACGTACTTCGTGCCGAAGGTGCCGAGTGGGCTGGTGATACGGCAGGTGGAGTAAGACGACGGAACGACGGAACGACGGAAAGAGATGACGTTCAAGGCTCCGGTCCTCGCGGCCCTGCTCGAGCCCGCTTCGCTATGGTTGCATACAGACCCCACGTGAGCTTACCGGTCTCCACACGGAGAGGTTCTAAGTCGTCAAAAGCCTTCGGTGGGAGAACACCCACATCGCGCGAGAACAACAGCGCGTAGGATACCTCCGCAAACGACCCGACCGCGATATCAAGGAACCGCCGAAACTCCGCAGGGCCCCGCTTCGCCGATCCTTCGGCGATATTGGCGGGAATCGAAAACACCGCTCTGCGCAGTTGTGATGTTAGCCCATATAACTCGCTCTTTGGAAATGATTGCGTGGTTTGGTACACGGCGACCGCCAACCGATGCGCTGACCGCCATGCCCGATCATCACCGTTCCGTCGTTCCGTCCTTCCGTCGCCTTTCTTGTCGAGCGGCCCTATCTTTTCTGAGCCATGAGTCCGCGCCCCCGCGACCGCATCCTCGCCAACCTCGAGTCCATTTACCGCGAAGCGTACGATCGAGCCAAGGCCGCCAACGATCACGCCCGCATGGCCGACCTCGACGCCGTCTACCAGCGGGAGCAGCTGCTCCTCGAAGTCCTGCTCGACATCCGTGACACGCTCTCCTCGCAGCCGGGCGCGGCCGCCGTCTCCACAGACAAGAGCCCGAGCTCCGATCCCATCTCGGCGCTCGAGACGATCCACCGCATCACCAAACTCCGTTGAGCGACCGATGAGCCGACGCCTTTTCGCGGGAGCGCTGTGCTTTCTCTTCACCGCCTGCGGGCAAAAGGCGGATCTCGTCATCCGCGGAGGCATGGTGTGGACCGGGCTCTCCACCGGCGCCCCGCACGCCGGCAACGTGGCGATCGCCGCAGGCAAGATTCTGGCGATCGGGGACGACGCGGCGGTCGCGCCCTACGTCGGCGCGCAGACACAGACCATACAGGCCGAGGGCGGCCTGGTCTTGCCCGGGTTCACCGACGGGCACACTCATTTCGTCGACGGCGGCTTCCAGCTCGCGTCGGTCGATCTTCGGAACGCCGCCACCCCCGCCGAGTTCGTACGGCGAATCAAACAATACGCCACTACCTTGAGGCCCGGTGAGTGGATCCTGGGAGGGGACTGGGATCACACCCTGTGGCCCGGACAGCCGCTGCCACACCACGAGTGGATCGATTCGGTGACGCCGAACAATCCCGTGTTCGTGAATCGCGTCGATGGTCATGAGGCGCTGGCCAACGCGTTGGCGTTGCGGGCCGCCGGCGTCACGAAGGACACGCCGGCACCTCCCGGCGGCGAGATACCCCGCGATCCCCGGACCGGGGAGCCGATCGGGATCTTCAAGGATCAGGCGCTCGACGTGATCGGCCGGGCGGTGCCCGGACCGTCGCCCGAACGGCGAGACTCCGCTCTCGCACGCGCCCTTGCCTACGCCGCATCGCTTGGCGTGACCGCCACGGCGCATATGTCAGCGTCGTGGGCCGACTTGGCGAGTTACCGGCGGCTGGAGCGGGCGGGCCGGCTCACCCTGCGCGCCGCTCTCTACCTGCCGCTCGACGACTGGCGCACCGTCGCGGACAGCGTGCACCGCGAAGGCTCGACCGACCCCTGGCTGAAGATCGGGGGCCTGAAGGGGTTCATGGACGGCTCAGCCGGCTCGCGCACGGCCTATTTCTTCGAGCCCTACAGCGATTCCGCGAGTTACCGCGGGCTGCTCCAGCATCCCGAGACGGACATGCGCCGGTGGATCGGGAACGCGGACTCGGCCGGGTTGCAGGTGACCGTTCACGCGATCGGTGATCGCGCCAACGCCATCCTCCTGTCGATCTACGACAGTGTGACCCGGGCCCACGGCCCGCGCGACCGCCGGTTCCGCGTCGAGCACGCTCAGCACCTCCGCCCCGAGGACATCCCGTCGTTCGGCAGGCTCGGCGTGATCCCATCGATGCAACCCTATCACGCCATCGACGACGGTCGTTGGGTCGAGCGGCGAATCGGCCCCGTGCGAATCAAGACGACGTACGCATTCCGCACGCTGCTCGATACCGGCGCCAACCTCGCCTTCGGCTCCGACTGGACCGTGGCGCCGCTCGATCCGATCCTCGGCGTGTACGCCGCGGTCGCCCGTCGGACGCTCGACGGCAAGAATCCTGACGGCTGGGTTCCCGAGCAGAAAATCTCCGTGGGAGAGGCGCTCAGGGCTTACACGGCGGGGAACGCGTACGCGACCTTCGACGAGGCGACGCGAGGGGCACTCGCCCCCGGCTACGACGCCGACGTCGTCGTCTTGGATCGGAATCTCTTCGCGATGGCCCCCGATTCCCTGGACCGGGCGCGCGTCCGCTACACGATCGTGGGCGGCAAGGTGGTGTTCCGGCGCTAGCCGGAGTACGTGAACCCGGCACCGTCGAGCGTAAGCGGCTTGGCGCCGTCGCGCTCGACCCCTGCCTCGAGGACCTCGCCCAGGACGATCGTGTGGTCTCCACCGGGAAGTGTCGCTACGACGCGACACTCCACCCAGCCGATGGCGTCCGCCAGGACCGGGACGCCGGAAGCCGGTGCCGGCTTGGTCTTGATCCCCTTGAGCTTCTGCGAAGCGGCGGCCGACGGCCGCCCGAGCTTTTCGGCGACCTCTCGCTGCCCCTCGTGCAAGCAGCTGATGGCGAAATGGTGCGCGTCGCGAACCATGGCGATGGTCTTGGAGGTGTTTTCGATCGCCACGGCCACCATCGGGGGATGGAACGAAGCCTGCATCACCCACGATGCCGTGCTGGCGTGCTCGTCGCCCTCGTGCTTGACGGTGATGGCGTACAGGCCGTAGGGGAACAGGCGGAGCGCGGCACGTGCGGTGGCTGAGTCCATGCAGGAATATGCCGCAAAAACGCCCTTCCCGGACAGCGGCGCGGGGGCCAAGTTAGCCGGGTCCGTCTGCTGGAGATGTCGATGCTTCGGACTTCTGCACCACCGGCCTCCGTCATCGGGCTGGCGCTCGTCGCGGTGTTCTCGGGTCGAGCTCGTGGTCAGGATGTGGACTTTCCTCCGTCGGGCAAGCAGCTCTCGCAGATCGAAGCGATGGCGCACGCCGACTCGAATGAGGCGTCGCTGCACTATTACCGCGGGCTCGGCTACTGGGGAAAGCACAAGTTCGACGAGGCGGACAGCGCCTTGCGACTCGCGATCCAGCTCGATCCACGCTATGCCGACGCGTACCTCGCGCTCGCCTACCTGCCCTACGTTCGCCGCGACCAGCTGTTCGACGAGGAGATCCGGGATCGCGTCCCCGACGCATGGAAGCCGAGGCTCGAAGAGTCGAATCGCTTTTACCAGCGTGCCTTCATGATCGACCCACTCGTGAGCTTGCGCATCATCTCGCTCGTCTGGTCCGTGGACGAGCGGGGGTTCCGTGACTACACGAGCGAGGAGTCACAACTCTACCAGCTCTATTTCGAGGGGTTCGTCGATCTGAGCAAGGGTCGTTACGGGCTGGCCTACGATCGCTTTGTGCGGCTTGCGCGCAGGGTGTACGACGAGGAGAAGCACCCGGAGAAGGTGCCGAACTTTCTTCTCTGGCACCGCGGGCTCGCCGCGGCGCACAGCCTGAAGTACGATGCCGCGATCGCCGACTTTCAGCTGCTGCTCGATCGCGCGGAACGCAAGGAGCGTCAGGACGCGCTGATGCGGGTCCCGCTCAGGACGAACGAGTACCGCTTCATGCTCGCTGCCCTCGAGCGCGCCGCGGGCCACCTCGACAAGGCCGAGGCTCGCTTCAAAGAGGCGGCCGCGAATGATCTTGGCCTGTACATGGCGCACGTGTACCTCGCGGACATCTACGAGCAGCAAAAGCGGTGGCCCGAAGCGGTGACCGAGCATCGGCGCGCGGTGGAAGCCAACCCGGACGACTACTCACTCGAGCTCGATCTCGGAATGCTCCTGTTCAACCTGGAGCAGACCAAAGAGGCCCAGGGACCGATCGAGAAAGCGGTAGCGCAGTATCCTCGTGCGGCGCTGGGGCACTATCTACTCGGCCGCATCGGTGAGGAGCTCGGCCGTCCGGCGGACGCGAAGACTCACTTCGCGCAGTTCGTGGCGCTGGCCCCACATCGCCTCGACGACCTGGTGAGCGATGCGAAACAGCGCCTCGCCAAACTCCCATAACGATTGGCGACCATGACCCGGCTCTCCCTCATTGCCCTCGCCCTCCTCGCCGTACCGGTGGCAAGGTCGGACGCCCAACAACCTCCCTCGCAGGGACGCTCGGCGTACGAGGAGTTGCAGACCTTTTCCGGCGTGCTGAACCACATCCGCGTGAATTACGTCGATTCGGTGACCTACGCGCAGCTCGTGCGGGCCGCGATCGACGGCGTCCTGCATTCGCTCGACCCGCACAGCCGCTTCGAGTCGTACGCCGAGCATGACAAGGCGGGCAAGCTCGCACGGGGCGAGCTGGCCGTCACCGGCCTGGTCCTCGAAGACGTGGACGGATCCGCCAGCGTGCTGGCCGTGCTCGTGAAGAGTCCTGCGGACAAGGCCGGCATTCAACCCGGTGACCGCCTCACACTCGTCGACGATACCACGATTGCCGGTCTCGATCCGCGCGCCGTGGAGCTCCGGCTCGCCGGTGACAAGGGATCGAAAGTGCGCCTGCGGTTCGAGCGCGGCTCGCGCCTGGAGCCCGACACCTTCTCCGTTACCCTGAAGCGGGACTTCATCAAGGAGTTGTCGGTGTCGAGCGTTCGGCTCGCCGATGCCCAAACCGGCTACGTGCGCTTGGACGAGTTCGGCGAGAAAGCGGCCTCCGAGGTGCACGACGCGATTCGGAAACTCCGGAGTCAGGGAGCCGCTCGGATCATTCTGGACCTTCGTCGGAATCCCGGCGGTGTGGTCACCGCGGCCGTGCAGCTCGCCTCCGAGTTCTTCCCGAAGAACACCGTCGTGTTCAAGACTCGCGGGCGCAAGAAGGACGTGGATACGACGTACACCACGAAGCACGATGGCGATTTCGCCGACGTGCCGCTGATCGTGCTGATCGATGGGGGAAGCGCCAGCGCCGCCGAGGCGCTGGCAGCATCCCTCCAGGATCACGACCGGGCGCTGCTCATGGGACGGCGCAGTTTCGGGAAGGCCCTCATTCAGACGGGCTTCATCACCCCCCAGGGAGACGTTGTCTGGCTCACCATTGGCCGCGTGATCACGCCCAGCGGCCGCTTCATTCAGCGGCGGTATCGCGGCCTGCGGTACGAGGAATACCGTGAGTTCAGCGGGGCAGGGGGCGCCGGAGAGGACACGCTCGAGGTCTTCCACACCGACCACGGCCGACCGGTGCGCGGCGGCGGCGGCATCGCGCCCGACGTCGAGCTTCCCAGACCGGCCGCCGTTCCCGTGTGGTGGAGCGCCGCGTCGGACTCCGGGTTCGATGCGAGCGTGGCCGATAGCTTTGCACCGACGCTCCCGCCCACGCCCGCGGCCCGCGCCGCCTGGATGACCGCCCGAGCCGAGTGGCAAGCCAAGCTCGTCGTGCCGTTCGTGGAGCGCGTCCGCAGCCGCTTCCACGTCACGGCGCAGCCCGACTCGATGCTCGCGGCACGGATCGGACGGAACCTGGCGATCCGCGTCGCCGAGGTGCGTTGGGGAGCGGACGCGCGCGACGAGTTCCTCGTCCGCAACGATCCCGATATCCGCGCGGCGCTCGACTCCTTTCCCCGGATCGAGCGGCTTCTGAGCGCGCCGAAGTAGGACTATCTTTGTATCCATGGCGACGCGCGCTCAACCCCGGCCCCCGCCCCGGCCCCGGGCGAAGGCCCTGTCCAAGGGCGACCTGCTCGACATGTACCGGATCATGCTCCTGTCGCGGCGGCTCGACGATAAGGAGATCCAGCTCAAGGGGCAGAACAAGATCTACTTCCAGATCTCCGGCGCCGGCCACGAAGCCGTGCTCGTCGCCGCCGGCAAGGTCCTGCGTCCCGCCTACGATTGGTTCTATCCTTACTATCGCGACCGCGCGCTCTGTCTCGCCCTCGGGATGACCCCGACCGAGATGCTTCTGGCTGCCGTCGGAGCGGCCGACGACCCCAACTCCGGTGGGCGTCAAATGCCCTCGCACTGGGGGCACAAGGCCCTGAACATCGTGAGCCAGTCCAGCCCGACCGGCACCCAGCTGCTGCAGGCCGTGGGCTGCGCCGAGGCCCGCCTCAAATACGAGCGGATTGAGGGCCTGCCCGAGCGCCCGATCCACGACGACGAGCTGGTCTACGTGTCCGCCGGGGACGGGACCACGAGCGAAGGCGAGTTCTGGGAGGCGCTCAACAGCGCCTGCAACCTGAAGCTGCCCGTCCTCTTCCTCATCGAAGACAACGGGTACGCGATTTCGGTCCCCATCGAAGTCCAAACCGCGGGCGGCTCCGTGTCGAAGCTGGTCCGCAACTTCCCCGGCCTGCTGGTCGAGGAGGTAGACGGCCGCGATCCTGTGGCGTCCTACGAGGTGCTCCTGCGCGCGTCCGAGTACGTACGCCAGGGCAAGGGACCGGCCCTCGTGCACGCCAAGGTGCACCGGCCGTACTCGCACTCGCTTTCCGACGATGAGCGGCTGTACCGCCCACCCAAGGAGCGCGACGAGGAGGCGCGGAGCGACTGCCTGGCGGTGTTTCCGAAGCGGCTCGTGTCCGAAGGGTTCGCGACCGAGGCCGAAATCGAAGCCGTGAAGCGACAGGTGGAAGACGAGGTCACCGTCGCGGCCGACATGGCCCTCGCGTCTCCGCAACCGGAGCCCGAGACCGCCCTCCTGTACGTGTACTCGCCGGACGTGGACCCCACGTCGGAGCAATTCGACACCGAGGACGATCCGCAATTCGCGGGTGACCCGACGACCATGGTGGACCTCCTCAACGCCTGCATGAAGGACGAGATGGCGCGGGATCCCAGAATCTTGGTGTTCGGGGAGGACGTGGCCGATGTGAGCCGCGAGCAGTATCTGGAGCTGGTCAAGGGGAAGGGTGGCGTGTTCACCGTCACCCGCGGGCTGCAGCGTCGATTCGGGGGCGAGCGCGTCTATAACTCACCGCTCGCGGAGGCGAACATCGTGGGCCGCGCCATCGGGCTCGCGACCCGCGGCTTGAAGCCGGTAGTCGAGATTCAGTTCTTCGACTACATCTGGCCCGCGTATCACCAGCTCCGGAACGAGCTCGCGACCATGCGCTGGCGCTCGAACAATGCCTTCTCGAGCCCGGTGGTCGTGCGGGTCACCTACGGGGGGTATCTCAAGGGCGGGTCCATCTATCACTCGCAGACCGGTGCGGTCGTCTTCACCTCCGTTCCGGGACTCCGTGTGGTGTGTCCGAGCACGGCGCTCGACGCGAACGGGCTGCTGCGCACCGCCATCCGCTGCGACGATCCCGTCCTGTTCCTCGAGCACAAGCACCTCTATCGCCAGACTTACAACAAAGCGCCGAACCCAGGGCCGAATTTCCTGATTCCGTTCGGCAAGGCAAAAGTGGCGCGCGAGGGCCGGCACCTGACCGTCGTCACGTACGGGGCGGTGGTGCAACGCTCGCTCGTCGCCGCGAAGCAGCTGGAGGAGCAGGACGGCGTCAGCGTGGAGGTCATCGACCTCCGGACGCTCTCGCCGGTGGATTGGGAGACGGTGGTCGGGTCCGTGCAGAAAACCAACAAGGTACTCGTCGCCTACGAGGACTCGCTGTCCTGGGGCTACGGGGCCGAAATCGCCGCAAGAATGGCGGACGAATGCTTCCCGTGGCTCGATGCGCCGGTGAAGCGCGTCGCGGCGACCGATACCTTCGTCGGGTACGCCCCCCAGCTCGAAGATTTCATCCTGCCGCAAGTGGAGGATCTCGCGCGCGCAATGCGCGACCTGCATGCGTTCTAGCGCCGCCCGCGCGTACGCCCTGCTGTTCTTTCTGTCCGGGGCAACGGGTCTGGTCTACGAGCTGTTGTGGGTACGCGTCCTTTATCAGACGTTCGGTTCCACCCTCCAATCGGTGACGACAGTCGTGGCCGCCTACATGGGCGGCTTGGGGCTCGGCGCGTGGCTGCTCGGACGCCGGGCCGACCGGAGTCTCCGACCGGCTGCACTGTACGGATGGCTGGAGATCGCGATCGGCGCGTTCGGCGCGATCTCACCGTTCGCCCTCGCGCTGGTGCACCGTGCCTACATCGGATTGGCGAGTGGATTCCACCTGAGCGGCGGGGCGAGCGTCGCGCTGCGGTTCGGGCTCGCGGCCCTCGTGCTACTCGTCCCGACCACACTGATGGGCGGCACCCTGCCGGTGCTCACGCGCGCCTTTACCGGCGCCGAGCGCGGCGAGCTGCAACGCTCGCTCGGCCTCTTGTATGGCCTGAATACACTCGGGGCGGTCGTGGGCACGGCCCTCGCAGGATTGTTCCTGATCGAGCACGTCGGCATCCGCGCGAGCCTGTGGGCGACCGCCGTCGTGAACGTTGCGCTCGGCATGGGCGCGCTTGCGCTCGCCCAACCGATCGCGCCGTCATCGCCCGCCGCTCCGGTGCCGTCCCCCCCTCCGGAACCCAGGGCCGGCCCGGCCCCGCTGCTGCGCGCGGTGGCGCTGGTCCTGCTCGCCGCGACGGCATTCGCGTCCCTGCTCGACGAGATCGCGTGGACCCGGGTCCTGGTCATGATCGTCGGGGGGTCGACCTACGCATTCACGCTCGTGCTGCTCGTCTTCCTGCTCGGCATCGGCATCGGCAGCCGTATCGTGGCCCGCGCGAGCCTCCCTCCAGCCCGAACCGCCGCCTACGCGGCCCTCGCGCAGGCCGTCACGGCGGCCGGTGCAAGCCTCCTGTTTGTCGTGTTCGCCGAGCTGCCCCGCTACATCATCGCGGTCTTCCAGGTGCCCACCTTCGGTGCCACTGAGCGCCTCCTGGCCATGGGGCTGCTCGTGGGCGGCGTGGTGCTGATCCCCGCGGTCGGCATGGGCATGACCTTTCCGCTTCTCACCGAGCTGGTCGCGCCCGCGGATACGGCGGGCGGCGCGGCCGTCGGTCGGGCATACGCGCTCAACACGCTGGGCAGCATCGCCGGCGCGGTGCTCACCGGGTTCGTCCTGGTGGTGACCCTCGGGACGGACGTCACCCTACGAGTCGGCGTGGGCGTGAACGTGTGCGCGGCGCTGGCACTTGCCTGGCTGGCGGCGCGGGGCGTATCGGAAGGATCCCCTGAGCACGCCGCCCTGCGATTCCGCGTCCTGACGGCGGGTGGGCTGGCGACGCTCGCCTTCGTTACCGCGCTCGCGACTCCGCGCTGGAGCACGCGGCTCATCGACCTGGGGCCGAGCATCTACGCCCGAGGACCGATGAATGCGCACATGGTGTCGGAGTTCCTGAAACACCGGGGGTCCCGCCAGTTGATGTACGAGGAAGGGTGGAATGCCACCGTCTCCGTGTGGGAGGGCATCACGGGTCGCGCGCTCAAAGTGAATGGCAAGGCGGACGCGTCGGACTACGGCGACATGGACACGCAGATCATGGCCGGGCTGGCGCCCGTCGCCGCGCACCCGAACACGCGCTCCGCGTTCGTGGTGGGATACGGCAGCGGTGTCACCGCCCGGGTGCTGTCGGACGTTCCGGGGATGCAACGCGTTCGCGTAGCGGAGATCGAGCCGGCCGTGCTCGACGCCGGCCGATACTTTGTCCACGTGAACGACCACGTCCGTACCCGGCCGAACGTCTCCGTCGCGGTGGACGACGCGCGGAGTGCGCTCCAGCTCGACTCGACCCGGTATGATGTCATCGTCTCCGAGCCGAGCAACCCGTGGCTCGCGGGCGTGGCCACACTCTACACCACCGAATTCTTTCAGGTGGTGCGCGACCGGCTCGCGGACGACGGCGTGTTCTGCCAGTGGGTGCAGCTCTACCAGCTCCCGCTACCCGTCGTGACGGGCATCGTGCAGAACGTGCACGCGGTTTTTCCCTACGTGCACATCTGGTTCGGTGCCCCCGGAGACGTGATCGTCCTCGGTTCGGGGCGGCCGCTCAGGTATGACCGGGCCTGGCTCGCGCGGCTCATCGGGCCCGGTGCCCCCTTTGCGACGCTGAGCAGAGAGTACCTCGGCGTGGACCAGCCGGAAGACTATTTCGGCCACTGGCTGCTTGGCGACATGGGCGTGGCGCGCTTGCTCGAGCAGACCGGAATCGTTCATCGGGACGACCGGCCCGGGCTCGAGTTCGTGGCCGCCCGCCGCTTCATCGACGGCCGGGGGACGGTGGGCGTCTTCGATTCGTTGGCGAACATCCGTGCGGCCACCGAGTCGCGCGACAGCCTGTCGCCAATGTCTTTCGGGCGCGTGCTGACAGTCCGGCGCGGCGATCCCCTCAGCCTCCGGTATCTCGATGCATTACGCAGGACGCGGAAGGAGCCCCTGTGGACCGCCTATACAGCGGCGGTGTTCCTCGCCGTGGGCGACACGAGTTTTGCCGATTCGGCGCTCACGCGGTTACACGTCCCGGGGCGGAACCCCGAGGCCTGGCTGTTGAGCGGCCTGGTGGCCGCGAAACGAAACCAGGAAGTGGCTGCGCGAGCCTTGCTCGCGGGCGCGCTCGCCGCCGGGGCGGACAGTGCGGAAGCCGGTGCCGCGCTGGCCGCGCTGGACGCGCGCCACCAGCGCTGGGCCCAGGCGGCCGGCGAAGCGCGAGCGGTGCTCCTCACTGCTCGGGGAACTCTGCGACATCCGTTTCCGCGCGACTGGCTCGCGGACGCCTTGACGCCGTTCGTTTTGAGCGGGCCGACCGGTACGGCCGATAGTCTTCTCGCCGTGGCGGTGACCGCGCGGCCCGGGTGGTACAAGCTGCACGAGCTCCACGCGGTAGCGGCGTTGCGCGCCGGTCGCTGCGATACGGCGGCCGATGAGTTCATTTTGCTGGTGGACTTCGGAATCGAGCTGGTGGACGCGCCGCTGTGGGTGGAGCGTTGCCGCCAGGCGCTGCGGCGCTAGGCGCCCGTTTGCTCGCCCAACACCGCCTTCACCTCGCTCGCCGCCGCGATCGCGTGGTCGACGTCGCGTGACAGCGCGCGCGCCTGCTGCGTGGCGCGCGTGAGATCGTCGAGCGCCACGGCGACGCCCGCGGAACGGAGCCGGAGCAGGTCGAACCGCACGTTCTGCATCGCTAGCACGCACGATTCGAGCTGGTCGGCCACCAGTTGGCGGCGCGTCAGGAGATCCGTGAGCGCTTGGCGCTGGCGCGCGAGCAGCCCGACTTGCCGCTCCCGCTCCGCACTTTCGGTCTGCCGCTTGGTCGCGTCGATCTTCTCCTCGAGGCGAGCGAGCGCGCCCGCGTCCACCGTCCCGCTCATGGCGTGCAGCGTCCGGGCGAGCTCCTCGGCACGACCGAGCAATCCGTCCGCCGTCGCCACGACGTCTGGGAGCAGGTTCCGCTCCGACTTGGGGAGACGGTCGACGATCCGCAGGATCGCCTTGCGGTCGCTGCGGGCCTGCTGAATCGGCTCTACCTGGCGTCCGAACTCGTCGGTGGTCGGGCGCGGCAGATCGATGGGGCGACTCCCGGCCGCTGCCAGTCGGGCCTCGATGGCGTCCGGCGCGGGCGGTCGCGCGAACACATCTCGCCACGAGTAGCCGGCATGCCACAGGCGTACGAAGCGGGGGACGAGGGACACGCCGCCCCAGATGCCGGCCGCCACGAGCGACCACCCGGGAACGTGACTGCCGCTAGCGACGTCGATGACGAAGAATGCACCGCACCATGCCGCCCAGGTGACGAACCGGTTCCGCAGCTCCCGCACGATCTCGGGCTCACCGCTGGGTGCGAGGACCGGGCGGTCGCGCGTCCGGTCGCCGCGCCGCGGCGCGCGGTCCAAGGGACGCGCGGGACTGGAGCGCGGCGGCGACTTCGGTGCTGGGCGAAGCTCGCGTGAGGCAGGGGGAGCGCTCGGGCGTCGCGACTGATATGCGGTCGCGCTCCGTGCCTCGAGAGCTCGCCGCAGGGCGTCGGCGGTGGGCCAGCGGTCTTCGGGGTCCTTTTCGAGCGACCGCATCACGCAGGCTGAGAGCTCGTCGGGCACGTCCCGGCGCTTATCCGTGATTAGCGGTGCCTGCTCAGTGATGTGCTTCAACAGGATGCCGGGGACCGTCGGCGCGTGGAACGGTAGCTCACCCGTGAGCATCTGATAGGAGACCACGCCGAGGCTGTAGATGTCCGAGCGACCGTCGATCTCGCGATCGCCCGCCGCCTGCTCCGGACTCATGTAATGCGGAGTCCCGATCGCCACGCCCGTGCCCGTGAGCGTAGCGCCAGCGGTGGTCGACGAGAGCGCCTTCGCGATCCCGAAGTCCGTCACCACCACGCGACCGCGGCTGCCCTCTAGGAGAATGTTGTCCGGCTTCACGTCGCGGTGAATGATCCCGAGGGCGTGCGCGGCCCCGAGGGCGTCGGCTGTCTCTATCATGATGCGGCGGGCTTCATCAGGCGGAAGTCGACCGCGCCGTTTGAGCTTCGCCCCGAGTGACTCTCCGTCTACGTAGGCCATGACGAAGTACACCAGACCGTCGGGTCCCTCGCCGACGGAGTGGATGGGAACGATGTGCGGGTGGGAAAGGCTCGCCGCGGTCTCGGCCTCGCGCAGGAAGCGCAGCCGGATCTCTTCCCGGAACGCGAGCTCCGGGGGCAGGACTTTGACGGCGACCTGACGCTTCAAGCGCTCGTCGCGGGCGGTGAACACCACGCCCATGCCGCCCCGGCCGATTTCCCCTTCGAGCGTGTAGGCGCTGCCAAGCGCCTGGGTCAGGCGGGCGGTGAGTGACTTGTCTGCGTTGTTCATCCGGGTTCGTGTGAAGGCCGCGGGGATAGATTAGCCGGGCGACGCCGACCCTGCAACCGGCTAGCGGCTTTCGACTTACGCTTCGCCGCCGCGATGGCGCGCCGTACGGTGGCTAATAGGCAGCCCCTGCCTTATTGGCCGCTGGCGGGTGGAACGGGCGTGCTCAGCGCGGTGTTTTTGGGTGGCACAGACGATGCTTGGTGGCTGCCGATCGATGCTGACAACACTCTCACACGAGTTGAACACCCATGTCTGAACGACTGACGCTTCCGGTGCTCCCGCTCCGGGAGGTCGTGCTGTTTCCGGGCGTCTCGATGCCGATCGGCGCGGGACGTCCAGCCACGTTGCGCGCCGTCGAAGCCGCGCTGAAAAGCGATTCGCGACTGATCTTCGCCGTCGCGCAGCGCGAGAACGTCGATACGGTCACGCCAAGTATCCTGTACCCGACGGGGACGCTCGCCAAGATCAGCCAGATCCAGCGCGGGCTCGGCGGGGTGCAGCTTCTGCTGCACGGCGAGCACCGCGGTATGGCCCTGCATTACAACGACAACGGACGCTACCTCGAGGCGGTGGTCCGAGAGGTGGAGGATCTCGCGCCCCTGAGTCTCGAGGATCCCGCGTTCGTCGCGCTCCATCGCGAGGCCAGGGAGCGGGCCGCGGAGCTGGGCGAAAAGTCGGGACTCCCGGAAGAGGTCGTCCGTCAAGTGCTCGAGGGCGTGACCGACCCAGGGCGGTTGGCGGACCTGGTGGCGGGTTACCTCGAGATCAAGCCGGCGGATCGGCAGGGATTGCTCGAGACGCTGTCCGTGGAGGACCGCCTGCGCCGGGTGCTCGTGCACGTGCAACGCCAGATCGGCGTGCTCGACGCACAGGAGCACATCAAGTCCCAGGTCCAGGAAGAGCTCGGCGAGCGTCAGCGCGAGATGTTTCTGCGCGAGCAGATGAAGGCCATCCGCAAAGAGCTCGGGGAAGAGGACGAGACCACGGAAGGCGAGCAGCTGCGCAAGCGGCTCGAAGCGCTCGAGCTGCCCGAGGCGGCCAAGAAGGAGGTCGCTCGAGAGCTGGAGCGTCTGGAGCGGGCGAACCGCGACTCCATGGAGGCGCAGGTCATCCGTACCTACCTCGAGACGGTGGCCGAGCTGCCGTGGAACAAGCGCGCCGAGGAATCCCTCGACCTGAAGCGCGCGGCGGAAATCCTGGAGCAGGATCACTACGGGCTCCAGGATGTGAAGGATCAGGTCCTCGAGTTCCTGGCGGTGCGGCAGCTGCGGCAGCGCTCCCCCCAGAGTGTGCCGCAGAGCAAGCCCGACGAGGAGCAGACACGGGGGTCGATCTTGCTGTTCGTGGGTCCGCCTGGCGTCGGCAAGACGTCGATTGCCAAGTCGATCGCGCGCGCCATGGGAAGGCCGTACGTCCGGATCTCCCTCGGCGGTGCTCGCGATGAGGCGGACATTCGGGGTCACCGGCGGACCTACGTCGGAGCGATGCCCGGCCGGATCATCCAGGGCATGAAGCAGGCGGGGGCCAAGAACCCCGTGTTCTTGCTCGATGAGGTCGACAAGCTCGGCGTGTCCTTCCAGGGCGACCCTGCGGCCGCCTTGCTCGAGGTGCTCGATCCCGCGCAGAACGATTCGTTCACGGACCACTACCTCGGCGTGCCGTTCGACCTGTCGGAAGTGCTGTTCGTCGCGACCGCCAACTTCCTGCAGAGCATTCCGGGGCCGCTGCTCGATCGACTCGAGACCGTGAACTTCGCGGGGTACACCGAGCGCGAAAAGCTCGAGATCGCGAAGCGGTATCTCGTGCCCCGCCAGGTGCGGGAGAACGGGCTCACAACCGAGCAGTTCGCCGTGACCGACGCGGCATTGAGCCAGATCGTCTCGAGCTACACGCGCGAGGCGGGTGTCCGCCAGCTGGAGCGGGAGATCGGCAAGCTCGGTCGCAAGGTCGCTCGACGCATCGCCGGCGGCGACGTGGAGAGGGTGACGGTCGACGCACCGGATGTCGACGATCTGCTGGGCCGGCCCAAGGTCCATCCCGAGCGCAAGGCGGGCGAGGACCAGGTTGGCGTGGCCACCGGCATGTACTACACGCCGGTCGGCGGTGACATCATGTTCGTCGAAGCGAGTGTGATGCGCGGCAAGGGCGAGCTGGTCCTGACGGGCCAGCTGGGTGACGTCATGAAGGAATCCGCCCGCGCGGCGCTCACCTATGCCAAGTCACATGCCGACCAGCTCGGCATTCCGGAAGGGGCGTTCGGCGCCACGGATGTCCACATTCACGTTCCGGCGGGCGCGATCCCGAAGGACGGCCCGTCGGCGGGTGTGACCATGGCGACCGCGCTCGTCTCCGCTTTGTCGCGGCGGCCCGCGCGGCACGATCTCGCGATGACGGGGGAGATCACGCTTCGGGGTCGCGTGCTGCCCATCGGTGGTGTGAAAGAGAAGGTGCTCGGTGCCGTGCGTGCGGGGATCCGGACCATCGTGCTGCCGAAGGAGAATGGCGCGGACTTGGAGGACCTCCCCGAAGAAGTGCGGCGGTCGCTCGAGGTGCACCTGGTGGAGGACCTTGACGAAGTCCTGACACTGGCCCTCCGCGGCGCCCGCTTCGAGGCCGGCCACCTGGTCTTCGACGGCGACGTGCCGGTGGAGCCGAGCCTCGTCGCGAAGCACAACTGAAGGTCGACGTCGCGCTTCCCGAGCCCCCGGGGGATATCCCCGGGGGCTTTTGGTTTTCTGGTCCGGAACCCGTCCAACCCTTTTCGCGTACGGCCTGTCTAATCAGCCGACCCGTCTCGGGGCTGCCATAGTGCCGATCGCTGCCTTCGTCGTTCTCGCCGTCCAAGCTATCACCCCGCCGCTCACCGGTGGGGGCGTTCCTCCTGCAACAGCCACCACCGCCACGGCGGTCCGCGCGGCGCATGGCGTGGTGATCGACGGTCGTGACGACGACGACGTGTGGCGCACGGCCCCGGCCATCACCCAGTTTCGCGAGTTTCAGCCGCGTGAGAACGGCGATCCACGGTTTGCGACCGAAGCGAAGGTCGCTTACGACGACCGCAACCTGTACGTCTTCGTCCGCGCGTTCGACCCGCATCCGGACAGCATTCTCAAGCTGCTCGCCCGGCGGGACGTCCGGGCTGCGACCGATCAGCTGAAGATCATGATCGACTCCTATCACGACCGTCGGTCGGGCTTCGAGTTTGCCGTGAACCCGGCCGGTGTGAAGCGTGACTATGCGGTCTACAACGACACCCAGGAGGACGACGCCTGGGACGCGGTGTGGGACGTGGCGACACGTGTCGATTCGTTGGGATGGACCGCCGAGTTCCGCATTCCGCTCTCGCAGCTGCGATATGTGCCGCGGGACTCGAACACGTTTGGGTTCGGGATTTGGCGCGACATCCAGCGCTATACCGAGCGGGTGAGCTGGCCGCTGTATCGCAATTCCCAGATCGGCATATCGTCCCAGCTGGGGGAGCTGAGGGGTTTGGTAGGTCTGCCATCGCCCCGGCGGCCCGAGATCTCACCGTACGTCGTGACGAAAAATCTTTCCGTCCCGACCGGAACCGAGTTCGATCGCTCCCAGAAGGTAACCGCGGGCGCGGACCTGAAGTACGGCATCACATCCAACCTTACGCTCGACGCCACGGTGAACCCCGATTTCGGCCAGGTGGAAGCGGATCCGGCCGTGCTGAACCTCACCGTGTTCGAGACCTTCTTCCAAGAGCGGCGGCCGTTCTTCGTGCAGGGGGCCGGGATCTTTCGCTTCGATGTGAACTGCAACCAGGTGAACTGCAACAACGAGGGCCTGTTTTACTCGCGGCGCATCGGGCGGTCTCCCCAGCTCCTCGACCTCTACGGCGACGCCGCCTCGCCCTCGGCAACCACGATCTTCGGCGCGGCCAAGCTGACCGGTCGCCTCCCCGGTGGGCAGACCATCGGCTTGCTCGACGCGGTTACCCAGCGAGCCACCGGGACCCTGGACCGCACGATAGAGCCTACAACCAACTACGCGGTGATGCGGGCCCAGCAGGACTTCCGCAATGGCGAGAGCGGCATCGGGCTGATGTTCACCGGCGTCAACCGTAGCCTCGATCTATGGTCGCAGGACTCCCTGCGTCGGAACGCCTACGTGGGCGCCATCGACTTCCGACACCGCTTCCTTCAAGGGCACTATCAGATCTCCGGGTCGCTCGATTTCAGTCGCGTCGCGGGGACGGACTCGGCGATCGCGCTCACGCAGCGTGACCCGGTCCACTACTACCAGAGGCCGGATGCGGGCGTGTCGTACGATCCGACGCGCACGAGCCTCTCGGGCAACGCCCAGGAGCTGTTCTTCTCGAAGCTGGGCGGTGGGTTCACTCGGTTCGAGACTAGTTACCAGCGCCGCTCCCAGGGGTTCGAAGCCAACGACCTCGGTTTCCTCTTGCAGGCGGACCAGCAGAGCTGGAACACCTGGTTTGGCGTCATGGCCCTTCATCCCACGTCGCTCTACCAACAGGCGTGGTGGAACTTCAACTGGTGGCAGTATTGGACCGCCGCCGGTACGCCGGTCGAACGTGCCGCCAACACGAACGGTCACGTGCAGTTGAACAACAGATACTTCGTGATGGGCGGCGTGACGTTGGGCCAGCTCGGAACCACGTTCTGCGACCGCAACTGTTCCCGCGGCGGACCGGCGGTGCGGGTCGATCCGTACGTCTCCGCATGGGGGGAGATCGACGGCGACTCGCGCCCCGCGTTCGTGCCATACGCGTGGTTCAACTTCTGGCGCGGCGACGTCGGCCGGTCCCAGAGCTTCAATGGCAATACGCAGATCACGTTCCGCGTGGCATCCCAGCTCAACACGTCGTTGACGCTGAGCGCCACGCATAACGTCAAGGACGTGCAGGCGCTCGGGCCGGACTCGACCGGCACCCACTACCTGTTCGCCCATCTCGATCAGAAAACCGTTTCCCTCACGGGTCGGGTGGACTACACGCTCACGACCACGCTCACGCTGCAGCTCTACGCTCAACCCTTCGTCAGCAAGGGCACGTACTCGAACCCCCGCGAGCTTGCCGACCCGAACGCCGCCAGCTACGACGCTCGCTACAAGCCCTACTCGTTCACGCCAGGGGGGTTCAACGACAAGGAATTCAACTCGACCGCGGTGCTGCGCTGGGAATACCGGCCGGGCTCCACATTGTTCGTCGTGTGGACACAAGGACGCTCCGACTATGTGGGGCTCGAGGGACCACGCTCGCTGCCGGGCAATTTTCAAGACCTCTTCCGCCTGCATCCGAACAACACCTTTCTCGTGAAGGCGTCGTACTGGATCAGCTGGTAGCGCTACCGAGCTGCCACTCCCTCCAACACGAGTCGCACGGCGGCGTCCTTCCACCGCTCGCGGAGCGCCGGCTCGTCGGCGCCGAGCGGTGGCGCGCTCACGGCGATCAGCGACTCCAACCCCAGGTAAGCGACCATCAGGACCAATGCCTGCGCGGCCGCCAAGTGAGGGTCGAGATCGTCACGCACGAGGCCCCGACCCTGCCCCTCAGCGAGAAGCACCACGAGCCGCTTGATTGCCGGCGCGAAGGGTCGCGCCTCGGATCGGCCAGCCTGCGTGAGGAGCGCCACGAGCTCGGGGTGTTCGGCCAGGTAATCGAACTGCGTGGCTAGGGCGGTCTTGATGCGGTCGAGGGGATGCGGATCGGCCGAGCCGGGCGCGAGCGGCAGAGCGGTCAAAGCCTGCTCCAGCTGGGAAGCGCCCTTTGCTAAGACGGCGTTGAACAGGCCGCGCTTCGAGTGGAAGTAGTAGAAGAGCAGCTGCTTGTTCACGCCTGCTTTCCGGGCGATCTGATCGACGCGGGCGCCGTCAAAGCCGCGCCGGGAGAACTCCTCTCGGGCTGCGGCGATGATTCGTAAGGCTCTGGAATTGCTTAGCTTAGGCTTCACGTAGCGATTTCATCAACCGGATGGTTGACGAATTATACGCCTAATCTGGCCACACCGCCAGGTCGCGGGGAACGCGCGGGAGCCCCTCGCGCAGGAACTTGACGATCAGGCGGTTCACCTCGTCGGGCGCCTCTTCCTGCACCGAGTGCCCTGCGTGGGCGACCGAGAGGAACGCCGCTTTGGGAATGCCCAGGGCGAAGGCGCGGCCCAGGCCCATCGGCACAACTCGGTCCTCCTCTCCCCAGAGGACCAGCGTGGGAGCGGCGACGTGCTCGAGCTGTCCCCGCAGCCCGTCGAAGCGAAACTCGCGCAGCACACTGCGCAGGGCATGGGCGTAGCCCGGTTCCACGGTGGGCGCGTAGTACTGGTCCACGTCGGCCTCGGTCACCTTAGTGGGGTCGGCATACGTCGCCTTGAGGATCCTGGCGGTGAGACCACGTCCTCTCAGTGCGAGCGCGACAGGCCCCACGAACGGCCAGCGGGCGACGCGGAGCACCAGGGGCTCGCGAACGCCCAGGCCTGCGGAGCCGATCAGGACGAGCCCTCGCACGCGGTCGGGGTGCTCGATCGCGACCTGAGCCGCAACCGCTCCGCCCATGGAATGACCGACGAGCACCGCGTCGGCGATCCGCAGGGAGTCGAGGAGCGCCAGGGTCACCCGCGCGTAGCTCTCGTTGTCGTAGCCGGAGGCGGGCTTGTCGGAGAAGCCAAACCCTGGGAGGTCGAGAGCGATCACTCGGTACCCCACGGCCGCGATCGGAGCCAGGTTCTTGCGCCATGCGTACAGCGACGCGCCCAGTCCGTGAATCAGTACCACGGGGAGTCCCTGACCCGCCTCCACGTACCGGATCCGAGTCCGCTCGACCTGGATCTCGCGTGCCGCGAACGCGGTCCCGGCGGGAAATCGTCGACTCTCAGGGATCGCGGGGGCACGACAGCCGAAGCCGGCAACGAGCAGCAGTCCGAGCCACCTCATGGTCGGTTCTTCAAAGCCGCCCGCACGAGCGCGAGGATGGCTGGGTGCGAGCTCCACAGTCCGATCGCGAGCTCACCGGTGCCGCTGACGGCCACTGCCTGAGCATCGTCGATCAAGAGGACGGTGGGGGCGTCGGCGCGCACTGAGCCGCTGACGAGGGCTTCCATCTCGGCGGGCACGTCACCCGCGACGTGCAGGTCGATCGCCGCGCGCTCCTTGGCCCGCCGCCATGCCGGCAGCGTGGGCCGCAAGAGTTCTACCGCGAGGACCCCCTCCGCCCGGCGCTCCGCGCGGGCGACGAGCTGGAGGATGAGATTGGCGACGGCCCGCGCACCGAGGACGCTTCGGGTGTCGGGCTCGACCGAGGCGGACGCGGCAGTGAGCGCGGCGCTCAGACGATCGAGTGCCTCGCCCTGCTGCGCCGCAAGTTGGGCGATCAGTGCCCGTGGGTCGGTCGCTCGGAATCGGGTGGGACGCCCGGCCTGGCGGATCGCCGCGGTACGACCCACCAAACCTTCCAAGGCACCGTACGCGTTCGCGCGCGCGATCCGGGCGGCGTGCGCGACCGCATAACCGGTCGCCGGCCCGAGCCGCAGAAGCGTCCGGTACACGTGCGACTCCGTTGGCGTGAAGCCGAACGGCGTCAGGTCGAGTGGGGTAGGCATAGTAGCGTAGTAGCGTTTACTACTACGCCACTCACTGTCAGAACGCAAGAGGAGTCAAACGATTTCGATCGGGAGTCCCATCAGCCGGGCGATGAGCGCCAGGCGGAACGTCGCGTCGGTTTGCCGTTGCGCCGGACTCTTTCCCGGCCCCTCGAGCGGGAAATAGTGGGCCGTGAGGGGGCTCGTCGCCTTCGGCATCGCGCGCAGGCTCTTCGGGCTCCAGATCCCCTGGTCATCGCACTCGCTGAACAGGCGTGCCAGTACACGGTTGGCGCTCGGGATCTGGCGCACCAGGCCGAGCCGGGTCATCAGCTCGAGCCAATACAGTGCGAAGGGAACGTCCGTAACATGCCCCTGCGCGTCCGACCGGAGCGGGTCGCCCAAGAGCTCGAACAACGGCTTCAGGAGCTTCTTGCCTGCGAGGATGAAAAATGCCCGGCGTGGGGCCGGAGACGAGAAGTAGTTCCCCAGGCGGTCGATGAAACCGGCCCGCTCGCGCTGGACAGGGGGGAGGAATGCCAGCATCTCCACGGCAAAGATGGTCGGGGGGCACGCGAGGGGCTCGAGCACCGTCTTGCCCTGCGCCTTCTTGAACGGCTTCGCGGCGAGGTCACTTCGCAAGTATTGGGAAATGTTGCTCGCGATCGTGTGAGCGGTGCCGCGTACGCGCGGGTCGTCGCTGTGCCCGCCCCGGGCGAGCGTGCACGCCGCCGCCTCGCGGCCGACCCGGCGGGCCCAGCGCCCCACCCCCGAATCTCCCTTGGCCGGCTTTTGAAACTCGACGAGCAGCTCCTGCGCCCGCTGAGCCACCGCGCGGTCGGGGTCGTCGGGCTCGATGCGCGACAGCAGCTGGAATAGGAAGCGGTCCGCGTCGCGGAACGGGCGGTCGCCCGAGGGCCACCCCAGCTCGATCAGGCGGCGATACTGGTAGACGGTGCCCGCCTCGCCCCACCCATACGACTTCGACGCCGCGGGCGCCAGGAGATTGGCATCCCACAGGCCGTTCGCCTTTTGGCGGCGGGCGATCGCCTGGGCGACCTTGTACCCGAGTACTTGCTGGCGTAGCGCCGCCAGTCGTTCCGGATCTCGTTGCGTCTCCGGGACGATTTCGGCGTAGGCGCGATAGACGAGCGGCGGACTCGCCGCTTCACCCAACCAGCTTAGAGGAAGTCGATGCGACGCGGGGAGTTCCAGGTGCGCGCTCCGAAGTGCGGGAAACCGCGACCTCAAAAACGGGCGCAAACTTACCCGGCTCCCCCCAAATAGGCCAGAGGCCTACTCGCGCCATCTGCCAAGCATGGCCTATGCCATTTGACCACAGTATGTTACATGTAATGCAAATTCTTGCACCCTTACGGCGATGCGGACCCTGTGGGCCGGTGAAACTCGGACCTCGGCAGCCATTCCGGCATCGTCGGAGCGTTGGCGATGGCCACCGCTAGGCGGAGCGCGACCTGCGCCTCCTGTGCCATGCCTCGGTACGTGAACGTCGACTTGTACTCGTCGCTCGGCTGATGGTACCGGGTTCGGTTGTACAGATCGGCCTGTTCGCGCCCCCACCCCGCCGGCTTGCCGATGAAGTTCAGGCCTGGCTCGATCGAGACGGCGGGTACACCCGCCTTGGCGAATGGGAAGTGGTCAGACCGGTAGAACGAGCCCCGGACGTCCGGCTCGTGAACGACCGCCAACGATTCGGTGCGGGCCGCAGCCTCGAACATCGGCCCGATGGTCGACCGGTCGACGCCTAGGGCATCGATGTCTCGGGTGGCTCCCCGCACGTTCGTGACGTCCAGGTTGATCACGGCGGCGGTCTGCGCCAGGGGCATGAGGGGGTCGCGCACGTAGGCTTCGCTCCCCAGGAGTCCGCTCTCCTCCGCCGTAGTCGAAACGAACAGCAGGGACCGACGGGGCCGAGGCTGGAGTTGAACCGCGGCCTGCGCGATGGCCAGCACCGTGGCGACGCCCGACGCGTTGTCTTCGGCCCCGTTGTAGATCGAGTCTCCGTTCACGGCGGGGCCGATCCCCTTGTGATCCCAGTGAGCCGTGAACAAGACCGCCTGGCGCGCCAACGTAGGATCGCTGCCGGGGAGCCGTGCCACGACGTTGGCCGAGTGCACGTGCCGCAGCTCGCTCTTCACGTCGACGCTTACGCGCACGCCGGTAGTGACAGGACGAAAGTCGCGGCGCGCGGCGGCCCGCGTGAGCGAGTCGAGGTTCAGACCGGCCTGCGCGAGCGCCGCCTGGGCGGCGTCGTGCGTGACCCACGCCGCGAAGGCGATGCTCGGCGTCGCCGGGCGGTCGAGCTTGAACTGTTCGACGGACCACGAGCCCCGGACCACGTCCCAGCCATAGGTGGCGCTTTCGGTCGTGTGAACGAGGATGGCGCCCAACGCTCCGCGTCGCGCGGCCTCCTCGAGTTTGTACGTCCAGCGGCCGTAATAGGTGAGCGCGCGGCCATTGAAGATGGTCGTGTCCTGGATTCCGGGGTCATTGACCAACATGAGGAGCACTTTGCCCCGGAGGTCCTGGTCCTTGTAATCGTCCCAGCGCCACTCCGCCGCCTGAATGCCGTAGCCCACGAACACGAGGTCGCCGTCGGCCACGATGTGACTCTCGGGCCGCTCGGCCCACGCGACGAAGTCGTCCCGATAGGTGAGCGAGCGCGCCGCGCCGGGCTTGCCCCAGGAGAGGGAGGGATGCGGAACCATCCCGACGAGCGCCACCGGCTGGAAATACGATCCGTCCGGGCCTGCGGGCTCGAGCCCCAGCGCCTCGAACTGGGCCGCGATGTAATCGGCGGCCAGGGCTCCACCGCGTGTGGCGGGGGCGCGACCCTCGAGTAGATCGTCGGCGAGGTACTTCAGGTGCGCGTCCATGGCGGCGGTACTCACCGCCGGGAGCTGCCCTGACGGAGAGGCTGGCGTAGGCAGCGAGGGAGCGGCCGGTGCCGTCGCGCGACCGCATGCCGCGACGCCTGCAAGAAGGAGGGTGACGATGCGCATGGAATGCGTTCCTCTCATGGTGAAATCCGATATCTTTCGCGCATGCTTCAGGCGCTGCGTGCCCGTCGCGTAGAGAAACTGCCCGCGCAGGTCGTACTCAAAGGGCGCATGCTCTTCCTCACCGAGGATGCGGGCCTCGTGCGCCGGCAGCTCGACGGGGAGGACCTGAACTGGCGTCCCGGGACCGCGTTACGCGACAACATCTCCACCGACGAAATCACTCCCGCCTACATCTGCTACTACTACGACGAAACGCTGGGCGACTTCCCCTACCTGGGACTCAAGTGCGGGGAGGAATTTCCCATCACCCGGGGATCCGTCAAGCGCGGGGGTTTCGTCGCCTCGGTCAGCGGCAAGCGCCGGGGGAAAGGCTCCTCCCGCGAGCAGTCGCCGTATGCCGAGATGTGCGCGGGGATCAAGCTCGTCATCGCCGAGAATATCGAGCGCATCTACCGTGAGAACTGTCAGAATCTGGGCGTGCTCGCCACGACCGACTTCTCGATGATCGACAAGGTACGCCGCGGCGAGGCGATTCCGCTCAGCGCCTTCACCGCCGGGGAAGGCGAGATCACCCGGGGCATCATCGAGTACGGAGGACTGTTCAACTTCAACGTCGCCAGGCTCCAGGGCAAAGTCGTGCTCACACCGCCCGGCACGGCGCCGCGGCCGATGACCCTGGGCGAGAAGATCATCGCCCGCCACTGGGTCGTGGACCCCGCGAAGGGGCAAGTCGGGGTTCCCGCCGTCAAGCCGGGCGACGAGGGCTTCGTCGTCACGGACATCCGGTTCAGCCATGAATACGTCACGCCCATGGCGGCGATCTTTTTCGAGCAGCTTGTGGGCGCCGACGAGAAGGTCTACGACCCGGGCTCGATCCTGATGTTCCGGGATCACCTCACGTTCCTGGATGAGGCCATGACCCCGGAGCGTGTGAAGGAAGGCTTGCTCGACGTGGCGCTCGAGCTCGAGAAGAAGCAACGCGCCTTCGCCGAGAAGCAGGGCATCAAGCTGTACGGCGAGCTGCGCCTCGGCCACCACGGCTCCGAGGCGATCTGCCACTCGAAGATCCTCGAGGGTCACGCCGAGCCGGGGATGGTCATCATCGGCAGCGACTCTCACACGCCGCACGCGGGCGCCGTCGGCTGCGTGGCCTTCGGCGTCGGCACGACAGCCATCTTCAATTCCTGGATCACGAAGGACGTCCGCCTCACGGTTCCCGAAACCGTGAAGGTCGTGGTGCGCGGCGCCAAGCCCCGGAACGTGACCGCCAAGGATTTCATGCTCGAGATCCTGCGGCATCCGTACGTGAAGAGCGGCCAGGCCATCGGCAAGCTGGTCGAATACTGTGGCGACGCGGTCGAGTCGCTGTCCGTCGACGAACGGGCTACGATGACCAACATGACCGCCGAAGTCGGCGGCTTCACGGGGTACGTGGCACCCGACGAGAAGACGGCCGCCTACCTCATGGAGTACCGCGGCATGTCACGCGCGGCCGCTGCGCGGTTGTGTCACGACCTGGCGAGCGACCCGGGCGCCGAGTATTGCGAGGTGATCGAGATCGACGCGGCGGCGATCCGGCCGATGGTCGCGCTGCCGGGGGATCCGGGGAACGGGCAATACATCGAGGACGCGCCGGCGCGCGTGAAGGTGGATATCGCGTACGCCGGCTCGTGCACTGCAGGGAAGAAAGCAGACATGGACATGTACGCCCGTGTGCTCGCGGAGGCCGCCGAGCGCGGCGAGCGCGTGGCTCCGTGGGTGCGGTTTTACATCCAGTCAGGGTCGCAGGACGTGAAGCGCTACTGCGAGGAGCGCGGATATCTCGACTTGTTCAAGAAGGTCGGTGCGACGTTCCTCGAGCCGTCGTGCGGCGCGTGCATCAATGCCGGTCCCGGAGTATCGAAGACGCGCGAAGAAGTGACGATCAGCGCGATCAACCGCAACTTCCCGGGCCGCTCGGGGCCCGGGCAGCTCTACCTCGCCAATCCATACACGGTCGCGGCGTCGGCCATCGCCGGGTACATCACGACCTGGGAGCCCGGGAGGGTTCTGGCGGGATCGTAGTCAGGACGCCTGCGCCATGTCCGCGATCAGGCCGAGCAAGACCCGCGGGTGCTCGGCCTTCGTCACATGCCGGTCGAATCCCGCGGCGAGGGCGCGCGCCTTGTCGGCGGGCTGCCCGTACCCACTCAACGCGATGAGCGAGGGCGTCCCGTAGGAGGCCGGGTCGCGGCGGACGGCGGTGGCAATCGCATGTCCGTCCATGCCGCCCGGCAGGCCGATGTCGCACACGACGATGTCGGGATGGAAGGTCATCGCCTTCGCGAGCGCGCTCTTCCCGTCCGGCGCCACCTGCACGTCGTGACCGGCGAGCCCCAGGATACTCCGCAGGCTCTCCGCGGTATCCCAATTGTCCTCGACGATCAGGATTTTCCGTGTGCCGGGACCCGTTCGCGTCGCGGAGAGGCGCCCGGATTCAGCGGATGTCTGCGGGTTCCGGTCCAGAAGCGGGAGGCGCACGATGAACTCCGCGCCGCGACCTCGACCCTCGCTTCGTGCCTCCACCGTGCCGCCGTGGGCTGTGACAAGGGCGTGCACCAGCGCCAGGCCCAAGCCCAGACCTCCTCTCATCTGGACGCGCTCGCCGAGAGAATCTGCCTGGCTGTAGGGCTGGAAGAGCCTGCCGAGCATGTGGGGTTCGATGCCCACGCCGTCGTCCTGCACGGTCAACACCGCCGTCCTCGCATCGTCGTCCCGTCGCAGCGACAGCGTCACGAGGCCACGCCGGTCGGTGAACTTCGACGCGTTGCCGAGCAGGTTGACGACGACCTGAGAGAGGCGCAGCGGGTCGACGCTCGCCCACAGCGGGGTGTTGGGTAGACTCACGTCGAGCCGCACCCCGGCGGCTTCGAACGTCGGTCGCTGGTCTTCCGCGCTCGTCCGCACGAGGTCGACGAGGTTCCGATCCACGCGATTGAGCGCGATCTTGCCGCTGGCGATCCGCGACGAATCGAGCAGTTGATCCACGAGCGCCGCGAGGTGTTCCAGCTGACGGTCCGCCATCCCCAGGGCATCGTGCGAGCGCGAAGCGTCCAGGCCGTGTTTCTGGAGGAGGTCCAGGCAGATGCGGAGCGTGGCCAGCGGGCCGCGCAACTCGTGGCTCAGGGTCGAGAGGAACTGATCCTTCCGCCGGCCCTCGAGCTCGATGTTGTGCGCCCGCTTGAGCGCGGTCAGGTCGCTGAAGATTGCCGAGGAGCCGATCAGGTTGCCGCTCGCGTCCTTCACGGTCGAGATCGCCACCCGCACCGCCACGCGTCGGCCGTCTTTGGTGATCCGCACGGACTCGTACGGCGGAACGTGCTCGCCCCGGGCGAGCCTCGCCTCCGTCTGCTCGATCTCCTCCCGATGGTCGGGAGGGATGATGAGATCGAACATCGATTTGCCCAGGGCTTCCCGTTCTGACCAGCCGAACAGCCGCGTGGCGGCATCGTTCCAGCTGGTGATCACGCCGTTCAGCGTCCGGCTCAGGATCGCATCGTGGGCGTTTTCCACGATGCTCGCGAGTCTCCCCCGCTGCTCCAGGGCCTGGTCGAGCTGTGTCACGTCCGAGAACGTGATGACGAGCCCATCGATCACGTTGTCGCCCCGTCGGTAGCTGCGGATACGCATGATGTAGCTCGACGCGCCGTCTCCGATGCGGACCTGCCGGGCCTTGGGGACGAGCGTACGCAGGACCTCGGTCATTTCGGGGATCAGGTTCTCGGAGAATCGCGCCGCGATGTCCGTAATGGGCCGACCGACGTCGCTGTCGATCAGACGAAACAGCTCGGTGGCAGCGGCAGTGAATCGCTTGATGCGGAGCTCATTATCGAGGAACAGCGTGGGAATCTGCGTGGCTTCGAAGAGGTTTTGGAGATCGCTATTGGCGGTGTCCAACTCTTCGACCTTCTTCTGCAGCTCGACGTTGATGGTCTCCAGCTCCTCGTTGACCGACTGCAATTCCTCTTTGGACGTCTGCAGCTCCTCATTGGACGACTGCAGCTCCTCGTTGGTCGCGAGCAGCTCTTCGTTCGAGGACTTGAGCTCCTCGTTGGAGGTCTCCACCTCCTCGACGCTCGCTTGGAGGTGGTCCTTCGTCGTGCGCAGCTCGCTCTCGAGCTGCTGGACGAGATCGTTGTCTCTCGCCTGCGCGGATGCAACGGAGGCGTCGCCCGTCCCGAGACCTCGGCTCTTGGGGGGACCGAGCTCCTGAAAGACCACCAGGAACAACCCCGAATCCGCTCCCAACTCCGGCAGCGGCCGCACGAGCAGGTTGATCCGCTGGGTCTCCCCGCTCGCCTCGACCACGATGTCGGGGTGCACGATCGGCTCGCCGGTCCGAACCGCCTTGTGAATCGCCGTGCGAAGGTCCAGGCGTAGTCCGAGGCGTGCCATCCCGATGACGTCATTGCTCGGGGCTCCCGGCGCTGGCTCCAGATAGCGGCCGACGCGCGGCGAGAAGTACAGTGCGTTGGCCTGTGCGTTGACGACGACCCAGGCAGGAGCGTACTGGTCGAGGAGCACGCGCTCGAGTGCGGCAACCAGCTCTTCCTGTCGCGAGCGCGGGGCGGCCGGCGCGACGCGCTGGGCGGCCCCCCGAGGCCCGGTCCACCCGCCACGAAGAAGCGGCGCGACTTCGAGCGGCCGCGCGATGGTGTCGCCGCGCTGAAAGATCCGGTGCTTTCGGTCGATCGTCCGAAACAGCTCGGGCGGACCGGCCACACTTTCCGAAGGCCCCAGAAATAGGTAGCCGCCCTGGTGGAGCGCGTAATGAAACAGTTCCGCCACGTACCGCTGCAGGTCCGCCTCGAGGTAGATGAGCACGTTACGGCACGCAATCAGGTCGAGCCGGGAGAACGGGGGATCCTTGATGAGATTGTGCGTGGAGAAGATGCACATCTCCCGAATGTCCTTGCTGACCTGGTACCCGTGATCCTGCCGGATGAAAAACCGCTCCAGGCGCTCCGGCAGGACGTGTTGCGCGATGCCTTCCGGGTAGCGTGCCTGACGAGCGAACTCGAGCGCCTCGTCGTCGATGTCGCCCGCGAAGATCTGCACCCTCGGCATCGAGTCTTGCTTGACGATCGCTTCCTTGAGCAGGATGGCGATCGAGTACGTCTCTTCGCCGGTGGCGCACCCGGGCGTCCATAAGCGAAGCGTGCCATCGACTGAGGCCAGCTCGACCAGCCGGGGCATCACCTCCCGGGCGAGCACAGCAAATGCTTCGGGGTCGCGGAAGAAGTGCGTCACACCGATCAGCAGGTCGCGGAACAGCTGCTCCGCCTCCTTCGGATCCTCGCGCAGGCGGTCGATGTAGTGCGCGACGGACCGCACCTGCAGCACCTGCATGCGCCGCTGGAGGCGCCGAAGCAGCGTGGCCGTCTTGTAGCGACGGAAGTCATGCCCCGTCTTGTGCAGCAGAATCGTCGAGATGCGGACGAGCTCGTCCTCGCCCACCGTGACCAGTGGCTCGGTGCCCTGCTCCACCCGCAGGTGTCGCAGGTAGGTGGCATACTCCATCAACTTCACCGCGAGCTCTTCCGGCGGGAGCACGTGATCCACGAGGCCCGTGGAGATCGCGCTCCGCAGGATGCCGTCGTGCTGGGCGGACTCGGGCGACTGCGCCATGGCCATCCCACCGTGCTCCTTCACGGCGCGCAGGCCGAGCGTGCCGTCGGATCCCGATCCCGAGAGGAGGATGCAGACGGCGTTATGGGCTTGATCTTGCGCGAGGGAGTCGAACAGCCGGTCGATCGGCGAGTAGCGGCTCTGCGGATCCACGGGCGTCAGCACGCGCAGGATCCCGCCTTCGATGGTGAGGATGGCGTTGGGCGGGATGACATAGACGTGATCGGGCTCGAGGGGGGTCTCTTCCCTCGCCAAATCCACGCTCATGCGCGTCGATTTGCGGAGCAGCTCTGGAAGGAGCGTCTCGTGGCGGGGGTCGATATGCTGGACGACCACGAACGCCATGCCGCTGTCGGGCGGGAGGCGTCCGAAAAACCGCTGCATGGCCTCGAGACCGCCGGCCGACGCACCTATTCCTACAACCGGGCAAAGTGCCGTCTTCGAGGGCTCTCTTTGAGCTGCTTTGCGCACCGCACGGGGGCGCCCCTTGGGACGTCGCGCCACCAAGCCTCCCCTATAGGAAGGATACTCTACCGCCCTAACGGGGGCGCGGCAAATTGCCTCTTACATGATTGGTGAGGGGCGGTTTAGCGGCCGCCGCTCGCGTTCGAGGCGGTACGCTCCACCGGCGAGGCTCCGCCGCCCTTCGGGCGCAGGGCACCACGCTGGTAGACGCTGCGGGGATTCCATAGGACCCACGAAGTGATGCCGACGTCTTCCGCGGCGCGGATCTGCTCGCGGATCTCGAACGGCGTGTAGCGGGGCAGGCGGCGCCCGAGCGTGAAAGCCTGCAGGAACGGCCTGATCTCGGCCGAGCCGGGCAGGGGGCGGGACCGCTGCAACGCGTCCTTCAGCGCTGAACGCACGATGTGGTACGGTTGGCCGTTCGGCCACGCGTACCCGAACGCGCCCCGGTAGTAGTGACTGGGATACACCATCGGGAGCACGACGTCGGCGACGCTCACGAAGTCTTCCCACACCTGGCCGATGCCGAGATCGCCCGAAGTCGTCGAGGCCGTGAGCCCGAAGATGTCGAACGTGACCGGGATGCCGTACGGCCGCAGGCGCTCCTTCATGAGCCCCACGTGCTCGCGGACCGCCTCGCGTTGGCTCTGGCCCCCTTTGTGCGCGGGAAAGATCGCCGTGGCCATGCGCTCGCGCGGCTCGTCAGGAAAGCGCACGTAGTCGAACTGGACTTCTTGAAATCCCATGCGGACCGCCTCTGCCGCCAGCTGGGCCGAGTAAATCCACACCGAATCGTTGTAGGCATCGACCCACGCAATGTTGATCCGGTCGCGCCACAACCCACCGGTGTTGCGGTCCTTCACCGACCACTGCGGCTTGCGCTCGGCGAGGCGCGGGTCCTTCGCGACCACGATGCGCGCGATCGCGTAGATGCCGTGCGCGGCGAGCGTGTCGAGACGCGCTTTGGCGTCCTTCGCCCGCACGCAGGTGTTCGCGCCGATTTGTTCCGCCGTCGGCACCTCGGACGGATAGAGCAGGCACCCCGTGTCGTCCTTCACGTCGATCACGAACGCGTTGATCTCGGTCTCGTCGGCGAGGCGCACCAACTGCCAGAGTTTCGGCGAGCCGAACGCCCAGGCGTTGACGTACAGCCCCTTGATGTTCGCGCTCGGCGGCAGCAGGACGGACTCCTGCTGCACGTAGCGGATCTCCGTGGGGCGCAGCAGAACCTTCAACTGATCGACGGGGGCGGTCTCGATCGCCTCGGCGGCGGGAATCGACGTATCTGCCGGCGGCGTCGAGTCGACGGGCTCTTGTGCAAAAAGGCCGCGACTCGTAAGGAGCGCGGCCAGCAAGAGGGCGACTACCTGCCGGACCACAGCCATAAAGGGGTTACACGATAGGAATCACCAGCAAATCGGACAAGAGACGGGAATCACACTACTTCGCGGTTAGCTGTAAGCTATTAAATAGCAACGGGTAAGTTGCGATGCTCTGACCCCGGTACTGTGGCCTGAAGCCGAACAGGATCACCCGCCCCGTCCCTAGCTTTACTTCGACGAGCGCGGCCCGGCCCGCCACACGCTCGGGATGCAACACCCACCCCGACAGGAGCACCTTGTCCGCCTCCGCGGGATAGCGCCCCACGACGCGCACGGCACTCGAGTCCAGCACCTCGAACGCGGGTCCGCTCTCGTACCAGGCGATGCTCTGCGTGGGCATGCCGCGCGCGATCGGGTCGTTGGCGTCGAGCTCCATTCGGAAAATCGATCCGGGGGCATAGAACTCGTCGTCGGCCACGCCCTCCAGGACGTTGCGCACGGGGAGCAGCAGCTGTTCGACGGCGAAGCGGCTGGCGTCGTTCAACGCGATCAGCGTGCCGCCGTCGGTGACGAACTGGCGCAGCGCCTTCACCCCGTCGGCCCCCAGGCCGCCGGCATACGGCGCCGGATACTCCTTCGGGAGGCCATCGAGGAGCTCGTGCGGCGACTCGTCGGGCAGGAGAATGACGTCGAACTTGTCGCGCAGCTTCCCGGCGCGCATCACCGAATCGACGACGGAGACGTAGGGCACTTTCCAGGTGTCGAACAGCCAGCGCGTCCACCCCTCGTCCATGGGCGCCACGTACGACCGGTACAAACCGATGCGCGGGACATCCGGCCCGGCGAAGCCCGGATAGGTCAGGTTCGCAACCGGCGGCTCGACCGGAGGTGAGAGTCCGATACGCAGCGAGTCGCGCGACGGTACCGCCGTTACACCCATCAAGAGCGGAAGCGTTTGGGCGGTGACGTCGTACGGCGGGAGGGGCGGGCCACCGGGGTACAGTCGCAGATCCGGATACCGCTGCGGCTCGAGCAGCGCCTTGGCGAAACCGGCGTAGGGTTGCCGCAGTACCACCACGTAGCTTCCCGCTGCGAAGCGCTGCGCACCGAGCGTGATCGGGTGGAGCGCTGTACGGACTTCGACCTGGCCCCGGTGCAGAATGCCCAGCAGCGTGGCGAGCCCCCCCCCCGAGTCTTGATGCTGCCGGGGAATCACATAGGCGTACGGCCAGCCCTTCCATCCACGAACGGCGCGTCCCTCGACCGTGAGGAAGTTCGCAAGCCAGCGATCTCGGTACCGCGCCGCGTTCTCGAGCAGGGCGTACGCGCCGTCGGTCTGGTAGGTCACGATGTCGCGCAGCGTCCACCGGCCACCGGGCCACGGGTTGGTGAAGTTCCACGATCGCTCGCGCGGGTTGAAGCCGCGGCCGCGGGTCGCGAGCTGGTCGAACGGGATGTCGACCGGCGAGGCGAGGTTCGCGCTCGCGGCCTCGGAGAGGATGCGCACCCCCCCGTGGTAATGCTGGTACGCGCGCGCGGGTGTCCAGGCGTCGTACACCGCGTTGATCGCGATGCCGGTCTTGCCCTGGCCGGCCAGCGTCCAGGCCATATCCGTGCCCAGGGCGTTCACGCCGTCGATCAGCAAGGGATCGACGTTGGGCTCGACCGGATCGAGGTACGGCGGGAGAAAGAGTCGGGATCCATCCGTATCCTGCTGGTGGATGTCGTGCACGATCTGCGGATGCCACACGTTGTGGATCGAGTCGACCACGAGCTGCGTCTCGACCTGGGTGAACGCGTACCAATCGCGGTTGTTGTCGTGCCCGGTGTAGTGGTGGTAGAGCTCCGGGGGGTCCGTGCCTTCCGCGGGAGTTCCCAACGTCCGGTTGTACCAGCGGGTAACGATCGAGACGCCATCAGGATTGAGCGACGGCACGAGCCACAGGATCACGTTGTCGAGAATGGCCCGGGTGTCGGCGCTGGTATCCGTTGCTAGTCGGTACGCAAGGATCGCCGGCGTGAGGTGGCCGCCCACCTCGTTCGAATGGATCCCCGACGTGATCAGCACGACGGTCTTGGCTTCTTTCAGCGCCGTGGTCGCGTCCTTCGGGGTCCGGAGCCCGCGCGGGTCGGCGAGGCGGGCGTTCAGCTCTCGGTAGTAATCGAGGCGCCGGAGGTTTTGTGGGCTGGAAACCACCAGGGCCACGAACGGTGCTCCGAGCGTGGAGTGCCCGAGCTCGCGGTACCGCATGCGATCGCTCGCGCCGGCGAGCGCCTGGTAGTACCGGACCAACGTCGGCCAGTCGGCGAGCTTCCGGTCGTCACCGGGCTCGAAGCCGAGGACCGATCGGGGGGTCGGGATGCGCTGGGCGGAGCTGCGCGGAGCGGGCGCCGGGGCAGGGCGACGGGCGCGGGCCGGCCGCCGGGTAGGCGGCTGCTGCCCCGACAGGAGAGGGGGGAGGGGCGGCGCGGCGACGAGGGTGGCCGCGAGGAGCAACGTGAGCGCGCGGGGCACGGGCACGGGAAAATATCGAGCCCGGCCCCCGGGCGCGACTACGGGAGCTTGTGCAGCTCGACGCGCCGGTTCTGGGCGCGGCCCGCGGCGGTGCTGTTCGGCGCGATGTACCCCGATGCACCGTAGCCCTTCGCGATCATCCGGGCCGGGGGCACACCCTTACGCGCGAGGTAGAAGCGCACCGCGACGGCACGCGCCTGCGAGAGCCTGTAATTGATGTATTTCCGGCCCGTGCTGTCGGTGTATCCGGCCACTTCGATCCGGATGTCGGGGTTCGCGAGCAGCGATGCCGCGACCGCGTCGAGCACCACGTAGGAGTCTCGCGTCAGGACCGACCGGCCGGTCTCGAAGTTGACGCCCGTCAAGATCAGTGTCGGCCGCGGGGGTGCGCCGGGAGTCGGGGACCGCGCGGCTTCGGGCGCGAACAGAATCATGCACCCATTCGCATCCACCTTGCTCCCTGGCGGTGCCGGCGGGCACTTACCTGGTGCCGGGGCCGTCGGGGCGGCCGGAGGCGCCGGGGGCGCCGGGGTCGGGGTCACCGCTTCGACCGGCAGCGGGCAACCAGTGGCGTCGACCTTGGTGCCCGGCGGCGTGTTGGGGCACTTATCGATCCCGTCCGGGACGCCGTCGAGGTCTGAGTCGAGCGGGCAACCCTTGGCGTCGACGATGGCTCCCTTCGGCGTGTCGGGACACTGGTCGATGCCGTCAGGCACCCCGTCGCCGTCGGAATCCATGGGGCAGCCCTTGGCATCGACGGTCTGGCCGGGCGGCGTGTTGGGGCACTGATCGATGCCGTCAGGTACGCCATCGCCATCCGAATCGATGGGGCATCCCTTCGCATCCACCTTCGCGCCCTGGGGTGTGTTCGGGCACTGGTCGATTCCATCCGGCACACCGTCGCCATCCGAATCGATGGGGCAGCCGGTCGCGTCGACGTGCGCGCCCAGCGGGGTGTTGGGACACTTGTCGAGGCCATCCGGTACGCCGTCCTGATCGGAGTCCACGGGGCAGCCGCGCTTGTCGAGGACGGCGCCGGCGGGGGGGTTGGGGCAGGCGCTTTGTTCCTTGGCCCGACCGCCGAGGTGGAACACGGAGAGCCCGAGGGTGCCGACGTAATGTCTGGGATTTCCAGTGATGAGCGTGTAGTGGGTACTGGGCGTGAAAATCGCGCGCCCTTCCGCCCGGATTGCGATGCGATTCGTCAGGAACAACCGCACGCCGGCGCCGGCATGCGCGGCGTTATCGGTGAACTTGTACGGCGAGCGCGTGCCGAAGTCGAGCACCGTGTAGCCGCCCAACACGTAGACCATGAGGCGTTGGGCGTGCAGCGCGTTCACCACGAGCGAAGCGCTGCCGATCAACGGTTGCAGCGACTGCGGCGTCCCGCTCGGCGGCACGACGTTGTACTCGGGCTGAAAGAGGAGATCTCCTTCCACGCCGAGCATGCTGCTGAAGAGGTATCCCAGGCGGGCGCCCCCGCCGATCTTCTCGGAGAGCCCGAAGGTGGGGTCGTACCGCGTGTAGGAGCCGAATGCCCCGACCTCGAATTGACCCGCGTGCTGGGCGACGAGCCGACCGGCACCGAGGGCCAGGGCGGCGGCCAATAACCCGACGCGCCCGGGGTGGGCTCCCACGCGCTGCAACGTCACGGCAGCTGGTGCAGCTCTACACGCCGGTTCTGCTGACGACCCGCGGCGTTCGTGTTCGTCGCGATCGGATTCGCGGCACCGTAGCCTTTGGCGATCATCCGGTCCGGCGCCACTCCCTTACTCGCGAGGTAGGAGCGGACCGCGCTCGCGCGCGCCTGGGACAGCCTGATGTTCGTCGTGGCCGCGCCCGTGTTATCGGTGTAGCCCGCGACTTCGATCCGGATGTCCGAGTTCGCGTTGAGCGACTGCGCCACGATGTCCAGGACCGTGAACGACTCGGGTTTGAGCGCCGACTTGCCGGTCTCGAAGATGACGCCGCGCAAGATGACGGGCGTGCGCTCGGGGGTGAACAGGATCGGGCAGCCGACTGCGTCCACCCGTGTGCCGGGCGCCGTTCCGGGGCACTTGTCCTTCGAATCGTCCACGCCATCGCCGTCGGAGTCCTTGAAGCGCTGGCAGCCGACGTCGTCGACTTCCACTCCAGGCGGTGTGTTGGGGCACTTGTCGATGCCGTCCGGCACACCGTCCTTATCCGAGTCCAGCGGGCAGCCGGTCGCATCGACCATTGCGCCGACCGGCGTGTTCGGGCACTGGTCGATCCCGTCCGGCACGCCATCGCGATCGGAATCGATGGGGCACCCCTTCGCGTCCACGTGGGCGCCCGCGGGCGTGTCCGGGCACTGGTCGATGCCGTCGAACACCCCGTCGTGATCGGCGTCGGTGGGACAGCCGGTGGCGTCTACCCTTGCGCCGGCGGGCGTACCGGGACAGCGGTCGATGCCGTCATACACGCCGTCGTGGTCGGAGTCGGTGGGGCAGCCGCGCGCGTCGACCGCGGCGCCTAGGGGAGTGCCAGGACAGGCGTCCTTCTTGTCGGGTACGCCGTCGTGATCGGAGTCGATGACGGTACCGCCCCCGGTGAACACGGAGAGGCCGAGCGAACCGACGACATGTCCGGCCCAGTCGGTGCCGGCGAAGCCGGTACTGGGGGCGTAAACGCCCCTGACTTCCATGCGGATCGCGCCCCAGTTGCCGAGGAACACGCGATCGCCGATGCCCCCGTGGACGGCGTTATCGGTGAAGCGGTACGGCGGGTTCTTTTCGAAGTCGAGGCGCGAGTAGCCGCCCAACAGATAGAAGAGATTCCTGGCGCCCCCGAAGTTCAGGACCAGGCTGGCGCTGCCGGACGCGAGAGTAGGGGAGGCGCTGCCGATTGTGGGGTTGGGGCTCTGATAGCTCCCCTCGAGCTCGGCGCTGACCACGTCGGTGAAGAAATACCCGAGCCGTCCGCCGCCGCCGACCTGATTGTCCAAGGCGAACGTGCGATCGTACCGTGTGTACGTGCCGAAGGCACCGAGCTCGAACTGGTGCGCGCGCTGCGCGCAGAGGCTCGAGGTCCCCCACGCGAGCGCGACTCCCAACGTCACCAGTGTTCGCACCGGTCGGCCTCTCAGGTCCAAGTTGTGGCCCTACGGTAATAATTCGGCCGCCGGTTAGAAACCCCGGCGGCCGCGATGGTGACGGAGATCACGTCTCCTTACTGTCGCCCGTTTTCCCCCCGAACGAATCGGACGGCCCGGGCGAGGTTGTCGGCGAGCGCCGCCAGCTCTGTGGCGCCGCGGGCGAGCCCCTGGATCGCCTGCAGCTGCTCGGCCGCGGCGGCGGCCACCGCCTCCGCCTCCTGGCTCGAGGCATGCGCACCGGCCTTCGCCTGGTCGAGCGACTGGCTGATGGTGCCGGCACGTTCCGAGATGCCACGCGCCAGGTCCGCGACGCGCTTGCCCGCCCGGGCCGTGCCGCCGGCGGTGTCCGCGATGCGGGCGAGGTCCTGAACCCAATCGGTCGAGCTCTGAACGACGTCGGCCAGGTCGCCGCGGACCCGCTCGAGCAGTTGGGCCGCCCGATCCAGGGCCCGCCTCGTGTCCTGCGCCGACCGGCCCACGTTGCGGGCCTCCCGCCCGCTCTCCTCCGCGAGCTTGTGGACCTCGTCCGCCACCACGCCAAAGCCCCGGCCGTGCACGCCGGCACGGGCCGCTTCGATCGTCGCATTGAGCGCGAGCAGGTTGGTCTGGTTCGCGATGAACCCGATGGCCTCCGAGAACTTCTCGACCTGCTCGGCCACGTCTCGCAGGCGACGGACCTCGCGGGCGCTCTCTTCCGTGGTGGCGCCAAGATCGTTGAGCCGCCGCACGGCGCTCTGCGTCGCGAGCTTGATCTTCTCGGTAGTCTTCTCCATTTCGGCGCCCGAGTCACGCGTTTGTTCCCCCGCGGCGGCGACCTCGCCCGCGTGCTGCGTGAGCTGCGCCGAATCGCGGCTCAAGGCGCTCACCAGCGTGGCGGCCTGCGCGGCACCCTGGCTCGCGCGACGCGCGGAGGCGGCCACCTGCGCGCTCGAGGCATTGATCTGGCTGGTTGCTGCCGTGATGGTCTGGATGTATGCGGTGGTGCGGTCCGACGCACCTACCACGGGCTGGACCGAGCCCTCGATCGCGAGCATCAGCGCGAGCTGCGGCGCGAGCAGCGCCAGCATCTCGCCGTCCGAGTCGCGATACATGGACGGATCGGAGTGCCGCACGCTCCAGAGGCCGACGAGGTGCCCCGCATGGTACAGCGGCACCAGCACCTCCGAGCCGGGTCGCTCTCGACCGGGGACAACGACCTGCTCCGCTGTCAGGGCCCGCGCCACCACGGGACGCCGCAGCTGGACCGCCTCGCCCGTCAACCCGGCGTTGGCGTCGAATCGGAAGGCCCCGCTCGTACCCGTGGCCGTGTCCGCCACGAGCTCCATCTCGTTGGTCGCCGGATCGAAGCGCGCGAAGCCCATGTGCTCCCACGGCACGAGCCGCCGCGCCAGCTCCTGGATCCGGGGAAAACTTCTGGCGAGACTGATGTCGCCTGCGATCGCCTGCGAGAGGCCTTGGACCAGCGCCAGCTCGTCGGCGCGCACGCCCCGGCGGATCACCGACAGGCTCGCGACGGTGGCACCCCCTAGCACCGCGCCAATCGCCACGAGCGCCGTGATCTCAATGCCCGAGTGGGCAAGCGCGAGCCATCCGAGGGCGAGCGCCGCGGAGCACGCGTAGACCGCCGCCTCCCACCGGGCCGTGAGGCGGGCGTCGACCCAGGCCAGTCCCCGCCCGAGCGCAAGCTCGAGGTAAAACGTCCCGTTCACGATGCCGGGGAGGGCGACGAGGAAGACCGCGAGCTGGGAGAGGTTGGCGGTCGCCAGCGCTCCGGCACCCGTCACGCCGCCGACGCGCTCGTACACCAATCCCGCCGCCGCTCCCCCCGCCGTGAGGTGCGCCGCGTTGTCGAGCGCCACGGCGACCGGAATCCGGCGCAGCGCCACATCGCCCGCGAGCATTGCCAGGGGCGCGACCAGCACGCCGAACGGCCAACCCCGGTCGAGGGTTGCGTACGCCATGACGCCGAGGATGTACGAGGAGAAGCCGTTGCCGGGGAGCGCGATGCCGTAGCGGCGGGCGAGGGCGCCCACGACGGCGAGCGTAAGGGCTTCCTCGACGCCCTCGACCCCGAACGGCGCCTGACCGGAGGCGAACGCCGCGACCGCTCCCACGATGGCGGCGATGGCGCCGAGCGCGACGAGGCTCCGCACCACGAGGCGCGGCGTCGCTTTGAAACCGGAAAGGGAACTCATCAGGAAGCCAGGAGCAAAGTCGGACCCTTGGCACGACGTGTCAAGCGCGACTATCGTTTACGACATGCGCGTCACGATCGAATACTGCGTCGTCTGAAACTACGAGCCTCGGGCCGCCGGTCTGGCGGCCGAGATTCGGAAAACGTACCCGCACGCCGACGTGAAGCTGATCCAGTCATCCGGCGGCGTGTTCGAGGTCGAGGTGGACGGGCGTCGGGTCTTCTCCAAGAAAGCCGTCGGGCGCCACGCCGAGCCCGGAGAAGTGCTGCGGCTGATGCAGGGCAACCCTCCCTCGTCGCCTGCGCGCTGACTGCCGACCTCCGTGACTGACGAACGGCCGGTACAGTGTGACCGCCGTGAGTGACACTCCTTCCCCCCGAGCCGCACTGCGGTACTCGTCGTAACCCGCTCGCGCATCGCTGGTTGGCGAGCCGTTTCCCTCCATGGCACGGTCTTTCCAAGGTGTCCCCGCCGGAGGTGACCTATGAAACACGTGATCATGGCAGTTGGACTCGCTCTCGCACTCGCGACGCGACCGGCCGGTGCACAGACCCGCGTCAGCGTCGCAATCGGCTTCCCCGCGCCGCGTGCGTACGTCAGCGGCGTCGTGGTCGTTGGCAGGTCATACGGTTTCTATCGCACCCGGCCGCGGTTCTACCGGCCGGCGCCGCTCTTTGTAGAGCGCGTGTACGTGAACCGGCGTCATCACCGCCACCACTGCCGGTACGACCGGGACTATGACGACGAGTAATGCGCACCGACCGTACCTCCGGAGAACGGCGTGCAACGGGATGTTCCGGATGCGGCGGCTGGCGCCCTAGGCAGTGCCGCAGGTACGGTCGAAAAGCGGGAGGCATGCACGCACGCCTCCCGCTTTTCTCTTGCGGCTGCGGAACTACGGTTTCGCAACGACGTCGGCGGGCTTGCGGCGGAACAGCTTCCGCAAGTACGCCGATACCCCGACGACCGCGACGACGATGAGCTTCTTGAGCGCGAGGATCCCGGCGAGGAGCACTTTGAACAGCCCCGCCTTCGCCGCAAGGCTTCCTGCTATCAGCGCCGCGATGCCATACTCGGCGACTTTATCCGTTCCAGGGATGAAGTCGGCGTACCGGTGCCCGCCGTTGAAGTCGACGACGCCGATCACCTTCGCCATGTCGCGCTTCACGGGCGCGAGCTGATCCATCGACGCGACGGCGTTGAGCACCAGGACGCCGCGCCGCCCGAGCACCCGGATGTTGTAATTGAGAGTGTGGGCTTCGTGGTCTTTGAACTTGAGGTCCTTGGCCCAGTAGAGCTTGTGGGCCACGCTGTCGTAATACGGAGGCTCAGCCCAGCCGACGAGCTCGACCGCCGGGTATCCGGCCTTGGTGCGCTCGACGTTATCCTCCCGCGTCGCCTGTTGCATGTTCGTCAGCAGCTCGCGGTAATCGATTTTCGCGGCATCGTCGTCCTTGACGTAGCCGTCTTCGGCATACGTAATGATGACGCCCCACCCCTCCGGCGTCAGCACATCGAGCGCGGCGGGTACGAGCATCCCGAGCGTCTCTGAGCCGGGCGGATTACCCCAGGCGCGCAGCACGATGTCGGTTCCGCGGGGGTCGAGATACCGGAAGTCGGAGGGCAGATCGAGCGTCGCGAGACCACCGCGTACCGCGATCTTGCCCGTCTGGTAGTGGAGCTGGGCTTCGATCTGCTCCCGCGTGGGGTGATCGGGAGTGCGCTCAAAGCGCTGAGCGGGAGCCGCGGCCGGCGACGCGGCGAGAGCCGGCACAGTCAGCAGAAGGAGCCACGGTCGATGCAGCATGCCTTCACCCTCCTGGCCTGATCCAGGCCCATTCTATATTGCGACGGTGCGAATCTCCCGCGACCACGCCCTCCCCCTCGATCCCAACGCGTTCCTTGCCGCCGAGCCGGCGACCGGGCGGGTGGTCGTGATCGCCCCTACGCGCGCGGCGTGCGAGACCATCGAGCTGGCCATGGGCCTGGACATCGACACCCTGCTCGCGCGGGAGCACGGGGCCGACATCCGCCGGCTCGCGGCGTCGGGGCGAGGGTTCGGGATCATGGCCGGGACGGGCACCGGGAAGACGCTCGCCATCCGACCGATCGCCGAGACCATCCTGCAGACGCTCCTCAAGGTCGGCGTCGTCAATCGCGAACGCGAAGCTACACCCGAGACGCCCACCTGGAATGTGGTCATCATCACAACGGGGATCGCCCGGCGCTGGTTCGAAGACGGGCTGATCACGGCACACGATACCTTGGTCGTCGACGAGATCCACCAGACTTCCGCCGAGCTCGAGCTGTGCCTGGCCCTCGGGAAACGGGCCGGCTGTCGCTTCATCTGGTTGTCGGCGACGGTCGATCCGTCGTTCTATGCCCGCTACCTGGGCTCGGTGGAGGTGCTCGAGACCAGGGCATTCGATCCGGCGCGCGCCGCCGATGTGCGCGTGCTGCCGCAGCAGCCGCTGGAATTCCTCGACGCCCGCTTCATGAAGCGAGTGTTGCGGGAGCGGCGCGGCGTAGCGGTGTTCGTGCCCACTCGGGCTGAGGTCGAGCAGATCGCCAAGGAGCTGGGTGACCGGTGGCAGGGCCTGCCCACCGCGTTCTACCACGGCGGCGAACCGATCCGCGTCATCCGGCCGTTTCTCGACGGCCAGGTGCGACGGCCGTTTCTCCTCGCCATGACCGCCGCGGGTCAGTCGGCGTTGAATATCCGCGGCCTGGACACGGTGGTGATCTACGACGCGCGGTACGCCAACGTCGTCCAGCGAGGCCGCAACGTCCTCACGCGTCTGTACCTGGGCGCGAATGAAATCCTGCAGATGGCGGGCCGCGTCCACGGACGGGTGGAGAACGGCGAAGTGTACATCCTGAGTGACCGCGACCTCGTGTTCGACCAGCTGGTGCCTACGCCCCCCGAGTTTCAGCTCGCGGGAGACGCGGAGCGCGTGGCGATCACGTGCGCGGCGCTGGGCGTGGACGCTCGGGACCTCGACCTGCCGGTGCCCCTCGATCGCAAAGCGTATCGGGAGGCCGTCGAGCTCTTGAGCGAGCGCGGCCTCATCGAGCGCGGTCGCCTGACACGCTACGGGCGCGACGTGGAGGCCATGCCGGTGGAGCGTCCGTGGGGCGAGTTGCTCGTCCACGCCGACGGCGACCTGGTCCCGGTGGTGGCGGTTGCCGCGAACATCGATTCGCTGCATCGGATGACGCGCGAGGAGCGAGACCTGCGCGGGCTGATCGCGCCGGGGAGCGACCACCTCACGGCGTACAACGTGTACGCGGAGGCCGTGAACAAGCACGCGTATCTCGGAGAGGTGTATGGACTGCCGCGACATCTGTTCCGCGAGACCATCGATCGCTGGGCCGAGGGTCGGGGCGTGCTCGTGAAGGCGATCGAGGATGTAGCGCTCGGACTCGCGTCGGTCTACCGGCAGCTCGAGCTCCCCCTCCTTGAACGGCTCCCGCATGCGGGCGACAAGACCGTGGCCGCGTTCGCGGACCTCGTGGCGAAGATCATGCCCTTCGATCTGGTGATCGACGAGGCGACGGCCGACGGGCGGGAGGCTCGGGTCAGCCGCACCTCGGTGTGCGGTAGCTGGGGCGCCGTCGCGGGAACCCTGCGCTACTTCGCGGACCGCTTCGGTGTGCCGCGCGCCAGCATCGAGGGGACGCAGCTTTCGGAGCGTGCCATCCGACGGTACGCGCGGCGCGGCTCCGCGACGGTGGTGTTCGAGCGCCAGCGACGGCGCGAGGGCTTGATGCGCGAGCACACGGTGAGCTACTTCGGCTTCCTCCTGGAGCGCGAAGTCGAGCCCCTTCCAAATCCATTTCCCCCGGAGCTTGCCGACGCGGCGCGCGACGCGCTCGTGCAGGCGATCGTGGCCGGCGAGACGCCGCATCCGGATCAGGGGCGCGTGCGGCGCGCGCTGGAGCGATTCGGCTTCTACTGGCGCCGGAGCGGCGGGCGGCTGACGCAGGCATCCACCGACCGGGTAACCGAGGTCCTCAAGGAGCAGCTCGCTCGCGTGACCTCCTGGGAAGACTTCATCAATACTCGGCTCGTTCTCGACGTCGAAGGAGCCATTCTCGAAGGCGAGCGACGCGCCTTGGATGCTTTGCCGGACTCCGTGCACATCTACGGTGACCGCGTGCCCGTCGACTACGAAATCGAGTCGGGGGCAGGGGTGGCCCGGTTGCGACTCAAGGAAGGGCAGGCGCGGCGCCTGCAGCCGCGTGACCTGCCCCCGCTCGACCGGCCGATCCGGTTCACGGTACTCCGCGGCAAGCGCGAGGCGGTTCGCGCCGATTCCCTCGACGACTTGCGGCGGCAGCTGAGTGGCCTCTCCCGCGGTGAGCGGCAACGGTTGGCGCGGGCCGGTGGGGGGCGCGGGGGGCGCGGGGGGCGCGGGGGTCACGGTGGTCGGGGGGGAGGGGGGGGACCCGGAAAAGGGTGGCGACGCTAAGAAATCACAAAGATCAAGTCCAAGTCAGGCTGTGACTTCCGTGCGTTGGAGAGGTCTTACCATAGCGGTGCAAGTCGGAACCTCCTCCCACTCGGACCGGACCATGCAAGGACGTATGGCTACCAGAGAGAAGACTCCCAGCGCCCCCCCTCCGTTGACGTTCGCCCCGCTCGGTCAGGCGGTGATGGATACCGTGACCGACGGTATCGTGGTGTTCGACGCGTACGGCCGCGTCGTCTTCGTCAACCAGCGCGCGCGCCGAACGCTCGATTCCCTGGGCGACGCAGCGAGTCGGCGCGGTGAGAACCTCCGCGAACGGCTCATAGCGGTCGGTGGCCGGGCCCGCACGCTGAAGCATGGCTCGATGGAATTGGGTGAAGTGGTGTTCTTGCCCGAAGGCGATGGCAACCACACCCTCGCCGAGCGGGAGCGCCAGGCGATCCTCGATACACTCGAGGCGACACACGGGAAACTCGCCGAGACCGCGCGCCGGCTCGGCATCAGCCGCACCACCCTGTGGCGCCGCCTCCGCGCCTACGGGCTGCGGCCCAACGGTCGTAACGGGCACTGAGAGCGCGGTTCGATCCTAGCGTCGAGGTTTGAGGTCTTCTAGCTTCCCGGTCGGTTCCCACCGGCCGGGAAGCCATGCCCGCCACACCGTTCGTCATCGAAGAGTATGTCCGCTGGTCCGACGTGGACTTCGCGGGCATCATCTTTTACGGCGCGTACGTTCGCTTCTTCGAAATCGCCGAGACGGAGTTGTTCCGCGCCTGCGGCCTCGCCTACGCGCAGGTGTTCGATCGTTACGACATCTTCCTCCCCCGCAAGGCGGTGCATAGCGAGTTCTTCTGGCCCGCCCGTCTAGATGACCGGCTTCGCGTCGCGACGTACGTGGGCCGTGTCGGCACGAAATCCATGACGCTTAACTTCGACGTCCTGCGGGACGACCGCCCGACACTCGGCGCGGCCGGATGGATGGTGCTCGTCTGCGTAGATCGAACAGCGTTGAAGCCACGTCCATTGCCTGAGGGGCTCGTTTCCGCGCTCGCCCCACACACGCTCACGACCGACGAGGCGCGCGCGCAGCTCGGCGTGGTGCCCTTGCCCCGGACGGCATCCTCTTGACGCATCGCATGGTGGTCGTGGTGACGGCGCTGGGCGTGGCGTGCGGCAGCGCGCCCGCCCGGCAGAAGACGGCAGTGGCGCGAGCCTTCGTCACACGCGCGCCCAAGGATACGGTGCGCTTCACGGCGCCGGCGATCGCGACCCCGTGCATCGGGGGCATCGGGCGCGGCCTGCTGATCCGAGGATCGACCGGAGGCAACGGCGCGATCGCGTGGCTGCGCACCGCGGACTCGCTCGCGCCCGGCACCTGGCCGCTGCTGCAGCGTGGCGATACGGTTTCTCCGCGCGGCGCGACCGTCGGTGTCCGATTCATGCTGGGAGACATCGCGCACGGCGTCGCGCTCGACTCCGGCGACGTGACCGTGACGTCCACACATCCCGCGGTGACGCTTCTCGTGCGCGGCGCCGGGCTCGCGGTGGCGGCCGCCGGACGCGTGGTAGCCGAAGTGGCATTCGACTCGGTGCCCGTGCAAACGGACACGGTCTCTTGTCGCGCGCACCCGTGAGCCTCCGGGTCGGTGTGATCGGCACGGGCTTCGGGCGGCGCGTCCAGCTTCCCGCACTGCGCCTCGTTTCCGGGGCGGAGGTCACCGCGATCGCGAGCTCCAGCCTGGAGCGCGCGCGCGCCGTGGCGGCCGAATTCGGCGTCCCTCACGCGCTTGGCAGCGGCGAAGAGCTCGCCCGGGCGTCCGACGTCGACCTGGTGATCGTTTCCTCGACGCCCGACTCGCACGCCCGCCACGCTATCGCGGCGCTCGATGCGGGTAAGCACGTCCTGTGCGAGAAACCGATGGCCCTGGCGGCCCGCGAGGCCGAGCAGATGGTCCAGGCCGCGGTGCGGAGTCGGGGGACGTCGCGCATCGATCACGAGCTGCGATATGAGCCGAATCGCCTGAAGGCGCGGCAGCTCATTCGCTCGGGGGCGATCGGCTCGGTATGGCACATCGAGTTCGTGCTCAAGCCATACCTGCGTGGTGACGGCCGGCCCCAGGCGCTCGACGCGCCGTGGAGCTGGTGGTACGACGCCTCGCGCGGCGGCGGTATCCTGGGTGCCGTCGGGTCACACCTGATCGATCTGTGCCGCTTCTGGACCGGAGAGGAAATCGCCGATGTGCGGGGCGGTGTGCAGACGTTCGTCCGCGAGCGGTTCGACGAACGTCACATCGCCCGGCCCGTCACCGCAGACGATTTCGCGAGCTTCGTGCTGCGCCTCGCCGGCGGCGCCGCCGTCACCGTGACGCTCTCGACCGTCGCCACACATGGGCCCGGGCACTTCGCACAGGTCACGGGAAGCGAGGGGACGCTCGTGCTCACCGGCGAGACGAAGCTCGAAATCGGCCGGCGCGCGGGGGAGCTCGAGGACATCAGCGTTCCTGATGATCTGTGGGAGCGCACCACGCCGAACAACATGTGGGCCCGGTCGTTCGTCCGGCTCATGCGTGACCTGGTGGGCGTCCTGGCCGGCCGGCCGGCGACGGGAGAGCCGGCGACCTTTCACGACGGCCTCGCCGTGCAGCGCGTGATGGACGCCGTGCGCGCGGGGAGTGGCGCGCGGTTAGATTGACCGCGTGGAGCAGACCTACTTTCGACGGGGCTTCGGGCTCAAGGGCCATATCGAGGGGGCGCTGGCGGCGGACTACCACAGCCGAGTGGTGGACCAGATCCGCGCCCGGGGCTATGTCCTGACCGTCGGCGATCTGACCTTCAAGCTGGCGGGCGAGTTCGGCTTCTGCTATGGCGTGGACCGCGCCGTCGAATACGCCTACGAGACGCGCACCAAGTTTCCCGAGCGCCACGTCTTTCTGGTGGGCGAGATCATCCACAATCCCCACGTCAACAAGAAGCTGCAGGCGATGAGCGTGGAGTTCCTCCGGCGGCCCGACGACGGCGAGTTCGATTTTGCCAACGTCACGCCGGCCGATGTCGTCATCCTGCCGGCGTTCGGCGTCACGGTGCAGGATTTCGAGCGATTGCGGGCGATCGGCTGCGTGCTCGTGGACACGACGTGTGGCTCGGTGTTGAACGTGTGGAAGCGGGTCGAATCGTATGCAAAAGACGGCTTCACCGCGGTCATCCATGGCAAGTATCACCACGAGGAAACGAAGGCCACGGCTAGCCAGGTGAGCAAATACGGCAGCGGGAAATACGTGGTGGTGCGCGACATGGCTGAAGCCCGCGAGCTGTGCACCTACATAGAGGGAGCGGGGAGCGGGGAGCGGTTCCTTCGGCTCTTTGCGGGCAAGGTGTCCATGGGATTCGACCCTGATCGCGACCTCGTGCGTGTGGGCGTGGCGAATCAGACCACCATGCTTTCGGGCGAGAGCCTGGCGATCGCCGCCGAGATTCGACAGAGCATGGCCAAGCGCTATGGCGACGGAAGGCTGGCGGAGCACTTCCGGACGTTCGACACCATCTGCTCGGCAACGCAGGATCGCCAGGACGCGGTGCTGAAGCTCATCGCGGAGCCGCTCGACCTCATGGTGGTGATCGGCGGGTACAACTCGAGCAACACCACGCACCTCGCGGCGATTTGTCACGAGAAGGCGCCGACCTACCACATCGAGGACGCGACGTGCATCGATCCCGAGGCGGGCGCCATCCGCTTCCGCCCCGTGGGCGGGAAGACAGAGGAGCGACGAGCGGGCTGGCTCCCTGAGGGACCGGTAACGGTGGGAGTCACTGCGGGAGCCTCGACCCCGAACAACAAGATTGGCGAGACCGTCGAGCGCATAGCAGCGACCAGAGGGGTGACCGTGGACGGCGTGCTGGGCAGCTAAGCCGGTCGCGACTTCGGGAAATCTTCGCCATATTTCGATCATGTCCCTGTCTGGGTTCCACCCGGTTATCGCTCGTTGGTTTGAATCCCGCTTCCGGGAGCCGACGGAGCCACAGCGGCGCGCCTGGCCACTGATTGCGGCCGGCAAGAACGCCTTGATCGCCGCCCCGACGGGGTCAGGCAAGACCTTCGCCGCCTTCCTCGCCGCTATCGATACGCTCCTGCGCCAGGGGCTCGAGGGTTCTCTCGGCCACGAGACCCAGGTCGTCTACGTCTCACCGCTCAAGGCCCTCTCGAACGACGTCCAAAAGAACCTGGCGGAGCCGCTCGCGGAGATCCGCCGGGCGCTCGAGGGAGCGTGCCTGCCGGATGTAGAGATCCGGACCCTGGTTCGTACCGGCGATACGCCGGGCGCGGAGCGGCAGGAGATGGTGCGCCGGCCGCCGCACATCCTGGTCACCACCCCCGAGTCGCTCTACCTCATCCTGACGTCCGAGCGGGCGCGCGAAATGCTCCGGACCGTGCGCACGGTGATCGTCGATGAGATCCACGCCGTAGCGCGGGACAAGCGGGGGAGCCATCTGGCGCTCTCGCTCGAGCGGCTAGAGCACCTCGCGGGGCGCCGGTTACAGCGCATCGGGTTGTCTGCCACTCAGAAGCCGATCGAAGACATCGCCGCGTTTCTCGCGGGCACCAGACACCCGACACCTGACACCTGTATCGTCGATTCCGGCCATTCACGGACCCTCGACCTCGCCATCGAGATCCCCTCCTCGCCTCTCGAGGCCGTCATGGCCGCGGAGGTGTGGGACGAGATCTATGAGCGCGTGGTGCAGCTCATCTCGGAGCACCGCACCACGCTCGTGTTCGTAAACACGCGGCGGCTGGCCGAACGGCTGACCCTGCATCTCTCCGAGCGCCTCGGCGCCGACCAGGTGACCTCCCACCACGGCAGCCTGTCGAAGGAAAAGCGGCTCGATGCGGAGACCAGACTGAAGGAAGGGAAGCTCAAGGCCCTCGTCGCGACGGCGTCGCTCGAGCTCGGGATCGACATCGGGACGGTCGACCTCGTCTGTCAGATTGGCTCCACGCGCTCGATCGCGACGCTGCTGCAACGGGTCGGGCGGTCGGGTCACAATCTCGCCGCGGTCCCCAAGGGCCGGCTGTTCCCGTTGTCGCGAGACGAGTTGATCGAGTGCGCCGCGTTGGTGCGGGCCGCGCGCGGGGGAACGCTCGACCGTCTGATCATTCCGGAGCACCCGCTCGACATTCTCGCGCAGCAGGTCGTCGCGGCGGTCGCCTGCGACGAATGGGAGGAGGATGCGCTCTTCGAGCTGGTGCGCGCCGCCTATCCGTACAGGGACCTCGCGCGCAAGGACTTCGATGCGGTCGTGCAGATGCTCGCCGAAGGTTTCACGACGCGCCGGGGGCGTCGGGGCGCGTACGTCCACTACGACGGGGTCAACCGGCGGCTGCGCGCCCGGCGCGGCGCCCGGCTGGCGGCGCTCACGTCGGGTGGGGCCATTCCCGACATCGGCGACTATCGCGTGATCCTCGAGCCGACCGAGACGTTCGTCGGCACGCTCAACGAAGACTTCGCGATCGAAAGCACGCCGGGCGACATCTTCCAGCTCGGCAACACGTCGTACCTGATCAGCCGCATCGAGTCGGGGCAGGTGCGCGTGGTCGACGCGCGGGGACAGCCGCCCTCCATCCCCTTCTGGCTCGGCGAGGCCCCGGGCCGCACGAGGGAGCTGTCCGAGCAGGTGTCGCAGCTGCGGGAGGACCTCGCGGGCCGTCTCGACGCCGAGCCGAGCGAGGCGATTGGATGGCTCGCCACGGAGATCGCGGGTCTGCCCGAGCCCGCCGCCCGGCAAGTGGTCGAGTATCTCGCCGCGTCCAAGAAGATCCTCGGCGTCATCCCGACGCAGGAGACGCTCGTGCTCGAGCGCTTCTTCGACGAGGCGGGGGGGATGCAGCTCGTCTTGCACGCGCCGTTCGGGAGCCGCCTGAATCGCGCGTGGGGCCTGGCGCTGCGCAAGCGCTTCTGCCGGAGCTTCAACTTCGAGCTCCAGGCCGCCGCCACCGAGGACGCGATCGTCCTGTCGCTCGGCCCACAGCACAGCTTCCCGCTCGAAGACGTCTTTCACTACCTCAAGCCCGAGACGGCCGAGCATCTCCTGGTGCAGGCGATGCTCGATGCGCCGATGTTCGGGAGCCGGTGGCGGTGGAACGCGACGCGAGCGCTCGCCGTGCTCCGGGCGCGCGGCGGCAGGAAGGTGCCCACGCCCCTCCAGCGTATGGACGCCGAGGACCTGGTCGCCGCCGTGTTCCCGGACCAGCTCGCCTGTCCTGAGAATCTGGTGGGCGACCGGGAGATCCCCGACCACCCCCTCGTCAACCAGACGATCACCGACTGCCTGCTCGAGGCGATGGATTTCCCGGGCTTGAAGAATGTGCTCGAGGGGATCGAGGGGGGCCGCGTGCGCCTCGTCGCCCGGGACACCACCGAGCCGTCACCCCTCTCGCACGAGGTGATCAACGCGAAGCCGTACGCCTTCCTCGACGACGCGCCACTCGAGGAGCGCCGCACGCAGGCGGTGATCACGCGCCGCGGGCTCGATGTGAAGACCGCCGAGGAGCTCGGCAAGCTCGATCAGGCGGCGATCGATCGGGTGCAGGAGGAGGCGTGGCCGGAGGTTGGGTCGCCGGACGAGCTGCATGATGCGTTGATGGTGATGGGCGCTCTCTCGGAGGGCGAGGGAGCGGGGAGCGGGGAGCGGTCCGTGACGGTGCACTTCGCGGCGCTGGTGCAAAGTGGGCGAGCCACCGTGCTGGCCCAGCCGCGACTCTGGGTGGCGGCCGAGCGGGTGCCGATGCTCCAAGCGGCGTTCCCGGACGTGGCGACCGAGCCGGTTGTAGCGGTGCCCGAGCGGGATCGCGCAAAGACGTGGACTCGTGAGGACGCGATTCGCGAGTTGGTGCGTGGACGACTCGAAGTGGTCGGGCCGACCACCTCCGCCGCGGTCGCGACGGCGCTCGGCGTGCCGGTCTCGGACGTGGACTTCGCGCTCGGCGCGCTCGAGCACGAAGGGTTCGTGCTGCGGGGGCACTTCTCGCCCGGCGTCGCCGAGCTCGAGTGGTGCGAGCGCAGGCTGCTGGCCCGGATCCACCGGTACACGCTCGACCGCTTGCGGCAGGAGATCGAGCCGGTCACGGCGGCCGACTTCATGCGGTTCCTGCTGCGGTGGCAGCGCGCGACCCCCGACACGCGCGCCGAGGGTCCCGAAGGCCTCGCCGCGGTGCTCGACCTGCTCGACGGATACGAAGTGCCCGCGGGCGCGTGGGAAGCGGACGTGCTTCCCGCGCGGCTCGGGGAATACGATCCCCTTTGGCTCGACGGACTCTGCCTCTCGGGGGAGATCGCCTGGGGCCGCGTCAGCCCCGCCGGGCCGGCGAACGGACACAAGTCCGGCCCCATTCGCACCACGCCCATCTCGCTCTTCAGGCGGGAGCGGGGAGCGGTTTGGCGGTCGGTGACCGCCACGGCGGATCCTACCGAGCTATCGCTGTCCCATTCGGCGCGCGCGCTGCTCGAGGCCTTGGGCCAGCGCGGCGCATCGTTCTTCGGCGATCTCGTCAATGCCACCGGCCTGCTCCGCACGGAGGTCGAAAAGGCGCTCGGCGAGCTGGTGGCCTGGGGTCTCGTCACGTCCGATAGCTTCGCGGGGCTACGGGCGCTGCTCGTGCCCTCGGATCGGCGCCGCCCCCTCGGCGTGGTGGGGCTGCGGCGGCGCGGCAAGATCGCGCCGTTCGGCGTCGAAACGGCGGGTCGGTGGTCACGCGTGCGAGCCCCCGCCGCGGTTCCGGAAGACGCGGTCGCGGAGGCGGTAGCGTGGCAGTTGTTGCGGCGCTACGGCGTCGTGTTCCGGCGGCTGGTGACACGTGAGACGCTGCTCGCTCCGTGGCGGGACATCCTGCGGGTGTACCGCCGGCTCGAGGCGCGTGGGGAGATCCGAGGCGGGCGGTTCGTCGGCGGGTTCTCAGGCGAGCAATACGCGCTCCCCGAGGCGGTCGGCTCGCTCCGCGGCGTGCGGCGGGAAGCGCCCGGCGGAGAGCTCGTGGCGGTGAGCGGGGCCGATCCGCTCAACCTGGTGGGAATCATCACGCCGGGCGACGTGGTGGCCGGGCTTGCGACCAATCGCATCTTGTACCGCGACGGGATTCCGGTCGCGCTGAAAGAGGGAGCGGGGAGCGGGGAGCGCTACCTCGTGGAGGCCACGCCGGACGAACGGGAGCGACTCAAGTCCGCGTTGGTGCGCGGACGCGTCGCGCCGCTCGTGCGGACCTATCTCGGCAGGACCGGCCCCGGTCCGCGGCCGCGCGCGGCTAGTAGTTGACGAAGCTGATCGGCTGACGGATCACCGCCCGCACCGGCTGGCCCCTACTCTTCGCTGGCCGGTATGTAGACCCATTGACGACACGCAAGGCCTCCCGATCGAACGCATGGTTCGGACTCTGGGCGATCTTCGCCGACCCGGGTACGACGTGTCCCGACGCATCGAGTGCCGCTTCCACGACTACCGTGGCCGCGATCCTCAGCGCTTGCATCTCGGGCGGATAATGGATCGATGGGTGGGAGAGGAGCACCGGCTGCTCGTCCACACCATCGAGCGCCGTCGGCGCGGGCATGTCGCTGCCGGGCGCCTTGGTCGTTCGGTGGGCGAGGCGCACTGAGTCCGCGAGGCGACGCAGGAACGGTGCGAGGTCCACTCCGCGTGCGACGAGGCTCTGGTATAGGGCGACACCACCCTCGAGGTCGGGGCGCGCGGCGCTATCCTGACCCGCTTTCGACGCGGCGATGCCGCGGACGAGGAGTGCGTACAGTCGTTCCCCATCCGTCGGATGTGTCAAGGCCGTATCGAGCGCGATGCCGAGCAATCGCTGCGCGCTGTCGGCGTGGCCAGCGGCGAGCTCGGCGCGGGCCCTGCCCGTGAGCTCCGTCGCATCCATGCGAGGCGGTCGGACGTCCACGTCCATCTGTACCATGACCCGAACCGCCGCGCCTTTGCGATGGCCGGGAGTGAATTGCGTCGCGAGCATCATCTGCTTCGCCGGGCCGATCAGCGCGGAATCGGGTGTCGACAGCACCTCGACGGAGGATGCCTCCGGCCGGCCCGTGGTGTCGATCACGGCCGTGACCTCGACGAAGCCCTGCACATGGCGCCGTAACAAGACCGGAGGGTACGCGATCGGTGGGCCCGACAGCCGCCGCGGCGGATCGTCCACGTCGCCGGAGACGTACACTGCTTTTCTTCGAAACACCCCCGCCTTCTCCTCCTGGAAGATCTGCGACAACTGGTGCGACATCTGGTCAAGGCCCTTGACGTCGAGGCCCCCATCGAGGGTGCATGCCTCCCGGAACGCGGCGCGTGTGCCGGCCTCGTCACCTTTGACGAATTGGACGATCCCCGCCCACACGAGCGCGTTGACGCGCTCCCCGGTCGTGGCTCCGGTGCTGCTGTCGAGGGCCGCGCGGAGCAGGGCGGCTGCGCTGTCCGCATGACTGGCGGCGAGCTGCACTCGCGCGGAGTCCACGAGCTGGGCGGCGCGTGACTGGCCCGTCAGTCGAGCGGCGCAGAGCGCCAACGCGAGCGCGAGGCAGGCCGGCTTCACTGCCCTATGGACGCGTCAGGTCGACCGTCACCACCGGCAGGTCCCAGTGCGCCAGGAGAATCTCGAAGCGCTCTTGCTCCTCGCGCTTGAACGTGTCCTGGTCGGGGAACAGCCGCTTGAGCTCTGCTTCGGGGAAGGGCTCGTGCGGCGCCGCAGCGTTCTTCCACACGATCGTCACGCGATAGTCCCAGCGGCCGTCTTCGGTCCCGTGGAACCTGGGAGCTTCGACCACGACCTGCTGGATGTGACCCAACTCCATCTCGCGCCTGAGGACGGGGAAGTGGTTCTTCTTGAAGAGCCGGATGAATTCGTCCGCGTGACCCCAGCGCGCCTTGTAGTAGTACTCGACGACGAACGGTTCCGTCGATCCCGCGGGCGGTGCCTGCGCGATCGCCATCGTCGGCGCGACGAGCACCCCAAGCATGAACCAGCGCAGCATTCCTGCCTCCTCCGGCCTGATCAGGCGGGTTGCTTCAATCGATCGAAATAGAGCTTCCGGACCTTTGCCACTTTCGGCGCGATGACCGCCTGGCAGTAGCCCTGCGTCGGGTTTCGGCGGAAGTAATCGCGATGGTACTCCTCCGCGGGATAGAAGGCCGTGAGCGGCTTGAGCTCCGTCACGACCGGCTCGTCCCACAGCTTCTGCGCCTGCAGCTCGGCGATCACGCGCTCGGCCGTGGCCTTCTGCTCCGGACTGTGGTAGAAGATCGCCGAGCGGTATTGCGTGCCTACGTCCGCGCCCTGGCGGTTGAGGGTGGTCGGGTCATGAATCGTGAAGTAGACGTGGAGCAGGTCCTCGAAACTGACGACCTGCGGATCGAACGTGATCTGCACGACCTCGGCGTGGCCTGTGGTCCCGGTGCAGACGTCCTCGTACGACGGGTTGGCCACCCGACCACCGGCATATCCCGATTGGACGTTCTCGACACCCTTCAAGTCCTGGAAAGCCGCTTCGAGGCACCAAAAGCAGCCGCCGGCGAGGGTCGCGACTTCGCGCTGCGACATCCGAACACCTCCCTAGGGTCCAGCAAGAAAATTAGCCCCAATCCTTCGACTCCGGCGCCACGCGGCGCATGGACTTGAGAAAAGCGAATGCGGAGTGCCAAGTGGGGAGTGCGGAATCGTCAGACTCTCCTTCGACTCCGCGCTCCGCACTCCGCACTCCACACTGCAGCCCCTGCGCTTCCTCCGCCAGCACGTTCACCGTCCCGTCGTCCTTGGCGAGGGTGCCCCGGACCCACAACAGCGGCTCGCCGCGGATCGCCGATCGGTACCGGTCGTACACGTCCGGGCGGACGATCACGTTCGTCATCCCCCCCTCGTCCTCGAGAAGCACGAAGACGAAACCCTTGGCGGTTTCGGGGCGCTGGCGCGCGACCACCAGCCCGGCGACTTCGACCGGGGAATCGTGCTCGAGCCGGGGGAGCGCGTCGCTCTGCACCACGCCCGGCGGTAACGCACCGCGCAGGAGGGAGAGGGGGTGGCCGCTCGCCGCGAACCCCAGGACGTCGTATTCAGCGAGCAGCCGCTCGGCCGCCTCGAGCCCGCCGAACCGGAGTCCTTCGTATGGATGATCGAGCGCAAGCTCGAGCTGACGCCGCCCTCCTACCACGCCGCTGCGCTCCCCTTCGGGTGGGAGCCAGAGCCCCACCTGCCATAGCAGCTCGCGACGAGTGAGCCCGAAGCCGTCGCAGCCCCCCACCCACACCAGATGCTCGATCGCGGTGCGCTTGAGCTTGGGCGGGGCGCGGCGCACGAAGTCGCCGATACTGCGGAACAGACCGACACGCTCCCGCTCAGCCACAACGCCGGTCGCCGTCTCTTCGCTCCAGTCGCGCACGAACCCGAGCCCCACTCTCACTGCATCGGAATGAACCGCTCCCTGCTCCCCGCTCCCTGCTCCCATTTCAATCGTGCACCACGCATCACTCAGATTGACATCGGGCAACCGGATCCCGACCCCGTTATGCTGTGCATCCCGTCCCAGGACATCGAGCGAATAAAACCCCATCGGCTGGTTATTGAAGAGCGCGCAGTAATACTCGGCCGGGTGGTAGTGCCGCAGCCAGGCGGACTGGTAGGCGAGCAGGCCGAACGCGGCCGCGTGTGATTTCGGGAAGCCGAACTCCGAGAACGCGATCACCTGCGTGAAGACACGCTCGGCGGTCCGCTCGGGGACGCCGCGGGCCGCGGCGCCGTTCTTGAACTCTTCCCAGAATCCCTCCATCAACTCTCGGCTTCGCCGCCGGCTCATCGCCCGACGTAACGCTTCGGCTTGCCCCGCGGTGAATCCCGCGAGCGCTTGGCAGACCTGCAGGACCTGGTCCTGATAGAGAATCACGCCCAGGGTTTCGGCGAGCGCGTCTTTGAGCAGGGGATGGTCGAGCGGCGGCTCGTACGGGCGGCCCGCTTCCCGGGCGCGACGCTGCTCCTCACGGCGCCGCACGTAGGGATTCACCGCGCCGCCCACGATCGGCCCGGGTCGCACGATCGCGACCTCGACCGCCAGGTCCTCGAGGTTTCGGGGGCGGGTGCGACGAATCATCTGCATCTGTGCCCGGCTCTCGATCTGGAACAGGCCGACCGTGTCGCCCCGGCAAATCCGATCGAAGACCACCGAGTCCTCGAAGTCGATGCGCGAGAGATCGGGCGGCGTTCCCTCTCGTGTCGCGACCAGCTCGACGCACTCCTCCACGAGCGAGAGCATGCCCAGGGCCAGGAAGTCGATCTTGATGAACCGCGCATCGTCGCAGGAATCCTTGTCCCACTGGCACACCACGCGGTCTTCCATAGCGGCGCGCTCGAGCGGAACGATCTCGACGAGCGGCCGGCTCGAGATGACCATCCCGCCGACGTGCTGGGAGACGTGCCGCGGCAGCCCGGCGATTTCCTCCGCCAGCTCGCACAGCTCTTTCCATAGTGGAGCGTTGCGCCGGCCGGTGAATCCCGGTAGCTGCTCGATCTCCTCCGACAGTCCCCCCGACCGCCGGTCCGCCAGTTTCGCAACCTGCTCGATCTCGCCAAGGGGCAGGTCCAGCGCCTTGCCGATCTCGCGCACCGTCGAGCGCAGCCGGTAGGTGGGAAACGAGCAAACGAGCCCGACGTGCTCGTGGCCATAGCGCGTGTACACGCGCCGGATCAGCTCCTCGCGGATCTCGCGCGGGAAATCGAGGTCGATGTCCGGCACCGAGGCGAGGGTCTCGTTCAAGAACCGACCGATAAAAAGCCGTGTCGCAACCGGATCGATGTGCGACAGGCCGAGCAGGTAGCACACGACGGAGGAGACGGACGAGCCCCGTCCTCTTCCGGGTAGAAGATTCGCCCGGGCACGCCGGGAGCCGCGCCGGACGTCTGCACCGACCTCGCGGGCCAGGTCGAACAAGTCGTGGTAGACTAGAAAAAACCCGCTCAGAGCATGGTGCTCGACCAGTCGCAGCTCTTCGGCGAGCCGCCGCTCCGCCTCGTCACGGTGCGGGGAGCCTGCCGGGTAACGCTCGTCGAGACGCGCCCGACACAGCTCGGCGAGCGCCCGCGACGCGGGTGCGTGGTCGGCTCCGTGAAAATCGGGGAAGCGATACCCCAGGTCTCGCGTGAGATCGAAGCCTTTGCAGCGCTCCGCGAGGATCAATGTAGTGTCGACAGCATCTGGACAGTCACGAAACAGCTCATGAACATCTTCAGGCGGACGCAGGAAGAACTCACTGTTGGCACGGCGGACGTTGTGGGAGCCATCCAGCGTCGTCCGGTGACGGATCGCCACCAGCACGTCGTGCAGGCGGTGACGGGGGCGGGCGTGATAATGCACGTTGCCAGACGCTACGACGCTAAGTCGTACGTCTCCCGCAAGGTCGATCAGCGCCCGGGTGAGCCCCAGATCACCCCGGACGTAGTTACGCTGGATCTCGACGAAGAACCGGTCGCTCCCGAACACCGCACGGCACCGCTCGGCGATCCGGCGCGCCGCCCCGCGCCCCTGCGACCGCAGGACCGTGGGAAGCAGCCCCTCTCGGCAACCGGACAGCACGATGAGTCCCGCATGTCGCGCCTCGAGCGACGCGAAGTCGAGCCGCGGATCGCGCCGGTCGTCCCGGCCAAGGTGCGCTTCGGTGATCAGCCGGCACAGATTCGCGTACCCCTCGGCCGTTTCGGCGAGCAGCGTCACGTGCGACCCGTCGAGCAGCGTTACTTCCGCGCCGGTGATCGCCTGGATGCCGAGCTGCTTCGCCTCCTGCGCGAACGCCATCGAGCCGTACAGTCCGTTGTGGTCGGTCAGCGCGAGCGCGGTGAGACCGAGCTGCGAGGCGGTGAGCGCGAGTTGTTCGGGAAGCGAGGCGCCGTCGAGGAACGAGAAGGCAGAATGGCAGTGGAGCTCGGCGTACATCGGTGAGCAGTGAGTGGTGAGCTGTTATGGTTTTTGGATCCACCACTCGCCCGTCGTCAGGTCTTCGAACAGCACCACGTGCCTTCCACCTTCCAGGACTCCGTCGAAGCAACGACGCGAGATGGGCTGTCTCCACCACTCGTCGTCGATGCGCCAGGTCTCGAGGACGGCTTCGACGGTGATCTCCCCTGCTGTCTTGGGAAGTCCCTCTGCATCGAGCTCCACTTTCACCCGTTGCGGTACGTTGAGTGCCCGAATTCTGTCATTGGTTTTGCCACTCACCGCTTACCCTCTCACCGCTCACGGTTCATAGTCGATCAGCGCATACCGCCGCTCGGGGAGCCGCGACCATGGTTGCACCTCGATGATGTGATACAGGAATGACCGCTTGACCCGCAGCTTGATCTCGCGCGCAGCGCCCTGCAGGGCGTGCCGTCGGGCGGCGCGCGCCGCGGAAGTCGCATCGCGGGCGAACAGCTGCAGCTCCTCGGTGCCCGGCACGAACGCGGTGAACTCGACTACGAGCCGCTCGACCGCACCGGCGGGTGGCGACCGCTCGAGCTGCGTCTTGAGCGGGGCAGCGATGCGATCGCGATCGGCCGTAGGCTCTTTGAGCGTCACCGCGGCGAGCCACGACGCACCCTGCTCGAGTCCGGCGCATGCACGCACCGCCTGCACGCGCCAGCCGATTCGACGCGGATCCTTGAGCGCCCGCTCGATCAACCGATCGAGCGCCATCTCGAGCAGCTCCCTCCCGGCGACCGGAGAGAAAAACGCGAGTGCCGCGACGATCGGCTCGGGCGCGACCCGCCCCACCACTGGCTCCGACACTCGTCCCGCCGCGAGCCGCCACAACCGTCGTCCGGTGGCGCCGAACTGCGAGGCCACCGCTTCCTCCGGAAGCGCCGCCAGCGCGCCGAGCGTCTTCAACCCGAGCTGCCGCAGCCGGCGATGCGTGTCGAGATCGAGCGGGAGGACGGAGATCGGTTGAGAGGCGAGGAATTTCCCCTCCTCCCCAGGCCGCACGATGATTGCCTGTCCCGGTCGCGCGCGAGTCGCCGCGACCCAGGAGACGAACTTCCCCTTGCCCCACCCAATCCGCAGTGCAGCCTCAATTCCGCACTCCGCATTCCGCACTCCGCACTTTATTTCTTCGACGATCTTCTCGGGCGTACCGTAAATCCCCTCCAGACCATCGGTGCCCACGAAACCCCTCCCCAGCTCCGCGGGCTCGATCACCGGACTCACGTGGGAGAGCGCCGCGAGCAAGCGGGAGAATTCCCCGTCGTAATGCACGGGATCGGGCTCGCACAGCTTGAGGGCGGGGCAGACTCCAATGGCCTGGCTCACCGTCATTCCCGGCTTCACCCCGGCGCGCCGGGCGAGCGACGACAGCTGCCACACCCGGCGGGTATTGTCGGGCGCGATGAGCGCCACGGGGTGCGACACGAGCTCGGGTCGTCGAGCGGTCTCCGAGCGCAGCGCGAACTGGGGGATCCAACAGCACGCCGCAGAGTCGCTCGTCAGGTAGGACTTTCGGGCCATGGCGGATCGAAAATGGGACCCGAATATATCCCGAAGATCGAGATTGTCGCAAGCCTGCTGACCGACGAGGTAAGCCATTGGTATATTGTGACTTCTAATGGCTCGCCGTAATCAGCCGAATCTCTTCGACAACCTCGCCGCCCTTCCGGCGCCGCGCGCGGATCTCGTCGCGCTCGCGCGGCGCATTCCCTCCAACATCAAGTTCGGGGTCTCCACCTGGACCTACGACGGCTGGGCGGGCGATGTCTATCACCGACCGTATCGCGGTGCGGAACCAGCCCGGCGACTCGAGGAATACGCCCGCTATCCCCTGTTCGGGACGGTAGGGATCGACAGCGCCTACTACGAACCGCCGACCGAGGAGGCGCTCGCGGCGTACGCTCGCGCGCTGCCCGGTGGTTTTCCGTGTGTGAGCAAGGTGTGGGACCGCATCACGGCCAAACGACTCGATCGGCAGCTGAACACTGATTTCCTGAACGTCGACCTGTTCAAGGAGGCCGTGCTCGGGCCGTTCGCGCGGGTTTTCCGGGACCATGCCGGCTGCTTCGTGTTCGAGTTCCAGCCCATGCGAGGCAGGGACCTGCCTGGACGCTCCGGCTGGGTGGAGCAGCTGGACCGCTTTTTGAGCCAGCTGCCGCGCGACTTCCGCTACGGGGTCGAGCTCAGGAACGCGGAGCTGTTGTGCGAGGAGCACGGCGCGGTACTGGCGCTGCACGGCGTCGCCCACGTCTTCAACTCATGGAACGAGATGCCACCGATCGGCGAGCAGCTCGAGCTGCCCTGGACGTTCCCTGCGGGGTTCACGGTCGTGCGGGCCCTGCTCCGGCCCGGCCGGGCGTACGCCGACGCGGTGAAGCTATTCGAGCCGTACGACCGTATCCGCGATCCCCAACCTGAGGTCCGCCAGGACCTGCTCCACGTGGTGGCCGAGGTGATGCGGAGGCGGCTGGAAGCGCTGCTGCTCGTGAACAATCGGTTGGAAGGGAACGCCCCGGGGACGATTCGGGCGTTGGTGGAGGCGATGGGAGGAGGGTAGTGACGTTTCAGTTCGAACAGCTCGGCGGTGGACGCGAGTCTGTCGCGCGCTTGCACCGGTCTAGAACTGATGGTAGGGTAGGCCGTGTAACATCAAGCAAACCGCACAAATTGCACGCCTCGGGGGCGTCGTATGAACGCTGGTCGCCGGAGCGTTCCGACGTTGCCCGTCCCCATCCTGCGCGACGCTGTCGCGCGCGAGACCGTGGGCTTATCACTGCGCAAGGCCGCCGCGGAGATCACCGTCAGCCCGAACGGGCTCCGGAACTTCCTGAAAGGCTCCGTGCCGCATCCCGCGACGCGCGGCAAGCTCGAGCGCTGGTTGGCGGCACGAGGGCGGGGGAGCCGGCCGCCGCACATCGGCCAGCTCGTGCGCTTGCTGAACGAGCTCGCCGCGGATCTTTCTCCCGGCCAGGCGGCGCAACTCGGCCGCGACATCGCCGATTTGCTCGTGCGGGCGTACGAGGCGCGCCGACACGTCGCCCCGCGCTGGGTCCTCGAGCTCGTGCGACATTACCGGGGGCGGAATCGCAAGAGCGAGTCCGAAGTCGCCTGAGCTGGGCTTCCTACAAGTCGAGCGATCCCTGCACGGACGCGTGACGCGGTCGATAGCGATCCACCATCCCGCTGTTCACCGGAAAGCCGAATCGCGCCTGTAGCTTCTTGACGCGTGTAGCCAGCGCACGTGCGTACGCGCGCGGCGCGCCGCTCCGACCGTCGTACGCTCGGCGGTAGCGCGCCACGAGGTCCGGGAAACCTTCCACGAGCATCGGGAGGAAGCGGTCTCGCACCGCCGGGTAGAGGCGCAGCGGGCCCGCGTGCACGAACTTGGCGCCCGCGTCGCGCGCCGCGCGAAACAGGGCTTCCAGACGCGGCATGTCGTCCGAGATCCCGGGCAGGACGGGCGCCACGATCAGACCGGCGCGCACGCCCGCGGTGGCGAGCTTTTCGAGCGCTCGCAGCCGCGTCGCGGGCGTGGGCGAACGGGCCTCCACGCGCTTGATGAGCGCCGCGTCGACCGAGATGAGGGAGACGTGGACTTCGAGGTCGTTGCGCTGCTGGAGCGTACGGAGCACGTCCACGTCGCGCGCGATGAGCGGGCTCTTCGTGATGATGCCGACGTTGAGCCCGTCGCAGCGGGACAGGCGCTCCAACACGTGCCGTGTGATGCGGAACCGGCGTTCCGCCGGCTGATACGGGTCCGTGGCGGTGCCGATCACGATCGGCGTGGGCTCCTCGCTCCCCGCGTTGGCGCGAAAGTAGCGTCGCAGATCCACCTCGAGCGCGTCGAGCACGCGCTCCTTGACGAAGATGCGCCGCTCGAATGCCTCCCAACCATGCTCCCCGCGAAAGTCGCGGAACTCCATGTCCGACAGCTTGCCCGCGTCGTGCGCGCGCTCGACCGCGTAGCGGTGCGCGTAGCGGGCGTAGCAGTACGTGCATCCGAACTCGCACCCGACGTAGGGATTGAGCGACCAGAAGTCCACGCCCGTTTGCTCGGGCGAGTTGAGGACGGAACGGGGGGTGAGCTGCACGAATTTCGTCCCCCGGAGGCGCTCATCGAGGACTGGTAAGGCGACGGAACGGACAACAGACGGAACGACGGAAAGAGGGAGCGAGGTCTGGCTCGGCTCCCGAATTAACGTTCCGTCTTCCGGTCGTTCCATCGTTCCGTTGCCTCTTTAGCCACACCTCGCCCACCCGCACTGCACGCACACCAGGCACCCCGACTGACGCGTCACCCCCGCGCCGCAGTCGGGACACGGGACCGGCGGTGGGGGGGACGGGAGGGACTGCGGGCGACGGGAGGGGAGCGGTGTGAGCGGCAGCTCGAGCGGTTCGGCCATCGACGGAGCCCTGTGGCTTCGGTATTTGTTCGGGTGTCAGGGCTCAATATCACCCCCCGAACGATGATCCAGCAAGGGCGACGGGTACCGATGCTAACGCATTGTTGGCGCGTTAGTTTGGCCTACCATCGCCCGCCAGGCGAAGTACACCCCGACCCCGATCAGGACGAGGACCAGGCCCAACACGCTGTAGGTCCGAGTGGCATCCTGTGCGACGAGGTCGGCGGCGATAACTGCGGTCGCGAGTACATAGAGCGCGGGAAACCAGGGATAGCCCGGCGCACGCACCGGGCGAGCCGCGGCCGGCCGTTTCACTCGCAGCACGAACAACGCGACAGCTGTCAGTCCGTAAAACACGAGCGCCGCGAAGATCACGAAGTTGAGGAGCTGGGTGTACGTGCCCGAGAGACACAGGAGACACGTCCATACGGCCTGGACGATCAACGCCACGGTGGGCGTCTTGTAACGCGGATGCAGGACGCCAGCCGACTTGAAAAACAAGTCGTCGCGAGCCATGGCGTAGTAGACGCGCGCGCCCGAGAGGATGAGGCCGTTGTTGCAGCCGAAGGTCGAGATCATGATCGCCGCGGCCATCAGCTTGAGACCTGGCGCGCCGAGAATCGCTTCGAGCGCGGCGGTGGCGACCCGGTCCTGCGGGGCGGTCGCGATCGCGTTACTGGTGAGCACGCTCAGATAGGCGACGTTGGCGAGCACGTACAGCACCGTGACGATCAGGACTCCAGCGCCCATTGCGATCGGCAGGTCCCGCTCCGCGTTCTTGAGCTCGCTGCCGGCAAACCCCACGTTGTTCCACGCGTCCATCGAAAAGAGCGACCCGACCATGGCAGCGCCGATCGCGCCCAATCCGACGGCAACGCTTCCGGTCGCCCAGAAGTTGGGTCCGAAATTCGCCGCCAGCGCCTCGGCGTGCCGGCCGATCGTGAGGCCCAGGAGTATCAGCAACGCCAACGCTCCGGTCTTCACCGCGGTGAGCGTGGTCTGGATGATCGCCGCCGTGCGCACGCCGCGCACGTTGATCCAGGTCAGGACGATCACCGAGATCACCGCGAGGATGCGTTGCGGCGACAGGCCCACCGCGATATCGCCGATGGGTTGGGGGAAGTGGACCGTCCCGCCCAAAAAGACGTCGGGTGTGAGCGCGGGCCAGAACACGGCGCTGAAGCGCGCGAACGCCACGGCGACCGCCGCGATCGTGCCCGTCTGGATGACCGTGAACAGGGTCCAGCCGTAGAGATAGCCAAAGAGGGGAGAAATCCCCTCGCGGAGGTAGACGTACTGACCGCCCGCGCGTGGGAACATCGCCGCCAGCTCACCGTAGGTGAGCGCGCCCATCAGCGTGACGACGCCCGAGGCCGCCCAGACCACCAGCAACAGCCCCGGAGCGTGCACTTCTCGCAGGATCTCCGCCGAGACGATGAAGATCCCGGATCCGATCATCGAGCCGACGACGAGCGCCGTGGCGTCGAGCCGGGAGAGCGCCTTGACGAACTCCGTCTGCTGCTGGGGGGGAGTGGTCGCCATGCGGTGGTCTCCGGTCGGTCGAGGTGGAGCGACTAACCTAGTGAGTCCCGCCGCGGCCCGCTATGTTTTCCGCGGATTTTCCCCATTGCTCGCGAGGACCACCGTGCGCCTGCTGCCCCGGGAAGAGGAGTTTTTCGATCTGTTCGTCGCGGTCGCCACACGTAACACGGAAGCAGCGCAACATCTGCGCGAGTTGTTCGACGCCGCGCCGGACCGTCGCACGCCGCAAGTGGAAGCGATCAAGCGACTCGAGCATGAGGCGGACCAGGTCACGCACGAGATCGTGAACCGGCTCGACCGCACCTTCATCACGCCTCTCGACCGCGAGGATATCCACCAGCTCGCCTCCGATCTGGACGACGTGATGGACGCGATCGACGGGACGGCCCGCCGCTCGCAGATCTTCCGGCTCGGTCCCTCCCCGCAGGGCGTCAAGCAGCTCACCGAAGTGATTCAACAAATGGTGGGCGTGCTGGCGGAAGGCGTAGGCCGCCTCAAGAAGGGCGACGATGTGCTGCGCTTCTGTATCGAGGCGAAAAAGCTCGAAGAAGCCGGCGATGCGATCTACCAGGAAGCGCTCGGCGAACTGTTCAAGACCGAGCGTGACGCGGTCGAAATCATCAAATGGAAGGAGATCTACGACAACCTCGAGCTGACGCTCGATCAGGGAGAAGACGTCGCCAACGTGCTTGAGTCGATCACCATCAAGCACGCCTGATGTTCGCCTCCGTCTGGTTCGTCCTCGCGATCATCCTGGTCGCGCTGGCGTTCGACTTCGTCAACGGCTTCCACGACGCGGCAAACTCCATCGCCACCGTCGTCTCCACCCGCGTCCTCTCGCCCAGCTTCGCGGTGGTGTGGGCGGCGTTCTTCAACTTCGTCGCCGCGTTCATTTTCACCACGGCGGTCGCGAAGACCATCGCCAAGGGGATCGTGGATCCGAGCATCGTGGATTCGAGCGTCATACTCGCCACGTTGATCGGCGCGATCGCGTGGGACCTGATCACGTGGTACGGGGGCATCCCGTCGTCGTCCTCCCACGCCCTGGTGGGTGCCCTGGCGGGCGCGGCGATCGCCAAGGCCGGCGTGGCATCGCTCGTGTTGCCCGGGAAGTGGGTGGGCACGATCGCGTTCATCTTCCTGGCGCCGCTCCTGGGCATGATCTTCGCCCTCACCCTGACGGTGGCGCTCTCCTGGCTGTTGCGACGTGCTGTGCCGCGACGCGTGGACAAGACGTTCCGGGTGCTCCAGCTCGGATCGGCGGCCGCGTTCTCGCTCGGCCACGGGGGGAACGACGCGCAGAAGACGATGGGCATCATCGTCGGCCTGCTCGTCGCCGAGCAGGACAAGTTCACGAACTTTCCCATACAGGCATTCCATCTGACGACGCACGACATTCCGCTCTGGGTCATCCTCGCTGCCCAGGCGGCGATCGCTCTCGGCACCGCAGCGGGCGGCTGGCGGATCGTGAAGACCATGGGCCAGCGGCTCACTAAGCTCGCACCATTCGGCGGATTCTGCGCGGAGACGAGCGGGGCGGCGCTCCTCTTCATCTGCACCTATGCGGGCATTCCGGCGAGCACCACCCATACCATTACCGGGGCGATCACCGGCGTGGGCGCCGCCAACCGGCTCTCGGCCGTCCGCTGGGGTGTGGCGGGGCGGATCGTGTGGGCCTGGATCCTCACGATCCCGGCGTCCGCCGGGATCGCGGGGCTCAGCTACCTCGTGTTGCGGGGATTGACCTAGAACCTCACAGCCCCAACACCTCCACGACAGCCTGCGCGATCGCGGCGTCCTGCACGCCGACGCCCGTCAGGTCGGCGATCGTCACTTCCGTCGTGCTCTCCCGCCCCGGCTTTCGACCCGCGGCGAGGTCGCCGAGCTCCGCGTAGACCTTGTCGGGCGTCATCACGCCCGCGGCGACGGCGTGGTGCAGGTTGCCGTACCGTTCCGTCTGGAAGACGCGGTCCGCGACGAGCTTGTCCGCGCGCGCCAGGAGGGCCGGCTCGAGCTCGATCTTCTCCGGGCTCCCCGTGCCCACCGACGTGACGTGTGTTCCGGGACCCACCCATGAGGCCATGACGAGGGGTGTCGTGCTGGCCGTCGCGGTTACGATCACGCGGTTGTCGCGCACGGCCGATTCGAGCGCGGAGGCGATACGCGTGTCCACGACCTGGGCGAGCTCCCGGGCCAGGCTTTCCGCGCGCTCGCGCGTGCGATTCCACAGGGTCAGCCGCGCGAGCGGCATCTCGGCGATCATGGCCCGCGCCGTGAGGCGGGCCAGCGCCCCAGCGCCGACGAGGAGCGCCTCGCGAGCGTCTTTCGGTGCCAGGTATCTGAGCGTGAGTGCGACAGCGGCCGCGGTGCGCAAATCCGTCAGGTAGCCGTGCTCCTCGAGCAGCACGTCCGGGACGCCGGTGGCGGCGTCGAGCAGGAGGAACATGCCGTCGCCCGACGGGAGGCCCTTCGACTGGTTCCGGTAGAATCCGGTCGCGACCTTGAGGACGATGTGACGCGCCCCCTTCAAGTGCGCGCCTTTCACGTGCACTTCCGCGTGCTGCTCGCGCAGCTCGAGCACCATCGGGTCGGGCAGCGCGGCTTCGCCCAGCCCGAGCGCCCTGAACGCGCGCTCGGCCGCGGCAATCGCTACCGAAAAGGGGATCTTGTCGCGAAACGCCTCGAGCGGGACGACCCGCATCTCAGTCGGCGAACGCTCGCTTCAACCCGCGCTCGGTCTCACCCAGCGCTTCCCGGAAATGATGGAGCTCCTCGCCGAAACCGAGTCGCAGGTAGTGCGGCAATCCGAAATGCTCGCCTGGAACGAGCAGCACGCTATGCCCGGCACGCATGCGCTCGACCAGGTCGAGGCCGTTGATCTCCGGGCGATACTTGACGAGGCAGATGGCCCCGGCTTGCGGGGCGTGCCAGCTGAACGTGTCGCCGAAGCGCTTCAACCACTCCTCGAGCACGGGGTAGTTCGCGACGAGGATCCGCCGGGTGCGTTCGAGCACTTTGCTCCGCACCTTGGGTTCGAGCGCGACGGCGGCGAGATAATCGCTCGCGCCCGCTGGTCCGATCGTCGTGTAGTCGTGCCGGGCCCACGCCTCGGCCGAAAACGCGGGTGGGGCCACGATCCAGCCGATGCGCAGGCCGGGCAGGCCGTACGCCTTCGACAACCCGCTCACGACGATCACCCGCTCGTAGCTGCCCCAGAGCGACGGCGTGGTCACCCCGTTGCGCTCAGCGCCCTGGTACACCTCGTCGGCGAGCAGCCACGCCCCGACCTCCGCGGCGCGGCTCACGATGAGCTTGCGCATCTCGTCCGAGAGGACGTGGCCTGTGGGATTGTGGGGGTTGGTCACCACGACGAGCTTCGTCCCGGGCCCGATCGCGCTCCGCACTTCGTCGGCCGCGGGCTCCCACCCAGCCTCGGCGTGCAGCGCGAACCCGCGCACCTGACCGCCGAAATTCTGGGCCAGTCCCCACGTCTGCAGGTAATTCGGAAGCATGACCGCCACTTTGTCGCCCGGCTCGATCAGCCGCCAGCAGACGCAGAAGTTCGCCTCCGCGCTGCCCGTCGTGACGAGAATTTGCTCCGGCGAGACGCCCGGATAGAGCGCGGCGATCCGGGTGCGCAGCACATCGGTGCCGTTCGACTGGCTGTACCCGAGCCGGAGGTCGAGGAGTGGCTTCGCGGCCGCGCCCGCGAGCTCCAGGAGCTCTGCAATCGAGAGGGGATGGACACCCGATTCAGAAAGGTTGTACCGCACGCGGTTTTCCCAGGTGCTCTGCCAGCGCTCGAGCTCGAATGAAACGAAACGCAAGGATTCCTCCCGGTTTCCGGTGTCAGATGGCGGGTGTCAGTAAACTGAGGTCCGCGGGCGTTTCCAGCCAGTAATCGGGGTCGAGGTCGGCAAGGTGGGAACGGTCGAACGGTCCCCATAACACGGCCGCGGTCTTCACGCCTGCCGCTCGACCGCATTCGATGTCATGGCGCGAATCCCCGACAAAGACCGCGTCTGCCGCGCGCGCGCCCAAGCGCTCCAGCGCCATGAGGACCGGCTCGGGATGAGGCTTGGGGTGCGTCACATCGTCCGCACCGACGATGACGGTGAATGCGTCCTCGAGTCCGGCCAACCGGAGCCCGCGCAACGCCCCGCTTCGGAGCTTGCTCGTGACGAGGCCAAGCGCCTTGCCGCGGCGCTCGAGGGTGCGGACCGCGTCCACCACGCCCGCGTACGGTCGTACCATCTCGTCGTGATGCGCGAGGTTATAGGCGCGGTAGGTCGCGACCATGGCTTCGATTTCCGCCGGATCCTCCGTGAACTGCCGAAACTGCACCCACAGTGGCGTGCCCAGCCCATTCATCCACACGTCGTCGCCGGGGTCGTGCCCACGGTGGGTGCGCATCGTATGGCGATACGAGCGCAGGATCAGGTCGATGGAGTCGATGAGTGTTCCATCGAGATCGAACAGGAACGTGGAGAGAGACACGCCAGAAGGTAACTACCGGTTGGCGAGATACCAGCGACAACCGGCTGAGAGCGGGCACGCATCGCACCGCGGGGCCGCGCGCTTGCACAGCTCCTGCCCGTGGCGGCGGAGCAGCTGATGCGCCGCGATGAGCCATGCGAAATCGGCCGGGAGCTCCGCCTGCACTGCGATCGCCGCCGAGCGATACATCCGCTGATAGTTGCCGCTCTCCGTTCCGTAGCCGATCCGGACGAGCACGCGCAGCACGTTGGAGTCGGGTGCGAGCGTCCGTCGACTCTTGGCAAACAGGAGGACCTTGTCCGCTCCTGGCTCGCCGATTCCCGGAAATCGGCGCAGCACCTTTCTCGCCTCCAGCGGATCTCGCCGGACGAGGCGACGGAGCCCCGCTGGCCCTCCCGCGACCTCGAGCGCGATCTCGGCGGCGGCGTGCAGCTTCTCCGCGCGGTGCAGCGCGAGCATCCCGCCGTCCGCGATGATGTTCGCAAGGGCAGGGAGGGGCGTCGCGAGGATCTTCGCAGGATCGAGGCCCACCGTGCGCTTGAGCTTCGCGAACACCGCGGCCCGCCGCGTGTCGTTACCAGATAGGCGCAATTCTCCCAAATCACCAGCGCGAACGGGTCCGTGGCTGGCGGGCGGGGCAGCCGGCCGTACAATTTCGCGAGCCGGGCGATCGCGCCGCGCAGGGTGAGGGCGGCCATGCCTCCAATCTGTCGTTGGAACCGCGACTCCGTTTCCGGCGTTCGGAGCGAATAGCGTGCAGAATTTCGAGACCGTCCTCGCGCTGTTGGTAGGCGTCACGTTTCTTGCCCTCGTGTCGCGGCGGCTGGCCATTCCCACGCCTGCCCTGCTCGTCACCGGCGGGCTGCTCGTCGCCCTCCTTCCGGGACTTCCCGCCGTTCGGTTCGAGCCGCAGCTGGTCTTTTTGATCTTCATCCCGCCGCTCCTGTATCGGGCGTCCTTGCTCGCGTCCTACCGAGATGTGCGTGCCACCTTCCGCCCGATTCTGTCGCTCGGCGTGGGACACGTGCTGTTTGCGACCCTCGTGATCGGCTGGGTTGCACACCGTGTGATCCCGGGGATGCCGTGGGCCTCGGCGTTCGTGCTCGGCGCCGTGGTCTCGCCGCCCGACGTGGCGGCCGCGACGGCGTTCCTGCGGCGGCTGCCGATGCCGCGCCGCATCGTGACCGTGCTCGAGGGCGAGAGCATGATCAATGATGCCGCGGCGATCGTCGCCTACCGCGTGGCGATCGCGGCCGTGGTGACGGGCGCGTTCTCGCTCGTCGCCTCGAGCATACGGTTCCTCTGGGTAGCTGCCGGCGGAATCGCGGTCGGGCTCGTCGTGGCGTGGCTCCTGGGCAGGGTGCGCCGGCACATTCACGATCCCGAGGTCGAGAACACCATCTCGCTGCTCTCGGGCTACGCGGCGTATCTCCCCGCCGAGCACTTCGGGGTCTCGGGAATCCTGGCCGTGGTCGCCATGGGGATCTATCTCGGACGCGTGGGGCCGCGGTTCGTGGCGGCGGACACGCGCGTACAGAACGTCAGCATGTGGGATGTCGTGGTGTTCATCCTCGAGGGGCTCATCTTCATCATAACGGGCCTCGCGTTGCGCCCGATTCTCGAGGGCCTGACCGCCGCGAGCGCGCTCGAGTTGGCGAGGGAAGCGGCCTTGGTGGGCCTCGCCGTGATCGTGGCGCGACTCCTCTGGGTCTATTTCTCCGGGAACTTCCGCTGGCTTCTGGGTCCCGCGCTACGGCCACGTGAAGCGCGCCCGCGCTGGCAGACCCTCACGGTCGTGGGCTGGGCGGGCCTGCGGGGCGGCGACTCGCTCATCCTCGCCGCCGCGGTTCCGATCGCGACCGCCGCGGGTGCGCCTTTCCCGGGCCGCGACGCGATCATCGCCGTCACATACGGCGTCATCGTCGTGACCCTGCTCGGGCAGGGGTTCACGCTCGCCCCGCTGCTGCGCTGGCTCGGCGTCAAAGAGACCGGAGAGGAGGAGCGCCGTGAGGAGACGGATGCACGGCTGCGGACCGCGGAGGTGGCCCTGGCGCGGCTCGAGGAGCTCTCCAAGGAGCCCTGGGTGCATCCGTATACGCTCAACGACACGCGCGACCACTACCGGCATCGAGCGCGCCGGCTCCAGAGCCGGGCGGATGGCACCGTGGACGGAGTCATGGAGGCAAAGTCGGCCGCGCATCGGCGGCTCGCGCGCGAGCTGCTGGCCGCCGAGCGACGCGAGCTCCTGCGGCTCCGCGATAGCGGCGCGATCAACGATGCCGTGATGCGCCGGGTTCAGCGGGACCTGGATCTCGAAGAGCTCCTGCTCGAGGACCAAGACCACTAGGCGGGCCCGAAGACCACTGCCGCCACCAGCTCGACTTGAGGTACGGCGACGTCTTCCGTTGCAAGGGGAGGGCGGAGCCGCTCGTGCCAGGCGAGCACGTCCCGGACCGAGAGCGCCGCCCGCCGAGTCACCAGGTCCTCGAGCAGGAGCTCTTCACCCGCCGTCATACCGAGCGCGAGCCGCGAAACGAGCTCGTCCAGCCGATGCAGCTCGGCCGGACGGCGCTGGACCGCCGCCCGGCGTGCGGCACTCAACACCCAGGGGATCAACCTGCGGCTCAGCCGGTCGCGATCGGCGGCGCGCCAGCGGGCTGCCTCGACGGCGTCGAGCCGCCGACGACACAGGGGCCCGACCTGCCGGAGCACGCGATCGAGAAACGGTCGCTGCGTGGGAGCGTCGGGCGCGCGCTCGGCGCGAGCCGCCCGCTCGAGCAATAGCGCAGCCTGCTCGGGATCGGCCCGCACGCCCGCATCCGTCCCGACGAACCCCTCCACCCGACCGCCGATCCTTATCACTAGGACGGCCGCTCGCTCCCGGGCAACAATCGCGGTCCACGAGCGGTGAGGAGCCGGGATCGTGGTAGCGATGCCCTGGAGCCGGTCGCACCAATCGAAGCCCTCCCGGCCGCCACCGGCTCGCGCCTGCACGCGCCGCTTCACTGCCAGCCGCCGCTCCACCGCCAACGCCGCGGCGAGCGGCTCCGGTGGGAGGAACGTCGTCGTCTCGATGCGTGAATGAGGCGACGCGGCGCGATCAATCCGCCCCTCTCGCTGCGCCAGACGCGCCGGGCTCCACGGGAGATCGTAGTGAATCACCCGGGCGGCGTCTTGCAGATTGAGGCCCTCGCTCAGGAGGTCGGTGGCAATCAAGACATCGGTCGTGAGCGCGGCCGTGGGAGGGGACGCTCCCTGGGCGCGTGGTGCGAAAGCGCGGATCACCTCTTCGCAGCTCGCGGCCTCGCTCCCGAACCAGCCCCGATCGCCGGCAACCGCCGCCACCCGCCGGCCGCGCAACTGGCGCATCAGATGATGGAGGGTCGCCCGAGCCTGCACGAACACAATCGTTTTCACATCTCCTTCGTCGAGCAACCTCCCGAGCGCCTCGGCCTTGGGGTCGATGTTAGACCGCGCCCGGTCTTTCAAGTAGCGAACCAGATCGCGGTCTCGCTCGCTCGTGGTGGAGACCCCCCCCTCGGGCGGGAGCACGAGCGGCAGGAACACGAGCTGCAGCTCCTCGGTCCCGGCGGGAAACAGCCGCCGAAAATCGGCCCGGGTGAGCGTCTTGCCGTCCGTCGCAGCCGCGGCGCCCTGCTCCAGGAACGCTTCGTAGCGCCCGAGGCTCGCGCGAAACGCGGGGAGACTCGAGGCGAGTTGTGACAGCAACACCAGACGAAATAGCGCCGCCGCATCGCGTCCGCCGTGGAGTCGCGCCACACCGGCGGCCAGCTCTCGGAGCACCGCGTCCGGCGCGCACCCCACACGCCACGACCGACCCGCCGCCCGGATCGGAAATGCGAGCGGCACGCGCCCCAGCCCGTATCCCGCCCGCACCCGGCCGCGCGAGCGCGAGACCGCCAACCGCGCGACGGCGGCCGTCAGCGCGCGCCGGTCGCAATCCCCGCGGGCCGCCTTGAGCAACGAGGGGACTCCGAGAGCGGTGAGGTCGTGATCGCGGAGAAACAGCCGAAGCAGGTGGCAGATATCGCCAATTCTGTTGTGCACCGGCGTGGCGGTCACGAGCAGCACGCTCGCATCGACGACCAGACGAGCGAGCACGCGATAGCGCCGCGTGCCCGGGTTCCTGAAGCGGTGGGCTTCGTCAACAAGAAATAGTCGGACAGTCGGACGATCGGTCAGTCTGACCGTTGAGCCGCTCAACCCCTCGTGAGTGATGATCGGCGCCTCGGCTCCGTGCTCCTTGAGTAAGGCACGCCACTGGGAGACCAAGACCGCGGGGACGACGAGTACGAACGGCTCCCCGCGGGCGAGCGCGACCGCAAGCGCCACGTACGATTTGCCGAGGCCCACGGCGTCCGCGAGCAACGCGCCGCGGTGCTTCCCGAGAATGGCCGCCAGCCTCTCCGCGGCTGGCACTTGATGCGGGGCGAGCCAGCCAGGCCACCGCCGCTTCTCTATTTCCTCGCTCGATGGGAGGTCGAGCAGCGCGCGCGCCCCGAGCGCGGCGACCCCCGCCGGTGCCGCGATCGCCCCCGCCCCCGCCCCCGGCGCGAGGAGACACGCGAGCGGCTCGGAGAGCGGCGCGAGGTGCTCAGACAGGATCCGCGGTATCGAGAGCACGGCGATCCGCCGCGTCGAGCTCGTAGAAGTCGGCGATGGAGGCATCGTCGGACGCGTGGCGGCGTCCTTGATCTGCGAGGCTCCGCCATGCGGCCGCGTCACCCGACGGGATGGGCAGCCCACCCACGACCCGCGCGTTGAACCGTCGAAACCCTCCGCGCGCGGGATCCGCGTGCAGCCGCGCCAGTGCGGTGAGCCAGCGGGAGTTGAACAACGCCGCGAGCGCGTAGGCGTCGTCCACTTGGCGGGTGGCGATCCCATACGTCGTGTTGAGGGGAACGACGCCCGCGTCGGGCACCACGGCCTTGAGCCTCCGCGCCAGGTCGGGCCAGATGACGCGGTATGGCGCGTCGGCGAGGGCCGTGCGGAACAGCTGCCAGGCCGGACCGCTGCGGTAATCGCTGCGGCGACATAAGCGCTCGAGATGTGGGGCGAATGTTCGCGCTAGCTCAGCCGGAAGGCGCGCCAGAGGGCGGCCGTCGGGACCATGGGTCCACAGGAGGTATGCCGCCGGTGTCGCTCGCCACGGCTCGATGTCCCGACCGCGCAGGGCGGGTCGCGTCGCGGCGCTGGGTTTCCGGACGAGGAACACGTCGTCGGCGCCGGTCTTCACGCCGAGCTGCGGGGTCCATCGATCACGGACGGTCGGGTACGCAGCGCGCAGGCGCTGCGCCACGCGCGTCGCGTCGTGGGCCAGGATCCACGGCCCTTCCGCCGCCAGAGCCCGTTGTGGGATCGACGGGACGGTGCTCTTGGGGCCCAGCGCGATCGCGACCCGCTCGCGTCCGCTCGGCTCCATCCGCGTCGCGATGAGCGCCAGGGGATAGACGGCGGCCGCGAACGCCCCATCCGATGGGGGTATCGGCGCTACTCGCTCGAGTCGCGTGCCCCGAGCGAGCCTCCGCCGCAGGACGGCCGCGTAGCCGCTCGTGGTGAGCTTGGCCGGGAGGAGCAGCGCCGTCGTGCCTCCGGGAGCGGTGAGCTCGAGTGCACGCTCCACGAACGCCACGGCGAGATCCGGCAGGTGCGCGAACCCGCGGCTCTGGTCCGGCCTCCAACTGGCATAGCGCGTGGCGAGCGCCTCGCGCACCTGGCCGGGCACTCGCTCACCGCGCACCCACGGCGGGTTGCCCGCGACCAAGTCGAACCCGCCGCGTGCCATCGCGTCGGCGAAATGCGACTCGAACGCGAAAAAGGGCGCGCCGCCATGCTTGGCGAGATCGCGGCTGGCGGCCCGAAGCGCGCGCCGACTGGCTCGCACCCGGCGCAGCAGCGTGCGCTCCACGGCTGTGAGACCACGGCGCCCGCCGAACAGGTCGCGATCCTTCGCGGTGGCGACGAGCTCGGCGGCCCGCCGATCGAGGGCGGCGGTGCTCGCCGCGAGCCAACGCTGCGCCAGCGCGCTCTCTGCGCGGCCGAGTTCCGCGACGGCCTGACGCTTCGCCGATCCGGTCAGCGCGAACAGCACCCGGCGGGCCACAGCAAGTCGTTCCACCTCGAGGGCGGTCGCGGCGGTGCCAACGGCGCTGGTCCCGGCCAGCGAGCGCGCCGTCGCCAGGGGATCGAGCAGGGCGTCTCCTTGTCGCACGTGCCCGTCGAGATTCGGGAGCGGCGCGACACGCGCGAGGTCGGTGTCGTCCTGGTCGGCGATCAACGCGAGCCACAGGCGCAGCTCGGCGAGCCTGACGGCCGTGATCTTGAGATCCACGCCGAACAACGAGCGCGCGATGACGTCGCGTCGCACCGCGAGCACCGGGCCTTCACCTCCGGTGCACCGCAGGCGCGTGAGCTCCTCGAGGGCCCCGAGAAGGAAGGCTCCCGACCCGACCGCCGGGTCGAGAACGGCGATGCCCCGCACGTCGGGCGGAGAGTCCGGGCACGTGCCCTGATAGATCCAACCCTCCGCCGCCCCCGCGGCGAGCTTGAAGCGGTGCTCGAGCACTGACAGCAGACCCGCTCGTACGATTTCTCGCACGAGAGCGGCCGGCGTATAGTAGCTCCCGCTGCTCCGCCGCTCGACGGGATCCATCACGCCCTCGAATACCCGGCCCAGCATGTCGGGCGCGATGGCGTCCCCGCTCTCCTCCTCCCGCGCGGAAAAGTGGAAGCGCTCGAACAGATCGTCGAACGCGTCACGCCAGTCGAGGTTCGACCAGCGCGCCGGCCCGAGACGCCGCTCGAGCGTGGTCGGCTCGAACAGCCCACCGTTCAAGAACGGCACGTCGCCCAGGGCGCGCGCCGCTCCCGACCGATCCTGCGGCGGGCGGTTGAGGGCCCCGAAGCACAGCGGATCGAATACCTGGCGATGAAACGGGCGCCGGGCGGCGGCGCTCGCATCAAAGCGATGGATGAGGTAACGCCGATCGCCGTCGAGCCACCCCTTTGCCTGGACGAAATAGAGGAAGAGCACGCGGGTGAGCGCGGTCAAAGCGAGCACGTGGCGCTCGGACCGGCTCCGCGGCGCGGCCAGCCGGTCGGTCAGCCGCTCCAGCGTCGACCGGAATGCCCGGAAGAAGCGGGGTGTGACTCCCTCGCTCGCGAGCGCTTCGCCGATTCGCAAGCTGAGGGCGAGCGAGGTTTCGCCTGGGAGAGGGCTGAGCCGCTCCAGCGTGGCGATCGACGCACCGGAGGGGCGCTCGAGCGGGATGGCGGTGGAGCGGACCGGGGACCCGCGCGCGGCGGGCCGCCAGGTCGCGCACACCAGGCGGCGCGGGCCCGAACCGAGGGCACACGCGAGCCCGCGCTCCGCGGTGGCCGCGAGCCGCCGGGCGGCCGCCCGAGCCGCCCGCTCCGGCTCCCGCGCGTCGAGGGCGAACACGCGGAACGCCTGGTGGCGCGCGATGAGCGTCGCGCGCCGCACGCCCGCCGCTTCAGCCTGCTCGGGACCGAGCCAGGGACCGGGTGGCACGTGCTCCCACGCCGCCTGGAACCCGAGCGCCCCAAAGAGGTGGCGAAGATCATCGATCTGCTCGGTGCGGGCGAGAAGGTCCCGCAACACCACGGCGCCCCTGGTTCGGTCGAGGGCTAAGGTGATGCGCTGATGGCTCGGATTACGTACCGCGGTTCTGCAGGGAGGGCTGAATTACTGCGGGAGCGGGAGCGGGCGCGGAGGGTACTGCTCCCCGCTCCCTGCTCCCTGCTCCCGTTTCTTCAACCGGCTTTTCTGAGCTTGATGGATCCGTTGACCGTGGACAGATCCAGCCGCCGCCCGCCGCTCCCGATCGTTCCGTTCAAGCGTCGCGGTCCGAACTTTCCCGTGATCGTCAGGGGAAAGTCTGTTTCGATCTCGCCGTTCACGGTCGTGGCCCTCACCTCGGTCGAAAGGTTGGCGGGCAGATCCAGCGTGATCCCGCCGTTCACGGTGGCGAAGTCGAGCGCGTCGGTCCACGTCGCCTTCCCCATCGACGCCACGATCGAGCCGTTCACCGTCCGCGCCTCGGCGTACCCCGTGGTCGAGATCCGGATGCTGCCGTTCACCGTGGTGGCATCGACGTCGCTCGAGAGGTTCGCCGCCTCCACTTTGCCGTTCACCGTGGCGCCCCGGAAGCGCACGCCCTCCGGCACCCGCACCGTGAAGTCGACTCGCACGTCGTTGTTTCGCGTGCTCGTGTGGTCGTGCTCGCCCGGCTCGCAGGTGTTCTCCCGGCGACCGTCGCTCGGGTACACCGCGCAAATCGTGACGCCGTCCTCTGAGGGCACGACCTCGATCTTCACCTCGTCGGGGTCACTGCGGTGCGCGCTCTTGACGCCGGTCACCTCTACGTCGCCCGACCCCGCCACGGCATCGATGTCGCCGTTGATGCCTTTGATCTCGATGGTCTTGCCCGCGGCGATCTTCCCCTTCCAGTGGAAGTCACCCTGCGCGGCGACTCGCGACGCGGCGAGGGTGAGTCCAATCGTGGCGAGCGCCAGCGTGACGACGCGCATGGTCATTCCTCCTCCTGATCGTCGTGATCCTCGTGCTTGCCTTTGGCCACCTGCCCGGGACGGCACAGCCGGATGTCGCCGTTGAACGATTCCAGCTCGATCCTCGCGCTGCCCGAGCCGATGGTGAAATCAAACCGATGCTTGGTCTTCCGGCTGAGCTGCACCGGGAAGCAGGAGCTGAAGTCCCCGTTGAACGTGGCTACAGACACGGAGACGCCCGCCTTCTCGGGCACGGCCACGCGCAGGTCACCGTCGTGGGTCGAAAAGCGATAGCGCCCGCCGTCCTTGATGGTCCCGTCGTAGATGATTTCCCCGTTGACCGTAGTGGCGTCGGTGTTCGCGGACTCGATCTGGGTCATCCTGATGTCGCCGTTCACGGTCTCCGCCGATAGGTCTCCAGAGATACCGCTCGCCGTGATGGCTTCATTCACGCTGCTCAAAGAGATGCGGCCCCGGGCGTTCTCGAGTGTCACCTCGCCCTGCACGGACTTGAGGGAGACGTTCCCAGCTCCACCCGAGACCTTCACCGACCCCTCGACGGTTTCCACAGTGACCTCCCCCTGCGACCCGTCGACGGAGATGTCGGTGTAGACGCCCGAGAGTGTCAGGGCCATCGAGGCAGGGACCGTGATGTCGTAATCGACCAGCTGTGAGGGTCCCCGCCGGCCCTCCGACTTCACGCGTACGTACTGGTCCGTGGCGTCGATCGAGATCCGATCTCGGCCCGAATGGGTCGCTTGAACGCGCACGGCGCTCTTGTTCCACGTCTTGACGGCGATCTCGCCTCCGAAGTTCGAGACCTCGAGGCGAGCACCTGCCCGCACGGGGATGGTCGTGTCGGTCTGTTGGGCGATCCCGAGGGCGGCGATCGTCGCCAGGGTCATGAGCATGCTGGTTCTCTTTCCTCTCTAGCTCCGCGCGCTGGCGAGCGTCGCCGCCTGGCGCAGGAGCTCAAGTTTACGCCGTGTTTCCTGTGCAAGATGCTGGTTCAGATACGGGTTCGCCGGGTCGGCGGCGAGCGCGCTCTGCGCGTCTCGGATCGCCCGGTCGATGATCCCCAGGTTTTTCTCGATCACGCGGACGGTAGCGGTGTCGAGCCGGTCGCGATTGCGCGCGAGCGTCTGCTCGAGCGCTGCCACGGAGGCGGCGGTGCGGGGGTCCAGCGGGGACATGCCCACGTTGCTCATGGCGGCGGTGGTGCCCGGTGCCGGGGAGGGGAGCGTCGGTCGATTCCGGAGTGCGAGCCACACAGAGCCGGCGGAGAGGAACGTCAGCACCACCGCTGCTGCGGCGAGCTGTGGCACCGTGAACGACAACCGCCGCCCGGCGCGCCGGGACGCGAGACTCACTACACCGATGTGCTCCGCGACCCCGGGCCACAGGTCGGCCGCCGGCGGCCGGTCGTCCAGGGCTTGCGCCCGGGCCACCACCCGGCGCAGATCCTCCAGCGTCTGGCGGCACGCGCCGCACGCCGCCAGGTGCGCCTCGAGCGCCGTCCGCTCGGCCGGCGTAAGCTCGCCGTCCACGTATTCCGAAAGTCGATCCGTCCACTGGTCCTTCATACGTCCTCCACCCTGATTCGGACACCGGACACCGGCCACCGGATACCGGACACCTGCCTCATCGCTCCAAATGTCTCCGCAGCGCCATCCGCGCATGATGCAGCTGCGACTTCGACGTCCCCGGCACGATTCCCAGCATGTCCGCGATCTCCTCGTGGCGATAGCCTTCGATGTCGTGCAGCACGAACACCTGTCGCGCCCCGTCCGGCAGCTGCCCCATCGCTTCCTCGAAATCCATCGACATCTCCAGGGCCGGCGGGCGGCCCGCCACCGCGTCCAACGCGTGCTCCGAGTCGTCGTACCGGCTCCGCTCGGTGCCGACCGTGGATCGCCGGGCGAGAATCACATTCACCGCAAGGCGGTGCAGCCACGTCCCAAACGCCGCATCGCCTCGGAACGTGGAGAGCTTGTTCCACGCCCGGATGAACACGTCCTGCGCGACGTCGTCGGCGTGCTCCGGGCCGATCATGCGCCGCACCAGGCTGTGCACTCGCGCCACGTGCGTCCGGTACAGCCGCTCGAAGGCACTGCCGTCGCCCGAGGCCGCGAGCGCCGCGTCTGCAGTTTCCGCATCCTTCGCCGCCTGGTTCGGATCTCTGCGCAGTGTCGCCACCCGGGGGATGGTGAGCTCCATGTGCGGATTTCGATAGGGGATAGAGCTAAAAGGTTGCAGGATAGGAGGAAAGACTAGGCGTCTCCCTCGATGTATTTTTGAGCCCTATGCGATCTCCTCTGCGGTGGGTCCCTCTCCTCCTGTTGATCGGGTGTCTCGACACCTTCGCGCCAGCGGGCGCCGTCGAGTGGTCTCCGCCCCAGGTGTATCGGACCTGGTGGTCCGAGATCGAAAACTGCGCCGGGATCTGGGCGGACTTCGATCGTGTGGATTGGTACCAGGTGCCCGGCTCGAGTTACCCCTGCCCGGCCTACGAAGGGCGCTGCGAGGGGTGGTGGCAGCCCCCGCACACCATTTACATGGCGCAGGACCAGACGAGCAATCGCATGCTAGCCGAGCACGAGATGCTCCACGACCTGCTGCAGCGGGGCGACCATCCACCGGTCTTCGCGGCGTGCAACGTCTCGACTCAGAGGGAGTGGTAGGTCCGGCCGCGCCACTCGATCCGGCGGGAGCCCCTCAGGGCCGAGCGTATCATGATGCACGCCACCGTCGCAGCGCCCAGTGGATAGAGCAGCGCGTAGCGAAGCGGTGCCCCCGCCACCCGGTACACCATCAGCCAGATCACGAGTGAGATCGCGGTCGTCAACGCGGCCCAGCCCCACGCCCACCCGGACAGCGCCCACAGGATCGGCGGCCCGATCCAGACGAGTGCGGGCAGCGACATGACGTAGGGCGCGAGCTTGCGGAGCCAGGGGATCGGGGGAAAGGCCAGCGGTATGCCGGTCGCGAGGTTCTTGGTCCACCCCTCGAGGATGCCGGCGAGGCTCCGATACATGCGCGTAGCCATGAATTCTTCTGCGTGTGTCAGAAATATGTCGCGATGGTGTCGTATAAATGTTTGAGCCAGCGCCATATCATCCACCACGCTGTTCCTCACGGTCTCATGCGTTCCAACCATCTCGTACGCCGCCCGGCTCGTCAGGATGAATTGGCCGTTCGCGATGGCATCCCACTCGACCCGCGTGCGGTTCACGCGGCGTAAGTCCCCCACCCGCGCCGCGAGGGCGAAGAAGACGTGGGGCTGCACCAGCCGTTCCCAGAACGACACCATCTCCTGTCGCGAGAGCACGCTGAGCAAGTCGACACGCTCGACCTCGAGGGCTCGCACCGCCCGGGGCAGGAGCTCGGGGTGCTGGCGGGTGTCGGCATCCAAGAACAGAACGAGCTCACCTTGCGCGGCGCGATACCCCTGGACCAGCGCCCACTGTTTGCCGAACCAGCCACCCACCTGTGGCAGGTCGGCCCCGCGCACGAGCCGGACTCGCCCCTGCGTCTCGGGGGTGGAGATCAGACGCTCCACGATCTCGCCCGTGCCGTCCGTCGAGCGATCGTCGACGACGATTATCTCGACGGCCTTGTAGCTCGTCTCCGCCGCGGTTCTGATACAGCTCTCGATGTTCGCGGCCTCGTCCCGTGCCGGAATGATGACCGACACGAGGGGTCCCTCGAGCTGTGGCGCATAGGCGCTCAATCGGGGACGACGAGTGGCGTGACGATAGACGAGCAGCACGAGCAGCACGGCATAGGCGGCGGGGATGGCCCACGTCATTCGAGGCTCTCGCCCTCCGCGGCCGCGACGACCACAGCGCCGGTCAGCTCGCCGACCACGTTCGTCATCGTGCGGAACATGTCGGGGATACGGTCGAGCCCGAGGAGTAGCGTGAGCCCGGCCAACGGCAGTCCAGTCGTGGCGAATGCGGGCGCGAGGCTCACGATGCTCGCGGAGGGGACGCTCGCCACCGTGAGCGACGTGAGGAACACCGCGGCTCCCGCCTGCGCTCCGCCGAGGATGCCGAGCTCGACACCGTACAGCCGGGCCATGAAGAGGACGGCGACGGTCTGGAATAACGCGCTCCCCGCGCGTCCGATGCTCGCGCCCACCGGCAGGACGAAACCGGCCACCGTCCGCGAGATACGCAGGTCGTTCTCCGCGGCATCGAGCATGACCGGAAGTGTGGCGAGTGACGAGGTGGTGGAAAACGCCATCAGCGCCGACGAGCGAATCGCCCGGAGGTAGCGCCCGACGCTCAGTCGCGTCGCGAATGTGACGGTCGGCAGGTACACGCCGCCGATGAAGACCGCGAGTCCGACGATCACCGTCACGACGAACACCGCCATCGTCGCGACGAGCGACCAGCCGAACTGCGCCACTGCTCCCGCGACGAGCGCGAAGATGCCGAGCGGTGCGAGCAGCAAGACCCAATGCACGATGCGTGTCAGCGCCTGCGTGGCCCCGTCGGCGAGCTCGGTGAGGGTGCGCCGCTTCTCGTCGGGAAGAGCCGTCGTCGCTACGGCGAAGATCGTCACAAACACGATCAGCGGCAGGAGACTTCCGTCGACCGCGGCGCGAACCGGATTGGCCGGGATCAGCTCGACCGGGATCAGCTCAACAAGGAAGCGCGCCCCGCCGGGAATCGAAGAGTCTGCGCGCGCCGCGGCGCGTAGCGCCGCTTGTTGGGCGGGCGTGACGGCCGTAAAGGGCAGGAGAAGAGCCCCCACCAGAAACCCGATCGCGATGGCTGCGATAGCGGCAGCGCCGAAGAATCCCAGCGTGCGGACGCCGAGCCGGCCCACCCGACGGAGATCGCCTAGTCCTGCCACGCCGACGAACAGGGCGGTCGCGACGAGCGGGATCACCACCATCGAGAGGAGATTCAAGAACAAGGTGCCGAACGGCCGGAGCCAACCGACCAACGCCACCAGCACGGGCCACTGCGTCAACGACGTGGCGAGTCCCAGCGACAGCCCGGCGCCGAGTCCGACGGTCATCCAGATGTGGCTTCTCATCGCTCGCGCGGTATTATTGCCGGGCACTATGATCATCCGCCTTACCCGCCGCAACGGCTGACCTCTGGCCACTCCGCGCGTGCCTTGGCTGCTCACCCTCGACCATGTGCGGCGGGCGTTGCGCGGGCACGAGGCGCGGACTGTCGAGATCGCGGACGCGCGTCTCGCCGCCGTGGCGCTCGTGCTGCTCGACGGCCCCCCCTCCCCCCCGGCCACCGGGCTCGAGATCCTGCTCATCCGGCGGGCGGAGCGCGCCGACGACCCCTGGTCGGGTCAGATCGCCTTCCCGGGCGGCCGATACGAGCCCGACGATCCCGATTTGCTCGCCACCGCGATCCGGGAGACCCGGGAGGAAACCGGCGTCGACCTCACGAGCGCAGAACAACTCGGCCCCCTGGACGATCTGCATCCCCGGACCCCCACTTTGCCTCCCGTCGTCGTGCGTCCCTTCGTTTTCGCGCTGGGCCGACGTCCCCCCCCGCTCGTCCCGAGCGATGAAGTCCAGCGAGCCTTCTGGTTGCCGCTGTCGCGTCTTGAGGAGGCCGGGGTTCGCCGCGAAATCACGCTCACACTGCGCGGCGTGGAGCGAACGTTTCCCGCCTATCTGGTCGACGACGAGCTGATTTGGGGGATGACCGAGAGGATTCTGACGCCGTTTATCGAGCTGCTTGTGACAAAATTGTAGCGCCTCAAAATCCACATATTTGCTTGACAGCATCAGTTTATTAGTATAAACTAAGTGCCGGTCGTCTACGCTATCCAAGCTGTTGCCTCGACGCATCATACGAAACCTTACTAGCCTGCCCCTCCGGCAGGGAGAAACGGCATGAGCGCTCTTACCCGAGACGCCAACCCCCCGCTGACCCGCTCTGTCGAGGACTATCTCAAGGTCATTTACCACCTCTCGAGCCAGGGCGGGTTCGCGACCACCTGCGACATCGCCTCCAGGCTGGAAGTAGCTCCCCCCTCGGTAAGCGGCATGGTGAAACGGCTATCGGATACAGGCCTGATCGAGCACGTCCCCTACCGGGGAGTGCAGCTCACGGCCCAGGGGCGGCGGGAGGCCCTTCGGATGATCCGCCGGCACCGCATCCTCGAGCTCTTTCTCACGCAGCAGCTCGGATACGACTGGGATGGCGTGCACGCCGAGGCCGAGCGCTTGGAGCATGCGGTCTCGGACGTGCTGATCGAGCGGATGGCCAGCGCCCTCGGCCAGCCGCAGTACGACCCGCACGGCGATCCGATCCCGACGGCCGCGGGTGACATCGAGGAGGCGGAGCTCGTGCCTCTTTCCGATGCCCCGGTCGGGGCCAAGCTCGAGCTCCGGCAGGTGGGCACACAGGATGCCGCCCGGCTCCGCTACCTGGCGGAGCAGGGGCTCACGCCGGGCGTCCTGATCGTCGTGAGCGACCGGCAGCCGTTCAACGGCCCGACCGCCGTCTCGCTCGCACCGTCGGGCGATCCCCGCATCGTCGGACGCGACCTGGCTCAGCTGTTGTGGTGCCGCGAGGTGCCGGTGGAGGATCATGGCCGCCCCGCTGCTTGAGTCGGAATCGGGATGGCGCCGCCCGCGCGTCGCACCGAGCCTCGCCGAGGTTTACCGCACCGTCCCCGTCCGGCCCGGGGGCTGGTGGCGCAAGGCGCTCGCGTTCGCCGGCCCCGGGTACCTCGTGGCCGTGGGCTACATGGACCCGGGGAACTGGGCGACGGATCTCGCGGGCGGCTCCCGCTTCGGCTACGCGCTCCTCTCGGTCATTCTCCTCTCGAACCTGATGGCGATCCTGCTTCAGGGACTCGCGTCCAAGCTCGGCATCGTCACGGGACGCGACCTGGCACAGGCGTGTCGCGACCACTACTCACGGCCGACGTCATTTTTCCTCTGGGTCATCTGCGAGATCGCCATCGCCGCGTGCGACCTGGCGGAGGTGATCGGCTCCGCGATCGCTCTGAATCTCCTGTTCGGCATCCCGCTGCCGTGGGGGATCGCGATCACCGCTCTCGACGTCCTGATCGTGCTGTTCCTCCAGCACAAGGGGTTCCGTTTGCTCGAGGCACTGGTCGTCGCCCTGATCGCGACGATCGCCGGCTGCTTCCTGTTCGAGATCATCATCTCGCGGCCGGACCTCGGAGCGGTCGCGGCGGGGTTTGTGCCGAGCGCGTCGATCCTCGCCGACCGCGACAAGCTGTACATCGCGATCGGGATCCTCGGCGCCACTGTGATGCCGCACAACCTCTACCTGCATTCGTCCGTCGTGCAGACGAGGGCGTACGAGGAGACCCCGGAGGGAAAGCGGACCGCGGTCAAGTTCGCGTTCTTCGATTCGACCGTGGCCCTGAGCTTCGCGTTGTTCATCAACGCCGCGATCCTCGTGGTGGCCGCCGCGACGTTCCATCGCGCGGGGCACACCGGCGTCGCCGAGATCCAGGACGCGTACCAGCTGCTGACCCCGCTGCTCGGCGTCGCCGGCGCGAGCGCCGTGTTCGCGCTCGCGTTGCTCGCGTCCGGTCAGAACTCGACGCTGACCGGTACGCTCGCCGGACAGATCGTCATGGAGGGGTTCCTGAACATCCGGATCCGTCCCTGGCTGCGGCGTCTCATCACCCGCTTGATCGCGATTGTCCCCGCCGCCCTCACCGCTATCTTTTTCGGCGAGAGCGGGACCGCGCGGCTCTTGATCCTGAGTCAGGTGATCCTCAGTCTCCAGCTGTCCTTCGCGGTGTTCCCGCTCGTTCTGTTCACCTCGGACCGGGCCAAGATGGGCGAGTTTGCGAACCCGGCATGGCTCAAGACGCTGGCCTACGGCGTGGCGGTCGCCATCGCGGCGTTCAACGTCTGGCTCATGGTGCAGACGTTCCGGGGCTGGGTCGGCTGATGTACCGCCGCATCCTCGTCCCCCTCGAACACTCCCCCGCGGACGAAACCATCCTCGGGCACATTCGCACGCTGGCGAAGCGGCTCGGGTGCGAGATCGTATTCCTCCATGTCGCGGACGGCTGGGTGGCCCGCAACATCAAGGAGCTCGACCTCCGAGAATCCGAGGAGATGCGCGAAGACCGGGTGTACCTGGAGGACATCTCCGCCCGTTTCGAGGCGGAAGGCTACAAGGTCGATGCCGTGCTCGCGGCTGGTGAGCCCGCCGAAGAAATCGCGGCGGCCGCGGAGCGCGAGAACTGCGACCTGATCGCGATGGCGACCCACGGCCACCGCCTGCTGGGGGATTTGGTGAAGGGCAGTACCGCGACAGCATTACGACATCAAACGACTATTCCTATCCTGATGGTCCGGGCGGACCGCAAATAGCCTAGGCGGTGCGGGCCTGCTCGAGGGCTCGGAGGATGCCGTCCAACCGCCGGTCTCGCGCTTCGCGGAGCTCAGTGACCTTCCCTTTGTAGGCGCGCTCGATGCTGTGGATGATGGCGCGCTGCTGTTCTGGGTCGAGCCGCTGCCACGTCGCCAGCTGTGTCCACCAGGTCTCGAAGCTGGCGAGCAGCTGCTGCAGGAAGAGCGTCACGCCCCCATCGCCCGCGGCGAGGTGGTACGTGAGGAGCGGCCCGGCGGCCGCCCAGCCGAGCGCCGGCCCGAGCGACACCGCGCGGTCCAGCTGGTCTACGTCGATCACGCCTTGCAGGACCAGATCGATACATTCGCGCCACACCGCCGCGGCGATGCGCCCCGCCACGTACCCCGGGATCGGCTTGTTGAGGACGATGGGGATCCGGCCGAGTGCGCGGAGATACTCCTGCGTACGAGCGAGCGTCGCGGGGGACGTGCGGGTGCCCGGCACGACTTCGACCAGGGGGATCAGCTCCGGCGGATTGAGCGGGTGGGTGACGATGCAACGGTCCTGGCGGCGGCAGCGCGCGAACACGTCGTTCGGCAGCAGTCCACTCGAGGAGCTGGAGAGCAAGGCATCCGGCGGCGCCACCTGCTCGATCGAGTCGAACAGCTTCTGCTTGGCGATCTGGTCTTCGGGGATCGCCTCGATGATCCAATCGGCGTCCTTCACCGCTTGCAGCAGGCTCCGCGCCTGCTCGAACTCGAGGAGACCGCGCTCGACGATTCCCTGCGTCGCTCGCCCGAGCGCCACCAGTGCGCGCGTCCGGCGTGGCACGTCCGCGGCGGCGCGCTCGAGGCCCCGCGCGCTGGCGTCGAACACGGTCACTGGCCATCCGGCAGAGGCGCAGAGGGCCGCCCAGCCACAACCGATATCCCCACCGCCGATGACCGCGACTTTGCGCGGCATCGGCGTCATACCGAGGCTTCCTCCCGCTCGATCGGCGTGGGAGCCTTCCGAACCGCCCAGCGGAACACTCGCTCCGACAGCAGCGGCCGGACGACGGCGAGGTCCACGTGGGTGGCGACCTTGACGGGCGTTCCCGCCGGATCGACGCGAGTGTGCCCGCGGTGCTCGCCGTCCTCCAGGTCCACGACCAGGCGGCGTTCTTCAAACCCGAGTGCGCCCGGCTTCACCAGGGCGGCGATCGGCAGCACGTCGTTCACGATGCAGCCATCCAACCCCTCTTCGCTCTTGTGGAACTCGATGTAGAAGCGCAACGCGTCGTGTAACCACTGGGCCTGTGGCGCGCCCGAATGAGTCAGGCGTGTCAGCTCGTTCGGGACGAGCACCATCTGTCGCGTGACGTCCAGGCCGACCATTTCCGTAGGGAGGCCGGCGCGCAGCACCTCGTCCAGTGCTTCCGGGTCGCACCAGGCGTTGAACTCCGAATAGCGGGTCGTGTTGCCGCGCTCGGCCACGTTGCCGATCATCGCGATGTGGCGTCCCACCTTGCCGCGCACGAGCTCCGGATCGCGGCGCAGCGCGAGGGCGAGGCTCGTGACCGGGCCGAGCGTCACGAGCGTGACCGGCTCCGGCTGGTCGGCCAGCAGGCGATCGAGCGACTTCACGAAATCGAGGATCACTCCCGCCGGGGGAACCTCCGCGTAGCCCAGCCCCGATTCGCCGTGCGTCTCGGCCGCGACCACCAGGGCTCGTTTGAGCGGGCGGCGGGCGCCCACGCCCAGCGTGATGCGCTTGTGCGCCCGGCGCATGATCTCCACGGTGTTGCGGTACGCGTTCTCCACGACGGTATTGCCGTAGGAGACGGAGATGCCGCGCACATCCAGCTCCGGCGACGCGAGGGCCAAGAGGAGGGCCATCGTGTCGTCGATACCGGGATCGGTGTCGATGAGGATCGGGAGCGGTGTGCGCGAACGGGCTTGTGCGATCACTGCTCAACGGTAGGGAACGCGAACCTCGTTTGCAATAGTCTTATGCAGCTCACGGAACTCCTCCGGACCGCCGAACCCGAAGATGCGCTCGACGATTCGGCCGTGGCGATCGAGCAGCATGGAGTAGGGCAGCCCCCGATAGTGGTACGTCCCCTTCATGCGACCGCCCCCCACCAGAATAGGAAAGGGCGGGTGATACTGCGCCACGAAAGCGAGCATCTTCGCGTGGTCCACGTCGTCTGAAATCGCGGCAATCTCGAAGTCCGCCCGACCGAACTCGCGATACAGCTCGGCCATGAGGGGGAATTCCTCCCGGCAGGGGTCGCACCACGAGGCCCAGAAGTTCACGAGCGTGACTTTGCCGGCGAATCGAGACTGCGACACCGTATCGCCGTGCGGGTCCGGGAGCGCGAACGCCGGTGCAAAGAGCTCCCGCTCGTTCCCGGTCCCTCCCCCGGCGCTCATGGCCGCCAGCGCGGAGTCCCCGTCGAACGCGACGAGCTGGCCCTTTGGGTCGAGCGCCACGGCGCTTTCGCGCGGGCCGAGATGGCGCGTGGCCACGATCGTGCCCGTCGCCGTGTCGACCACGTCCACGCGGAGCCTCGTCGCCGCCGAGTCGTCCCCTCCCAGCGCGAACAGCCGGCCGTCCGGTCCGAGCACGAGCGCGACGCTCACCAGGGCGTTCCGCACGCGTAGCGTGCTTCCCTTGGCGGGCAGAAAGACCGGATCGGCCTCAGTCCGGTATAGGCCACGCTTGACCATCCAGGAAAGCTGGCCGCCGCTCGTGTACTTCCGGATCTCGTCGCGTACCAAAGGCGCGTAGTACACGGCGCCGCCCCCCCCACCCGTCGCCACGGCGCCCGCGTTCACGAGGTCGGTGAGGATCGGGAGGGCAGGTTGACGGATGATGGCGAGTCCACCGGTCACGTGGCCGAGCGAGTCCAGGACGCGAATCAACGGTGCGGTGTCGGCCTCCGGCGTAGCCACCTGCGGCACGTAGTACGGGGAGCGAGTCGCGACCACGCGAGGCCCGCCACCCGCGGCGTACAACGAGGCGACGTCCGGGCTGTCCCACTCGCGCAGCACCGCGCCCGTGGTATCGAGCACCACGCCTTCCCCGGTGCGCTCGGTCACCAGCAACCGCCCGTTGCCGAGCGATGCCACGGCCATCGGCGTGGCGAGCCGCGGATTCGTGAGCTCGCGCACGACATGCAATGTCCCGTCGAACGCGACGATACGGCTCTTATCGGGATCGGGCGCCCATGAGCGGCCGGCAAGCGACGCGGCCGGCGAGCGACCGAGAAACAGGAGGGTGAAGCCGCTGGGGGGAGACGCCGGCGCGCGACAGCTGGCCAGCGCCGCCAGCAAGACGGCGCCTGCCCCCAGCGCACGGCGCATCAGGTCGCGGCAGCGATCGTCTTGATCTCGATCGTGTGCAGCCCGCTCACCATGCGATGCATGCCCGTCACCTTCACCTTGCCCTCGGCAAAGGGCTCGAGCTTCGAGTTCTGCGGATCGCCGGGCTTCGAGCTCACCGGCAGGTAAATCGTGCCGTCGCTCGCGAGAATGCCGAGCGGGACGCCCGCCTTGGCGCACGCCTGCGCGCAGGCCTTGTGGGCCGCGCCGGACGCGCCATTCGTCGTGTTACAGTTCAAGTCGACCACCTGGCCGGTGATCGTCATTTCGTTGCCCGCCGTCGCCGCATGACCCTGCGCCGCGAGCGGCAGCGCGCAGAGAGCCAAAACGGACGTAGTGGCGAGGATGCGCTTCAACATCGTCCATCCTCCTGTGTACGGTAGGGTGACAGATTCGCCTTCGTGTACCATACGTCCCAACCCGGGGTTCCGGATTGGCGTATATTTGGCCCGATGCAACAGGCCTATCGTCAACTGCTGGAGACATTTGGCCGCGGATGGGAAAGCGGCGCAGTCGACGAAATCGCATCGGTATTCGCTCCCGACGCCGTGTTCCGCGAAACGCCCTTCGGCCAACCCAGCGCTGGCCTTGAGGCGATCCGCGCCTATTGGCGCGACGTGCCGGCCAATCAGGCGGAGGTGACGTTCAAGGCCGGGGAGATTTACATCGCCGGCCCGTGGTTCGCCACCGAGTTTCGCTGCACGTATCGGCGCCGCCGCACCGGCGACTGGGTCGACGCGCGGGGCGCGATCTTTTGTGAGACCAAAGACGGCAAAATCGGCGAGATGCGGATGTACTGGCATCGCCAGCCCTGAGGGTTCGAGCTCCTAGTTTCCCTGCTTGCTCCGCACGTACTCGAGGGCCTGCTCCATCAGCTCCGCGCTCCGCAGGCCCACCCGCAGCGCCTGCTCGACCGCCGATTCCTCGTCCAGCCCCCGGTCCAACATCAGGTAGGGGAGGAGGCTTCCCCCGACGCGATTCCCGCTCCCGCAATAGATGAAGACGGATCGTTTGCCGGCGAGCTCGCGCAACGCGTCGCTCATCTGGGCGAAGGTCGTGTCGCTCACCCTGCCGTGGCCCACGGGAATGCGGCGGTACTCGAGTCCCGCCGCGACCACCGCGTCCGGTGTCCGGTACGGCTGCGGCTCCATCGGCTCGCGAAGGTCGATCACGACCGCGCATCCCGCCTGCTTCAGGGCGGCGAGGTGCGCGGGTGCGGGCTGGCCTCCGGTGACGATCCCGGGGAGGGGCTCGCAGGCGTTGGGGACGCCCGCGATGGCGTCGAGCAGTTGGCTCACGGGAACGATCGGCGATAGCTTTCCGCGCATAATCTAGCCTCCAACGGCCGGTATGGCTCCACCCCGGGTTCCTCGCCGTCCCACGCTCCGCGCGCACTTGAAGCCGCATCACAAGCTGTGGCTCAACTGGGATGGGGCGTTCCTGATGGGCCCGCGCTACATGCGCTTTCTCGAGGCGGTCGATCGCACCGGCACCATCCGGGCGGCCGGGCAGGAGGTCGGGTGGAGCTACCGCACCTGCCTGAACCGGATTCGCGAGATGGAGCGCGTGCTCGGTGCCAAGGTGCTCGCCACGCGGCGCGGCGGCGCGAGCCGCGGCGGATCCGGACTCACGCCCGCCGCACGGCGGCTCGTCAAGCTGTTCGACCAGTGGCGGCGTGAATCGCTGCGCCTCAGCGACGTCGCATTTCGGAAGCTCATGCGCCGATAGGCACCTGCTTGCCTATCGGTCGTGGCCGCCGTACCTTCCCGACCTACCGCGGTTCGTTCCTCACCCAAGCACGGGAAGGGCGTTCACGTGCGCTCGCGATGCGTCGCTGCCGTTCTCGCGTTCACCGCCGCGCTCGGCATGCCGGCCCGTAGTCAGACCCCCCCCCCGGGATCCACCTCGCCCACGCCAAAGCTCACCGGCTACCTGCAGCCGCGCTTCCAGACGCTCGGCGACACCGCGTCGTACTTCCTCCGGCGAGCGCGGTTCGCCGTGGAGGGCAGCATCACGCCGTGGGCGACCTATCGCGCGCAGGTGGAGCTCCGAACGATCGGCGCGGCGCCGACGCCGGCCTCCTCGCCGCTCACCCTCTCCGCCACCGACATCTGGATCAAGCTGACACATGGGAATTGGGGTGGTACGGTCGGGCAGTTCCGTGTTCCGTGGGCCCTCGAGGGCCTGCTCGGCTCGACCACGCTCGAGACCACGGAGCGCTCGCGTATCGTGAACGCGGCCAAGCGCGACATCGGTATGCAGGGCGAGTGGCGGCTGCCCGACCATATCGTCCTGCAGGGCGCCATCGTCAATGGCGAGGGACCGAACCGCGCCGTCAATCCTGATAACCGTATGGCCTACTTCGCGCGCGCCGTGATCACGCCGGTAAAGGGGCTCGACGTCGGCGCTGCGTTTCAAGGGTACTCGGACAGCGCGGGTGTCGACGCGCAGGGCACGTACCGGTCAGGGCGGTCCACCGCGCGTGCCGAATACATCGACGAACACAATCGGCGAACGGGCGTCCACACGCGCGGCTGGTACGCGCTGGGCGCCTACATGGCGGTGCCACGCCGTGTCGAGCTCGTCGGTCGCGTGGAGCAGTTCGACCCGAGCGATCGGGTCATCGGCGACCGGGAGACGGGATATCTCGCCGGCGTGCAGTACTTCTGGCGCGGTGACGACTTCAAAATGATCGCGGACTACGAAGTCTTCCGGGAACAGAGAGTGCAAGTCGGTAACAATCGGGGCGTGATTCAGATGCAGGTGCGCTGGTGAGCGGGAGGTTGTGGAGGTTGGGGGAGGTTGGTGGAGGTTGGTGGAGGTGTGTGCCGCTACTTGCCACCGTGTGGCTTTCCTCCACTGTCCTCCACCAACCTCCACCATCCTCCATCGTCCAGTCGAAGGACATCATTCTCGCCACCACCACCTCCACCCGCGACGCCGGGCTGCTCGATTCGCTGCTACCCATCTTCGAGCAACGCACCGGGTATCGCGTCAAAGTCATTGCCGTCGGCAGCGGGCAGGCGCTCGCCATGGGGCGCCGGGGAGATGCGGACGTGGTGCTGTCCCATGCACCGGAGGCCGAGCGGGCGTACGTCGATTCGGGCTACTTCGTGCGCCGGCAGCTGGTGATGCACAACGACTTTCTCATCGTCGGCCCCGCGAGCGACGGAGCCGGGCTGCATGGACTGACCGACGCCGTGGCCGCGTTCCGAAAGCTCGCGGCGAGCGGCGCGACGTTCGTCTCGCGCGGCGATCAGTCCGGCACGCATCAACGTGAGCTGGCCCTTTGGAAGGACGGGAATTTGCCGAGCCCGCCGCGCGCGGCTTGGTACGTGGAGTCGGGGACGGGCATGGGCGCCACGCTCCAGCTCGCCGACGAGAAGCGGGCTTACACCCTTACCGATCGCGCCACCTACCTCACGTGGCGCGACAAGGTGCAGCTCGTCCCCATGGTCGAGGGCGACCTGCTCTTGTACAACGTCTATCACGTGCTCGAGCTCAATGCCAAGAACGCTCCTCGGATCAACGTGACCGGAGGGAAGGCGTTCGCGGATTTCATGGTGTCGCCCGAGACCCAGACGCGCATCGGCCAATTCGGCAAGTCCCGCTTTGGGATCGGCCTGTTCGTGCCGGACGCCGGGAAGCAGGACCGATGGTAAATTGCCCGAGATGCCTCGGCTCACCGCGCTCGTCGTGCTGGCGCTCGGCACGCCGGCCGCCGCCCAGATGCCGATGGGTATGCCGATGCCTTCTGTCGGCGTACTCGGAATCTCCGACTCCCGAGCAGGCTCGGGCACGTCGTGGCTCCCCGATGAAAGCCCCATGCACGCCGCGCATTACCAGGCCGGCGCCTGGACCCTCATGCTCCATGGCGCGGCGTTCGCGCTCTACGACAACCAGGGCAGTCCGCGCGGGGCCGATCGCCTAGCCGCGACCGACTGGGGCATGCTCGCCGCGAGCCGGACTCTCGGTGCTGGACGCGTGTCGCTGCGAGCGATGCTCTCCACCGAGCCCTGGACCGTCGGGAGCCGGGGCTATCCCTTGCTGCTCCAGTCGGGCGAATCCTACGGTGGCGCTCCGCTGCACGATCGCCAGCATCCCCACGACCTGTTTGTCGAGCTCGCGGCTCTTTACGAGCGACCGCTGTCCAACGACGCCGCGTTCTCACTCTACCTCGCGCCCGTCGGCGAGCCCGCGCTCGGGCCGGTGGCGTTCCCGCACCGCCCCTCCGCGGCGGCCGACCCATTCGCGCCCCTCGGCCACCACTGGCAGGACGCCACGCATATCACCTACGGCGTCGTTACCGCGGGGCTGTTCACCCGAACTGTGAAACTCGAAGGGTCATGGTTCAACGGACGCGAGCCGGACGAGGATCGGACCAATTTCGACTACGCCGGTCGCCGACTGGACTCATACTCGACACGCGTGACGGTGAACCCGAGCTCCCACTGGAGTCTGGCGGTCTGGTACGGTTACCTGGCGAGCCCAGAGGCATTGGACCCCGCTGAAGCCGTGCATCGCTTCGGCGCATCGGCGCTGTTCAGCGAGCGGCGTGGCGCGCGCGGGCAATGGTCGACGGCTGCGATCCTTGGCGCGAACGGGATCATCGGCGCGGACCAGACATTGCCGAGCGCGCTGGTCGAGACGACCCTCGATCTCGATGGGACAAACACGGTATTCGGACGGGTCGAGTGGGTGCGCAAGCGAGCGGAGGACCTGGCCGTTCTGGGTGTTCCCGCGACAGGTACGTACGATGTCGGCGCCGTGGTTGGTGGGTACGCGCGCGTGCTGGCGCGGCCGGGCGGCATGGACCTGGGGCTAGGCGGTCGGGGAGCCGTGAGCTTCGTTCCGAGCAGCCTCGAGGGCCTGTACGGCTCCCGGACGCCCGTTGGAGGCGCCGTGTACCTTCGCCTCGGTTTGTCCCGATAGGAGACATACTTGTCTCCCAGGTGGGTCAAAGCGCCTTGGCCGTTAACCTTGCATGGGCTCAGAGCGTCGAACAGGAACCGGCATGCTTCTTGATCGGTTGCCAAGGTTGAGGGTATATAGAGGATAGCCTATGATGCTCGCCCTACTCGTTACACTCGTCGGCTCACCTGCTCCTAAGGCAGCGGTTGCGGCCGTCCGAAGCGATGATCCCCCTGTCAAAGTCTGGCTGAACAACGACAACAATTTCCGACGCGGCGACAAAGCCCGGGTGAACGTCCGGCTCGCCGAAGACGGCTATGTCGTCGTGCTCCGCGCCGACGCCGACGGGCGTGTGCGCGTGCTGTTCCCGCTCGATCCAACGGACGACGATTTCGTCCGGGGACACGAGACCATCGAGGTGCGCGGTCGCGGAGATCGCGAGGCGTTCTACGTGGACGACCGTCAGGGCTCTGGCATCGTCTTCGTCGCCAGGTCCGTCGCGCCCTTCAAGTTCGACGAGTTCGTGCGCGGCGATCATTGGGATTACCGCGTGCTCGATGCGCGCAACGCGGGGGATGACAAGGAAGCGGCGTTGCTCGACATGGTGCAGCGCATGGCCCCCGACGGTCACTTCGACTATGACGTGGTGACGTATACGGTCGAGTCTCAGCGCGCGTACTATGACGACTACTATCCCTCGACGTACGTGGGATTCGGCTACGGGTGGCCGTACCGCTACGGCGGCTATGGCTACGGCTTCTACAGCACCTGCTACGATCCGTTCTTCTTCGATCCGTTCGTCTGCAGCTACCCGTTCTCTTACTCGCCGTACCGATACACGTTTGCGTTCGGATTCGGTTTCCGGCCGTACATCTACCGGCCGGTCTTCTACCGGCCGTACGTCAATCAGCCCTACTTGCACGGCGGCGGGTTCTTCGTGAACCGGCTGCGTCCCGGAAACACCGGCTCGCCCTTGTATTATCGGAGTCGGGTGGGCACGAACGTGGCGTTCAACGGGAATGCTCCCCGCTTCCGCTCACCACAGGCTACCCAGCGCAGCTTCGTGCGCGGAGGCGGTCGGCGTGGCGGCTTCGACGGCGAGACCGCCATCGAGGGCCGCGATCGGGGCCGCTCGATCGGAGACCGCAACGACCGGCCGTCTGACCGCTCGGCACCCGAGGCTCGCGAGCCCGACCGGCGGGGTGGAAGCAGGGACCCCGGTATGTCGAGCGCTCCCCGGGGAGGCGGCGGCGGTGACCGCGGGATGTCCTCCCGGCCGTCGAATCGC
>Ga0247667_1000011_pt1 | contig 191625 bp, 184 predicted proteins | sample CNK08_metaG_FD_183027 | JGI IMG/M metagenome (GOLD analysis project Ga0247667, IMG submission 183027) | Soil microbial communities from Purdue University Martell Research Forest, Indiana, United States - CNK08 | ecosystem: Environmental > Terrestrial > Soil > Temperate forest > Bulk soil... | reverse complement strand
CCCTGCGGGGCCGAACGGTACACCGAGAATTCCCCATAGACGCGGTTGTCCCAAAGGGCATAGCCGCCGAACCCCGCGGTCTGCTGCGCCAACCCGCCGTCGATGAGGGTCGCCGCGGCGGGCGTCGGCGCGACGGACGAGGATGCCCAGGGAAATCCCCACGCCGGGGTGCTGTTCCAGACGTCCTGCACCGTCGGGTTGTTGTTCAGCGAGAGGCCGTAGATCACTTCCTTGGCGGCCAACTTGCCGTGGTTCGCGTACCGGACATCGAAGTTATCGATCCCGAACGACCCGTCGGCCGCGCTGTATGTGAATTGCAGGAACGTCCCGAGACGGGGCGTGATCTCCTCGCCCAGGAACAAGCTGAGCTGGTCCGGGAGCTCAACGTTGCTGTTTTGCGTCCCCGGCTGGGCCGTCTTGATTCGGGTGCCGGATGCCATGACCATCGCGGAGACCGGTGGAATCAGGTCGATCTTGAGCGACCGCTTCGCCGTATCTCCAGCTTCGACCACCTGCAGGCCGGTGAGCGTGTATCCGTTGAGTTTGAAGCGTCGACCAAAGGGCGTGAGCTGCGGGAACGTAGTATGACACACGTTGCAGGCGAGGCCAGTCTGCCGGGTGAAGCTCGGGATGACCTCGCGGTGGACGGTATGGACGTTCACGGCGAGTCCCTTCGCCGCGCGGGCGTCGTGCCGCGCCAGCGTCGCCGCCCCGCCAAACCCGATTATGACGATAAGCGCCTGCAGGATTCTGGTCGCCATCGCTCCTCCAAGTGCATACGTTGCAATCTGCTACTCGCCGTGACTCGGTTGGCGTAGACAAGAGTCGCGGCGTCTTCATGAAGAAGAGATGAGGTAGGCTTGAAGGTATCAGAAGCTAGGGCGTTAAGCGATGTACAACTTTGAAGACGAATGCGCCGTTGAGTGGGCGAGCGAGAGCTCCCGTCGCCGGAAAACGAAATCGGGCGAGAGGATCGGTCGTGTACCCCGAGTTCCATACGAGATAGATGTCGTCCCCGATCAGTGGAATCCAGTGGAATCGCAGGTTGAAGTCGACACGCTCGCTCTCGTTGTCGTACTGAACGAAGCCGAGCAGGCTGGTCCTCGTATTGAAATCGTATTCGATCCGGTTCGCGGAGAGAACGGCGGTGAACCTGCCGACCGGCAGCCGGGCGGTCGTCCGCGTCAGGTCGGTGCTCAGAATGATGTGCCCGCTACCGCGCCACGTGGCGGTGAGCTCGAGATCGGTGCTGTGACCGCCGTAAAGCTGCCCCCAGTTCACGAAGGCCCCGAAGCTGAGGGGGCGGCCAGGGTTCATGAAGTACTGGAGCTCTGTGCGTGACCACCAATAGCGGCCGGGCTGGATGACCACCCCGCGGAAAATGGTGAACGTGTCCGTCGGCGCATCCATCAGACGCTGTAGGTTGACCTCGAAGTGATCGCCATTCTGTCGATCGCCCCCCAGCACCCGCCATTCGAACGACGCCGTCTGCCAGTCCGCGCTCCGGAACGGTGAGCCGCTCTCGTTCGCGATGATGTCCCAGGTGGGGATGGGAAACGTGAAGTCCAGCTGGCGGATCCCGAGCACGCCGGGACGGGGCATGAAGTCCACATGCCCGGTGGTTTCCCAGATCCCGGTCCGGCGGACGAATCCCAGGGGCGGGGCGAACCCGCTGTCGATGCGGTAGAGCGAGACAAAGTTGTCGAACAGGTCGTTTGGGTTGTCGGTCGAAAGCCGCCACGCGACGGAGGTCCCGGGCACCCCCGGAGTCTGGCTGCCCGCGATCCAGAACTTGGGCTCGATGTTGCCGCCGCGTCCGTGAAGGACGAGTGGGAGATCGATGTCGAGACCTCCTGCCCGCTCGACTCCCTGGCCATTCGACCCGGCATGGACCGTCGCGATTGCACCGATGTACGAGCGTTCGAACAGATCGTGCTGAACCCGCACCACGGCGTCGTTCGCCTCGTCGCGGCCACCCGTCTGCGCATCCAGCACGCCCACCTTCCACGGCCCGAGCCGGCCGTACATGCGACCGCCGGCGAGGATCGGTACGGGCGCGCCGCTCGTGTCGAGCCCGATGCGGCGCGAATAGAAGAGCTGCACCCGCCCTGCCGTCCCGAGGTCGAAGAGCTCACCCGACTCCAGGAAGAACCCGCGCTTCTCCGGGAAAAAGAAGGGAAAGCGGGTCAGGTTGATCACTTGCTGATCGGCCTCCACCTGGGCGAAGTCCGTGCTGACGGTGAAATCCGCCGTCAACGTTGGCGTTATGCCTACCTTCGTATCCACGCCGCCCTTCGCGCCGAAGAAGCCCGCGGTGGTCTCTCCGCCGAGGCTGTCGTGCTCGGTTTCCACCGCGCGCCCGAGGACGTAAGGGTAGAGCTCGACGTCGCGCGGTCGATGCAGGGCCCCCAGGTCGATGATCGTCCCCTCTTGGTCGAGGTGATACAGCCCCTGGGCGCGACCGTAGGACTGCCACAGGTCTTCCTCGTTCTTCCGGCGGATGAAGCGACGGACGTTGAACCCGAATCGCACATTGGTCCCCGCGTGAAACCGCAGGGCGAGCAGCGGAATGCGGAATTCCGCCGTCCACCCGGCGCGATCTCGAGAGACGGCCACGGCCCAGACCCCGTTCCAGTTTTCATTCAAGTCGTCGACGCCCGAGAACTGGGCGTCCCACATCGCGCCGTTTGGATTCGTGGCGAACAGGAACGCGCCGCGTCGGTCGGCGTAGCTGTCGATCAGCAGCTGGACGTTGTCGTCGCTCGAGAGATCTGCGTCTCGGCGAAGCTGGCTGGCGCGCACGCTCGGCATGTCCGAGTCGTAGCAGCGCACGACGATGTAGAGTGCGCCCTCGTCATGGGCCACGCGGATCACCGTGCGCTCCGTCGCGGGCGCCCCCTCCTTGGGCTCCCGCTGGCGGAGGTCGTCGATCGAGTCCCCTGTCGCCCAGAACGGTTCGTCCAGCTTGTCGTCGAGGGCGACCGCGGAGTGGATCTCGATCGCCCGGATGGCGGCGCGCTGTCCCGCCGCGCGACCGCACAGGATCGCGATGCCGAAGAGAGGGAGAGCAAGGCGCCCGAATGAGGTCAAACAGCACCCTTCAGGAACAGTCCGACCAGTCCCGCTGCGAGGATCAAAACGGGTTCTGGGATCTTCTTGGGAACGAGCAGGAACGCGAGCGTCGTGAGCCCAATGAGGATCGTCGGGATGTCCATGAGCGACCGGCGACCGAGGATAACGGCGGCGCCCGCGATTGCCCCGGTCGCCGCGGCTGTGACGCCGTCCACAAACGCCTTCACCCGCAGGTTTTTTGCCACCCGACTGAAGTGTGGCGCGACGAGGACCACCACCACGTACACCGGCAAAAACACCCCAACCGCGGCGAGTACGGCGCCAGGCAGTCCGGCGACGAGATAGCCGATGAACCCCACGGTAATCACCACGGGGCCCGGCGTGATCATCGAAACCGCGACGGCATCAATGAACTGGCGCTCCGTCAGCCAATGGAATTGCTGGACGACGCCGCCGTACAGGAATGGGACGATCGCGAGACCGCTCCCGAAAACAAACAGCCCGGCGCCCGCGAAGTATCCAAGAATCTTCCACAGGAGGCCGATCGAGACCGTACCTCCAAGAGAGGGACTGAGCCACGGCGCCGCAGGCAGTAAACCCGCAGCCACTGCGGACGAGGGTTTCGGTTTCCCTCGGATGATCACCGGGACCAAGCCGCACAGGAAGAACACCCAGATGATCTCGGACTCCGTCCATGCGGTCACCAGGGCGCTCGCCGCGAACAGAAGCCACAGGAGCCGATCCCGACCGAGCGTCATTCGTACAAGCTTGAGCACGCTGCGCGCGATGATGGCGATGACCGCCGCACCAATCCCGTAGAACAGGCCCTGCATCCATGGCAGACCGCCAAAGCGGACGTACAGCGCGGACAGGATGAGGACCATGACGAACGAGGGACCGACGAAGGCGAGCCCGACCAACGTCGCCCCCAGGGCGCGAGCCTGTACCCAACCGAGGTACATCGCGAGCTGCGCGGCAAGCGGACCGGGCGCAAGCTGGGCCAGTGCGAGGCCTTCCTTGTATTCCTGGGCGGTGATCCAGCCGCGCCGCTCGACCAGGTCCTGCTGCATGTGCCCGGCGAGCGCAATCGGACCGCCGAAGCCCAGCGTGCCGAGGCGCAGGAAATAGAGGATGAAGGACCGCAGGCTCGGACGTTGCAAGATGCGCCTCGAAGCGATTGGGAATCCCGCTGGCTTGTGAGTGTATCACACGGCAATTTCCCGAGCAACGCGACGATGAGAACGAATCGAGAGGAGGATGTATGAAGCTGCGTGGCATCTCGGGGCTTGTACTCTTATCAGTCGTCTGCTCACGGGCCCCAGCACAAGCGCCGTTCGCACCCATCGACTGGAAGCGGGTGGATCAGGCGCTCGGGAAAGCGGGATCGCTCCAGCCAGACGGCGCCTACAAGTTTGGGCTGCCGCGAGGCGATCTGCACGTCAGCGTGTCAGGCGTAGCGGTCAAGCCTGCCCTGGCCCTCGGCTCCTGGGTGGCACTCAAGCAGGTGAGCGATTCCGAGGCGATGCTGATGGGCGACCTGGTGCTGCTCGAGAGCGAGGTGGGCCCCGTTCTCGCGAAACTCCAGGAAGGCCGGATCGAGCAGACGGCGCTTCACAACCACTTGTTGCACGAGTCCCCGCATGTCCTCTACATGCACATCGCCGGGCGGGGCGGTCCCGCGAAACTGGCGGCCGCGGTCCACGCGGCGCTCGCGTTGACGAAGACGCCCTTCGGCGCGCCATCGGCCACGCCGTCGGCGGCGCCACTCGGCATCGACACGGCGCAAATCGCGCAGATCCTCGGCTACCACGGCAAGGTGAACGGGGGTGTCTACCAGGTTGGGGTGCCTCGCGCGGAGACCGTGACGGTCGATGGCGTCGAGATTACCCCGTCGATGGGCCTCGCCACGGCAATCAATTTCCAGTCGACCGGGCACGCCAAAGCCGCAATCACCGGCGACTTCGTCCTCGTCGCGAGCGAGGTGAACCCCGTCATCCGGGCGCTACACGAGAACGGGATCGCCGTCACTGCTCTTCACAGCCACATGCTCGCGGACACTCCGCACCTCTTCTTTATGCACTACTGGGGGACTGACGACGCGTTGAAGCTGGCACGCGGGCTCCGAGCGGCGCTCGACAAGATGAACGTCAAGAAGCCCGGGTAGCAGAGCGGCCCAGGCTCGGCACGCTCCTCGGAACGCCTCGGGTATTGCCCGACGGGCGGAAACCATCACCTTGTAGCCACGAGGTTTAGGCACCTCCGGTACTGTGCCATGGGGACCGGCATCTTTACCGTGCCGTCCCGAAGGAGGGCTCGTGCGGCCTTTCCGATTCGCCGGCTGGATCGCTCTCGCAACCCTCGGCGGCAGCGCCATCGGGGGCTGCGGCCTACCGGACGTGTTTCGCCCCGACGGACTTAAGAACGTCGTAATCCGCTACGTCGGTGACAGCGTGCTCAACACCGGTCAGCGCGTGGCGCCCGCCGTATTGGTCACGGCGGACGGTGAAACGGTACCGGACCCACGGCTGCTCTTCGCTTCGTCCGACACCACAACCCTCGCGGTCCTCCCAATCGGCGATACCCTCGTCGCCTGTAACAACGGGCGCGTGCAGCTGACGATTCGACTCGTCAGTTCGATGGTTACTGACTCCACGGCGATCGGGCGGGACTCGATCCGCATCACGGGCGGTGGGCCGCCCATGCCGACCTGCCCGTGACGTGCTTTCGGTGCGGTACTCCGGTTCCGGAGCGCGCCCGTTTTTGCGCCAACTGCGGCACGCTGGTCGTTGACCCGCACGGAAACACGGTCATCGTCGAGACCGAGGATCCCGAGGCGCTACTCCACCGCGTCCAGATGGTCCTGGCTGGAGAATTCGACGTCGAGCGTGAGCTGGCCCGCGGTGGAATGGGAGTGATTTTCAAGGCGACCGAGGTGGGTCTCCGTCGTATCGTGGCCCTCAAGGTCCTCCCTCCAGAGCTCGGGATCAGCGTCAAGACTGCCGAGCGGTTCAAGCGCGAAGCGCGCATGGTGGCGGAGCTCGACCACCCTAACATCATCCCGGTCTACCGCGTCGGCCATTTGGGTGGAGTCTTCTTCATCGCCATGAAGTTCATCGAGGGTCGCTCGCTCGGCCTGATCATCGATACACAGGGTGCATTGCCCGTCCCCGTGGCGCTGCACGTCCTGCGGGGCGCCGCACGCGCGCTCTCGTACGCCCACGACCGCAACATCGTCCATCGCGATATCAAGGGTGGCAACATCCTCGTGGACCAGGACGGACGGGTCATGGTCTCTGACTTTGGCGTCGCGCTCCGGGTTTCGGACGTCAACCTGACAGCGGACGGCACCGTGATCGGTACGCCGCCGTTCATGAGCCCAGAGCAATGCGCCGGCCGCCGCACCGGACCGCAGAGCGACCAGTACTCCCTCGCGGTGCTCGGCTTCCAGGCCCTTACGGGAGCCGTCCCGTTCAATGCGGACAGCATCGCCGGCGTGATGCGACACCACTTCTTCACCCCCGCACCTGATGTCCGTCAGACGCGCGACGATGTCCCGCCAGCGCTCGCGGACGTCTTGAACCGCGCTCTCCAAAAGGATCCGGCCGCTCGTTTCTCCACCACGCGTGACATGCTCGCGGCGCTCGAGGCGATCCCGTTCTCCGAAAGCGATAGGCGTGAAAGCGAGAACGCGCTCCGGCAACTCGCGCGGGGCACTGTGATCACCCGAGTGCCGATCCGCGCGCTTCCCCCGCTGCCCGACAGCCCCACGCTGCCCATGCCGGCGGCCGTGCCCCACCCGCGTTGGTGGTCCGTGCCTGCCGGCGCGGCGGCCGCGGGTGTCCTCCTCGTCGGCGTCGCGATCGGAGTAACACGGCTGCGCACCAACCGGGGTGATGCGGCCGCGGGCTCGATCCCCGCTCCTCCGCCGGCCCCGATCGTTGACAGCACGCGCCCGGCCGTGGCGCCGCGGGTGGTGCGGCCCTCCCCCTCCCCGCCCCCGGCATCTCCGGGGGGCAAGCTGCGGTTGCTGACGATTCCCGCCGATGCGGAGATCATCGTCGACGGCCGGCGGGTCGGCGTCGGCAGCGCGTTCGACCTCCCCATCGCCGTGGGCGTGCGACGCATTCAGGTCCGAGCAACCGGCTACGCAACATTCGACACGGTCCTCGACGTCACGGCCGGCGGTACGTTCTCACTCGGACGTATTACGCTCCCGGTAGCTGAGGCGCACCCGTGAGACTCCTCACGCTGAGTCTCGTGCTGGTGACGGCTGCGTCGCCGGCGATCGGCGCGCAAACGCCAACGGCGGACGTGCTTCGCCAGGCGCAGGAGCTGTACGAGAAGCTCGAGATCGAGCGCGCCGTACCGCTGCTGCGCCAGATCGTCTCGCCGGGCTGGACGTCCGAGGTGACGCAAGATCAGCGTGTCCAAGCCTACACCTACCTGGGCGCCTCGCTCGCATTGCTCGGCGCGCGCGACTCCGCCTTGCTGTATTTCCGTGGCGCGATCGAGCGCGACCCGTTCACCGACCTCGATGCCCGCCGTTTCACGCCGGCCCAGCTCGCGCTGTTCCAGCAGGCCCGTCGCCTCACCTTCGCGGTGGCAGCGCGCCCGGTCGCCGAGGCGCGCGTGGATCCCCGGACGCAGCGCGCGACCTTCACCGTCGTCACCACCCATACCGCGTCCCTGCGAGTTGCGCTGCGGCCGGTCGATGGGCAGACGGCCGTCGTCCTATACCACGGCGTGAACGATGGCCTGCGGGAAGTGCCGTGGGACGGATTGCTGGACGGACGCTTAGCCCCACCGGGCCGATACGAGCTCGCCGCCATCGGCCAGAGCGAGCTGCTCCGCCGATCCGACTCGACGCGGGTCTACTTCACCGTGTCGCATGACGCACCGCCACTCGAGGACACGCTTCCGGATCTTGGCCCCAGCGATCTGCTGCTGGAGCGGTTGGACGCCCGGGCCGGCCGCGGCGATATGGTAAAGGGCCTCGCCATCGCGGCGGGCGCCGTAGTGGCCTCGAGCGTCGCGGCGAACAACGACCTTGGGCATGGCGGCCGGTTCTTCGCCGTCCTCGTGGGCGGGACGGCGGGGATCGCCGGGGTGACTTCGTTCTTGCATGCCCGCAACCAGCGCGCCTTGCCGGCTAACGTCGTCGAGAACGCCCGGCGCCGCGCCGCGCGCGCCACGGCGAATGCGGAGATCGCGCGCCGGAACTCGGCGAGGCTCGCCGAGACGGTCCTCGTCCTCTCCCCGGCCGCCGGCGTCGGGCCATGAGCGCGAGCCGCGCGACCGTCGGCTCCGGCATCTTCCTCGCTCTCGCCATCGCGCCGCGCGTTACGTGTGCACAGCTGCGTGCGACCGGAACAGCGTCGGCGTCACTGTTCATGCATCAGGTCGATATCGGGTATGGCGTCGAGGAGTCCACGGGCCTGGTGTTCGGGGTCGAGGGCGCGATGAACGCAGGCTCCCGACTCGTGCTCGCGGTCCATGCGGCGGGTGGATCTCTCTCGACGCAGGCGATCGGGGCGCAGAATCGGAACGTCGGCGAGATCGGCGTTCGCGCGAGTGTCGTGCCGCGGCCCTGGCTGGCGCTGTTCGGTGGCGCCATGTCGCGGACCTATTCGACCGACCTCGCGCGGCAGCGCTGGACGACCGTCGAGTTGGGTGCTGAAGCGCATGCGGACTTCGCGACCATTCCGGTGCGTGGCGTCCTGAGGGGCGGCCTGCTCCCCGTCGTCTCGGTGCGCGGCTTACCCGACCCCACTGTCGCACTCACCGCGGCGGCCGGGCTCGAATACTCGACCGGGACGTTCACGGGCGGGATGTTCTATGGACTCGAGCGCTATGACTTTCCGGACACCGGGGCGGGACGGCGCCTCGAACAGGTCAGTACCTTCTCCTTCCGGTTCAGCGTGCAGCGCCGACAGCGACGCTCTCCCTAAAGCGTTGCCTTGAGCTGTGACACGTCGAACGCGGGCTTGGGAAACTTCATGCGGCAGGCCTCGAGCGTCTCGACCAGGATCGCCGAGACGGCGAAGTTCCGTACCCACTTGCGGTCGGCCGGCACGATGTACCAGGGCGCCGCCTCCGTGCTGCACCGCGCCAGCGCGTCCTGGTAGGCTTTGACGTAGTCGTCCCAATACTTGCGGTCCTCGAAGTCGCTCGGCGAGAGCTTCCACCGTTTGGTAGGATCGTCCAGCCGCTCCTCGAAGCGCTGTTTCTGCTCGCCCTTGCTGATGTGCAGGAAGAACTTCACGACGACGATCTCATTGTCCACCAGGAAGCGCTCGAACCGGTTGATCTCGTCGTAGCGGCCCGACCAGACGTCCTTGGGGACCAGCTCGCGGACTCGAGCCACCAGCACGTCCTCGTAGTGCGACCGATTGAAAATCACGATCTCGCCCTTCGCCGGCACCGCGCGATGGACGCGCCACAGGAAGTCGTGGTCCGCCTCCTCGATGGACGGCGCTTTGAACGCCGTGACGCGGCATCCCTGAGGGTTGAGCCCGGTCATCACGTGCCGGATGGTGCCGTCCTTCCCCGACGCGTCCATCCCCTGCAGAATGACCAGCAGTCCCCGGCGGTGCTCCGCATACATCAGATACTGCAGCTCGTCGAGGCGGGCGATATGCGTTGCGAGCATCGCGTCGGTCTCGTCGCCCTTCTCGAGGCCGAGCGTGTCGTCCGGATCCCAGGCGGCGAGTTTCACCGCCTTCGCGGGCTCGACCAGCAGGCGCTTGCCCAGTTTCATCGTCATTCCGCGACGCTCAGGACGAGCTTCCCGCGGTTGTGCCCGTCGAGGCCGCGGACGAACGCGGCACGCGCGTCGGGGAGCGGGTACGTCGCGTCGACAATGACGCGCAGCGCTCCCGTCTCGATGAGGCGCGCGATCCCGATCAGCTGCGCTCGGTTCGGCTCTACGATGAACTCCACGCCACGCACACCGTATGTCGCGGCCTTCTCCGCTGGCGCGCTGTCCGCGATCGTCACGAGGACACCCCCTTTGCACAGCACGCTCCAGGAGCGCTCCAGTGTATCGCCACCCACGGAGTCGAGCACGACGTCCACGTCGTGGACACGATCCTCGAAGCGAACGGCGGTGTAGTCGATGACGTCGGCGGCGCCCAGGGTGCGTAGGAAGTCGGCGTTGATCGCCCGCGCCGTGCCGATGACGTACGCGCCACGGCCCTTCGCTAACTGGACCGCGTAGGTCCCGACGCCGCCGGACGCGGCATGGATCAGCACGCGCTGCCCCTTCACGAGACCGGCATGGTCGAACAGCGCTTGCCATGCGGTGAGGGCCGAGAGCGGGACCGCCGCGGCCTGCGTGTGGCTCAGAGTCTTCGGCTTGGGCGCGAGATCCCGAGCCCGGACCACGACGTAGTCGGCCGCCGCGCCGTCCCGCCAGAAATCGGTGAGCGCGTACACCGCGTCGCCGACCCTGGGCGTGCTCACATCCTGTGAGACGGCCTCCACCACTCCGGACAGCTCGTGTCCCGGTATGGTCGGCAGGCGGTCCACGCCGTCACGCGTGGTATAAGTGGTCCCCCACGACAGCTCGGTCGGCGTGATAGCGCAGGCGTGCACGCGGACGAGGGCATCCCCCGCTCCCGGAATCGGTTTGGGCGCGTCTTCGTACATGAGCTGCTCCGGACCACCGCGCCGGTGCAAACGCACGGCCTTCATGGCCCGGAAACGTGGTACGTCAACGACCTGGCGGGAATACCCCTGCGAATGCAGGGCTGGAACCGCAAAACGAGTCGGGGAGTGGATTCACCCAGCGAATCCACTCCCCGCTGTGATCCTGCCGTCCGACCTCGAGACTACGGCGAGTTATCGTTCTGACACGCGTGCACGTCTCCTTTGTTCCGGAACCCGTGCGTCCCGAGCTGCACGGTCGGAGTCGGAATGTTCGGATTCACGTTCCGCTCCGTCTGCGGGTAAAACAGCCGGCCCGGAACGTTCTGGAACCCCTGCGAGTTCGTCGACGGCGTAATCGTCGGAATACACGTCCGGCGGTAGTCGTTGATGGACTCGATGTTCTGGAACATGGCCGCGTACTTCTCGATCATGATCGAGTCGAGCAGCGTCGCGCCCGTGAGCCCCACCAGCGCCGACAACGGCACTGTCGCCCGCGCGTTGTTCAAGTGGGTGAGCGCCAGCGCGTCGTTCCCTGTCTGGTTGTACGCCTCCGCCAGAATCAGCTCGTTCTCCACGTAGCTGACATACGGAATCCGCGCGTCGGCGTGGAACCGTGACGGCAGGCAGTTGAACTGCGACACCGGTGGCGGGGGCGGCGTGTTGAAGTCATCTCCCACGAACGGCAACCCGCGATTGGTCCAGGTGACGTTGTTGTCCACCGTGGTCGCGCCCGCCGTGGTGGGCCACGCGGGCTGTGTGGCACCCGAAGTCGAGTCCCCCGCGAGGGCCGTGACCTGCTCCATGTTCCCGTTCGGGTCGACGATCGCCGCGTTGGACGTGAACTTGGCGCCGTGGTGCCACGTCGCCGTCGTCGCTGGACAGTAATACTTCGACAGCCGAGGGTCGCCGCGCGCTTTGAGGATGTCGACCAGCGACTTGCCCCCTTCGAGGTCGGTGCCGAACCCCGAGCTGGTCTGGAACTGGGTCCACATGTTCCGCTCGGAGGTGGCGGTGGTATGGAACGACGCCATGTCGCTCGCGCCCGTCGGATCGCTGATGCCGTTGGTCGCGGCCGCGATCGCGTTGGTGTACGCGCTCGCACCGAGCGACTCGGCGGTCTGCATGTAGTACCGCGCCTTCAGCGTCCATGCCACCTTGGTCCATGCCGACTTGTCCCCACCGAGCACCAGGTCGTTCGGCCCCGGGCCGGCGCCGGACTTCCCGAGATTGGCGATGGCCGTCGTGAGGAGCGTCTGGAGGTTTCCCAGAATCACGAACCGGTCGTCGAGCACCGGGTTCGTCTTACCCGAAACGGCCTCGCTGTAGGGCACATCCCCCCACATGGACGACACCGTGCCCATGGTGAGCGCTTCCCAGATCTGCGCGATTCCGAGCCAGACCGTATCTCCGGTCGCGGTCGTGGCGGCTTCGACGTTTCTGATGTCGATAAGCCCGCCGCCGTCGTACGCGGTGATCCAGTCGGCACTGTTCGCGGCGATGTTCGATGACTCGTTGAACACGTACTGCGCCATCTGCTGTACGAAGCGGCTGTTCCCGGCCGAGCAGGCCTGGACCCACTCGCACATCATCATCGCGATGGTGCCTTCCTGGAAAGCGAACTGACCCGCCTGCACGCCGACGAACAGCTGCTGCGCCGATGCCGTCGTCGGCAGGTTCGGGTTATTGGACAGCTTGTCGCCCGTCAGGAACGTGTCACAGCCCGCCGTCCCGAGGAGCAGCCCCAGACACGCGAGCGCGACGTATGTCTTGCGATACATAGGTCGGGTCTCCTCGGGTTAGTGGTTCAAGGTGACTGAGAACACGAACGAACGTGTCTGCGGATTGTTGAAGTAGTCTACGCCACCGGCGCCGGCATTGGCCGAAACGGCGCCCCCGAGGTTGGTCTCGGGATCGTAGCCGGTGTAGTTCGTCCACGTCTTCAGGTTGCGGCCGCTGACGCGGAGGTCGATGCTCGAGAAGCCGAGGGAGCGCTGCACCCAGGCCGCGTCGAGCGTGTAGCTCACCGAGATCTCGCGCAGCTTCACGAAGCCGGCGTCCTCGATGCACGGCTCGTCGATCCCGATGAACGGGCAGGCCACGACGTTGCGGTAGAAGTACTCGCCGATCGAGACCGTCTGCCCCGCCCCCGGCCCCACGACCGGGCCGTCATACCAGCCGCCCTGGCCGAAGATCTTGGGGTTCCCGGTGCACGACGCCGGGTCGTTGCGATCGGTGCAGCTGGCGCGCACTTGCGTGTCACCGTGCGTCCCATAGCTCCAGAGTGCGCCCTTGGGGCCGTTCCAGATCTGGCCGCCATGCCGGATGTCGAGCAGCCCGGAGATCTGCAGCTTCTTATAGCGGAGCGCCGTCCGCACACTCCCGGTCCAGTCGTAGTTCGGGTCCTGCACGATGCGCGGGTCCTGGTCCTGCACCGGGTAGCCATCGCTCCCGATGAAGAGCGCGCCCTTGGCCTTGCCGGCGCAGAGAGCGCCCATGTCGGGACCACCGGCCTCCGGCACCGCGGTGTTGCTCGAGATGCCGCAGCGGTAGAACCCGCTGCCCAGGTATGCACCGATGGGCTGGCCCACCATCGCGACCTGGTTATTGAAGTCGCCGATGGGAATGAACGGGCACGTCGTCGTGCTCTCGGGCGTGCAGGTCGAGGGCACCGGCTGGCCCACCGACAGCACGAGATTGCGGTTTCTCGCCCACTGCAACCCGACGTCCCACCCATAATCGGCCTTCTGCACCGGCCGCATGTTCAACGACACTTCCCACCCGCGGTTCCGCATGGTCGCCGCGTTGGCCCCCTGCGCAAAGAAGCCGATCGAGGGGTTGAGCGGCTGGAGCAGGATGATGTCAGACGATTTCTTGTTGTACCACGTCACGCTGGCGTCTGCCCGGTCCTTGAAGAAGCCGAGGTCCAGACCCGCCTCGAACTCCTTCGAGCGCTCGGGCTTGAGGGTCGTCGCCGGCCGCAGCTCCGACCGCGTCACGAGCCCGCCGATCCCGTTCTGCGTCGGGGTGTTGCCCGTGCCCTGGGAAATGGCGCCGAGCAGGCCGTTCGTGAAGGTGAGCGACGTGAGGTACGGCAGCGGCTCCTGCCCCGCCTCCCCGTACGCCACGCGCGCCTTCCCGTAGGACAGCCACGATTGCTCCCCGATGGCCTTGGTGAACTCCCACGCCAGGCTGCCCTTGGGGAACCAGCTGCGGAGGTTCGACGCGCCGAACGTCGAGGAGCCGTCGTTGCGCAGCGCCGCGATCAGGTGCAGTTGGTTGGAGATATCGAGCCCCGCCTGCCCGAACCACGAGGCGTCGTGAATTACCGTCTCCTGGTCGAGCGGGATATCCTGAGTCACCGTGTTCGCCAGCTTGAACGGCTGGAGCGCCACCAGCGTGCGTCCGACCGTCCCGAGTTGCCGGTTGTTCCGGGTGCTCAGGTTCTGCCCGAGCGTAATCGACCCGCTCAGGTTCTCGTTCAACGTGTAGTTCGCCGACGCGGTGAGGTTATGGTCGATCGAGTAGTTGACGATCTTCCCTTCGATCACACGCCCGGCAATGCAGGGCGACGACGAGCTCACGGGGCAGCCCTCGAGGCGCTCATCCGTCCAGTAGTCCGCGCCCAGGGTGTAGTTGACCTTCAGCCAAGCGACCGGCAGGTACTCGGCGTTCACGTTGCCGTACACGCGTCCGACATTCGCCGAGTTGTACTGTTCGAACGCCGTCCAGAACGGGTTGTCGAACGTACGGTCGTCGAGGAGGGAGACGTCCGTTGGGTGCTGGAAGCGATAGCTGCGCTGCTGCGGCCCGGCATTGGTCTCCACCACGTACGGCTGGTTGTTGAAGTCCGGCGGCGTGCGGAGGTCGCCGAGCTGGATGCCGTTCGTGTTGTTGCCGCGCTGTGTGTAGCGGGCGCGCGTGTCGGCGAACGACAGGTCCGCCCCGAGCTTCACATTGTCGATCACCCGGTGCGACCCCTTGAACCGCACGGTGCTGCGGTTGAACACGTTGTTCGGCCCGACGATCACGCCCTGGTCGTGGTTGTAGTCCCCCGACAGGTAGAACGTGGTCCGGTCGTTCCCGCCCGACACGGTGAACCCGTTATCGAGGGTGTGGCCGACCTGGTAGATCTCGTTCGAGTGGTCATAGACGGTGGCACCCGCGGGAATCGCCGGGCCCCACGAGCGGGCGCAGCTCGCGGCACCCGGGCTGTCGCACGTGCCGCCGAACGACGTGTCGGCGTGGATGCCGTTCGTCCCCTGGCCGTACGCCGTCTGCAGCGGATAGGCGTGGTTGATGTCGTTGAACGAGGTGGACGACCGGAACGAGAAGTGCGTCGGCCCCGACCGTCCGGACTTGGTCGTGATCAGCACCACGCCCGCCGCGGCCCGCGCGCCGTAAATCGCGCTCGCCGCCGGGCCCTTCAGGATCTCGACTGACTCGATGTCGTTGGGGTTGATATCCGCCGCCCGGTTCGTCGAGACGGTGCCTTCGGTCTGGCCCGCCTGCAGCAGAGTGCCACCAGCGTCGTCCGGCGCGTTGAAGTTCGACGTGGAGAACGTCGAGTTGTCCGCCGGCACACCGTCGATCACGAACAACGGCTGATTGTTGCCCAGCAGGGTGCTGATGCCGCGGATATTAATGAAAGCGCTGGCGCCCGGATCCCCCGACGACTGGATCACGGTCACGTTGGGCGCCTTCGCGGCGAGCGCTTCCACCATGTTCGTCTCGCTCGCCCGCTCGATCTGATCGGCCGCGACGTTATTGCGGACGCTACCGAGCGCGTTGGCCGCGGCGCTCGTCCCCGCGCCCGTCACCACCACCTCGCCGAGCTGCAGCGGGTTGGCCGCGAGCACGAAGTCGTGGGTGATGCCACCCCCGCCCGCCGTCAGGGTGACCTGGGCAGTCTGCGACTTGTAGCCCAGGCGTCGTGCGACGAGCGTGACCGTCTGCCCCGAGACGCGCGCCCCGGGGACCGCGATCGCGAAGCTGCCGTCATCCCGCGTGAGGCCGCCCAGCCCCATCGAGGGAATGGCGATCTCCACCTGCCCCAGCGCCTGGCCTCCGTCGCCCGCCACCTTCCCGGTGATGGTCACCGGCTCCTGCGCGAGCGCGCGGGAGGTGACGGACAGCCAGAGTGCCGCTGCCGCGCATACGCTTCGAACGTTCAAGTGCATGGATGGGTCCTCCTGGAAAGAGAGACATGACGGACTGCCACTCTCCCGCCACGGTAGGGGAACGTTCCAGGAGGCGCTACGAGTTTGCGACGAGCGGCGCGTCGCTCAAGACGACCGCCGTCCGGAGCGCGACGAACGTCGCACCCGGAAAAACCAAAACCCGGTGCTTGCGCCCCGGGTTCGGTCGATCGGGGAGAGCGGCCGTCCCACTCTGCCCGCGACCAGAGCAACACGCTCCGTCGGAGAGCGCGCTACCAGGCTACCGGGACATGGAAGACCAGCCAAGTGCTCGGCGACGAGTGGACGGTGCCGCGCGCCAAGACGCTGGCGGGGCGCGGCGGGGCGCCGTCTCAGAACGTACGGCCGAGCCGGGCTTCGAGATTGTCGCGGTAGCCGCGCGAGAGCTTGAGCGTGGTGCCGTTGTGCAGGACCACGACGTACTCGCCGCGGAAGAACGGCTGCAGCTCTTTGACCTTCTCGAGATTCACGATGGTCGAGCGGTGGATCCGCACGAATCGTGCGGCGTCGAGCTGGTCCTCGAGATTCTTCATCGTCTCGCGCAGCAGGTGCCACGTCTTGCCGACGTGGATCCGCACGTAGTCCCCTTCGGCGTCGATCCACTCGATTTCCCCGACGGGAAGCAGCGTCACCTTTCCTCCCGACTTGACCACGAGCCGATCGAGGTAGCGCGGCGCGGGGGGGGCCGACTCGTCGTTGTCGAGCAGCGCCGCGAGCTTGCGCGAGAGGTCGCCCAGGCGTCCCTGGCGGACCAGCTGCTTGGCCCGATCGAGCGACTGGCGGAAGCGATCGTCGGTGAACGGCTTCAGGAGATAGTCGATGGCGTGCACGTCGAAGGCCCGCAAGGCGTATTGATCGAACGCCGTCACGAAGACGACCGCCGGGGCTCGCTCCACACCGACCTCGCGCAGCACACCGAACCCGTCGAGCTCCGGCATCTGCACGTCGAGGAACGCGAGGTCCGGGCTGGTGTCCCGAATCGCCGCCACAGCCTCGCGACCGTTCGAACACTCGCCCGCCAGGACGATCTCGGGATCCGCCGCGAGGAGATGCCGCATCCCCTCCCGCGCCGCGGGCTCATCGTCGACGATCAACGTGCGGATCGGGCGCATCGGTCAAGGCTCCTGCGCCCCGCGCCAGTCGGCCGCCGCGAGGCGAAACGGCAGCACGATGTGGGCGATCGCCCCGCCGTCCTCGGCGTTCACGACGTCGAACGACGCCTCGTCGCCGTAGAGCTGCTGGAGGCGCGCGCTCGTGTTGGCGAGACCCACGCCCAGGCTGTCGTGCGCCGACAGGCCAGACAGCGGCAGGCCGGCGCCGTCGTCGCGGACGGTCAGATGCAGGCTCCCGTTGATCCGCCTCGCGCAGATGAGGAGCCGCCCTACCGTGGTGCGCGGCGTGATGCCGTGCCGGATCGCGTTCTCGACCAGGGGCTGGAGGATGAGATGCGGGACGCGCGCGTCGAACGTGTCGCCCGACGCGTCCACCACCACCTTGAGTCGATCCCGAAACCGGATCTGCTCGATGTCGAGGTAGCTCCGAAGGAAATCGAGCTCCTGCTTGAGGGGCACCTCCTGGGTCGTGGCGCTGTCCAGCAATTGTCGAAGCAGATCGCCGAGCCCGGCCACGACCTGCACGGCGAGGGCATTCTGTCCCGTGCGGATCAGCTGGCCGATGGTGTGCAACGCATTGAACAGGAAGTGCGGCTGGAGCTGCATTTTCAGCGACTGTAATCGGGCCTCGAAGAGCTGCGCCTCGAGTTGCGACGCCCGGAGCTCGCGTTCGCGCGCCTCGCGGTAGCGCGTGACGCCGGAATCGATGGCGAGGACGGCCCAGTAGAGCAAGCCGTCGGAACTGAGCCAGAACAGCCACGATCGCACCCCGGCGATCAGGAGCGGCAGGTCGCGCGGCGTGGAGCCGAGCACCGCGCGCTCGTTCACGATCTGCCCGAGCCCCAGCAGATAGACGATCACCATGCTCACGATCAGATTGACCGCGAGTCCGAGCGGCCAGCGCGGCCCCTCGAAGGGCGGATACCGGCGCCCCAGCCAGACGATCCCCGGCGTCAAGAGCGCCCACGCGAAGCCGAGCGGCATCTGCACCCGCAGCGCCAGGAGGTACGGCATGGGCTTGCCGCCCAAGCGCGAATAGAGCGCCACCTGGGTAGACCAGAGGAGGCCCCAGAGCATCCAGGCGGCGAGGACCACCCACCAGCGTGGATAGGGTGCGCGAATGCGGCGACCGGTGAGGGTCGGGCCGGAGACGGTCACGGTGCGACGAATTCCTTTCGTCGTTTCACCGTGAAGTATACGGCGCCGCCGCGGCGAATCGCGAGGGTCGTGCCGCGAGCGACGAAACGCGCCCGGCGCGCGCCGAACGGCGGCGCGGGCGCGACGAATGGCGCTTCAGTGAGCGGACGCGACGGCGGTCGGCGGATCCTCCACGCCGGTGTCGAGCACGACCTTCCACGATCCGTCCACCTGCTTCTTCCAAATCGTCAGATAGGTCCCCGTGCGGACCGCCGCACCACCTTTTTCGTCACGCCGCCGCGCTTCGTACCGGCCCACTGTGTAGCCGAGGTCGCCGGACGCCCCGGCGTCGGCATGCGTCGGTTTCCATCGCAGGGTGAAGGACGTATCGCGCAACACGGGGCTCATGTGCTCGCGGATCGCCGCTCGTCCCGTCACCGCCCCGCCCGGACGCAGCATCGCGCCGTCTTCGGCGAAGAACTCGACCCACCCGTCGAGCCGTCGTTCGCTCGTCGCCAGATCGAAGGCGCGGTCGGCGTTCTCGAGAGCCTCGCGCGTCGCGGCGACATTCTCCGTTCCCGTGCAGGCAGTGGTTACACCGAGCAGGATCGCGAGCAGGGCGAGACGCGGCATGGACGATTCGCCTCCGGTGGAGGGAAAGGGACGGCCCTCCATTGTACGCCACATCTGGCAGGCGGGGGAACGCGGCTGCGATGAATGGACTCGCTTCCGCGACGAGTGGCCAGGGCATGGCGCCGGGCGCTCACCTCGGGCCTAGGCCCGCGTCAGCTGGATGAGCGTGATCTCGGCCGGCGCCCCGAGCCGCAGCGGCGGTCCCCAGTATCCGGTGCCGCGGCTCACGTACAACCACATGGCCTCGAGCCGATGCAACCCCGCGACGAACGGCTGAAACAGCCGCACCAACAGATTGAAGGGGAAGTACTGACCGCCATGGGTATGACCGGAGATCTGGAGGTCATAGCCGGCGGCGCGCGCCGCGAACGCGCTCTTGGGCTGGTGCGCCAGCAGGACCTTTACGTCGCTTTCCGGCGCACCCGCGACCGCCGCGGCCGGATCGGATGCGTGACCGGGAAGCCATCCCCCCGACAGGTCGGTGACCCCCGCGACCACGATGCGGCCGGTCCCGCGACGGATCAGGCGGTGGCCGTTCACGAGTGCCTTGAATCCGAGGCCCTCGAGCTCGCGCACCCACGCCACCGCGTCCCAGTAGTACTCGTGGTTCCCGGTCACGAAGAACTTGCCGTGCGGCGCCCGGAGCGCCGCGAGTGGAGCCACCTCGTCTCGCAGCGCGGGCGGAAAGCCGTCGGCCACGTCCCCGGTCAACGCGATGAGATCCGGTGCGAGCCCGTTCGCCGTCTTCACCACCCGTTCCACGAACCCGCGCCGGAGGGTGGGTCCCACGTGCAGATCGGAAAGTTGCAGGATGCGAAACCCTTCGAGATCGGCAGGCAAGCCGGTGATGGGCACCTGGACGACGCGCACCGTTGCGGGCCGCCGCGCGATCCAAAGGCCTGCACCGAGGGCCAAGAGCGCACCGCCCACGACCGCGAGCGTGGACGCCCCAGCGCCGAGCCAGGCCCGGAGGCGCAGCACGTCCCCCGCGAACGCAAAGACGATGAGGAGCGACGACAACCCCATGGCGGTGAAGCCGGCAACCTCGATCACCCGCCGCGCCGGGAGCCGCGGGGAGCGGCCTGCCGTGAATGCGAGCACGGGGCCCGCCGCGAGCAACAAGAGGCCCGCCCAGCCGAGCACGCGCCATACGACGGGGAGGGGCTCCTGACCGACGATCCGCTCCCCGACGTACACGTGCAGCAGGGTCCACACACTGGTGACGATGCTGATGAAGACCGCCATTCGCCCGCGCTGGCTCATCCCCGACTCCTTCTAATAGGCCACACCCTTCCGAATCGTCAGGCCCCACCGTCCGGGCGGACGGACGAAGCCATTCCTCCAGAACCGGTAGCCGAACGCGATCTCGGCCACATCGCCGCGCACGGCGCGCGTCGGCCCGATCCGCAGCGAAAGACCCACGTCACCCCCGAGCCGCGCTGGCTCCACCCCGGCGTACCAGGCGCCGCCGTAGTCGACGAACGGAGCCACGCCGATGCCCATCAGTCCCCAGGCGTCGTCAGCGACGAGTACCCGGTCCTCGAAAGCGAGCCAGAGCATCTGCGTGCCGCTGAACTGATGAATGCCCCACAGCCGCGGTCCGTTCCGCGTGTTCCACAAGTCGAACTGCTCTCCAAACTTGGGCCGCCGCCGCCGCGCCGCTTCCACGTGCAGAATCAGGGTGTGAGGGGCCAGGTCCTGACTCGCGATCGTGAAGGCGCCGGACACCTGACCGGAGTCAGGCCGCCCAGAAGTGAACACCCCGTTCCCCGCCACGCGCAGCGTCGCGAACCCGCCGGCCCACGGGGCCGCCACCTGAGCGCTCACCTCCGGTCCCACACCCGCGGCTCCGTCGGGATATCCCCACGCACGTGGCGCCGCCCACACGCCAAGGTGGAACAGCTGCGACACATCTACATCCTCTCGGCGCGCATACGAATTGAAGCGCTCGAGCACCTGGAACCGCACATGCCCGACGTCCAGTCCCGCACCGACCGTCCCGAATACCGACCTCGGGAACGGGTCCACGTCCGTCGAGTCGAAGTCCTCCCGTCGCCACCGCCCGCTCGCGGAGAGCCTGACGAAGTCCCGCGTGGTGGCATGTGGCGCCCAGCCCGCCGTGACGCCCACCGCAAGGGCGCGCCGGAACACGATCGCGGCGGTGTCGGCGTCCTTGAACACGAGGACGCGCTCGTCGGCGGCCTCGCCGTCGGTGGCGAGCGCGTGACGCGCCGCGGTCTCGTAAAACGGCGCGCCGAGGAACCAGGTTCCTTCCTTCCCATCCGACTTGCCGTTGTACGAGAGCTGTAGCTGGGTGCGACGGGAGAAGAAATGCGGGCTCGCATAGCCAAGATTGAAGATGTTGCGGTCGGGGGTGTGGTTATAGACCGCGACCAACTGGGTGGCCGTGCCGAGCAGGTTGTCCTCCACGACGCCGGCGAGCCACGTGACGTCTCCCCCGGCCGACGTGTAGCCGAGCTGCGGCTTGGTGCTCCAGCCGTCCGTCGTCGCGACGCGGAGCGCCAGTCGCCCGTCGAGTCGCGTCGTATCGATTCGCACCTGGCTGAACACGTGGAGGTTGCGTAGCGCCCGCTCGCTCTCCGCGATCCGGGCCGAATCGTAGGGCTCACCGGGATTGACGAGCAGCGTGCGGCGAATGATGCCGGCGTGGGTGCGCACGTGCAGGCGGTTCGCCAGCCGGGCGAGGAAGCTGGAGGCGTCCTCCTGCAGGTCGAAGATGTTCCGGTTGACGATGATGATGGTATCGATCGTGGTTCGGGCAGGCGGGAGGGAGGGGGCCGCGGTTTGGGCGTCAACGCGACGCGCGGTCGCGACGGCGAGCAGCACCGCCGTCGCTCCCCCGACAATTCGGCCCGTGCGCCGGACCGTCGTGCTACTTGACCAAGTCAATGCGCTGGTGCAGCGAGTAGGTCACGTGCCGCGAGGGGGCATTCCATTCCGTAAAATACAGAGTCGCATCCACCCGGCCCGTGATTTGCCGCAGGCCACGCGTCGCGAGCTGGAAGGTGCCTCGCACAGAATCCGGCTTCATCGGTCCACAAAAACACGTCACCGTGCCGTAGGCGGGAATGCGGGCCGGCGGTGGCCCGAGCGTGTACGGGACCCCCGGCCGCAGGTCGTGCACCCGCCCCAAGTCGAACGCGAGCGTCAATGAGTATTCGTCCCCCTCCCCCTCCGCCGGGTTGAAGTCGTACCGGGCGAGGCCTACATCCCCTCCACCGGCTGTGGTGTCGAGCGAGAGCCGCGTCATGGTAAGGGCGGTATCCTGCCGGACCGACACCCGGCCATGCCACTCCCAGCGAGCGGCGCTCTGATACCCCCGCGTGTCGCCGGGGCGGGAGGTGGGATCGCAGGCTCCCCCCAGCCCTGGTCCGAACAGCGCCAGCACCGGGAGAAGGCGTGGCACTGCGGGAATGCGGAAGAAAGTGGCACCAGGGCGTGAAAAGGATACCGCTCTCAACCGGCTCCTCCGGTATGGTAGCGCATGGCCACGCGCACCCACGGGCGACGTCTGCAGGTTCACGAGCTCGCGCTGGAGGTCGCCGTGCAGGCGGCTCGCTTGAGCCGCACGCTGGCGGGACCCGGCGCCGCGAGCCGGGCGGATCAGCTTGTGCGCGCGGCTCTCTCCATCAGCTCCAACATAGCGGAAGCGTCAGGGCGGGGGACCGGCCCCGAGCGGCGCCGGTTTTTCGCACATGCGCGGGGGTCGGCGCAGCAAGCCTTGACCCAGCTGCGGATCGCCGCGGCGCTCGACCTAGGCCACGCGCGGGAGATCCACGTGCTCGAAGAACGACTCGCGGTCGTGATGCAGTCGCTCGGGCGGCTGATCGCTCATCCCGCGGATCACTGACGATCCGCGCCGGTCAGTACTGCCCGAGGTAGCGCTTCAACTCCCACTCGCTCACCTGTCCGATGTACTCCTGCCACTCCTCCCGCTTCGCCTCGACGAAACGCTCGTAGATGTGCTCGCCCAGGGCGGCGCGAATCACGTCGTCCTTCTCGAGCTCGTTCAGCGCCTCGTGGAGATCCCGCGGCAGCTCGTCGATGCGGAACTTGCGCCGCTCCCGGAAGCTCATCGTGAAGATGTTCTTGTTCACGGGGTCGGGCGGCACGAGCTTGCGCTCGATGCCGTCGAGGCCCGCCGCCAGCTGGACCGCCAGCGCGAGGTACGGATTCGCCGACGGGTCGGGCATGCGGAGCTCGCAGCGGGTGCCGATGCCCCGCCGATCGGGAATCCGCACCAGGGGGGATCGGTTCCGCATGGACCAGGCGACGTTCGTCGGCGCCTCGTATCCCGGAACCAGTCGCTTGTAGCTGTTGACGAGGGGGTTGGTCACCGCGCAGAAGCCACATGCGTGCTTGAGCAACCCGGCCACATACTGCAGCGCCGTGCTCGACAGCTCCCACTTGCCTTTCGCGTCGTGGAAGGCGTTCTGATCGCCCTTGAACAGCGACTGATGGGTGTGCATGCCGGAGCCGTTCTGACCGAAGATCGGCTTGGGCATGAACGTCGCGATGAATCCGTGGCGGTAGGCGACGTTGCGGACGATGAACCGAAAGGTCGCGAGGTTGTCCGCCGTCTCGAGCGCTTCGGCGTACCGAAAATCGATTTCGTGTTGACCGGGCGCGACTTCATGATGCCCGGCTTCGACTTCGAAGCCCATGGAGACCAGGTCGCGGATGATCAGCCGACGGATTTCCTCGGCGCGGTCGACCGGCGTCTGGTCGAAGTACCCGCCCTGGTCGTGCGTGTCGGTGGTCGGGTCGCCGCCCGCATCCAGCTGGAAGATGAAGAACTCCGCCTCGGCACCGGCCATCATCTGGAAACCCAGGCTCTTGGCCTTCGCGATCTGCCGCTTCAACGTCTGGCGGGTACACCCGGCGAACGATGTGCCGTCGGGGTTGTAGATGTCGCAGATCAGGCGGGCGACTCGGCCGCCTTCGTCGTCGTACGGCAGCACGCGGAACGTCTCGAGGTCCGGCTTCAGCACCATGTCCGACTCCTCGATCCGCACGAACCCCTCGATCGACGAGCCGTCGAACATGATGTCCCCCTCCAGCGCCTTTTCGAACTGGCTGTCGGGGACCTCGACGTTCTTGTTGACGCCGAGGATATCGGTGAACTGGAGGCGCAAGAAGCTGATCCCTTGCTTCTTGCAGAGCTCGAGGATGTCGCGCTTAGAAGCGCCGGTGGTCTTGGTGGTGGCCATATGTGAGGACGCTAGAAGACGGTAGAGGTCGGTAGAGGATGTAGAGGTCGCGATGACCTCTACCGTCCTCTACCGACCTCTACCATCCTCTACCGCCGCTCCACCTCAGACGTCGTAGTACAAGAAGAACTCGTACGGATGCGGCCGCAAGGCGACGGGATCCACTTCTTTGGCGCGCTTGTAGGCGAGCCACGTCTCGATCAGGTCCGGCGTGAAGACCCCACCCTCGAGCAAGAAGGCGTGATCCGCTTCGAGGGCCGCGAGCGACTCGGAGAGCGAGCCCGGCGTGTTCTTCACGTGCTTCCGCTCCTCGGGCTCGAGGTCGTACAGGTCCACGTCCATCGGCTTGGGCGGCTCGATCTTGTGCTTGATACCGTCCAGGCCGGCCATGAGCAGAGCCGCGAACGTGAGGTACGGGTTGCTCGACGGATCGGGGGCCCGGAACTCGATGCGCTTCGCCTTCGGTGACTTGGAGTACACGGGGATCCGGCAGATGGCCGAGCGGTTCCGCTGCGAGTAGATGAGGTTGATCGGCGCCTCGTAGCCCGGGACCAGACGGCGGTAGCTGTTGGTCGTGGGCGCGGCGAACGCGAGCAGCGCGGGCGCGTGCTTGATGAGCCCGCCGATGTACCAACGCGCGCTCTCCGAGAGCAGCGCGTATCCGTTGGGGTCGAAGAACAGGTTCTTCCCGTCCTTCCAGAGACTCATATGGACGTGCATCCCGGAGCCGTTGTCGCCGAACATCGGCTTGGGCATGAACGTTGCCGTATAGCCGTGCTGGTGGCACACGTTCTTCACGATGTACTTGTACATCATGAGCTGATCGCCCATGCGCGCCAGCGTGTTGAATCGCATGTCGATCTCGGTCTGACCCGCGGTCCCCACCTCGTGGTGGTGGACCTCGACTTCGATTCCCGACGCCATCATCGCGAGCATGATCTTGGACCGCAGGTCCTGCAACCGATCCACGGGCGGTACGGGGAAGTACCCCTCTTTGTGCCGCGGCCGGTGCCCCAGGTTCGGGCTGCCGTTCGTCCCCGAGTTCCAAATCCCTTCCTCGGAGTCGATGTGGTAATAGCCCTCGTGCGCGTTCTGGTCGAAGCGCACGGAGTTGAAGATGTAGAACTCCGCCTCGGGGCCGTAATAGGCGGTCGTCGCGATGCCACTCTTCACGAGGTGCTGCTCGGCCTTCTGGGCCACGTACCGGGGGTCGCGTGAGTAGCGCTCGCCGGTCACGGGGTCCGCGATGTCGCACGTGAGCGAGAGTGTCGGCACCTCGAGGCACGGATCCACGAACGCGGTCGCCGGATCCGGAAACAGCAACATGTCGCTCTCGTTGATCGCCTGAAAGCCGCGGATGGAGGAGCCGTCGAACCCGATGCCCTCTTTGAAGAGGTCCTCGGTGAGCTCTTTCAACGGGATCGAAAAGTGCTGCCAGGTGCCCGGAAGGTCGGTGAACCTCAGGTCCACCACCTGCACGCCGGCTTCCTTCGCTTTCCGAACCACGTCGGCCGGCGAGGCACTGGTGGCGGACTTCGCCCCGGGGGTGGACGTAGCTGGCTCCAACATCGCGGTCATAAGATCGGTCTCCTAGAACTGTCGCTGAGAGGGACGGACACACACGGTGCTACGAATGACGAGAGCCCGTGGCGAGTTTCGGGCCGCGGGCTCTCGGGGCATTCCAAGGGAATTGCAGGCATCGGCATGCGGGAAGGTACCGGCGCCGTTGCGGAGTGTCAACCGTTTCGTGTCATCCGCGCAACAACTCACTAGCTATCACGTTGCAGCGTTTACTTGACGGCGAAGTTGTAATCCGAAATGTGCATTACCTGCACGGTTTTCCACACAGGAAAAATCAACCGTCGATCGCCTGTACGAAGTGCCACAGCTCGACGGCCGAAAATTCCCCGAAACGCTCCTGGATCTCGCGCTCGGTACGTTCGAGGAAAACCCAGCTCGTCGTGCGCCGTCGCTCCCCGTTCACGAAGTGCACACGCCCGCGCACAGCGCCGACCTCGGTGTCCGGCTGCATCTCGATGAACACCTCCCAGCGCTCCTCGCCGCGCTTCAACTCGCCCATATGCTTCGCGCGTTCCGAACCCGGAAATGGGGCGCTCATGCGGCTACACTATGCGCTCCCACAGGCATTCCTGCCAGTTAGATTCCGGCCCAGTGAACTGTCGCGCGTGCGGAACTGCCCTCGCCCCGACGGCGAGGTTTTGCCACAAGTGCGGTGCTCAAGTCGCTCGAGCCGAGGCGGCCGGCTGGCGAGCGGGTCTTCCGTGGGGTGTCGCCGGGGCGGCGTTGGGAGCGTTGCTGACGGTGGTCGCACTGCGACTGGGAGCTGGCAGCAGGGAGCACGGAGCAGTCGATGCTTCGGAGGCCACCGCTCCCCGCTCCCAGCTCCCTGCTCCCGACATCTCCCAAATGTCGCCCGAAGAGCGCGCCACCCGCCTGTACAACCGGGTCATGACGCTGCACACCGAAGGCAAAGCGGACAGCGCCGAGTTCTTCCTCCCCATGGCGATCCAAGCGTATGCGATGCTTCCCGCCCTGGACGTGGATGCCCGCTATCACATCGGGGTCCTGGAGCTGACGGCCGGAGACGCGACGGCGGCCCTGGCGCAGGCGGACACGATCCGCCGCGCCGTACCCACCCACCTGTTTGGGTTCATGCTCCGGGCGCGCGCGCTCGACCTCGAGCGCCAGAGCGCCGGGGCGCGACGGGCGTACGCGGACTTCCTGAAGAACGAAGCCCGGGAGCGAGCGCGCCAGCGGCCCGAATACACCGAGCATGCGCAGAATCTGGACGCGTTTCACGACCAGGCGACGCAGGTGACACGTGGCACCCCGAAGCGTGGTGTCTGACCCGCCGCGCACGATCCGGCTGGCGCACAGCCCGGATGCCGACGACGCGTTCATGTTCTGGGCCCTCGCCGCAGGTCGCATAGACACGGCGGGCCGGCGCTACATCCATGAACTCGGCGACATCGAGTCGCTGAACCGACGGGCGCTCGCCGGCGAGCTGGAGGTAACCGCGGTGTCGCTCCATGCCTATGCATACCTCGCCGAGCGGTATGCGCTGCTCGCTCACGGGGCGAGCGTCGGCGATCGGTACGGACCCCGGATCGTCGCTGCCGCGCCTTGCCCCGCCGACCCGCGCACGGCACTCGCCGCCCCGGGGCGCGTCGTGGCCGTGCCGGGAGAGCTCACCACCGCCTTTCTGGCGCTCAAGCTGTACCAGCCCGCCGTGCGGCACGTCGTCGTCCCGTTCGACCAGATCGAGGACTACGTCGCGGCAGGCCGCGCCGACGCGGGCGTCCTCATTCACGAAGGGCAGCTCACATACGGCGACCGCGGGTTGTACCTCTGGGTCGACCTGGGTGAATGGTGGCACGGCGAAACCGGCCTGCCCCTCCCGCTCGGGGGAAACGCGGTGCGCCGCGATTTGGGCGAGCCGTTGATGCGTGACATCGCCCGCGACCTGAAGGCCAGCATCGAGTATGGCCTCGCGCACCGCGCCGAAGCGCTCGCGCACGCGAGCGCCTATAGCCGTGGGCTCGACACCGCGCGCACTGACCGCTTCATCGGGATGTACGTCAACGACTACACGGTGGACTACGGCGCGACCGGCCGTCGTGCGGTAGCCGAGCTGCTCGATCGGGCACACCGCGCCGGTCTATTGGCCGCGCCAGTCAACCTCAAGTTCGTGGCCGCAAGCGACTGAGGGCTGTCCGGACAGGCCGGCGAGCCCCATTTTCACTCAGGAATCACGGAAGGAGTTGCGAGTGGCCGACATACCGGGGGGTCCCGTCCAGATTCTGGTCGTGGACGACGAGGAGCCGATCCGGAACGCCCTCAAGAAGTTCCTCGCACAACAGCAATTCGAGGTGTACGTCGCGGGTACGGGCGACGAAGCCCTGCAACAGCTCAGGCGCCACCGGGTGTCCCTCATGCTGTGCGACATCCGTATGCCGGGTACGAGCGGCGTGGACCTCGTGCCTCAGGCGCTCGAAGTGGAGCCCGAGCTCGCCATCCTCATGCTGACCGCGGTGAACGATGCGACCAGCGCGGCGCTGTGCATGCAGCGCGGCGCCATGGACTATTTGACGAAGCCGATCGAGCTCGCCGACCTGGGGCGGGCCGTGCAGCGGGCGTTGAAGCGGCGGGAGATGCTGCTCGAAAACCGCCAGCTGAACCAGTGGCTCAAGGAAGAGGTGACGACGCGGACGGCCGAGGTCCAGCGGGAGCGCATGAAGCTCGAGCGGCTGTCGATCGCGACGCTCGAAGCGCTCGTGAACGCCCTCGAAGCCAAGGACCCGTACATGCGGGGCCACTCGGCGCGCGTCGCGGACATGTCGGCCACGGTAGCCCACCAGCTCGGCTTGTCCGAGGAAGAGGTCGAGCACGTGAGGGTGGCCGGCCGCCTCCACGACATCGGCAAGATCGGTACGCGGGAGGCCGTCCTGAACAAGCAGGGGGCCCTGACGCCCGAGGAGTTCGAGCATGTGAAGCAGCACGTCGTGATCGGGTCGCAGATCCTCGCGCCCCTCTCACACCTTGGCGACATCATGCCGGCAGTGCGCTACCACCACGAGCGCTGGGACGGTACGGGCTACCCGGACGGCCTCCGGGGAGAGGAGATCCCTCTCGCCGCCAGGATCATCGGCGCGGCCGAGGTGTTCGACGCCTTGAGCACCTCGCGGGCCTACCAGGAGAAAATGACACCCGAGAAGGCCGTCGAGCGGATCGCCGACCTCGCGGGCACCGTGCTCGATCCGAGGGTCTACGAGGCGCTCACGACGGTGGTGGCCCGGCGCAAGACGCTCGTGTTCCTCGACGAGGGCGGTACCACCTCCAGCTGAGTCTCGCCCCGCATGTGCTGATCGCCGTTACCGGAGCCACCGGATTCGTGGGACGGCACCTTGCCGCTCTGCTGGCACGGCGCGGACATTCGGTGCGAGCCCTGGTACGAAACCCCCGCCGTGCCGACGCCTTGAGAAACCTCCCTGTCGAGCTCGTGGCCGGCGACCTGTCGGATCCGGGAGCGTTGGCGCTCTTGGCTCGCGACGCCAGCGCCGTCGTCCATCTGGTCGGCATCATCGTCGAGTCGGGGCGTGCTACCTTCCAGGATGTGCACGTCGAAGGGACGCGGCGCGTCCTGGCCGCCGCGCGCCAGGAGGGCGTGGGACGAGTCGTTCACATGAGCGCGATCGGCGCGCGAGACGCGCGTGACGCGACTCCGTACCACCGGACCAAGTGGGAAGCCGAGGAGCTGGTCCGCGGCTCCGGTCTCTCGTACGCGATCTTCCGACCGTCGATCATCAGCGGGCCGGAGAGTGTTCCCATCCGCACGCTCGCCCGGCTGCACCGCTGGTCGCCCGTGGTGCCGATGTTCGGGGACGGGCAGTTCGCCACCCAGCCAGTGTGGATCGAGGACGTGGCGCTCGCGTTCGCACTGGCGGCGGAGAACGGTCGGTTCACCGGCGCCTTCGAGCTCGGCGGGCCCGCGCCCATGACATACGAAGCCTTCGTGCGCACCATCGGGCGAGCGGCGGGTCACCCGAGGCCGCTCGTCCACCTGCCCCTGGCCTTGGCGCGAGCGGCGGCTCGCGTATTCGATCTGCTCGGAGGGGCCGCGCCGCTGACGAGCGATCAGCTCCAGATGCTGGTCGAAGGCGGGGCGACGCCCGCTAACGCCATCGAGTCGGTGTTCGACATCCACCCGCTTTCGTTCGAGGAGGGGCTCGAGCGCTATCTCGGCCGGGCCGCATGATCGTCCCACGCCTGGCGCTGGCCGCCGTTACGTCGCTCCTCGCGGTTGCCGCGCGCGCCCAGGAGCCCTCAGCGGACTCCGTCGTGTACGTCCTGTCGCCCGGGAGCCGGTTCGAGGTGAAGACGGGGAAGGCCGGACTGTTCGGTTTCGCAGGCCACAGCCACGTCGTTCGCGCTCGGGTCTTCTCCGGGCGCGTCGTGTACTACCCCGGCGCTCCCGCCAATTCGAGGGTCGAAGTCTCGATTCCCACCGACAGCCTCGAAGTCATGACACCACCGGACACGAGCGAAATCCGCAAGGTGACCGAGGCGATGCGCACGGAAGTGCTTCACGTCGACCAGTATCCGCTGATCACATTCGTTTCGACGAGCGTCGCGCCGACGGGGGAGGGGTTCCACGCGGAGGGGCAGCTCACGATCGCCGGCCAAAGCCGGGACGTGGGTGCGGATGTGACGGCCACGATCGGACGGGATACACTCCGGGCGAGTGGCAGCTTCACGGTGAAACAGACGGACTTTGGAATCAGGCCCTTCAGAGGCGGGCCCGCCAACACGGTCCGGGTGGCGGACCGCGTCACGCTGACCCTCGAGGTCCTCGGGATCCGGACCGAGTAGGTGGAAAAACCAAACCCGGGGCTTACAACTCCCCGGGTTGGCGGTCGGGCGAAGTGGCCGTCACACTTCGGCCGCGACCAACGAATGACACATAGCTGAATACGCGCTGCCCTGCCGGATGTTTCACTAGTCCACCCCTATGATGCCTCGGCCCTGGAATTGGTTGCATCCGATTACCACCGCTTGACCCGGCCCAGCCGGGATACCGTGATCGTCTCCGAGCGATCCCCGCGGCGCAGCACCACCTTCGTGTTCGACAGCCCCCACCCCATGCCAATAGGGTCGAACACGATCTCCGGGTTGGATACCTCGAGCGCCACGCCGTGGGACCTGGGTCCGGGCCAGCGTTCCATGGGCCTCCAGGAATCGCCCGTCCAGCGGTCGATTCGGAGGCTATCCGCCGCGATAACCGCCCGGCTGCGACTGGTTTGCATGACCGCCAAGCTCCGAGCCACGGCCATAGCGGTCGAGACTTCCTGCGCGGCCGCGTTCACCGCCATCCAGTCCAGGAGGCCCCCGAGGCGGGGTAAGGTGATGGCGGTCACGATCGCCACAATCGCCAGTACAACGGCCATTTCGGCAAGTGTGATTCCCCGGCGCATGGCCCGAATAAAGGGCTGGCCGTGCCTGAGAGCGGCATCGGAATCGTGCGGCGAAAAGCATGAAAACGCGAAAACTGCGGCCTAACGCGCCTAGCCGGAAACCGCTATCTTCAGTGCCGGCCGTACGTTGCATTGAGGCATGGTCCCTGCCCTTGCCGGGAGCACCAAGCCACGTGCCGACTGGGAGATAAGGGATGCCGGTTTCACGCCTCAAGTTCGAATCGCTCCCCCACGCCATCTTTTTGCAACGCGTGTCCGGCCGCCAGACCGCCACGACGCTCGACGCGCGCCTTGGCCAGGGCGCGTTCCTCGCGCTGCGGCTCGTGGACCTGCTTGCTTCGGATCGCCCACCGGCGTCGGCGGATGCATTCCACTATCAGTGGATGGCCACGGACCGATTCTGCCGCGAGCTGCGCGCCGTCGCGACCGAGGGGGCGCACGTCCACGGCATTGCGGCGAGCGCCGCCGATGCCCACCGCCTGGGCGAAGTCCAGCTGATCGCGCCCGCGCTGTTCGCGTACGCGCACTTCCTCGAAGACGAGCTGCGGCTCGAAGAATCGATCGACGTCCTGACGACGCTGCTCGTCGTGGTGGGGACGCGGCTGTCGTCGGCCGACGTCGTCGCCGCGCACCTGCGATTCGCCCGCGTCAACCGAAAGCTGAACCGGTTCGACGACGCGGAGACGGCGTACACGGAGGCTGGTGAACTGGCAACGACCGCCGGCGATCGCTACTCGGCGTTGCTCTCGCGCATCGGTCGGGCGAACTCGGTGCTCGGGCGCGGCAACCTGGCGGAGGCGGAGCGATCCCTCCTGGGAGTCCTCGCCGACGCGCGATCGGTGGGCGAGCAGGACGCCGAGGCGCGGGCGGAGCACGGCATCGCCGTGGCGCAATTCCACATGGGACAGGCCCCAGACGCGATTCCACATGCCTGGCGAGCGTTCGAGCTGTACGAGGAAGAGGATTCCCGGATGCGCGCGCTCGGGGACCTGGGCATCATGCTCCTCAGCCTGGGTGATACCACCGGAGCGGAGCGCGCCCTTGGAGAAGTCGTCCGACGCGGCGGCACACGGGAGACCAGCAGCAACGCCATGGTGGAGCTGATGTACAGCGCATCATTCCGGCGCGACCACGTGGGATTCGCGCGGTGGCGCGAGCGCTGTGAGGAGCACATCGCGGACATGCCGCCCAACATCCTAGCCGACTTCTACCTGAAACAAGGAATCGGACAGGCGCGGTTCGGCAGGTTCCGCCGGGCCGAAGCGTTGATGAAGGAAGCGCTCGAGGTCGCGAGCGTCGCCAAGCTGCACGAGTTCGAGTTTCGGATCGAGCGCATTCTCGGAGGGCTCCACGACTGCGAGCAGGCACTGGCGCAGGAGTCGCTGCTCGCCACCGAGCCGATCGTGCAGACAAACGAACTGCGCGAGGTGTCGGAGTCCCTCGCGCAGCTCGCGTCCTGAGTCGCTTAGTGGCAGGTGTTGCTGTTGTTCGTATCGCAGCCGTGACGGGGACCGGTGGCGTCGGCGCAGGCGACAGTCGAGAGGGCGAAGGCGACGACTAACACTGCGAAGAGGGCGCGAATCCGGGACATGAGAACCTCCGAATACCTGGGTGTCGTGCAAGCGCTACAGGACACCACAAGCTCAGGGCGAGGGCGTCCAGTTTTTAGGGCGTTTTTGCGGCATCGTAGGGCGATTTTGCGACATTTGGGGGTTTTGGGGCATTTATGCTCGTTCTAGCCGCCGTTTCGGACATCCAGTTCCACAAGCTCCGCCGGGCCGCCGCGTCGCGATTCGACGTCGCCCAGGCTCAGACCTGGGACGACGTGCTCGGCGCCATACGCGGACGACCGGTGGAGTTGGCGGTGGTGGATCCCCTGCTGTCGGGGGATGCGCGCTCGCAAGAGATCGAGCGGCTGCGGGTACTGTTTCCCTCCCTTCCGCTGATTCTCTACACGACCCTCACCCCTCAGACCGCAGGCGTGCTGCTGGCGTTGGGCCAGCGAGGCATCCAGCACGTGGTCTTCGCGAATTACGACGATCACCCGAGCCGGCTCCGCGAGGTGTTGGGGCAGGAGGAGGCGCGCTCCTCATCCCGCCAACTCCTCGACCAGCTCGCCGCGGCGCTGTCGCCGCTGCCAAGCGAGCTGCGCTGGGTGCTGGAGGAGGCGCTCCGTTCGCCGGGGGAGGTGCAGACGGTCGGCCAGGTCGCGGCACGCGCGCGGGTCGACCGGCGCACCTGCGAGCGGTGGTTCACGCGGGTCGGACTCCCGTCGCCACGGCATTTCCTCTGTGCCGCGCGCGTGTTGTACGCTCACCGGCTGCTGCAGGACCCCGGATTTACGATCGAGGACGTGGCCAAACGGCTGGGGTACTCCCAGACCAAGACGCTGCAGCTGCACGCCCGCGCCTACCTGGGACTCACCGCCGGCGAGATGCGGCTCTCGCTCGGCTCGGACGACGCGCTCGCGCGCGTGGTGCAGCATTTCCTGACCGCGCCGCCGACGCAGGCGTCGGTTTCCTCGGCATGACGCCCCCCCCGCCCCCCCCGCCCCCGCCCCGGACCATCCTCGTCGTCGACGACGAGGCGGCCCTGCGCCGCGTGCTCGAGCGGTCGCTCTCACGCCACGGCATCCGCATGATCGGCGCGGGCAGCGCCGAGACCGCGTACGAGCTCCTCGCGAGCGAAGCGCCCCACGCCATCCTGCTCGACATCCGCCTGCCGACGATGTCGGGGCTCGCGTTGTACCTGGCGATCGTGCACCGTTGGCCCGGGCTCGATGGTCGCATCGCGATCATGACGGGGGATGCGGAGGCGGAGGAGGTGCGCACGTGGTTGGAGCACCACCAGTGCCCGGTGATTCGGAAGCCGTTCAACCTGCAGGAAATCCTCGACTGGCTCGACCAGACCATTCGCGCCGGCGATGCGCGCCAGCGGGGAGGCGCTGAGGCGTGACGGCCGGCGGAGCGCCACAGCACGAGCCGCTCCACGTTCTGCGGGAGTACCGCAATCTCGCCCCCTGGAATCTTCGAGATCTGGCGTCGTTAGTCGGGGCGGTGCTCGATACCTCCGCCATCACGCCGATCAACGCTGCCGCCCGGGCGCAACCGAGCGAGCGGGCGATCCGGTTTTACGTGACGAAGGGCCTCGTCAGTCCCCCCGAGGGGCGCGGCACCGCGGCGACCTATTCCTACCGGCACTTCCTCCAGCTGCTGTGGATCAAGCTGCGCCAGATGGAAGGCACGACGCTGGCGACCATCACAAGAGAAATGAAGGATCAGACGGGTGACGTGCTGGAGCGGCGGGCGGCTCAGGCGCTGGGCACGTCGCTGTTGGTGCCGGACCGGTTGCCGCTCAAGAGCAAGGGCGCCCCGCCGCGGGGGAAGTCCGGGCGGGCCCTGACCGCGTGGCTGGAGCGGGACGCGGCGCGGGACCCCGCGGTCTCGAGCTCCTGGCGGCGCATTCCGGTCGGGCGCGGGGTCGAGCTCCACGTCGAGACGGCTCACCCGTTGGCGCGACTCGGGCCCGATGACTCGGCCGTGGCCGAGGCGATCCGCCAGGCGCTCGCGAAACTCCTGCCCTCGGCCGGCGCGTAACAAGGGGAAGACGTACTTCACCAACGGAGCTACCATGGGCCCACTGATATTGCTGGTTGTCCTCGTCATCTTCGTCGCGTGGCTGATCGGGGCGTACAACGGGCTCATCTCCCTCAAGAACCAGACGCTCAACGCGTTCAAGCAGATCGACGTCCAGCTCAAGCGTCGTCATGATCTGATTCCCAACCTCGTGAACGCGGTCAAAGGAGCCATGGACTTCGAGCGGTCCACGCTCGAGGCCGTGATTCAAGCCCGGAACCAGGCGGTGAAGGTCAATGCGGCGGGGCCCGAGGGCATCAAACAGATCAGCCAGGCGGAGAACGCCCTCTCCTCCGCGCTCCAGCGGCTGATGGTGGTCGTGGAGCAGTATCCGCAGCTCAAGGCCACCGGCAATATCGGTCAGCTCCAGGAGGAGCTGACGTCCACCGAAAACAAGGTGGCGTTCGCGCGCCAGCTGTACAACGACACCGCCACCCAGTACAACACGAAACAACAGCAGTTCCCGACCAGCCTGGTGGCGGGGATGGCCAAGGCGCAGCCCGCCGACCTGTGGACGATCGAGGATCAAGCCGAGAAGGCCGTTCCCCAGGTCGACCTCACGATGAAGCCGAAGGCGTGAGCGACGACACCTCGCTCAACCTCTTTCAACAACAGGAAGCCAATCGCCGGCGCACCGTCCTGCTGGTGATTGGCTTCGTCGTCTTCTTCGCCTGGTTGGGGTTCGGCGGGGACTACATCTATTACCTCTCGACGCGGGACGCACCCGTCACCGCGTACCACCACATGTTCCCGTGGTTCGGTCTGGCGCTCACCCTCATCGCGGTGTGCACGGCCTGGTATGCGTATGCGACGGGACCCGAGAAGGTGCTCTGGTCCACCGGGGCGCGGGAGGTGATCGACCCGACCGACCCCAAGGAAAAGCAGGTCGTGAACGTCGTGGAGGAGATGGCGATCGCGGCCGGCGTGCCGCGGCCCCGCATTTGGATCGTGGACGACCCCGACCCGAACGCCTTCGCAACGGGCACCGACCCGCTGCACGCGCACCTGGCCGTGACCGCGGGGTTGCTCGATCTGTGCAATCGGGACGAGCTCCAGGCGGTCGTCGGCCACGAGCTCGGACACGTGAAGAACCTGGACGTTCGGCTGATGACCACCCTCGCGGCCCTGGTGGGCGCGGTGGCCTTGATGCACGACGGCGTCGCACGGGTGCTGCGGGGCGGGGGGGGGGGGGGGGGCGGGGGGGGGGGGGGGGGGGGGGGGGGGGGGGCGGCAGCGGGGGCGGTGGTGGAGGAGGCGGAGGATCCTCGGGAGGTGGTGGGAAGAAGGGCGGCGGCGGCCCGCTGATCCTCATTCTGCTCGTGGTGTGGATCATTTCGTGGATCCTGGCACCCATCATCGCGCAGATCCTCGCGCTGGCCGTGAGCCGCAAGCGGGAGTACCTGGCCGACGCGATGAGCGCGCAGTTCACGCGCAACCCGATGGCGCTGGCGAGCGCCCTCCAAAAGATCGAGGGAGCCGAAGCCCCCACCACGCACATCAAGCGCGGGGCGGCGCACCTCTGCATCGCCGATCCCCTCGGCCGCCAACTCACGGGACACGAAGGAATGTTGGCCGATCTCCTCGCCACGCACCCGCCCATGGCCAAGCGCATCACGATCCTGCGTGGAATGGGATACGCTCAGCTCAAGAAGGAGGGAGGCGAGACCGCGTGACCGGGTGGCTCGGCCGCCGGGCCCTCCGCGCGATTCACGAGTTCCGCACGCGGCTGGCGCGCTATCATCTGCAACAGCGTCGCGCCGCTAAGATCGCCCTCGCCCAGGATCCGATCGTCCAGGCGGCCATCGCCCAGCACGCGAGCGAACACAGTCTCTCCGAGACCGACGTCCGGCGCCGCGTGGACACCTACATCGACGAGATCGTCCCGCAGCTCAACGTCCTCTCGTACTACCGCATCGGCTACAACCTCGCGAAGGTAGTGCTCAACCTGTTGTACCGCGTGACCGTCGATTACCAGGACGAAGCGGCGCTCGAGCGGATTCCGAAGCGTGATGTGGTCGTGTATACGATGAACCACCGCTCGAACGTGGACTACATCGTCGTCGCCTACGTGCTCGCCTACGGCGCCCACGTGAGCTACGCAGTCGGCGAATGGGCTCGCGTGTGGCCGCTCGAGTACGTGTTCAAGTCGTTTGGATCGTACTTCGTGCGCCGCGGCTTTCGCGAGCCGTTGTACCACGCCGTGCTCGAGCGGTACGTGCACCTGATCACGAAGAACGGCATCACCCAGGGGATCTTTCCGGAAGGCCGGCTGTCACGCGACGGGCGGCTTGGCACGCCGAAGCTCGGCTTGCTGGACTACATGTGCCGCACGATCCTCGATCCCGCGTTCGATCGCGATATCTGGTTCGTGCCGGTCGCCATCAACTTCGATCGGGTGCTGGAGGACCGCGCCCTGACCCGGGAGCTCGTGGACGCGCAGGACCGGCCGGGGCGCTTCGCGCAGCTGATGACTGTGGTCAACTATTGTGGTAGCAACGCGTTACGTCTTGTTACCGGACGGCTCAAGCGCTACGGTCGCGCGGCGGTCAACTTCGGCACGCCGCTTTCTCTGCGGCAATGGCTCGCCACCCGTCCCGGCGTGCTGGAGCTCCCCAAGGAGCGGCGTCTGGCCGAGCTGGACGGCCTGGCCGTCGAGCTGATGGAGCGCATCGGCGCCATCATCCCGGTGACGCCGGTCCCGCTGGCCGCGGCCGCGCTGCTGTCATTCGGACAGACCGTGATCCCCAAGGTGGCGGTGCTCGACAGGATGGATCAGCTGCGAGATCGCTTGCGCGAGGTCAACGCGAAGGTCGTGAGGGGCGGCTCGCGCATCGGTGACGTCTGGGACCGGGCGTGGCGGATGCTTCGCATGCGGCGCCTGGTCGTAGCCGACGGCGAGAGCCTGGTCGTACTGCCGCGCGGCCGGCCGCTGCTCCAATTCTATGCCAACTCGATCGCGCACCTCCTCCCGATCCGGAGCCCGCGGCTCCCATTTCACAAGACGCATGACTCGGACGCGCATCTCCCGGCGCTCCGCCCTCCCGATCCCCCTCGTCGGCATTCGTCGAGCTAGATCAAACGCCGGACCATAACGGCCGCGCGATCGATCTGATCGATCACGGCCAGCAGCAGCTCGCGAGTGAGGAACTCGCCGCTCTCGAGTCCCGCGAGTTGCGCTGAGCACCGGGCCGCGCAGAGTGCGTTGTTGACGTCGGCGAGCACCGCGAGTCGCCGCCGCGTCACGGGATCGGGCATCGTAAATCTGGGCGCCACGGGCGGCAAGCTACGCGCGCTGGGGTGCCGTCCCGTCACCCTTTTTCACGAGTCGTACGACCTTTTGCCGCGCGGCCGCCTAGGTCAGCTCTGCCTCCAGACGCAGCAGCCGCCACCCGGTCACCATGGCGCCGATCGCGAGTACCGGAATGACCTGGAGACCCTGGAGCACCAGGCCCGCCGCGACCGCCTGCTCGGGCGCCACACCGAACGGCAACAGTCCCACCACCAGCGCGGCCTGCGTGACGCCGACGTTGGCGGGCGTCGGCCGCAATAGGCCGCTCAGGTTCGCCGCAATCAGGGCGGTGAACGAGGCCGCGAGGGTCGCCGGGACACCGGTGGCGCGCAGCACGAGGTGGTAGGTGGCCCACTGCGTCCCCCAGTTGTACAGGCCGAACAAGGTCGGCAGCAGCAGGCGACCGCCGCGCCCCATCGTGCGGAGCGGCTCGAGACGAGTCTGTACCGACGCCGGCAACTGGTCGGCGAGCCACGCCCACCCCCGCGCCCACGCGAGCAACGCCACGACCACCAACACCAGCCCGACGCCGACCTGCATGGCGCGCAGCCACGGCTCGAGGTCGAGCAGGCTCGGCGCCATCACCAGGAAGATCGCCAGGGCCAGCGCTTCCGCGACGCGGGTCCACACCACCGACGAAGCCGCGGCGCCGAGCGGGACGCCGGCGCGCTGGCCGATCACGTGGATCCGCGCCGCCTCGCCGGCGACGGCGATCGACAGGTCGTTCACCGCCGCGCCCACGAGATTCGCCTCCTGGGCGGCACGCCACGTGTGTGGCGCGACGGGCTTGAGGATCAGATGCCAGCCCCACCCTTTGGCGACGAGCGAGGAGAGGTTGACCACCAGCGCCACGCTCAGCCACCACGGGTTGGCGCCGAGCACCGCGGCGAACGTGATCCGCCAGGGGAAGCCGGTGAAGAACTTGAGGGCGAAGCCGACGCCGACGAGACCGACCAGCCAGCCGATCCAACGCCAGCGTGCTGCCGTCACGGGATGAGCTCGCCCAGCGAGCGAAAAGCGTAGCCTTTCGCGCGTGCGTCTTCGATGATCCCGGGCAGGGCGTCCGCCGTGCGGCGCCGATCCCCGTTCGGGTCGTAGCCGTCCCCGTCGTGCAACAACACGATCGCGCCGGGCTTGAGCTTCCGGCGCACTCGCGCCCGAATCTCTTCCGCGGATACCCGGGGGTCCGAGTCCCAGACGCCGAAGGTCCATCCGAACACCGTGTATCCGAGCCGTCGGGTGGCGCGCGTGACGAACGGATTGCGGTAACCGTGAGGCGCGCGGAAGGTGCGTGGCGCTCGCCCGGTGAGCTCGGCGATGATCTCGTGCGCGCGCTCGAGCTCCTCGCGAATCCGGGAAGGTCCGAGAAAGTGAAGCTTCTTGTGCCGCAGCGTGTGGTTTCCGACGTCGTGGCCGAGCTCGGCCACGCGCCGGGCGATTGCCGGAAACCTGCGGACGTGCTCGCCTACCATGAAGAACGCGGCGGGCACACCGTGGGCGCCGAGCGTTGCGAGGATGGGCTCGGTGGCGCCGGGATTGGGGCCGTCGTCGAACGTGAGGTACGCCACGCGCTGCGCCGGCGAGCCGCGGCCGATTGCGCGCCCGAAGAGCGGGCTGTTGGGCTCGTACGTGCCGTAGGCCCACGCGCCCAGGGCGACGCCGGTAGCGGCTAGGGGGAGCAACATGCGGGCATAATAAAACACGAAGCCCCCGGGACGGCACGATAGGCCGCCCGGGGGCCCCGCACACCGGTTACCCGGAGCCGGGGGATTGCTCCCACCGTTCTTCATCCCGCCGCCGCCGGTTGACTGATGCGTCGCTCGGTAGGGCGAACAGGAGCTCCGGCTTCCATCCCCAAGCAGCCTGGCCGGGCCACTTGGTTCACCGATGTGGGTGCTACGGGTCAGATCGGGTCGCGGACCGACCCTCCGCACTGCACGTCGAGGCACCACTTCGACGCGGATAGGGCACGCGACTGGCCCTATCTATCCGAGCCGGAGAGCCTGCTCCCGGATCGCCGGCCGCCTGAGCCCTTGTTTGCGTCGGCGGCCTCCCCAGAATTTCCGCTCGGACCCGTCTTGAAGGCGTAGTTGAGACACCAGGTCCCGACCCTTCCCTCCAAGCCGCGTGACATCAATATAGGGGTCTCTTAAAACCGCGCAAGTGCCGATATTTCTTCGGGTTAGCTCACTTCGGTGTGCATCGAATGTGGATGGTAAACCAAGCCCCAAACTGGCATTGCCGCGCCCGTCCACACGATTGTGGACTTGTGAATCAACACGAGGAGCAGGTTTGTGGAGGATGGTGGAGGATGCGCGGAAGGCGAAGGTTGACCTCCACCAACCTCCACTAACCCTTCACCAACCTCTAGAACCTCCTTCAGATGTCCACTCCCACTTCATGATACGTGTACGGCTCACCCGAATGGGGCGGGATGAAGAGCACACCGGCGCCACCGGTGGCGAACCAACCGGCGAGGAGTTGTGTGGAGCGCCCCTGGAGTGGCTCGGAGAACATCGCCTGCAGCCACCGGCGGATATGGCGCAGCTCGGGGGCGCGACGGCCAAGCATCGAGACGACGGTGCCGAGGCCGAGCGTGGCGCGCAGGAAGTGGGCGATCGCGTGCACCCGTTGCGCGAAGATGTACGCGCGGACACCGGGCTCGTCGTACAGCAACGTGCCCTCGTAGGGGTCCGCCGGGGGGGCGTCCATGCGTGGGCCGAAGTAGATGAACACGCGCTGGTCCCCGTCCTTGCGCTCGACGACGGCCGCCGAGGCATCGGTGCCGAGCCGGGCGGCGTGAATCAGATCGTCTTGCGCGACAATTCCGACGGCGGCGGTCCACTCGATCGCGCCGAGGGCTTGGTCGAGCGGGCAGCCGACGGTATCGTCGTAGGCCAGCAGGCGCGGCGCTTCCCCGGCGCGCAGGAAGAAATGCGCGAGTGCGTCGGCACGGTCTTCGAACGTGCGGGTCTGGCGCGAAGTTGCGGGAAGCGTCATTCTCACATTATAACCAGGGCTTCCGGTGCCTGACAGAGGACTCGTGATCCGGCTCACACTGTTGTGCGTAGGAATCGCCGCTCCCGTGGTGGCGCAAGAGCCTGTCCCCCAGCCGCCCACGCAAGCGGAATCGGTGCGCGCGGAATCGCTGCCCCCGCCGCCGACGCCGGAGCAGAAGAAATTTCTGGACGGACTGCGCATCGCCACGCGCGGCATCGCCCAGCTGAAGGAAGGAAGCGGGCGCGTCACACGCGCGCAGGGAAGCAGCGCCGCAGTGTCACGGCGCGCCGGGCGGTTTCTCGCCGGGTATTGCAGCTCGAGCCGCGCGTTTCTCAAGCGCGGACGCCCACAGATGAGCCCCACCGTCTACGAGGACACGGTACGCCTGAAGGCGCGCCGGCTCGTCACGCAAATCGACTCGCTGATTTCGTGGACGCCGAATTGCGAGCGCATTGCAGCCGCGGCACCGAACTCGACTGCGGTCGAGGTGAACAAGCGAATGAAGACGTACGATGCGGCGCTACGCGATTTCCGCCTCGCCGTCGGGCTGCCGGTGAAGGACGACACGTCTAAGACAGTGAAGCGACAGCCATAAAGGCGACGCTAGGACGCTATGTTGTAAGTTGTATCTGAGTCATAACTTACAACTTAGCGTCGTGGCGTCGCATTACTGGCGCTATTGTCGGCACGCACACCCGCAGGCCCCGGTCATTGACAGCGGTTTCGACGGTCCCTACCTTAGCCCCCGGTTCAAGCAATACGTGGCACCGTCACCGGTTTGTCTGCGCTCCGCGGGGACCACACGTCTCGCGGTTTTTGTTTGAGCCCGTCTCTGGTCGCGGTGACCAGGGTCGAACATGTCCGGGGCAGTGCCCCTTAGTGCTGAGGTTCAAACGGTATGGCAAAGGGTAAGGTGAAGTGGTTCAACGACGCGAAGGGCTTTGGCTTTATCGCGCAGGAGTCTGGTCCAGACGTGTTCGTCCACTTCACGGCGATCCAGGCTGAGGGCTTCCGCAGCCTCGCCGAGGGCGATACGGTGGAGTTCGAGGTCGCCCAGGGTCCGAAGGGCTTGCAGGCGCAGAACGTCCGCAAGGTCTGAGCGGTAGCCGTCGTCACACCAGCGGGCTCGGGCACTCCCCGGGCCCGTTCGTGTTTCGGGCGTCGTATATTGGGTGCATGCGCTTCATCGCCTCCGCCTGCGTTGCGCTCGCGGTCATCTCGGCCGGTGCAAGAGCACAGTCACCCACGTCCCCCCAGCCCCCGCAGTCCCCCCAGACCCCCAGGCCCCCTCAGCCGATGTATCGAGGGTTCATGCCGGGCATCAGCTATCGGGCGTTCGTCGAGCGCGCGCGTGTACTCGCGGATTCGGACGTGCTGCGATGCCAGACGTCGCCACGGACCGCGCAGATAATGGAATGCGGTGTGGTGATCAAGGACCCGAAGGACGCCGCACGATTCTACCTCAGCGCGCACTTCATCGACGGCGACGCCGACGTCGTGGCGTTCTACGATTCGGCCGGATTCGGCGACAAGCGAGGTATTCCGCTCGTCGACCGGACGAAAAAGGAGCTGACCCGGCTCTTCGGCAAGCCGCGCCCGATCGGAAAGAGCGGCTGGGAGTGGCCCTACGGGCGGCGCGCCGTGCGGCTCAGCTGGCGGGGACGGGGGACGGGCCGATGGATCTCCATTACGTTGATGGACCGGGACGTGATGGACCGCATCAGTCGGTACGTCAAACCGGCGAGGGGTAAGCAGTGAGCGGGACTGCTGACTACTCACCTCTTACCGCTCACCAGCTTCTCCGCGAGCCCCGCAACGCCCCTCGCGGACCCGAGCTGATCGAGCCAGCGCGGCGGGATAGCGGCTTCGCCGTCCCGCGCGCCTAGCAGCGCCCCCGCGACCGCCGCGTTCGTATCCGCGTCGCCTCCGGCCTCGGCCAGGAAGATCAACGCCTCCTCCAGGGACCGCCGGTGGACGGCGCACCAGAAGGCGATTTCCACGCAGTGCACGACGTAGCCGGCCTCCGCCGCAACCCCGAGCGGAAGATCGCTTTCCTGCTCCCACGCCACGCGCCCGATCGCTTCGATCAGGGCTCGCGGTGCAGTGCCTTGCAGGCGGTGGAGCACCTCCTCGAGAAAATACGGATTTCCATGGAGCAGCTCGCGGGTGGCGAGATTCACCGCCGCGGCGCCCCAGGTGCACCGCTCGTCGCCGTGGGTAATTGCCGCCTGCTGCGTCGAGACGCGCACTAGCTTGTCCAGGTTGTCGTGGTAGCGCAGCGCGACCGGTAGGCAGCGCATCACGGCGCCGTTGGAGGCCGACCGCGGGCCCATAGCCAGCCGGCCCGCCTCGAACGGTTTTGTTCCGCCCTCGATGAGACGCAGCGCCCGCTGCGTGGTGAAGCCAATGCCGCGACCATCGGTGTTCATCCACTTCACCCAGCGCTGCGCCACGTCCTCCGCATCGAAATCCCCCTTTTCCGCAAGGGAGTCGGCGAGGAGCAGAGTCATCGCGGCGTCGTCGTCGAACGGCGACCCTTTCGGAGGCGGCGCGAGGTCGCGGACGCCCTGTGGGAACGCCTCGCGGATGGCCTGCGCATCCTTCCCCTCCGTGGGGACGCCAAGCTGGTTGCCCACGACCAGGCCGAGCAGCGCCCCGCGCGCCCGGACTACGAGTTGCGGATCCACGGCGGCATGAGAAGGGGGGTCAAAACGTCAGCTCGACCGCACCACTCCGCGGATGGACGCGGCTGGCGAATCCCTGTCGGTCGACGTGGGGTCCGACGTACGGATGCGCGCTGTTGTAGGCGGCGATCACAGAATTCTGATACAGGCGGTAGTAACCGACGTGCGTCCGGGGAGCACCCTTGGGCACGAGGCAATTGCACCGTACAGTCGCCGCAGTGCCCGGATTGACCTCGAGCGTGATGTCGGAAGGACTGCTGTTGGTCACCAGAGGCGCGAAGTACCGCTGGCCGCCCGCCTCCGCGGTCACCGTGGCGACCCGCCGCCCGCGCACCCGCCGGAACTCGGAGACCGGCCCTTCGAGCGACTCACCGATGGGCGGGTTGCCGGGACGGACCAAACGCCAGGACAGCTCCCCCCCGCCGCCCCCCGGAGCCCGGCCAACCCAGAGGCGCACGGTCCCTTCGGGCGCGACCGTGTCCACCGGCACACCACCGCGAAGGACCTCCACCGGCTCGATGAGCGCATTGTGCAGAAAGGCGACGCTCGATCCCACGTACCCCGCCCGACGGGCCGCCCACCCTCCGACGAGTAGCACCGTGACGGCGCCGGCCACCCACCATCCCAAAGCTCCCGAGGCGCGGCGCATTTCCCCCGATCGCCGGACCTGTCGCTCCAGCGTCTGGGCGCCAACCAAGCGCGTCGACCCCGAGGCACGGCCCGCGTCGAGCGCCGCCAATACTTCCGCGGAACTCTGGAAACGATCCTCGGGCTTCTTCGCGAGACAACGGACGATCACTGTCGAGAGCCAGCGAGGAATCTTCGCGTCCACGTCGCTCGCCACTGGCACGGGATCCGCGAGGTGTTTCCCGACGATCTCGGCGCTCGAGTCGCCGTTATAGGGCGGCGTGCCGGTGACCATCTGGTACAGCATCGCGCCGAAGGCGTACAGGTCGCTCCGCCCGTCGAGGTTTGCCTGTCCGAGCGCCTGCTCGGGACTCATGTACTGCACCGTGCCCACCGTGAAACCGGTCGCCGTCTTCGCGCCCCCGCCCCCGCCCCCGCCCCCGCCCCCTGTCGCGGTGCCTGGATCGAGCAGCTTGGCGATCCCGAAGTCGACGAGCAGCGCGCGGCCCGTCTTGGCATCGAGCATGACGTTGTCCGGCTTGATGTCCCGGTGCACCAGGCCTTGCGCGTGGGCATGCCCGAGTGCCTGCAGCACGGGTTCGGCAATCTTGAGCGCCTCGTCCACTGAGAAGTGCCCGCGGCGACGGAGCGCGTCCGCCAGCGACTCCCCCTCTACGAACGGCATGACGTAGAACACGAGGCCCTCGCCATCGCCGGTGAAGTGGATCGGCATGATGGCCGGATGGTGCAGGCGCGCGAGGGCCTTCGCCTCCTGGCGGAACCGGGCCAGCATGCCCGGCGTCCAGGCGATTTCGGGATGGAGGACCTTGCAGGCCAGGCGTCGATCGAGGTCCTTGTCCCAGAGCTCGTACACCTCGGCAAAGCCCCCGCGGCCGATGAGACGCCTGACCTCGTACTTCGAGCCCAGGGCCCGGGCGAGGCGATCGGCAGTGGGGACGGCAGGGGTGGCAGAGGCCGCGGGGGTAGCGGCGGTAGCGACAGCGCGCTCGTCGGTGATCACCGTGGGAGAGGCCGTGCCGCACGCCGGGCAGAACGCCGCGCCGCGAGGTATCTCGTTCCGGCACGAAGGACACGTGAGCAGGGTCGTCACGGGACCAAAGATTTGTATTCGAGACCGTCGGTGCAAGTTATTTTGCCCAGATGCTCGCACTTCGGATCGCCGTCGGCCTCGGGCTCGCCTACGCCGTACTCGCGCTCCTCGCCTGGAAGTTCCAGGAACGGCTTGCCTTCCCCGCGCCGCGAGCTCCTGTGCCGGATCCCCAACGGGTGGGGGTCACGAATGGAGAACGGGTGGAGTTGGTCTCGGGGGATGGAACAAAGCTGGTAGGATGGTACCTGAAGCCGGTCGACACCTCCACCAACCTCCACCATCCTCCACCATCCTCCCGCGGCCTCCTCTGGTTCTACGGAAACGGGGAAAACGTCGCGGCAATCTGGCCAATCGTTCGAGAGTTCCAGCCGCCTGGGACGGCCGTCCTGGTCGTGGACTATCCCGGCTACGGGGGAAGCGGAGGCAAGGCGACGGAAGCGGGTCTGTACGCGGCCGCGGACGCGGCCTACGCCATGCTCGCGGCGCGGCCGGACGTCGACCCGCACCGCATCTACGTGTACGGCCGCTCGCTGGGCAGCGCGGTCGCGACGTACACCGCGGCACAGCACCCGGTGGCGGGACTCGTCCTCGAGTCGCCGTTTACCAATGCCCGCGGCATGGCCCGGCATCTGTACGCGCTGCTGCCGCGCTTCACGGTGACGCTCCACCTCGACAACCTGGCGAACATCAAACGCATCCATTGTCCGATCCTCGTGTTCCACGGCGATGCGGACCGCCTCGTCCCCATCGCGATGGGCCTTGAAGTGGCAGCGGCGGCTCCGCAGCCGGCCGAGGTGGTCCTCATCCATGGAGCGGGGCACAACGACACGTACACGATCGGCGGCCGGGAATATCGTGATCGGCTGTGGGAATTCGTCGGACGGGCCGTCCGACCCTAGATCACGACGACGGGAACAATGCGATGGCGCGTGGTCTCGAAGCGGCGCTCGGCGTCATCGAGGGTACGCCGTACGACTTCCGAGTCACCGTCGGTGAACTTGGAGCTCGGAGCGACGCGACCGGTGAGCCGGCGCACGGCGACCAGGGCGCGAGTGACCTCGCAGCGATCCACATCGGGATCCGTGTGGCCCGTGACTAAGAGCTCCTCGAATAGCGGGAGGCTGGCCTCTTCTCCCAACACGTAGAGGGACTCGAGGATCTTCGGCGCGAGGAACAGGCGCAGCAGCTGGTCGCGCCGAATCCTGTGGAAGAGGCGCACCAGCACCTCTGAGTGACCGGGGTAGTAGCGCGCCGCCTCTACGGCGGCCGCGACGAACGCGTGGTGCGCTCCGGGCGTCACGAGGTACCGCTCGAACAACGGCCAGGCACCGTCGGGGTGGCGTTCGGCCAGGGCCAGGAAGGCGAAGTAGCGGCGTCCGAAAGGCGCGGCCGTGTCGGCGATGACGGTCCGAAGACCGGCGATTCCCCAGCGCGCACCCACGAGGGCGGCGGCCGCCGCATGTTGCCAGCGCTCGAGCTCCGGAACCCGGAAGGTCACGAGATGGAGATCGGGAAACGCTCGGCAGCGCTCGAGGACCGCGAGCAGCCGACGGTCGACCTGATGGAGCGCCGGCTCGACCGCCCCGGCGTCCGCGCGCCGGGCCAAGCCGAGCGCTTCCCACGCGAGCAGGTCGAGGGACGCGGCGTCCCAGGTTTTCTCGAAGAGCGCCGCATCGGGAGCCGCGAGCAGCTGCTCCAGGGCACCCGCCAAACGGTACAGTGCGCGCGACGCTTCCATCTGCACCAAGCTACTCGCCAGCGGCCCCGCGGCAAATCGGAGTTGTCCACATCCGTCTGGAAAACTCCGTGGGAATCATGTTGGCCGAGTGCGGAAATGTTGCGCTTCCAAAGCACCCTGCTTAACCTTGCCCCGCGCTGGCTCGGAGAGACCTTCTGCGAACATCGACTCTCGCGCTCGCCGCCCTCAGCCTGGCGGCGTGCTCGCATCCCAGCGGCCCGATCGCGATCGGCCTGGCCGGTCCGTTCTCACAGGCACGGGGCACCTCGATGCTCCGGGCGGCGCAGCTCGCGGTGAACCAAATCAACGCCAAGGGTGGCGTGCGCGGCCGCGCGCTCGAGCTGCGGATCGCCGACGACTCCGGCAACGAGGACACCGCGGTCCGCGTGGCAGAGAAACTCTACGCCGACCAGAGCATCGTTGCCGTCGTGGGACACCTCACCTCGACCGCGTCGATCGCCGCCGCCCGCGTGTACGGCGGAGGCGCGACGCCGGTGGCGATGATCTCTCCCGCCGCGTCGAGCCCAGCCCTCTCCGGAATGAGTCCCTACGTATTCCGGGTGTGCCCGAGCGACTTGCAGCACGGCCCGCGTCTCGCGCACTTCGCCTGGCAGACGCTTCAGGCCCGGCGCGCCGGAATCATCTACCTCAACAACGAATACGGGCGGGGGATCCGCGGTACCTTCGCGGCGGAGTTCACGAGCCTGGGCGGTACCGTGGTCGAGGCGGATCCATACGTCCCGACCACGCCGTCGCTCGAGCCGTATCTGTCGCGGATGCGCCGGGACGGCGTGGACGTCCTGGTTCTGGCGGGGGAGCGCCCGGGCGCGGAGCTCGCGCTGCGGGAAATGCGATCGCTCGGGCTCCGTTGGCCCGTGATGGGGGGAGACGCGCTCACCGGGATCGAGTCGGATGGCTCGCTGGCCGAAGGTGTGCGAGTCTCGTCCGCCTATCTGCCCGACCGTCGCGACGACCGCAACGCCGCGTTCGTGGCGGAGTACGCCCGCGCGTTCGCGGGACAGCGTCCCGATCACCGGGGCGCCGGGGCCTACGATACGATCCTGCTCCTCGCGCGAGCCATCGACGACGTCGGCGGCGACCGTGTGGCGATCCGCTCCTACCTGGCACGCGTCGGTCACGGCAGGTCGCCGTTCGAAGGCGTCACCGGGACGATCGCGTTCGACGCCAATGGGGATGTGCCGGGCAAGACGGTGTCGATCGGGATCGTACGCGATGGGCAGCTCGTGACGCAGGCGGAGCAGTGATGCGAAACCCTCTCGATACGATCCGCACGCGCATCCTGCTCGGCCTCGGCCTCTTGATGGTCGGGCTCCTCGTGACCGCGATCGCGGGGGCGACCACGCTGCGGCGGATGCGCTACGCCGTGGAGGAGGAGCTCGAGGCGCTCCGGACGTCGGGGGAGGTGGGAAGCGGACTCGTCACGACCGTGCTCGAGGAGATGCGGTCGGCGGAGCAGTACCTCGCGTCTCCCGGCGACGAGGCCCGACGTGATTTCCAGGCGAACGCCGAGGAAGCGTTCGAGTACCAGCGCCGCCTGGAGGCCTTCCCCGGCCTGGCCGTCGAAGACCGCCTCACGGTCAACCGCGTCAGACAGCTCCACGCCGCGATCCAGGCCGAGTACTCCATCGCTCATGCGCTCAAGGACCTGGGCCGCGACCAGGAAGCCGTGGCTCGAGCGGCGGCGGTGCGGCCGCAAACGGCGGAGCTCACCAGGCTCGTTCGGGACCTGTCGCGCCGCCAGGCGCAGAAGGCTACAAAGGCAGCCGAACGACTGACGGCGGACGCCGCAGAGCGAGAGCGGAAGCTGTGGATCGGCGTGGGCGCGCTGGTGATCGTGGGCTTCCTCCTCTCGCGCTACACGCTCCAATCCGTGCAGGGGCCGCTCGGGAGGCTGGTGACGGCCGCGGAGCGATTCGGTGCGGGCGACTTGCGTCCGGTCACGACCGGGGATATGCCACGGGAGTTTCGCGTGCTCGCCGACGCGATGCAGCGCATGGGTGACCGGTTACGGCAGATCGTGACCGAGGTGATCGGGGAGGCAGACCGCATCGCGGGCGCGGCCGGGGACTTGTCCGCTGTGGGCGAGCAGCTCGCGGCGTCCGCGAGCGAAGTTTCGACGGCCATGGTGGACATCTCGGGGGGCGCGGACCATCAGCGCGCGGCGGTCAGGGCCATGGGCGGTGGTCTCGAGAAGCTCCGTGCGGCCACGGGCGATATGGCCGATGCCGCGGAGCGCGCGGCGCAGCTCGGGGAGGAGATCCGCGCCGTGGCGGACCGCCACCGCGGCGACGTGGCCGCGGCCGGCACGGTGCTGCTCGACGTGCGCGAGGTCGTACAGACCACCTCGAAGCAGATCGCGCAGCTGAGCGACTTGGGCACATCCATCGACGACTTCGTGGAGCTGATCAAACGGATCTCGTCGCAGACCAACCTGCTCGCTTTGAACGCGGCGATCGAGGCGGCGCGGGCCGGCGAGCATGGGCGTGGCTTTGCCGTCGTGGCGGAGGAGGTGCGCCAGCTGGCGGACGAGTCCGCGCGCGCCGCCGAAGCGGTCACCCGTACCACGAGCTCGATCCGCGAGCAGATGGAAGACGTCACGGCCACGATGGCGGCCGGTCAGGCCAAGGTCCGAGGGATCGAAAATGTGGCCGAAGGCGCCGCCCGGGGGCTCGCGGAGATCGCGTCGGCCGTCGAGCTCGTGGAGCAGGCGGCGTCGCGGGTCCGGATGGCTGCCCAGGCCAACCGGGAGACCACGGGACAGCTGCAGGCGCAGGCGGAGCAGGTTGCCACGCGCTCGACCAGCCACGCCGCGGGCGCGGAGCAGGTGACGGCGGCCGCCGAGCAACAGGGCGCGTCGACCGAGGAAATGGCCGCGGCCGCCGGGAGCCTGCTCCAGGCGGCCGAGAAGCTCCGCGGATTAGTGCGAGGGTTTCGAGTCTAAGGCGACAACATCACTGCACGACGACGGTACCGCTCATGATCACTCCATGGATCGTGCAATGGTACGTGTACGTGCCGGCCTTGGGGAATGGCACCGAATACGTCGCACCCGGCGCTAGGGTGCCGCTGTCCCACTGCTGCGCCGAACTCGAATCCGCCGTCGTCGTGTGATCGATCGTGTCGGTATTCTGCCAGGTCACAGACTGCCCCGCGGGTATCGTCACGACTGGCGGCGAGAACGCGAGGCCACTCACCATCGTGACAAGGACACCGGTCGCTTGGCCCACCCCCACCGGGATCGGCGCGGACGCATAGAATCCAGTAGCTGTGGCCGTCACGTTGGAGGTGCCCTGGACGAGGCCCGTCACGGGGAAGGTCGCGAAGGAGCTGTCGACAGGAATGGTGACAATAGGCGGCACGGCGAGGACGGCCGGGTTCGAGGACACGAGCGTTACCGTCACGGCCGACGGTGCGGCGAATGGGATGAGGACGGTCATCGAGTCGGTCTTGCTGACTGCGAGACCGATCGGAGGCGGGGTGAGGACTAGAGGAGCCGTGTCCACGCTCACCGTCAGCGTATCCGACCGGTAGCCGGCCGCGTAGAACACGATCGCCGCCGATCCCTTGCTGACCCCCTTTACGCCGACGATCCCGACATACGATAGCGCCGCGATCGAGAACGTCGCCGAGTCCACTGCAGCCACCGCCGGCGCCGTCGAGCTATCGCTCACGTTGACGGTTGACGCCACGACTCGTGTGGCGCCGGTCTGGTCTTCCGTAAAGACTGGAACCGGCGTGGGCGGCGCCCCCACGAAGAGGCTCAGGGGGCCGCTGGTCGCGAGGCGCGGCGCCCCAACCGCCACGTTGGCCGTGGCCTGACCGTATCCCGTCGCGCTCGCGATCAGCTGCGCGGACCCCGCCGTTTGTCCCGTCACTGAGAATGGCGAACTGACGCTCGAGCCTACCGGAATCACGACGCTGTTGGTCGACAGGCCGAACACCTGCGCTGTGGCCAGGCTGTCGCTCCTTTGCAGCTGCACGACCAGCGGATTGCCCGTCACCACGTTGCCGACCTGAGCGTACTCACTTTGGAAGACCTGACCCACTCCGGCCGTCACCGTCGTGTACCCGAGAATGAGCGATGGTCCAGTCACAACCGTGGCCAGGAAACTCGCGGGCGATCCAGTGATGGCACCGCCGATGGGCGTGGCCGTGGCCTGGACGTTCACGGGGCCAAGCGCCGTAGGAATCACACGCACGAGCGCGTAGCCCGTATCGTCCGTAACCGTGAAAGGCACCGAAAGCGTCGCGCCGCCCGCGCTCACGGACCATTTCACGGTGTCGTCCTTGAACCCCGCTCCGAGCGCGTCGAGCAGGCGCACGACGAGGGGGGCGCCGAGCGTGCCACCAATCACGCCCCCCTGGTTATCCCCCCCCACCTTGAGCAGCTGGGCAGGCTGGGGGATCAGATGCAGGCGGGTGGAGTCCTTGAGATGCGTGGGCGTCTCGGCCACGACCCACACGCTGTCGCGGAGCGAGCGGGCGGCCGTCAGCGTGGCGGTGTACGGCGTCGGATAGACCACGCTGCCTCGGGTCGCATCGCTCAGGCGATACCCGATCGGGACCCCGCTGATCGCGTTGCCCACCGCATCATACGCCTGGGCGCGAAGCGGGAAAGCGGTCCCTCCCACCGCGGTCGTATCCACCGGGCCAATCACGACGCGCGTGGCGTTCGCTCCCGTGCCGACGTATTGGCCAGTGATGGAGGGCCGCGCGATCGCCCCGGCGGTGACGTCCACGGAGCCGGTGAAGTGATACCAGTCGATCCCGCCGCCGTACATGCGGATGGTGATCGTGAACGTCTCGGGGGACTGCGAGAGGTCCACGTTCACGACGAGCGAGTCGCCCTTCAGCGTGTCGGGGTTGAAGCCGTAGCGCTTATCGAGTGAGACCGAGCCGTCGCTCGCCCGCTGCAGGACGATCTCGAGGCTGTCGATGGGAACCGGCGGAAGCCCGAGAGGAGTCGCGGAACCCGCCCAGGCGCTGAAATCGAACGCCGCGCTCCCCCTCCCCGGATGGTGTGACCCGGTGAGGCCGCGCTCGGTGCACGTTATGACGACAAGAGCCAGCCCAAGGCCGGCTCCGATTCGCAACGTGCGACGCACGAAACCCCTCCGACTAGCGGCGAGACTTCTTCTTCCCTGACTTCTTCGGAGGTGGCTTGGTCTTGACGCCGCGCGCCGCTTTGCGCGTCGTCTTCAGCGCCTCCTGCACATCCGCCAGGACCCGATCGCCCTCTTCCGGGCCGATCAGGCCTCGACGGACGGCGTACCGCACCAGCTCTTCGGCATCCTCGAGCGAGAACTCACCTATCCCGGCCGCGCCGCGAATTGCCTTGACGAGCGCATCCGCGACCGGACTCCGTAACACACTCGCGATTCCGGGAAGGGCCTCGAGCAGCGAGGAGATCTGTGACCCGCCGAGTTCAGCTGGGGGGGGCATCGAGCGCGGTGCTCCGACGCTGAAGGTCGCGCCAAGCTACACTCGGCCTTCCCAAGCGTCAAGGATTCCGACCATTCTACTCCCCATTTACCGCTCATAACGCAGGAAGACCGACGCCCCGTACCCCTGGAGAAAGCTCGAAACCATGGCGGGGCCGCTCTGTGCACGTATCCACCCACCGTCGTAGCGGCCCTGCACGGCGGCCGACAGCCGATCGGTGAGAATGGCGTGCACGGCCAAGCCGCCCGACTTGAGACGACCTCCGCGTAAGCTCTCCGGATTCCATTGTCGGAACGCGACCATCGGCTCGACTTGCACGCGCGGGGTGACGAAGTAGCGCACACGCAACTCGCCGTTGAACACGTTTTCCTTCGTCTCCGGGAACGGCTTTCCGGCGCTGTCTCCCGCCAGGCGGTAGTAGTCCCACGCCGACGCCGTCACCGTGGATCGGCCCACGACTCGTACGAACGCGAACTCACCGATGAAGCGGGTGCCCGGGCTGTAGGAGCCGAAGCCGGCGGTAGTCGCACCCGAATAGACGTCGGTCGAGAACGTGCTCACGGTCAGCCCGAGCAGGAGCCGCGAAGCCTGCCCGAGGAGGCGATCCGCTCCGAGTCGGAAGCGCCCCTCGACGCCCGGGTTGTACGAAAGAGGACTATTCGCAAACGGCTGGTACGTGGCGAGGTAACGCAGGCTGCTCGAGACGCCCACGTTCCACGTCCCCACGTGCTGGGCGTACGCAACTCCGCCGGTCACGCCGAACGCGGTACCGAAATTCGGCACGGGGAACGTGAGGTAGTCGCCACCGATGGCGCCGGCGACACGGAATCCATTCGAGTCAACGGTCGCCTTGCCGGTGGGCAGGTTGAAGGAGAGCGAGCCCACCAGGCGATCGGGATTCAGCGCATAGAGGAAACGCACCTGCGTGTCGGTGAAGCCGCTCAAGGTTGCGCGGGCGCCGGAATAGCTCTCGACTTCACCACTCGCGTAGCGTGTGTTCAGGTCAACGGACAATCGCCTCGTCAGGGGGGCGGCGATGACGAAGGGCAGGCTCCATTCGGAGACCGACTTCGGCTGCTCTTGGGGATTCGGGGCCTGCCACTGGTCGAACGTGTAGCCCCGCACTTCCCAGCCTGTCAGTGCATTGAAGCGGGCATACAGCGCGTCCGATCCCTGGGCGCCGAGCGGGGCGACGCCGGCGGCGGTTCCGAGCATGGCCGCGAGCAGCGCGAATCTTGGACGGGGCATGAGTTACGGCCGGGTGACGATGATGATGATAGTCCCGACGAGCGTCGAGAGCGCGGGCCCCGCGCAATTCGCGCCCTCGCAGATACGATTGGGATCGCTGGGCGGCGGGCCGCTGGGGCCCCCCGCCCCATTGCCCTGCAGGACGACCGCGCCGGACGGGACGGCGCCGTTGATCGCGTTGAACAGCGTAGGGGTACCGGGCGCGACCAAGGGCCCGGGGCCCGCGGCAGGCAGCGGGGTCGCGATGTCGGTCGCCGGAGCGGTCGTCGCGGCCTGGGCATCCTGGCTCGTTGCCGCCTGCTGGCTCGCCGCGCGGAATCCGGGATCGATCCCGGCGGCCCTTTGGAAAGCCTGCGCCGCGGCCACAAAGTCGCCGCGATCCTCTGCTTCGAGCCCCTTGCTGTACAGCAGGAACGCCTGGAGGTCGCGCGTCGGGCGCTCGCTGATGGCCACGCGCTCGGCGGGCGTGAGGGTGATCCCCAGCTTGTCCAGCAGCTGCAACACGACGGCCTTCTCGATATCGAACAGCGCTTGCAGACGGTCGGCGGACGAGCCGGCGGCGGCGATCTGCACATCCGAAGCACGCACTACGGTTGCGTCGATCCGTAGCTGGGCTGCCGGTCCTGTCGTGAACTGGCCCTGCACGACCTGCGCAGCACCGATCAAGCGCCCGGAGCGCGCACCGGTCGCCGCGTCCACGCTGCCCTTCTCCACGAGCTGCAGCTCGTCGAGCAGCACCTGCACGCGCGCCCGCTCCACCAGCCTGAGCTGGCGCACGCGTGACAGGTCGGTGACCACGACGGCGGCAAGCCCGCGTTCGAGCGGCCGGTAGGTACTGTCGCCGCCGGCGTAGTGGAACGGCATCACGGCGATTGTGTTGGGATCGGGCGCGGTCCGGGTGAGGAGCGATTCGCGCGCGATCGCCTGGCGCGCGGCAAGCTGCAGCTCCTTGCGGGTCAAGAGCTCGAGCCGCCCCGAGAGAAGTCGTCGCACTTTGCGCTCGGGCTTTGAGGCGAGGAGGCGCGTATACACAGCACGCGCCTCGGCGTAGCGCGTCAGGCCCTCGTAGGTGAGGCCGAGGTACGCCTGCGTTTCCTGGTCTGCGGGCGCCGCCTGGGCTATGCGCTCGAGGAGCGGAAGCGCGTCCGCGAATCGATCGGCGGCGTAGTACGCCTTGGCGAGACGGAGCGTGATCGCGCGATCCTCCGGATGCGCGGCCGCCTGCGTCTCGAGCGTGGCTATGGCGGACGGGGTGAGGCGCTCCGGTGGCGCAGGGGGTGGGGCGCACGCGCTGATCCCGGCGAGGGCAGCGAGGGCGACGAACGCATGCGTCCCGAGGCGCACGGATGGCCTGTTAAAGAGAAAGGATGGACAGGATACGCGGTGTAGGCGGCCGATCGCGGTGACGCGTCGTGATCAGGGCTTGTGAGCATGCTCACGACGGGCCCGTAGGGCGGCGGCGAGCGGGCCGGCGGAGCGCCGAGAGATGATCAAGTCGGAGTGCGACAGGAGCTCCCCGAGGACGGTGCGCGTGCGTGAATCGAGCGGCATGCCGAACCGGAGGTCGAGCTGGTACTCCGTGTGGTCGGGACCCTGACCCGTGAGCGTGAACCCTTGCAGCTCGGGCCGGGCGGCATCCACCTCGATTTCGGCGAGGGGCTCGTACTGGGTGCGATCCATAAGACCTCCCGGTCCTGTAACGTGGGGCAGGGGGCAACTGCCTACCTGCGTGAGAGATACGCCGCTGGGGGAGGGTGTCAAGCCGCGCAGCGGCCTCTTTGCTTCCAGGGGTGGCTACATTTCGGTCTCGGAGGCAACGCAGCTGTGGGGCGACGCGGGATAAAGGAGTACCGAGCGCCGGAAGCCTTGGCGCTGATTGCGGCGGATCGCCAGCATGTGCCCCTCGTCTGTCCCTCCTGCGCCACCCGCTCCATCGTGCGGGTGCCACGGCGCCGGGGGGCCGCGGCGGGGAAGGAGACATCGCTGGTGGCGGAGCGTGTGACCATGACGTGCCAGACGTGCGGCCGCCATGCCTCGTACATCGAGCGCGGGCCGGAAGCGCCGCGCGACGATACCATGGATCCCCAGAGCCTGCGGGCCTGACGTCGCCCGCGGCGCGACGGGAGAAGGAGCGCGACGGGCGGCGTGGCTGGCGACGCGATACAGATGATGGGGACGGTCACCGAAGTCCTCCCCAATACGACCTTCCGGGTGAAGCTCGAGAACGGACATGAGGTGCTGGCGTACGTCAGCGGCAAGATGCGGAAGAATTACATCCGCATCCTGCAGGGAGATAGAGTCGCGGTGGATCTGTCGCCGTACGATCTGACGCGCGGCAGGATTACGTACAGATACAAGTAGAAGGCGTCAAGAAAAAAACGTAAAGAAAAGACGTGGAGAAGAAATGTAAGGAGGCCGGGATCGCTCCCGGCCTCTCGACGTTCTACGAGATGCTTTCGTTTAGTAGAACAGCATGAACCCAGCGGAAACGTCGATCTGCTTGGTTCCCGGGGGAAGCGGAGCAAAGATCCCCAGAGTCTCACCGGTGGTAAGCTCCTCCGTGCCCTCGACGACGAACTTCAAGGACTTGGTCCACTGGTGATAGAGCCCGACCGTGTACGACGAGAGGTTCGACCGGACGTTTGTATTACCATCGCCGGTTTGGTCGTTGACCAGTCGACTGAAGCCCCAGCTGCCGCCGATGGTCGTCTTCGGAGCGACCTTGAACGTAAGCTGCACGTACCCCCCGTCCGACTTGCGCAGGTCCGTGCCGTTGGCGGCGACTGAGCCGCCTGAGGTGAACATCAGCGCCGTGCCGAGGCCCTTGCCGATGTAGCCGCTCACAACCAGCGTGAGATCGGACATGCCTGCCTTAATGCCGGCAGTGCCGCCGATCGAGCTGGCCGTATTGCCTCCGGATGCAGCATTCGCGGTGCTCTGCCACAGTCCACCGGCCCAGAACGAGTAGTTGTTCTTGCCCGACTTATTGGTGTAGGTGAATTCCCCCTCAAAGCGAGGGATCTTCGTGAAAGTATACGCTGTACCGCTGAGGACGCTCGGTTGGAAGGCTCCGATGCTGAACTGCGCCTCCCCGGGCTTGGTGCTGTACGTGATCTGCGCGTCGAAGTTTGCATACAGATACCCGTAACCGATCCGCCCCAGCGTGGTTCCGGCACCTTGACCAGCGCCAATGCCAACGGCGCCGACCCCGAACAGAGTCATGTCATTCAGAATGTTCTGACGACTGAACAGGCCAAGCTCACGACCGGCGAGGATCTGGGAGCCGTCCTTGAAACCGACCGTTAGGTACACCTGGCGCATGTCGATTTGGGCGCCGGCCTGCGTTCCATTCCCAAAGTTGTCGTGCACGCCCGAGTTGTTGATCTGAGGCGCGAACCCGAAGTGGACCCCCAGGTTCAGCCCGGCCTCTTTGCCGCTCGCTGAGAACGTCGCGAAAGCGGGCAGCAGTCCGGTCCGAACGCTGAAGTTCCCCGGACCGCTGTTGTTGACCTTCGAGTACACGGCGAATGCGTTCACGTTCCCTGAGAACGAGAACGTCCAACCGTTCGACATCTGCATCGTCAGGCCTTGCGCGCTGGCCGTCGTGGCGACGCCCAGCGCCAAGCCCAACAACAACAGCGTGAGACGCTTCATACGAGATTCCCTCCTTGGGAGTTTACATCGACTCATTCTGCCGCTCGTCCTGCGTGGCGCCGACGCTACAATCCCCGGCGCCAAGTACAGCCGAGTGGGAACGTGGTCCTCCCACCAGTAATACTCGTCTGGCTTCTCACCTTCACTTGTACGACTGAAAGGAAAACGGTGTCCACCTCCTCATGAGAGCGAGTCGCACCTGCGACCCCCGCTCCAGCCCGGCTAGTGCTGCGCCGGGGGAGTGGCCGCCAAGGACGGCTGCGGAACCGAGCTCGAGACCACAAGGCGAACCCACATCCCTGCCGCCCCATGGCCCGGAACCCCGCAAAATATTAGGTAGGACCCCCCCTTATCCGCAATAAAGCGAAGGTCATCCCGCCCTTCCGAGGGGATGCCCTCGGCCAGCCGGAGCGTAAAAGCCTTGGGAAATGCTGGGGTAGCGGGCTGAAGGGGGAGGGGATGCACGTCCTCGATCACCTCGGCCGAATGGGGGAGCATGCCGTCGTGATTGCGGAAATGCAGCAAAACGGTCCACCCGAGCGGAACGGTCAGGGTCAGGCCGCCGTCCCGAAAACCGTTGAAATTGAGGGCCCCATTGAGCCCCGTGAGCCCGGCGATCAGGTCGAATGTCGCGGTCCGGGACGCCCCATCGGCCGAGAGCCAGGCCGGGTCGATCGTCTGAGGGGCCGCCTCCTGGACGGCCTGGGCCGCGGTCCGACAGGGCCCCGCTACACCTAAGCCGAGAATGAGACACCCGGCGAACGACCAAACAGCGTTACCCATTTGAACCTCACGTGCCTAAAAGCACGAGGTTGGTGGAGGCACATACCTCCACCAACCTCCACCAACCTCCACCAACCTCCCGAACGCTTACATCCCCGCCTTCGGTAGCCCGAAGACGAAGACCGAATTACCAAGCGGATAGCTGATCTGGAAGTTCCCGCCCGCCGCCACGGCGACGAACTGCTCGCCGTCGACCTCGAACACCGCGGGCGCCGCGTTGACGCCGGCGCCGCAGTAGAACTTCCACAGGACCGCGCCGGTCTTGGCGTCGTACGCCTTGAACCAGCCGTTGCCCTCGCCGGTGAACATCAGCCCGCCCGCCGTGGCGGTCGCACCGCCCATCATCGGGAGATCGGTTTTCTGCTGCCAGGCGATCTTGCCCGTCCGGAGATCGATCGCGCTGACGGTGCCGTACTCGCCCGAATACCCGCCTTTGTCATCGGGGACGCGGATGAACGCGCTGCCAAGCCAGAGCCGGCCGTTTTCCCACGGCGCGTAATGCACCTTGTAGTGCATCGGCTGATGCAGGCCGACCGTGTAGGCATACGCGAGGTCGGGATGCACCGCGATCGGCGACCATTCTTCGCCGCCGTTCGCGCCCGGGAGCATGAACACGCCGTCGGCCGTCGGCTGCGTGTACATGTTCTGCTGCGGTACGAACGCCTGCGAGCGCCGGATGAGCCTGCCGGTCGCGGCGTCGAGCACGTAAACGAATCCGGTCTTGCCCGCCTCGACCACGGCTTTCTTGCCGCCCACCATCGCGATCACGGGCGGGCTCACGGCGTCCAAATCCCACACGTCGTGCGGGACTTCCTGGTAGCCCCACTTGAACTTTCCGTTGGTCGCATCGATCGCGACGATCGACTCCGTCCAGCGGTTGTCGCCGGGGCGGATGGAGCCGTCCAGGTCGGGCGACGGGTTGCCGATCGCGACGAACAGCGTCTTGCTGGCGTCGTCGTACGCCGGCGTCATCCACATCGAGCCGCCGCCGGTCTTCCAGGCGTCGGCGTACTTCGCGGAGTCGGCCCTCTCTTTGGCGATGTCGCGCTTCAGGTCGTCGCCATCGGGCGTCGTCCTCGAGAACGGGCCCCACCAGCCACCGTCCTCGGGCGACGGCAGCGTGTACCACGTCCAGCCCGCAGAACCAGTGGCGGCATTGAACGCCTTCACGTAGCCGCGGATGCCGTACTCGGCGCCCGAGGTCCCGACGATCACCCAGTCGCCGACGACAAGCGGCGCCATCGTCTCGGTGTAGCCCGCCGCGGGGCCGTCGCCCACTTTGACTTCCCACTTGACCTTTCCGGTGGCGGCGTCGAGCGCCACCAGATCGTCGTCCAACGTCGCGACGAAGACGGACCCGCCCGAGACGGCGACGCCCCGGTTGTTCGGGCCGCAGCACGCGGTCGAGACCGGGTCGTTCTTGTGCGTGTACTCCCACAGCATCTTCTGGGTCCGCAGGTCGAACGCGCGCACGATGTTGTTCGGCGTCGCCGGGGACGTGATGTACATGATCCCGGCCACGACGATCGGCGTGGTTTCGAAGCTGCCCAAGGTGCTCGAGCCGTGGGTGTAGACCGCCCGCGGGACGAGATTCTTGACGTTGGTGGTGTTGATCTGCTTCAAGGGGGAGAACCGGTTGTTCCAGTAGTTGTGGCCGTACATCAGCCAGTCGCCGCTCCCCGCGGCATTGAGCAGCATGTCATTCGTCACCATTGCTCGCGCCGGGTCCGCAACGCCCCCCGACCCCTGCGCGCACAGCGGTGCGCCGGCGAGCGAGGCAACTGCCGCCGCCGCGCACCATCGAGCCCAACGCGTCATACCCACCTCCGTTGAAGGAGACCGCGACAGCGAGAGCAAGAGGGTTGGTTTTAACCGCCGGGGCGGGGGTCGTCAAGGGAGCGCTTTCGCCGCGTCGCCGCGCGTGAAGAGCAACGCCGCACGCCGTCCCGCGTAGTTCGCCTGCACGATGTTGATCTGATCGGCATACCGCTCGAACAAGAGCGTCACGCGCACGCGCAGACCGCTCACGCCCTGGAACGACGGCGCCCGCAGGCACAGCCAGAGCAGGTCGCCCGTGCGCCGCAACCCACACCAGGCAATCGCCAGCGGCCGCCCGGCGGGATCGGCGAGCGTGAACGTCGACCGCAGGTAGGCCGCCGCCGTGGAATCCGTCACATCTCCCCCCCCGAGCGCCGCGCGAAAGTCGTCGGCGAATACGCGTACGGTCGCTTCCACCGTTCGATCCGCATCGCGATACGCGAGCTGGGTGAGGGTCGTATGCAACGGGTGGAGGGTGAGTCCGGCGAGCACAGCCAAGAGAAGGTCCACGGCTAGAAGGGGCTCCGCTCCACGGCCCAGCGCGTGGCGATGAGGGCAACGACGGCGGAAACCGCAACCACGCGCAAACGCAACACACTTTCACCCGGACGAGGCGCGACGAGCGCGAACGCTCGGTCAAGGGCGACGAGCGCGGCAGCGGCGATGGCGAGCACCACGAGCTGGCCCAACTCGATCCCCACGTTGAACCCGAAGAGGGGGAGCGCGATCTGGTCCACGAACATGCTGCGCAAGTAGTTCGCGAAGCCCGCTCCATGTATGAGTCCAAACACCCCAGCGAAAACCGGCCGATACCGACTGACGGTCCTCACCCCCTGGAATGAAGGGATGAGGTTGTCCAAACACGTCGCCACAATCGTGACCGGGATCAGGAACTCGATGAGCCGCGTGGGCAGCACGAGTGTCCCGGTCACCGCCAACGCCAACGTCACGGAATGGCCCAGGGTGAATGCCGTGACCACCCACAGACTGTCGCGCCAGTCGCGAAGCCGGTAAATGGCCGCGAGCGCGAACAGGAAGAGGATGTGGTCCATCGCCTCGAGATCCGTGATGTGGCGGAACCCGAGGGTGATGTACGCTGCGAGCTCGCTCATGGCGCCTGAAGGGCCGAGTCGATAGCGGCCGCATGCTGTCGGAGCTGGGGATCGAGCGTTCCGAGCGCGAGGGCATGATCCATGGCGTCTCGCGCCTCGCGATCGCGGTGAGACTTGTGGAGCGCCCAGGCGAGCAGATCGTAGCCGTACACATCACGCCGGGTGCGTAGCTCGTCCCGTACTCGGGCGAGCACCTCCGGCACCCGCCGATCGTGGTCCAGGAGATAGAGGCTCCACGCGCGGTGCCACTGGCCCGGTTGTCCGAGCACCGCGATCTCCATGGCGTGAGCGTACTCGGCGGCACCCCGCCCATCGCCCAGGCGCGCGTAGGCGTCGCTGATGATGCCAAACGTGGCCGGATCCGGCACCATGGCCACCGCGGAGTCGCCATAGTCGATCGCGCGGTGCCAGTTCCCGCGAGCGGCCTCGAGCCGTGCGAACCCCGCCAGCAGACGATAGTCCCCGGGAAACACGGCGAGCCCGCGGCGAAACGCGAACTCGGCCTCGTCGAGGCGCCCCCGCCCCGTCCGCAGCGCCAGGTCTCCCACGCGCAGATGGAACCAGGCGAGCTGTTCGGGCGGCAGGTCGCGGCGTGTCTCGGCGTCGGCGAGAGCCCCGACGAGCAGCCGTTGCGCGACGTCGACGTGACCCGTCAACTCGGCCCAGCGCGCCAGCCGCGGTGCCACAGCAAGCTCGTGGCGTGCCGGCCAGAGGGAATCGAACAGCGCGCGCGCTTCTTCGTAGCGGCCCAGCTCGAGCGCGATCTCCGCGAGGAGCGCCTGGTGACTCGCCACCCCGGGCGCCCGTCGGTCGAGCGCACGGGCGGCCGCGTACGCCTCGGTGAAGCGATGCTGGGCCAGGAGCGCGTTGGCGAGCAGGGCGTAAGTGTTCTCGTTGTGCCCCACGCGCAGCGCCAGTGAGCGCCGGGCGAGGCGCTCCGCCCGACGATAGTCTGTGTAGTCCGCCGTCTCACGGGCCCGTTGCAGGTACAGGGCCGCCAGGCGGGCCCGGTCCGCCGCGCCGATCGGGTCTCGGGCCACTCGCCGGCTGAAGAAAGCGACGTCTTGATCGCGGCGTGCCGCGCGGGCGGCTGCATCGTGCGTGACCGCTACGATCCGTGCCGCGGCGGTGGTACGGGCAACCGCAGTCGCCGCGCCCCCAATCCCGACCGCCACGGCCACCAGGATCAGACCCGCGCGTAGCGGTCTCACGGCAGGTGTGGCGCCGCGAGGTAGGGGAACGTGCCGAGGAACGGCACGTCGTTGGCATCGACGTGGTCGCTCTCGAGACCGGGGCTCGTGTTGTTGGGGTCGAGCAGCGGCCCGAAGATCGCGTCGAGCCCGGCGTCCACCACGTCGTCCGTCAGCTTCCGGCCGCCCCAGCCGTTCGCGAGCACCCAGGAGAGCCATCCCGCGGTGCCCGGATCTTTGTCGGTCTGAATGATCAGCTCGTCGGGCAACAGCACGGCCGCGAGCGTGTTCTGTACCGTCGCGTTCCGGCCCGCCACGTTCGCTACGAACGCCTTGAGTTCGGCCGAGATGAGGGCGTTGTCCTGCGCCGGCCCGGTGCTGCCGTGGACCGGATGCGACCGCTTGGCGAGAAACACTTCGCTCACGAGCGGATTGCCGAGCCGCTGGACCTGATTGAACGTCCGGACGGTTGTCGGCTGGAACGCGTCCGGGTTACAGGCCCAGCCGCCCACGAGCACCACACTCAGGACGGCGGGCATCACCCATTTGCTGGTACGCATCGCTTGCTCCTTGTCGTCGAAGTCCGGAATGACAGAACGCGTCACTTACTGGTGGTGCCCCACACGCCGATCTTGGGATTCCCGCCGGCCGTGAGCGATGCCGTTGGCAGCTCGATCACGATCGACAGCACGTTGAATCCCGCCACGTAGTCGATCCCCGGCGTGCGGAACGCGCTCGCGCTAGGCGTATCGGGGAGCTGGGCGAGCGGTCCCGTGACCGGTTTGCGATCCGGGATGATCCGAAAGAACTGTTCGAGGTCGATGAAGAACGGGTCGTCCCGCCAGCCGGCGAACACCTGCATGCCGGCGGCGCTACCCAGGACGGTATTGATCGGCCCGGACACCGCGGGCGGCACGGTGGCGATCCGATTGCCCATCGCGCCCACGACGGGAGGGACGAGCGGTCCGCGAACCGAGACTGTCTGGTCGGACCCGGTGCCGTCGAACGTGATCTGAATGACCTTGTCTTCGACCCCGTCGGTGTTGTTGTCGATCTTGAGCTGATACAGCACGTTGGGATCGAAATACGTGGTTCGAGTCTGCGCGGGCGTGATGAACGCCCAGGTGTTGAGCACCAGGACCGTCCGATCGTCGGATGCGCCCGGGAACGCGTAGACGTCGGTCATATCGGTCGCCGGGTTGAGCTCCACCTCGGGCGTGTCCTGGTGATCCGACCCGCGTGCCAAACGAATGACGCCGGCGGTGCCGACGGTGGCGACCGCGAGGGCGAGGTATACGAAGCGCTTCATGATTCCTCCGGCCTCAAGGGATGTGCAGTTTGTACGGCGCCAGTGGGTGCGACACGCCGACCTGGTAGCGGACGCGCGCCGTCTGGAGCCACGGAACCCCCGCCTGCGCGTAGAGCGTGACTTCGTGCAAGGGTGAGCGGTACTGCGCAGTGACCTGGCTCCAGCCGCGCATCACGAACGCACCAGGGCTTGTCTCGCCGATGCCCTGGCGGTAGTCCACGGCGCCAACACCGACGGCAATGTTGAAGGCGCTCGCCTGTCGCAGCGCCCACGCCTTCAGCCCGAGCTCGAGCTCCGGGGTCGCGCCGTCCGCGGGAGTGAAGGCCAACTGCGCGTAGAGGCCCACGTGAGGCACGAACGACCCGATCTCGAGTCGTCCCCGCACCAATGGCGTGGTCTTGTCCGACGTGGCGCTCGGAAGGTCGGCGCCGGCACGAAACAGAGCGGCGCCGTCCAGGTACAGCCGCGGGGCGCACAGATCGCAGGAGCCGGGCTTGTCGTAGTCACCCGAATCGTGCTGGTGCATTTGCGCCGCCGCGGCGTGGGTCGCGAGCGTGAGCCCGGCCGCCACGGCCAGGAGGGTCAAAACGGATCGAGGCATCGTCCTACGCTCCGATGAGGTTTCCCCATCTACGCCGGAGCGCCGATGCCGGATTGCTTAGTCGGCCGGGGAGACCTTACCGACGAGGAACGGCGTTTGAGTGGGTTGGGGCGACCCGCCCGCGGGCTCTTCGGTGACCGCGGTCAGCTCGAACTTGAGGTCCACCGGGAGCGGCATCTCGGCGACGAGCCGACCGTCCGGGCTCGTGTTGAAGACGCCGATGCTGACCGGCTTACCCTTGGCGATCGCCCACAGCTGATAGGTCCGGCCCACCGGCGCCGGCGGCAGGCGGAAGACGGCCATCACCACCCGGTGCCGCGAGGGACTCCACGTGACCCGGGCCGAAGGCGCTTGTCCGGTCGCGGCGAGGGCGGCGGTACCGGCGTCGGGCGAGAGGAGCGTGGCGACGAGCGAGTCACGGGCAGCGATGGTATCGCGGCTCGCGGCGAGCGACTGCACCGTTCGCTCCCGTTCGGCACGCTCCCGCAGGTACGCATAGCCGAGCCCGAGAGCGAGGACGAGGCAAGCCGCTGCCGCGAGCCACGGCGCACGTCCGGGGCGGCGCGCGCCGATCGGCCGGACACGGCTCGCCTCACGCAGGACTCGATCGCGTAGCGACGCCGGAGGCGTGGCAGCGGGCGCCGACTCAGCGAGAAGGACCGCGACCTCTTTCAACGAACGAACCTCCGCCCGGCACACCGCACAGTCCGCCAGGTGCGTCTCGAACCGCGCGCGCTCTTCGGGGTCGAGGGCGCCGAGCGCGTAAGGTGCGGTGAGCTCAGTCCATTGGTGATCGGTCACGACGACCCTCCCACGAGCAGCGGCGCGAGCGAGCCGCGCAGCTTCTCCATCCCGGCGCGCATGCGCGTCTTGACCGTCCCCAGCGGCTCCTGCAGCTCGGCGGCGATTTCGGTCTGGCTGAGGCCGCCGAAATACGCGAGCTCGATCACGCGGCGCTGCGGCTCGGGCAGCTCGGCGAGGGAGCGGGTGACCAGACGCCGCGCCTCGTGACGCTCGATCTGCCGATCGGCCCGGTCGGCCGGCGTGCCGAGCGGAGTCGCTAACCCATCCGGATCGGCCCGCGCGGCCCGCTCGACGGCGCGGGTCCGCCGTCCACGCGCCCGCACCAGGTCGAGCGCGCGGGTGCGAGTGATGGTGGCCAGCCACCCGGCCACGCTGCCACGGCCCGCGTCGTACTGCGTCGCACTGCGCCACACTTGCCCGAACGCGTCCGCGACGACCTCCTCGGCGTCCGCACCCTCGCGCACGATCGCGAGCGCCAGAGCGTACGCCATGCCCCCGTGGCGATCGTACAACGCGCCGAGGGCACGCTCTTCACCCGCCGCCATACGCTCTACGAGCGCGCGGTCGGGCACACCGGCCTTCACCTGCTGGTCATCCGGCACGGCCTCGAAGTTGGCGTCGGTTCTGTTCTTCCGCAACGCGAATCGCCCGATGGTCTTACGCCGCCCGGGGCAGGACGGATTGGCGCAACGGAGGCGAAGCTGGTCTCGGGGTTAGCGCGGCCGTCGCAACAACCGGTTCCAGCGGATGCGGAGCGGTTCGGTCGCGATGCTGAAGTAGATGAAGAGCGGCTTTCCTACGATGTGCGATCGCGGCAGGAATCCCCAGTAACGACTGTCGTACGACTCGTCCCGGTTGTCGCCCATGACGAAGTAATGCCCCGGCGGCACGACGATCGGACCCCAGTCGTGCGTGGTCGGATGGTAGTGGACCGTGTCGCGCCCGGCGTAGTAGCGCAGCTGCCACGCCCTGATCTTGCTCAACTGGACGTCATCCACGTTTCGAGGGTCGAAGTGGAGCGCGTACGGCTCGTCGAGGCGCGTGCCGTTCCGGAACACCGTGTCGCGCACCATCCGGAGCGTGTCGCCCGCGGCACCCACCACGCGCTTCACGATGTCGAGGTTGGGCGTCGAATCTTCCACGGAGCGGAACACGACGATCCCGCCCCGCTCTGGCTCCGCGTACCCCGGCAGGCGCCAGAACCGGATGCCCGTGAAAGGGATCTCGAGCTCGCCGCTGTAGATCGCCTTGTTGACGAATAGAAAGTCACCGACCAGGAGAGTATTTTCCATGCTCGCCGACGGGATCCGAAAGGCCTCGATCAGGTAGGAGCGCAGCACGATCCAGATCAGCACCGCGATCGCGATCGAGCCGGCCCACCCCTTGGTCCAGCGGTTGAAGGCCTGCAGCCTGTTGCGTATCCCCGTCAGAGATTCCATGGAGACCGAAGCTAGACGAGGCCCGGATTCCGGGCAACCGTCCATCATTTTTCTGGGTATAATTGACCGCGATGACCGATCAGAACGCGCCCCGCCGCTCGCAACCGCCGCTGATGGATGCCCTGGGTAAGCTCTGCACCGAAGGCAAAGAGCTCGCGGACTACCTGTGGCAGGTCCCGAAGGACGCGGCGGTGCGCCAGAAAATCATCGCCGTGCTCGACCAGATCGCCGCCGAGGGAACGAAGCAGGGGCGCCACGAGATGCCGCGCCTGTGCGAGGAACTCAAGACCGCCGCCAAGGCCAGCCCGAGCCCGCAGCAGGTGGACGTGCTCGTCACGGGGTTCGACCGTCTGGTGAACCTGTGGCAGGCGGCCAAGTCCGGGCTCCTGTGATGAAACCGGCTACCGACGCCGCCGCGCCGCCCGCCGCCACGACGAGCCCCGGCTCACTCGATCAACTTTGCATCAACACGATCCGCACGCTCGCAATGGATGCCGTGCAGCGTGCGGACGCCGGGCACCCGGGGACGGCGATGGCGCTCGCGCCCGTCGCGTACGTCCTGTGGCAGCGACACCTCCGCTACAATCCCGCCAATCCCGAATGGTTCGGGCGCGACCGCTTCGTGCTGTCGGCCGGCCACGCATGCGTGCTGCTGTATTCCGTGCTGTACTTGACCGGGTACGATCTCTCGCTCGATGACATAAAGCAGTTCCGCCAGTGGGGGAGTCGCACGCCAGGACATCCTGAGCACGGGCTCACGCCCGGCGTCGAAGCCACGACGGGCCCCCTGGGTCAGGGCATCGGGAATGCGGTCGGGATGGCGCTGGCACAGGCGCATCTCGCCCAGCAGTTCAACCGGCCGGGACACACCATCGCGGACCATCACACGTATTTCATCTGCTCGGACGGCGACCTGATGGAAGGCGTGTCGCACGAAGCGGGCTCGTTGGCGGGCCATTTGAAGCTGGGTCGCTTGACTGGGATCTACGACGACAACCACATCACGATCGACGGCAAGACCGACCTCTCGTTCTCCGAAGATGTCGCGAAGCGGTTCGAGAGCTATGGCTGGCGCGTGGAGCGCGTGGCGGATGCGAACGATCTCGACGCGCTGGACGCGGCACTCACAAGCGCGAGGCAAACTACGGACCGCCCGTCGCTCATCATCGTCCGCTCGCACATTGCCTACGGCAGTCCCCACAAGCAGGACACTCCCGAAGCACATGGAGCGCCGCTCGGTGAGGAGGAGGTCAAGCTCACCAAACAGAATCTGGGCTGGCCGAGTCTCGAACCGTTCTACGTCCCGAGCGAGGCTTTGGACTACTGGCGGCAGGCCCGCGAGCGCGGCGCGCAACTCGAAGCCGAGTGGCGCGGCAAATATGAGGCGTATCGAAAGGCATTCCCGGAGCTCGCCGCCGAGCTCGAGCGCAGGCTCGCGGGCCGGCTCCCAGAAGGCTGGGACGCCGAGCTGCCGGTGTTCACACCCAAGGACGCGCAGGCCACGCGCGCCGCATCCGGGAAGACCCTCAACGCCATCGCCGCGAAGGTCCCCGAGCTGTTCGGCGGCTCCGCCGATCTCGCGGGCTCGACCAGTCTCGCCATCAAGAACGGGGGGGACGTCGCCGCGGGAAGCTGGGGGGCGCGCAACGTCCACTTCGGTATCCGTGAGCATGGTATGGGCGCGATTCTCAATGGACTCGCGCTGCACGGGGGCATGCGTCCGCTGGGATCGACATTCCTGATCTTCTCCGACTACATGCGGCCGCCGATCCGGTTGGCCGCGATGACGCACCTTCCCGTGATCTACGTCTACACCCACGACTCGATCGGCCTCGGCGAGGATGGCCCGACGCATCAGCCGATCGAGCAGCTCGCGGGCTTGCGTGCGGTTCCCAACCTCATCGTCATGCGGCCCGCCGATCCGGCGGAAACGGTCGAAGCGTGGCGGGCCGCGATGTTGCGGCAGGACGGCCCTGTGGCGCTGGTGTTGACGCGCCAGAAGGTCGCCGCGCTCGATCGCACCAAGTACGCGCCCGCGAACGGCCTCCGCCTCGGCGGCTATGTCTTGGCGGACGCTCCCGGCGGGAAGCCGAAGGTATTGCTCATCGCCACCGGGTCCGAAGTCGAGCTGGCGATCGGGGCGTACGAGCGGCTCGTCGCGGAAGGGATTCCGGCCCGCGTGGTGAGCATGCCTTCGATGGAGCTGTTTGCCCGGCAGCCGATCGAGTACCGCAACGCGGTCCTACCGCCGTCGGTGGGGGCGCGTCTCGCCATCGAGGCCGCGGCTCCACAGCCCTGGTACCGGTGGGTGGGTGACCGCGGAGCCGTGCTGGGTATCGAGCGGTTCGGTGCCTCGGCGCCGTACCAGCGGATCTACCAGGAGCTGGGGCTCACGGTGGAGAACGTTGTGCGGCGGGCGAAGGAGCTGCTGACCGCCTAACGCGCGTCAGGTACAGCTCGCGCCCCGACCCCACCGACGGATCGTTGCTCGGGGCGGAGCCGAGTCGCTCGAGCAACCCAGCCTCCAAGCGCGGGCCGTCGGTCCCCGCGAGCTCCACGGCCCGCGCCGCCGACCGGAGCACGATCACCGACTCGATCCCGGCGATATCGTCGAAGAACCAGCCGCACGACGTGAACATCCGGAGCGCGTGCCGCTCCAGCTCGAGCAGCTCGTGCGCGCGGACACGTCCGCTCGAATCGTCGGGTCGTCGCAGCCACTCCCCCAAGAACCGCGTCACCTCATCAACCGGCGCGGTCAGCACGGCGCCATACGCGTCCCGTGCCGCCCATGGATCCCGGAACAGGGCGCCCCCTTCCCGCTCGAACACGCCGTGCAGCTCCGCCGCGAGCCAATCGAGCGCGGCGCGAAGCGGGGCGCGCCAGCGCTGGTGCATGCCGCGCTCAGGGTGCATGCGGCAGCCGCACTCCGCACGCCAGCGCTCGACGCCATGCGGACAGCTCCACGAGCTGGGGGCGACCAACCGCACATCCGCCGCGGGCGGGTGCGCCGCGAGGAAACGGGCGAACGTGTCGATCGCGACGTCGCCACGCGCGCGAAGCTTCTCGAGCACTTGGGCAAGCGCGTCGGCACCGTTTCGGTGGTGGTGCCCGAAGGTTTCGCCGTCTGTCGCGATGGCCACGAGCCGCGGCGGGCCCGACGTGAGCCGCTCCGCCCACGCGGAGGCGTCCTTGAGCGACGGGCCGAACGCCACGTCGTGTGATGCGGGCCCATCGTAGGGGAAGAGAGCGATGCGCCGGCCGCTCGCGGTGTGGTACCGGCCGGGGCGCCCGCCGCCCGGCGCGCCATCCACCTGGTGCGGCGCAAGGACCGTAAAGGCGATCCCCTCGGCCGCCAGGACGTCGAGTGTCTCGTCGTCCACACCGGTCTCCGGGAGCCACATGCCTTCCGGCTGGCGCCCGAATCGCCGTCGAAAATCGGCGATCCCCCAGCGCACTTCCGTTTCCTTGTCGCGTCGGGGGCTGAGGGGGAGGATCGAGTGGTGGTAGGGCATGGCGATCGCGCCGCGGCCGCGGCGGTCCGCGTCGAGGACACCCGCATAGGTGCGGGGCGCGGCGCGCTCCATCCAGACGAGGAGCGTCGGACCGAAGTCGAAGCTCAGCGCAGCGAGACTCGGTAGGACCCGCGCGTAGCACTCATGCTCGATGCGCTCATTCCAATCGTGAAACGGTGCGGCGGTGGGCTCGAGGGGAATAGTCCCGAGCCAGGGATCCTCGCGGGGGGGTTGATAGAAATGGCCGTGGATGATGACGGCTCGTTCCGCCGCCGTCACGCGCCGAGCGCCTTCGCCACCGGCTCCAGGACGTCGGGGAATAGGGCATCCCGCTTCGCCAGCTCGGCCGCGTCACGGCGCCCCCTGTCGAGGGCGCTCTCATCCCCTGCCTGGCTTGCGGCGATGGCCGCGATCAGGCGCTCAGCATCGTCACAATGCAGGCTGAAGCGCCGCTCCGCGTAATCGACCACCGCCCCCGTGGAGATGATGAACTGCCAATCCGACGCCTGCGCGAGCAACAGCTCGACCGCCGCCTGCGCCAGTACCGGCCGCGCGGCGTCCGACCGCAGCGCCGCTCGCGCGACGCCCCAGAAGGCATCTTCGAGCGGCCACAAGCGCTTCCACGTCCACGCGGTCCCCTCATTCAGCCACATGCTGTGATCGCCGTTCGCGCCCCAGGATCCCTCCGCCAGGCGCAACGCTACCTGAGGAGGATGACGCACGAGGTGCTGGGACGCGGTCACGGGCTGTACGCCCCTCTGGCGGCGCAGCGCGCGGTAGGTGGCCCTGAGGAAGTCCACGCCCTCGAACCACCAATGGCCGAACAGCTCCGTGTCGAACGGCGCCGTGATGACGCCCGCGCCGTTCGCCCGCTGCTCGCCGGCGACGGTCGCGAGCAGGTCGCTGAAGTGCGACCCGTGGAGCGCGGCGCGGCCGGCGGCGGCGGCGGGATCATAGGGCCGCTTGCCTCCCAGGTCCACGTTGGCGCCGCTCACCCGCCAGAGCTTCAGCCCACCGGGCCAGCGAATCTTGTGGAACTCAAGATACCACTCGTCGCCTGGATAGCCCTGGTGGCGGCTCCAGATCTGCGTCGTTGACCGGGGGTCGCGGACGAGCGCGTCCACCGGGCGGGAGGAGACCCGGTAGCCACGATACGGCGAGCGCTGCGCCGGTCCGAACGGCCGGGACGTGACCTCATGCCGCTCGGCGTCGAACCGCTCCGCGCCGAGCGGGATCTCCGCGTACGCGCCGAGCGGGCTCCCCGCCTGCGCCAGATGCGCGTCCGTGAAGAAGTACCGAAAACCGGCGTCCGCCACATGCTCCTCGATGCCGCGCCGCACACCGCGGCGCGGTGCACCGGGCTGCGCCCATGTTCCCGTCGTGCGATAGGCGCACTCCGGGAGCCAGCAGCCGGCCGGAGGGACGCCGAAGAGCCGCTGGTGCGTGGTGCGGCCGACTGCCAGCTGCAGCCGGATGCTCTCGTCCCGGCCCAGGAGCGGCAGGTACGCGTGCGTCGCCGCCGACCCGATGATCTCCAGGCGGCCCGCCTCCTGCAGCCGGCGAAAAGCGGCGATCAGGTCGCCGTCGATGCGGCGGAACAGCGCCTGCAAACGCCGAAGCCGGGAGCGCCAGAAGTCGACGAGCGGGAGGAGCGCGGTGTCCCCCGTGGTCGCGAGGGACCGCGGTGCCTCGTCGCAGGCCTCGAGCCGTTGCGCGAAAAACGCCTCCAGCTCGTCGGGGAAGTCCGGGTGCACCAGCTGGCTCGCGAGCACCGGCGTGAACCCGATGGTGACCGGCGCGGGCGTGCCTTCGTCCGCCAGGCCATGCAGGCCTTCGAGGAGTGGCAAGTACGTATCGACCGCCGCCTCGCACAGCCAATCGCTGCCGTGGGGCCAGCGACCGTGGTGCAAGACGTACGGCAGATGACTGTGGAGCGCGAGGATGAACTCCATCCGGCGCTTGCTCCCTCCTTCAGGCGGTCGGAGTGTCGTCCCCGGTGAGCTCCCGCCGAATGGCGGGAACGTAGTGCTCGGTGACGTACTGGCGCACCATGCGGTCGGACGTGAACTGCTGGAGCCCGACGCGCAGTGCGTGCTTCATCTTCTCTACCCACCCGAGGGGGATGCCACGCTGGTCCTGCGTGTAGTACAGCGGCACGATCTCGTCTTCCAGCAGGCGATAGAGCTGCTCGGCATCCGCCGCATCGCCTTCGCCCCCTTCGGGGGCGGCCGGAATGGCCCACCCGTTCTGCCCATCGTATCCCTCCGCCCACCATCCGTCCAGAGTGCTGAGCTGCGGGACCGCATTGACCGCCGCCTTCATACCGCTCGTGCCCGACGCTTCGAGCGGCACGCGCGGGAGGTTCAGCCACAGGTCCACACCCTGCACCAGGCGGTGCGCCAGATGCATGTCGTAGTCTTCGAGGAACGCGACGCGGCCCTCGAAGCGGGGCTCGCGAGTCTGGTGGTACACGCGCCGGAGGACCTCCTTGCCGGGCTCGTCGGCCGGATGCGCCTTGCCGGCGAACACGATCTGTACCGGCCGCCACGGATTTACGAGCAAGCGCTCGAGCCGGCCGATGTCGTGGAAAATCAGATCCGCCCGTTTGTACGTGGCGAAGCGCCGCGCGAACCCGATCGTGAGCGCATGCTGGTCCAGCAGCGTGCCCGCCCCCACGAGGTGGAGGGCTTCCTTCCACTGGTCTGCCCAACGCCGCCGGGCCTGCTCTCGGATGCTCCGCATCAGGTGGGACTTGAGCTCGCCGTGCACCGCCCAAAGCGCGGCCGGGTCGAGCTCGAGTACTCGCGCGGCCAGCGCGGGGTCACTCATACGCCCGAGCCAGTCCGGGCCGAGTTGCGAGTCGAGGAGCAGCATCAGGGCATTCGCCATCCACGTGGAGACATGGATGCCGTTGGTGATGTGCCCGATGGGCACGCGGGCCGGCTCCCGGTCGGGCCAGAGTGGACCCCAAATGTGGCGCGACTCCGCGCCGTGGCGGCGGGAGACGCCGTTCACGCGCGCCGAGAGTCGCACGGCCGCCACCGGCATGTGGAAGCGGTCGTGGTCGAGTACTGGGTGATGGCCGAACCGGAGGAAGTCCTCCCGACTGATCCCCATCTCCTCCCACACCGGGCCTGTGCAGTGCTCGATCTGTTCGGGTGAGAACGTGTCGTGGCCGGCCGGCACCGGCGTGTGGGTCGTGAACAAGCTCGTGGCGCGGACACAGCGGACCGCTTCGGCGAATGGCGTCCCACGCGTGACGTGCTCGCGCACGCGCTCGACCAGCATGAACGCCGCGTGCCCTTCGTTCGCGTGCCATGCGGCGGGATCGTATCCCAGGGCCCGCAACACGCGAACGCCGCCGACGCCGAGGATCCACTCCTGTCGCACCCGTAGGTCCGGCCCGCCCGCGTACAACCGGTGGCAGAGCTCGCGGTCCGCCGGGTCGTTCGCCTCGAGGTCGGTATCGAGCAGAAGGATGGGGACCCGTCCGACCATGACGCGCCACGCGCCGACGCTCACTTGGCGTCCCGACATCGCGATCGTGGCGAGGCAGGGGTCGCCTTTAGAACCTCGCACCTGCTCAAGGGGCGTCGCCGAGACGTGGAAGCGCTCTTCGCCGTCCTCCTGCCAGCCGTCCAGGCGCAGCCGCTGATCCGAATACCCCTTCGTGTAGAACAGTCCGACCCCGACGAGCGGCACGCCAAGGTCCGAAGCCGCCTTGCAGTGATCGCCCGCCAGGATTCCGAGACCGCCGGAATAGATCGGGACGGAGTTGTGCAACCCGAACTCCGCGCAGAAGTAGGCGATCGGACGAGAGGCGACGTCCTGATACGATGCAGCGTACCAGGTCGTGGACGAGGCTGCGCGGGCCGCGTCCTGGACAACGGCGTCGTAGAGCCGCAGGAAGTCCGCATCGGACGCGCATGCCGCGAGGCGCTCGGGGCGGACCCGGCGCAGCAGCTCGATCGGATTGTGGCGGCTCAGGTGCCATAGGGGTGGGTCGATGGCGCGAAACAGCGCCCGCGCGTCGCGGTTCCAACTCCAGGAGAGATTCGTGGAGATCGCCCCGAGCTGCATGATTCGGTCCGGGAGGCCCGGGAGTGTCCCCGGGAGCGGGGGCGTTGTCATCACCGCAGGAAGCTAAGGCACCCCGGGCCGGCGAAGCCAGCGCCCGGAGCCGTTGCAGAATAGCAACGCTCCCAGGCCCGAATCGCCCCAGCCGTGGCGCTCCTCAACGCTGGATCACCCGAGCGGCCACCCTCCCCGACTTGACGCACGCCGACACGCCCGCACCGTCCACTCCCGCTCCCGCGATGGCGAGGGGGGGGAAACGGGAGAGCGACTCGCGCACCTCGGCCAGCCGCTCGGCGTGGCCGCGATGATAGCGCGGGAGCCCACGCGGCCATTCGAAGGCACGAGTCCATACCGGTGCCCCGCGAAGCCCGAGGATTGGGCTGAGCTCTGCATGGGCGATCGCGCCGGGGTCGCCGTCCACGGGCGCGAGGAAGGCACGTAACAGGGCATAGCCGTCCGGGGCTCGACCGGGAAATTTCCGCCACGCGTACGTACAGGCACGCACGGCTCCTTCCCACTCCACCGCCGAGACGAAGCCAGAGCCCTCGAGTCCGGCAGGCACCTGGCTCGTTCGGTAGGCGAGCGACACCGTGAGGCTGGGATGGTACAACACCTCCCCCAACGATCGTGCCTTGACCACGCCCACCGAAGCCAGAAGGCGTGACGTGACCCAGGCCGGGACCGCCAGCACGACGGCGTCCGCATCGAGCGATGACCCTCCCGTCATTGACAGCCGCCAGCCGCTCCCAGCGGACACGAGGCCCGTCACACCTTGGGCCCGCCGGATACGCTGGCCGACCTTCCCGACGAGAGCATCGACGATGTCGGCCATCCCCGAGGCAAAGCTTCTGAACCCCCGGCTGAGATCGGCCTCCGCGGGCGCCTGAATGCCCAACAGCTCCGCTGCCCGGCCCACGGCGAGTGGCTTGAGCCGCTTACCGGTCCAGAGCGTGGATCCGTTGACCGCTTGATCCACCAGCCGATCGCCGACTCCGATCTCCCGCGCCAGATCCTGAATGTCGGGCTCAGCCGCGAGAAAGCCGTCGGGGCCTCCCTCGACGACGAAGCCGTCGCGGCGTTCCGTGACGATGAGTCCACCGGGCCGTCGCTCGGCGTCGAGCACGATCGCGTCGGCGCCGCTCCGCGTGAGCTCCCAGGCGGCCGACAGACCGGCGATGCCGGCGCCCACGACCGCGACCGTCACATCCACCCGCGCCCCGCGGCGGCATTGTGCGCGAGCTCCGCCAGGGCACCGGCGAGTGCAGGATCGTCGTTGAGCGACGTGGTGCGCTCGAGATGCACGCCGAGACGCTGCGCGAGGGAACGGTAGACGATGTCCACGTCGTAGAGAATCTCCACGTGGTCGCACACGAACCCAATCGGCACGATCAAGAACGCCTTATGGCCCCTTCCGGCGAGCTCGGTCATGACCGCGCCGGCCTCCGGCCCGAGCCACGGCTCGGACGTCGCGCCGGCGCTCTGAAACGCGAAGTGCCACGTGGCGAGCCCCGCCCGCTGCGCGACGGCCGCCGCGCTGGCGCGGAGCTCGACGGCGTACTGGTCTCCCGTCGCCAGGATGCGCTCGGGAAGGCTGTGCGCGGTGAACAACACCTGCACGGCCCCGGGCGACGGAAAGCGCTGTAGCGCTTGCGCGATTCGCTCCACGACCAGATCCAGGAATCGGGGATGGTCGCCCCAACTGCGCACTAGCGCCGTCTCGAGCCGACCATCCGCGGCCTCGAGCAGCTGCTTCTGGTACGCGCCGACGGACATCGCCGAGTAATGCGGGGCGAGCACGATCCCCACGGCGCGCCGGTGGCCGTCCGCCAGGATTTGCTTCACGACATCGCGGATGTAGGGGTGCCAGTGCCGCATGCCGACGTACACGGCGAAGCGCTCGCCCAGCGTCCGCTGCACGCCAGCCGCTTGCGCTTCCGTGAGCTCGCGAATTGGAGAACGCCCGCCGATCTGCGCGTACCGGGCCTTGATCTCTTCCACGAACTGGGGGCTGGTCGGCCGGCCGCCGCGGACGTCGAGCAGGTAGGGCTCCACCTCGTCCAAGCTTCCTGGTCCGCCGTACGCCATCAGCAGAACGGCGATCCGGTCACCCGCCATGGACCCACTCCACCACGGCGCGAACCGCGTCCACCGGGGTCTCCGGCAGGATGCCGTGTCCGAGGTTGAAGATGTGCCCCGGCCGCCTGTTCGCCCGCGTGAGGACGTCGCGCACCTGGCGCTCGAGCTCCGCTCGTGGCGCCAGCAGAGTGACCGGGTCGAGGTTCCCCTGAATGGCTTTCGGGCCGATACGTTCCCAGGCGACGTCGAGAGGAATGCGCCAGTCCACGCCGATCACGTCGCCGCCGGCGCGGGCGAAATCTGCGAGCAAGGTGGCCGTATCGGTGCCGAAGTGGATCACCGGGACACCCGCCTCACTCGCCAGCTGCAGCGCCCGCTGGCTGTGCGGAAACACATAGGTCGCGTAGTCGGCCGGCGAGAGACAGCCCACCCAGCTATCGAACAATTGGACCGCGCGGGCTCCCGCCAGCGCTTGGGCGGCGAGATACCGCCCTACGAGCTCCGCGAGCCGGCGCATCAGCTCGTGCCATGCGCGGGGCTCGGTGTACATGAAGCGCTTGGTGACGGCGAAGTTCCGCGTCGCCCCGCCCTCGATCGCGTAGCTCGCCAGCGTGAACGGCGCGCCGGCGAATCCGATGAGCGGGACGTGCGGCGGCAGCGCCCGCACGGCGAGCCGGACCCCGTCCATCACGTAGGCCAGGTCGGCCACGGGGTCCACGGGGGGCAGCTCGAGCACCTGCTTCGCCTCGCGGATCGGCCGCGTTATTTGCGGACCTTCGCCCGCCGTGAAAGTGAGCCCCAGGCCAAGCGGCTCGAACGGCAGCAGGATGTCGGCGAACAGGATCGCGGCATCTACGCCCAAGCGCTCGACCGGTTGCAGCGTGACCTCGGCGGCGAGCTCGGGCTTGTGGCAGAGCTCCAGGAGAGAGTGCTTCTGACGCAGTGCGCGGTACTCCGGCATGTACCGTCCGGCCTGCCGCATGAACCACACCGGCGTGACGTCGGTGCGCTCGGAGCGGCAGGCCTTCAGGAAGCGGCTGTCAGGAGTGAGGGGCAACCGTCGGCTCGCGCGCCTCGGCCGGCGTGCGCGGGGGTGGAGCGATGAGCACCGTGTCCCCTTCGACTTTCACCCGATATACCGCCACCGGCAGCGCGGGCGGCCCGCCCAGCACCTGACCCGTCTCGAGCGAGAACACTCCCTCGTGCCAGGGGCACGTTACCGCGCAGCGCGCGGCTTCGATCGTACCTTCGGAGAGGCTCGCCCGCGCGTGGCTGCAACGGTTCGCGATGGCGCGCACCGTCCCGTTGATGTTGAAGAGCGCCACGGCATCGCTCCCGAGGTAGACGCGCCGGCTCGCTCCGGGCGGCAGGTCGGCGAGAGTCGCCACCGGCGCATACCCGTCTTCCCGCGTCGGGCGCCGGGCAAGCGCCTGCACCGAGCCCGCCCCGCCCAGCGTGTCCAGCATGTCCCAGAGGGACATCTGCACGCAGGTGAATGTCGGCGTGTCGCGCAGCGTATAGGAGGACGCCTTGCTTTCCCGCAACTCCATCACGAGATCGAGGAAGTCCGCCGGGTTGTCCCCCTCGAACGCCACGATGAACTCTTGATCGTCCAGACCGTAGGAGTACGTCGTATTGAGCCGGATCGTGGGATATTGCCGTCCAACCCTGACGTGCTCGTCCATCATGGTCTGACGCTCCGCCTTCGGCAACATGTACCACTGGCGCGTCTTGATGAAGGGATACACGAACAGGTAACGGGCATCGCTCGGTCGAATCACAAGGCGCGAGGGCTGCCCCGGATCTTCTGGAAACTCGTAGATGGAGCGGCGGGTCATCGCGAGGTAGCTGTACGGCACGCTGAGATAGGCGCCCAGGTCGGTGCGGTTGAGGGCGGTCTGCAGCGCCACGAGCGAATCGAGGTCCTCGGCCACTTGCCAGAGCAGAAAGTCGCAGTCACCCCGAATGCCCACCAGCCCGTACGGCCGCAACAGCAGGCGCCCGCCGAAGCTCCCGATCGTCTCGCCGAACTCGATCTTGGAGCTCGCCTGGCGCTCGGCCGACAAGCGCCGCCAGGTGCTGTCGAGCTTGTAGAAGGCGAAGCGGACGACTTGACGCTTCTCAGAGGGCTTCGGGTTCATGGAAGGCAATCTAACAAGGGAGTAGGGAGCCGGGAGCAGGGAGCCGTTATCGTTCCGTCAGCGACTGCTCCCCGCTCCCTGCTCTCCGCTCCCGTGTCTCTCCTTCCAGATCTTCTTCAGCACCAGCACTCCGATCGTTCCAAAGATCAGCACTGGCGTGAGCGCCAGCAGCACCGCGGCCCAGAAGTACAATAAGTCCAGCTTGGGATCGTCTCCGTGCAACAGCACGAGCAGCGTGGCGATCATCGGCCCAAAAAGCGCTTGAGGTGGCGCAGATAATAGCCCAGCGCCACGGTCGCCGCCGCGAACGCGAGCGCGGTCAGCAGCATGAGCAGCTCGCCCGTCTGGCGGTAGCTCCACGCGGCCCAGATCGTGAACCCGCCGCAAAAGACGATAGCGGTCGAGATCAACAAACGGTGGAACGGGATCATAGGGGGCCGCTCAGGCCAGGACCTTGTCTACCACCATGAGCGTGAGGAGCGCCGGGAGGTAGACGATGGACACCAGGAACACCCGCCACGCGCGGGCCGTGGTGGTCGCGCGTGTCATCGCGACCGAGACTCCGGCGTAGGCGAGGCTGAGCAGCAAGGCGCCGTAGAAATACAGCGAACCGGTCACACCGAGAAGCGTCGGCAACAGGCTCACGGGCAGGAGCGCCACCGCGTACAGCAGCACCATGCGACCCGTGTGCTGCCCGTCGGGGTCCGAGACCGAAAGCATCGCCAGGCCACCCCGGCGGTAATCATCCCGGTAGATCCACGCGAGCGCCAGGAAGTGCGGCAGCTGCCACAGGAACAGGATCCAGAACAGCGCCGCGACCGCCGGTCCGATGGCACCACCGGCGGCCGTCCACCCGCCGACGATCGGCAGCGCACCGGGCACAGCGCCAATGAGCGTATTGAGGGTCGTCTTACGTTTGAGCGGCGTGTACAGCAGCACGTAGCTCGCGAGCGTGAGCGTGGCCAGCCCCGCCGTGATCAGGTTGACCGCGATCGCGAGATAGACGACGCCCGCCACGGAAATGATCCCGGCGAACACGCCGGCGGCCCGCGGCGTGAGACGGCCGGACGGGAGCGGCCGCCGCTCCGTCCGGTGCATGCGCGCGTCCACATCCCGCTCGCGCACCTGGTTGAAGGCGTTGGTGCCCGCGGCGACCAGGGCCACGCCGATGAGCGTGCTGACGAGCAGGCGGACGTCGATCCCGCCGGTCGAGCCGAGGTAGAACCCGGCCGCGGCGGTGAGGAGCACCAGCTGCGTGATGCGCGGCTTCGTCAGCTCGAGAAACGCTACCAGATATGCTCCGACATCCCTGCCAGGATGAAGATCACGGCGAGCGGCAGTGGTATCAGCGCCATGATCCGCAAATTCCAGCGTTCGAACTTGAGATGCATGAAGAACAGGCCTACCAGCGCGGCCTTCCACACCGCGAGGAACAGAAGAAGAATCAGCTTCCAGTTGCGCGAGATGGGCAGCTCGAAGGCGAGCCCCAGCTCGGCGGCCGTGAGGACCGCCAGATACACCCAGATGAGGATGTAGTTGGGTCGCTTGTGTGCGGTCTCCATGGCTCCTCAGATCAGGTAGACGATGGTGAACAGGATGATCCACACCAGGTCGACGAAGTGCCAATACAGGCCGACCGTCTCGATCCCGCCGTAGTCCTGCTTGGAATACTTGCCCGGGAGCGCCTTTGTGAAGTACAGGTACGTCATCGAGATCACGCCGCACGTCACGTGGAAGCCGTGGAACCCGGTCATCGTGAAGAACGTGGAGCCGTACAGCCCCATGGTGGCCGCGGGCAGCGTCCCGTTCGCCACGAGCGCCGCCAGCTCGCTCCCGTCGCGCACGCCGCTCGGCACGAACCCGTGCTCGATGAGGTGCATGTACTCGTAGACCTGGATGCCGACGAATGTGGCCCCACCGAGAATCGTCATCAGGAGCCAGAAGCGCATCTTCTTGGGATCACCGTCCTGGATCGCGGCGTACGCCTTGACCATCGACACGCTCGAACAGATCAGCAGGAACGTGTTGAACGCGGTGATCTTGATGTTGAGGACGATGCCCGGCCTGGCCCATTCGCCCGGCGCCCCGAACCGCAGGATGATGTAGGTCCCGATCAGGGCGGCGAAGAACATCACCTCCGAGGCCAGGAAGATCCACATCCCCAGCTTCTTGTTGTAGACGTCGAGCCCCCGCTCGGCCGGGTACGGGGGCCGCATCTGATCGACGGTGGCAGCTGCGTGCGTCATCGGTCGTCCCCTGGTCAGTGGGTGGCGGCCGACGCAGCGGCCGGCTCACGGTCGGTGGGCAGCTTCTTGTTCTGCGGCAGGTAGTCCTCCGCCACCTGCGGCGAGCTGAACTCGTACGGGCCGCGATACACGTTCGGCACCTTCTCCCAATTGCCGTGTGGGGCCGGCGACGGTAGGGACCATTCGAGGCCGTTGTCCTCCCACGGGTTCAGCGGCGCCTTCTTTCCCTTCCACAGGCTCCACCAGAAGTTCACGAAGAAGATTGCTTGGGTCGCGAACAGCAGGAACGCGCTGATCGAGATGAACACCCTCATCGGCTGTAATGGCTGCAGGAAGGTGTACTGGTTCGGGTCGTACAGCCGTCGCATCTCCCCGGCCATCCCCGTGATGTGCATCGGGAAGAAGGTGCAATTATAGAAGATGAACGTGAGCCAGAAATGGACCTTGCCCCAGCCCTCGCTCATCATGCGGCCGAACATCTTCGGATACCAGAACGTGATCGCGCCGAACAGCGCGAACAGGCTGCCGCCGAACAGCACGTAGTGCAAGTGCGCCACGATGAAGTAGGTGTCGTGGATCTGCATATCCACGGGCGTCGCGGCCATGAAGATCCCTGACAATCCGCCGATCACGAACATCGCGATGAAGGCCACGGCGTGCAGCATCGGAACGTGGAAGCGGAGGTTACCGCGCCACATCGTCCCCATCCAGTTGAACGTCTTCACCGCCGAAGGCACCGCGATCACGAGCGTGGACACCATGAAGGACGACCCGAGGGTCGGGTTCATCCCGCTCACGAACATGTGGTGGCCCCACACGATCCAGCCGAGGAACGCGATCGCGATGATCGCGAACACCATCGAGTGATAGCCGAAGATCGGCTTACGGCTGCCATTGGAGATGATATCGGATACCATCCCCATGGCCGGCAGGATCAGGATGTAGACCTCGGGATGCCCGAAGAACCAGAACAGGTGCTGCCACAGGAGCGCCTGGCCGCCGGCGCCGGGATCGAAGAAGTGGGTGCCGATGATCTGGTCGAACAGGAGCATGATCACCGCGCCCGACAGCACCGGCAGCGCGAGCAGGCCCAGGATCGCGGTGATGAACAGCGACCAGACGGAGAGCGGCAGCCGGAACCACGTCATGCCGGGGGCGCGGTTGTTGATGATCGTGGTGATGTAGTTCAGCGATCCGAGAATCGAGGAGAGTCCCACAAAGATGATCGAAACCGACCAGAGCTCCTGGCCGATCGACGCGCCCGAGTAGTCGTGTCGCGCCGAGAGCGGGGCGTACATCGTCCATCCCGCGCGCGCAGCCCCGTCCGGCACGAAGAAGCTCGAGAGCATCACGAGCCCGCCGATCAAGAAGGTCCAAAACGACCACATGTTGATCCGCGGGAACGCCATGTCGTGCGTCCCGATCTTGAGCGGAATGAGGAAATTGGCGAACACCCCCACAAGCAGCGGCATGATCGCAAAGAAGACCATGAACGTGCCGTGCATCGTGACGAGCTGGATGTAGTACTCCGGCAGGATCACCCCGCCGGGGGCCATCGTCTCGGGGAGCACGCCACCGCCCGGCATTGGCTGTCCCGGGAACCCCAGCTGCCAGCGCATCTGCATCGCGAGCAGTCCCCCCACCAAGAGGAAGAACAGGCTCACGAACAGGAACTGGATGCCGATGATTTTGTGATCGGTCGAGAAGATGTATTTCCGGATGAAGCTCCGGTCGTCGTGATGAGCGGGTACCGTGTGGCTCGTGGCGGCGACGGTCGTCATTGCGAGGCCTCCTGAGCAGCCTGCTTCATCCAGGCATCGTAGTCTTCCTGGGTTTGCACAAACACCTGCGCTCGCATGCGGTAGTGACCCAGCCCGCAGAGTTGCGAGCAACCGAGCTCGTACGTTCCGGGGACGGTCGCCTGAAACCAGGCCTTGATGTCCATGCCCGGAACGACGTCTTGCCGCACACGGAACTGCGGTACGTAAAACGAGTGGATGACATCTTCGGCCGACAACTGGACGACGATGGGTCGGCCCACCGGCACATGGAGCTGGTTGCGAATCGTGAAGTCGTCGGCGGTCCCGAGCTTGCCGTCTGCTCCTGGATAGGTGATCTGCCACTCGAACTGCTTCGCGTGTACGCCGATGGGATAGGCGTTGGCCGGAATGCTGTTGCGCCCTTTGATCTCGACCCAGTAGTGGTTACTGATGAGCCCCAACGCCACCATCGTGACCGCGGGGATCGTCGTCCAGATCACTTCCGCGCGCGTATTCCCGTGCGTGTAATAGGCCTTCCGGCCCGGGCGCTCCCGATACTTCACGATGAACCAGATCAGCCCGACCTCGACGAGCACGAACGCGATCCCGGTGATGATCAGGATCGCCAGAAACAGCCCGTCGATCGGCCCGGTGAATGTCGAAGCCTTGGCCGGCAGCCACCAATGCATTGGCCTCTCCTCGGTTTAGTTCACTTTGCCGCGAAGCTGAAGTCCGCCGTCTTGGTCTCGCTCCCCGCCACGGTCACCGTCGCGGTCTGGCTCCCGTATTTCTCGTGCCAGGCCTCGATCGTGTAGGTCCCGGGCGGCAGCCCCTTGATGCTGAAGCTCCCGTCGCTACCCGACACTGCGAAGAACGGGTGCGGCAGAACGGCCAGCCACGCGTGCATCCAGCCGTGGACGTTGCACTCGAGCGGAACCATCACTTCGGGCGCCGTGAACGTCCGCTCCGACGTCATGATCGTGGGCTGGCTGATGTTGAAGGGACGGTTCTTTGTCCCCTTCGCCTTGATGTTGTGGAGGATGCCGTCCGAGTTCTTGATCGCGAGCGTCTGGCCGACGAGAATGCCCAGCACGTGCGGATGGTAGCGGCAGCCGTCCTGGTCGAGCGTCACCGGGCCGGCCGGTGCCGGTGCCTTGTAGCTCGCGGGCAGCCCTGACTTCACGTAGACGAACACGTTGGCGAGGGTGCCGTTCGGGTTCACGACCACGACCTCTTCCGTGGGCACGCCCTGGTACTTCGCCTTGCACTTGGGCTCCTCGCTCATATCGATCTTCGGATTGGCGGGCTTGGTCCCGGTGAACTTGATCTTTCCGGCGATCGTGGCGCCGTCCGTCGCCGGGGCTGGCGGCTGCGCCGCCCGCATCGACTCCGCAGCCTGCGCCACGCCCGACGACGACCCGTCCCGGGCCTTCCCGCATCCTGCGATCGTGATCGAGCCCCAAACAACAGCAATCACTGTGCGTCGCATTGTCCCTCCGAAATTGAAACGGCAGATCAGGCGCGCCGCCCCTGAGCCCTCCGCACCACCACGACACCAAGACCGAGAGTTAGGAGCATGGCGACCAGCGGCGTCACGAACACCCCCGACGGGGTCGGTTGGTCAAGCGCCAGGAAGTACCAGGTGCTGAGGGCCATGCGCGAGCCGTGCTCTCCGCTGGACCCGTCCCAGGCGAAGAATGCCACCGGAATGGCCCGGCCAGCCTCAAGCTGAACTTCGTTGCCCGTGTCGGGCGTCGCAAGGGCGCGGGTAAGGACCACGCGCCACTCCCCGTGGTCGAATGCCGCCTGCGCGGCGGGCGCCTCGGGCAGGGTGTCGAACTGATCGATCCCTCGGGCCAGACCGGCTATGGCGCGTCGCGGCTGGCTGGTCCAGCGCCACTGGTACACTGGGTCGGTGGCAGAGCCCATGAGGAAATAGGGCCGCTCCATTCCGTCCGTGAGGTGGCGGGGGAACTGGACGGCCAGCTGGTCGGGCCAGGGCTGTGCCTTGGGAGCCTCGGAATCGTCGCTCGCCACGGTTTGCATCAGCCGCTGCTCGAACCCCAGCCACGCCGAGTCCGGGCTCTGCGTGCGGTCGTCCCAGCTGACCCGCATTGCCAGCGTCTTGCCGTCGTGCACCGCCTGCACCCACACCCCGGACACCGCGGGCGCGAACTCGCGCGCCTTGTGGATCACCTGACCCACGAGCGGGAACCAGTACCAGTCCACGTGGGCCCACGCCGAGTCGTCCGGAGAAACCGGCGGGGTCGAGGTGATCTGCGGCGCATGGATCACGTCCCGGACGTCGGGTGACTTGGCCGGCGAGAGCGAGCGCACGTACTGCGCGAGCCGCCACAGCTGCTCGTCGGTCAGAAACTTCTGATCGATCAGGTCGGAGAACGACGGCATCGGCGTCCCGTCCAGGCCGGTGCGCAGGCGGTGATAAATGTCCTCGACCCCGGCGCCGCCGCGGAACCGCCAGTTCTGGTGCAAGTCCGCGGCGAAGATCGGGAAGCCGGCGTCGTCCTTCAGCGTCGGCGCCGAGGGGCCGTCGCCCCGACCCTGGTCGCCATGGCACTTGCGGCACCCAATGGAATCGTAGAACTGACGGCCTTCTTTCAAGGCTGCCGCGCCCGAGCCGCCACCGGGAGTGCTCGAGAACTTGAGCGCCACGACGTGCTGGCTCGTATCGGCGAAGAACGACGAGAACGTCTTGAGATACGCCATCACGTTGCGCCGTTCACCGTCCGACAGCCGGCTCTTCCACGCGGGCATGGCGCTGCCGGGGAGCCCCTCGTCGATCGCCCGCATCAGGTCGGCGTCGGTGGGCAGCTGGCCGCTCGCCGTCGTCCGGATCTTGTAGACGGCGCCCGTGAAGTTGCGAGGGCGGGGCAGCATCGCACTGGCCGCCGGACCGTCGCCGGCGCCGGTCTCGCCATGGCAACCGGCGCACCATTTGACGTAGATCTGTTTGCCAGCGGTGGTGTCTTGAGCCAAAAGGCGGCAGGGCGGCACCGCGGCAAGGAGTGCTGCCGCTATGCCTGCCGCCATGCCGCCATGCCGCCCGAGGCTCACTTCGCCTCCCCCGTCTTTTCCCACGTCCTCGGCTTCCATCCGGTCTGATCGTACAGGAAAAGAATCACCGACCAGATCTCCCGCTCCGTGAGGAAGTCCTCCCATTTCGGCATCGCCGAGTTCCACGGCGTCCCCTCGCGCGGGAGGCCGGGCCCGCCCTTGGCGACGCGCCAGAAGACGAAGCTCTCGGTGAGCTGGGCGATCGTGCCGTTGTCCTGGAAGTTGGCGGGGATCGGGTTGAAGCCCGGCGCGAAGTGTCCCTGGCCGTCCAAGTGGTCACCGTGGCAGGGCAAGCAGTTCTGGTAGTAGACGCGCTTGCCTTCCGCGATGTACGCCGCGAGCGAATCCGGGTGGGCATGCAGCGGGTTCTCGAGTCCCGTCAGCGTGATCGACTTGCCGCGAAACGTGATCTCTGAGGGCGGCGCCGGATGGATCGACCGGAGATTGGGCGGCGCCGCGACCGTCGTCGCGACCTGCCCATAGGCAATGAGGCCGACGAGCGCCGTCACCACCACGAGGAGCGCGGTCCGCACCATGCGGAGACGCGGCTCCACCAGCACGGCGTGGATCGGCCCCTTGAACTGCTTCCAGCGGGCCTCGTTGTCGCTCACATAGATGAGCACGCCTACGAGCACCGTGAGCATATACTGCAGCACGACGCTCTTCGGGACGATCGCGCTGCCCGGCAGGATGGGCACGACCCACACGATCACGATGAAGGCAATGATCAGGATGCCCACCGCCTGCCAGAACGGGTGCGCGAGGTAGCGTCTCACTTGTGCGCCGCCAGGAATTGCGCCAGCGCCTCGAGCTGCGAGGCGTTCATCATCGTGCCGAACGTCTTGGGCATGATCCCGGCGAGCTTCTCGTACCCTTTGGCGATCGACGACATGGGATCGAGGACCTTCTTACGGATCGACTCCGCGTCGCGGCGCGAGCCCACGTGCGTCAGGTCGGGCGCGATGGTCTGGCCCTGGCCGTCGAGCTTATGACAGGCAAGACAGCCCGCGGCCTGGATGATCGCTTTTGGGTCCGTGCTGCCGCCTGCAAAGGCTGCTCCCCCCGCACCACCCCCACTTCCGGTAGAGGTCGTAGAGGTGGTAGAGGTTGCTGGGATGTCGGAGGCTGTGACGTCGATAGTGCCGCCTTGTGACTCCAGGAATGCGATCACGGCCCAGATCTGTTGCGGCGAGAGCTGCTTCGTCATCACGGGCATGATCGGCTGATAGCCCGCCACGATGTACGCCGTCGGCTGGTCGAGCGACTCGTACAGGTACTGCTTGCAATTCTTCCCCGCCTCGCGCTTGCCGCAGCGGGCGCCAATCGGCCCCGTCCCCTTTTCATCCGTCAGGAGGTTGGGCGCGCGCGTGCCGAGCCCGTGGCAAGTGGTGCAGCCACCGATGCCGTTGAACACCTTCTCCCCCGCCGCCACGAGCTGCTCGGGTGTGACGTTCGCGCCCAGCGTGAGGGTCTGGGGCACCTCGGACTGGACCTGCGGGATCTTGTTGGCGATCAGGGTATAGACCGCCAGCGTCCCGAGGACGATGCCGACGATCTTGAGATTAGTGGCCCACATGCCCGGGCCCTTTCTCCGCTACATACGTCGACTTCTCCGCCAGGCCCCCGAGCCAGAACACGAAGGCCACGAGACTCAGGAAGATGAGGACGCACAGGCTGATCATCTTCGACGCGTACCCGAGCGCCGGCGTGGCGGCGTACTTGCTCGTGTCCTGCATCACCTGCCACACGTGCCAGTACTGCCGGATCCCCGACCGCGCGAACCCCATCAGGCCCATGAGCCATGTGAACGTCACGGCGAGGATGAACAATGCGTACTGCGATCGGGGCGGCATCTTGCCCCACTGGATCGTGCCGAGCGACTGCGCCCCGCGGGCCATCAGGACGTCGATCACGGTGACGAACAGAATGCACGAGAGCACGGCGAGCACCTGATACACGCTGAACCCGATGCGCACGATCGCTTCGACGAAGTAGCCGCGGATCCCGTAGAACAGCACGATCGCAGCCGCGATGGCGAACATCGCCGCCTGGATGAGCGTCCCCGTCCGCGCCCAGGGTACCACCGGTCGCTTGTTGGCGCGCCGGTACAGGAGGAACGACAGGAAGGTGGTGAGGATCATCAGGTTCACGGCCGTGTTCTTGGCGCTCATCACGCCGAGGGCGCCGAGGAACGGGTGGTGCGAGCCGCCCATGGCGGCGAGCTCCTTCGAGTCGGCGATCATCGTGTGCGGCGTGCCCCAGACGATCGCGCCTAATACCAACACGATCAGCAGGTACTTCGTGTAGGGCTGGAACCGCTCGGCGCCGGGAATCCGGCCCATCCCGATCCAGAGATAGTAGTTCCCCGTGAGGAACAGCACCGCGATGAGGAACGCCTGGATCACCCACAGCCAGCTCATGAACCCGCCCATCATCGTGATGCCCATCGACTGATCGTACTGATAGATCTCGCGCCCCAGCCAGTAGCCGGCGAACGGCAGCACGATGAGCGCCGACATCGCGATGAAATTCCCGACGTACCCCATCCAGTCGTAGTGGGCGCGCTCCTCGTCGGTGCGCGCCGCGAGGAAGCGATAGCTCGCGTATGCACCAACGATCGCGCCGCCGAACACCACGTTGGCGATCAAGCGGTGCACGTTGATCGGCATCCACGTCGCGTTCGAGATGGCATGCCACAGCTTGATCGTGGTCGGGTCGGTGGTGGGCGTGATATCGCGCGGCGGGGACATCATGTAGGTGAGCCACGAGTTCGCGATGAACATGACGATCGTGCCCCACACATTGAGCAGGATGCCCAGCGTCCAGTGCCACAGCTTGGCCCGCCCCTTCTTCCAGCGATCCCAACCGTAGTAATAGAGGTAGAGCGTGAAGGACTCTATGAGGAACAGCGCCGCGTACAGCCACATCGACGGCGCGAAGATCGCGGTCAGGTACGCCCAGAACCGGGGGTACAGGGTCGAGAGCGCGAACACCAGCATGGTGCCCCAGATCGCCGTCGCGCTGTAGGCCACGAGCAGGAGCCGCGTGAACTCCTTGCTCAGCCGGTCGTACCGGTCGTCGTGGCCGAAGATGCCGATCGCTTCGGTGACCACGGCGAACATCGGCACCCCCAGCACGAAGGCCGCGAACATGAGGTGCACCTCGGCTGTGATCCATATCCATTGGCGCGCCCCTAGAAGGGGGAATTCGCCGTAGGCGTGACTCGTGTCCGCCGCGGCCTGGAGGGCCAGGAGCAGGTGTGCCGTCATCCGTTGTCCGTGACGAAGAACGGCTTGCGTTTCGAAAAATCGATCGGCATCGCGCGGCGCACTTCGGCGAGGAGCTCGGGCGTCACCTGCCAGTGTCCGTTGCGGCGGGCGTAGTCTTCCACCCGTTGCATCACCACGCCGCGCACGAAGGAGGGGATGCGCTCCATGCGCTCGCGCGCGGCGTCGACCCAGACCAGAACCGGCGTGAAGTCGTCGCCATACGCGAGGACGCGGGCCGGCTCGATCGGGGCCATCCCGCCCGTCGGCTCGTAGGCGCACGACGGATCGGCGGCGAGGATGTCCCCTTCGAGCGCGAAGGCCCGCGCCCGGCACCCACCACACAACGCGCGATACTCGCAGGCGCCGCACTTTCCCCCCAGCGTCCCTTCACGCAGCTGACGGAACAGCCGCGAGGACCGCCAGATCTCGGCGAAGCTCTGCGTCCGGAGATCGCCCGCGACCTCCGGGAGATACGGGCACGGCGTCAACTTGCCGTCGGGCGTGATCCGGCAGTACTGCGTCCCGCACGGGCAGCGGGTTTCGTAGTTGAGGATCGGTGAATCGGGATCGGACTTGTACACGTGGCGCATGAAGTGCGGCGCGCACTTCGCGCGCACCATCATCCGGCCGCGATACTCCCGCTGCCACCGGGCCAGGTCGCCGAGCACCGCCTCGGTGTCGGCGGGCGAGAGATCGGTGAGCGACGCGCCACGGCCGGTGGGAACCAGGAAGTAGCAGTTGAACGCGACCGCGCCCTGCTCGGCCGACCACGCCACCAGCCGCTCGAGCTCGCCGCGGTTCCCCTTTGTGACCGTCGTCTGAATGATGAAGTCGAGCCGGGCTTTGGTGAGACGCGCGAGGGCCGCCTGGACGTCCGCCAACGCGCCGCGACCGCGGCGGAAGTTGTCGTGGTATGAAGGACGCAAGGAATCAACGCTCACCGCTACACCGCTCACGCCCGCGTTCTTGAGCCCTGCGATCCGGTCGTCGGTGAGGAGCGTCCCGTTGGTCCCCACCACTACGGTAGCGCCGTTGGCCGACGCGTATTGAGCGATCTCCGTCAAATCGTGCCTCAGCAGCGGCTCACCGCCCGACAGAATAAGCATCGGTGCGGGATTCACAGCGAGCAACTGGTCGACGATCTCGAGGCACGCAGCCGTGTCGAGCTCGCCCGCCGCGGATTCGTGCGGGCCGGCCGCGATGTAGCAGTGCGCGCACTCCAAGTTGCAGCGCTTGGTGAGATTCCAGGCTACGACATGAGGCACGTAGTCCACGTCAGTCCCCGGCTTGCTCGGCCAGCAGGCGCTCCATGGCCGCCTTGGCCTCCTCGGGCTTCATCGCCTTCAGGTCCACGGGGCACTTCCCCATCTGCGCCTCGATGTCGCGAATCGGGCAGCGCGTGATGCCTTGCGCCTTCGCCTCCTCGATGAACGCGCGCATCTCCGGAGACAGCCCGTCCTTCCCTTCTGCCTCGGCGCGGATCTGCTTGGCGCGCAGCTCCTGGAACATCACCATCATGGTGTCGACGTCGAACTCGTCCGCGGCGATCATCGCCTGCTTGTTCTCATCCATCACGAGCGTGGTGACGCGCCAGATGTCGTGACCGCGGGCGAACCGCTCCACGGTGTTCCGGGCGAGGGGCCGGGCAATGAGCGGCACGAGCTGCAACCGAGCCCAGGCTTCTTCGGTCCAGACGATCGGGTCCGTAGCGACGCGGGCACGCGTGCTCTCAACTCCGGTCACCGGACACCGGACACCGATGACCGGTGTCGCCGGCTCCGGATCGGCATCGTGTCCCTGAACCTTGGTGGCCTTCATTTGCTCTTGAGCTTTGACTTCCGCGAGCGCGATCTCCTCCGCCGTCCCGATCCCCATGATGAGCTGCATGTGCGTGGGCAAGAGCTTCCGGATCGCCTCGTCGAGCCACTTGTTGGTCACCGTGGCGGGCTCGCCGTGCGTTTGCTCGAGCACGTATTCCTCCACCGCCCGGCGGGCAATCCCTTGCGCGAACGGCGGGACACGGAGAATCCGTACCTCCGCCTCGGGCGCCCAGGGGAGGCCGGCCACACCGTCTTCCTCGATCCAGGGGATGTCTTCGGGGCGGATACCGACGGTGCCCGTGAGGAGCGTGTTACAGGGAGCAATCCGCACGAGATTCTCGGCCTGCGAGCCCAGCTCTGTCCCCTCGATGCGGTGGGCGCCGTGTCGAGCGAGCACGAGGAGCGAGGGCTTGATCTCCTCGGCCCACTGCATGATCACCTGGAACGGCTTGCCGACCAGGATCTGTGTCTTGATCGGGACGTCGGGGAACTCCTGTGCCATCACCTCGGCGCGCTTCAGGTTCGCCTGGCACAACTTCAGGAGTCCTTTGTCGATGATGTTGTTGTGCAGCTCCTCCTGCTCCTCGAACTTGAAAACTTTGGAAGCTTGATACGAGAGAACATCCTTGATGTTGTGAAACACGACGTGGTGGTACTCGACGTCGAACGCGCTGCAGACGTACAGGGAACCGCCGAACGCCTGCGCGAGCTCGAGCGCGGCTCGCATGGCCCGGTAGCTGTACGACGACCCGTCCACGCACACGAGGAACCGGCCACCGTCGAACGGCCGGTCGTCCCGCACCAGCAACACGTCCCGTTCGATACCGCGCAGCACCCGCGACACGACTCCGCCGAGCTGCGAGAACGACTGGCGGCCGAGCCCGTGAGCCCCGATGGCGAGCAGGTCGTACTCGCGGCCCGACGTGCCGGCGAGCCGTCCGGCGGCGTCTTCGTCCTCCGCCACCAGCCGCCCGTTCTCGCCGATCTTCACGTCGGAGCGGACCCTGTCCCCGCCGTCGTAGCCCGAGGCACGGTCGGGATCGAATCCGATCAGGCCCGGCAGGCGACCCGCCCCCCGGTTCACCTCGTTGACGATTTCCTCGTAGTTGATGCCCTCGAGGAGCTGCCGGGTGAGACGCACGCCGGAGGCTTCGCAGCGCTTGCCCAGTTGATCGAGGAAGCTGTCGGCGATGAGCTGGAGGCCTTTTTCGATCAGCTTGTCGTGGATCTTGCGCTGCTTCTTGATTTCCTCAGGGGTCTGGAACCGGGCAGGGAGGCCGGTCTCGAGCTGGCGGAAGCGGACATCGTGGAGGCGGGCGGCGTAGACGTGGTTGCCGGTGATTCGGCCGTCGGACCGGCGACAAAGCTCCATGGCGCGGTCGACAGCCCAGTCGGAGTGCGACGAGTTGTCGACCGGGACGAAGATCTCGCGATACACCGGCACCTCCCCAATTAGTGCGGGGCGAGTATGTGAGCGCCTAAACAGGCTGTCAAGGACGGACTATCCTGGAACTAGTTGCGTGCCCTCTGAATCCCAGACGGTGATCGCGTCGACCGGGCATGCGTCGCACGCGCGCAGCAAGCGCTCGCGCTCTACGTTCTCCGGCGTGACGAAGACGGCGATCGTTTCCTCGTCCAACTTGAAACCGTCCGGGGCTTCCTTGACGCAGTCGCCGAACCCGACGCATTGGTCCCGATCGATCACCACGCGGAGCCCGTGAACCGTCCGCTCCTCGAGACTCACATCCCCTCGAGGCCGAGCTCAGTTCGCGCCGTGTCCATGATAGCCGGTGTGATCTCGGTGATGCCGCGTTCCTTGGCGTAGTCGAGGTAGATCCGTTTGACCATCCCGCGCACGAACCCGGGAACGCGCGCCAGGCGCTCCTGCGCTTCCGTTGACCAGATCGTACCTCTCCCCTCTCCCCTCTCCCTAATGTCATCGAAGGCGTCTGCCCTCCCAGTCGCGACCGTACCGCGGATCGTCTCCATCGGCTGCGAGTCAATCGTCCGGCCGCCGATCTTCACGCCCAACGATGCGACCAGTTGCGTCTCCATCGGGTTGGTGAGCAGCGCGACCACGCGACCGCACGCGGGACACTTGAAGGCCGCGGCGAGCGTTCCGTCGCCCGGAAGCTGACGCTCCTCGAATAGCATCTGACGGTCGCATTCGACGCAGAGGAACTTCACAGCCGCCCCGCCAACGCCGCCCAGGTGTCCGGGGTCGGGTGCCAGGGGATGCGGGCGAGCAAGGGAACGTCGAACTCTCGAGACAGGTCCTCGCCCGCCGTTCCTGAAAACGGTCCCCCGACCATGTTCTCGACGACGCCGAGGAGCGTTGCACCCCGATCCACGGCGCCGCGGACGGCGCGGCGCACGGCGTCGTGCGATTCGGGCGTCGGAATGGTCACGGCGATGGCCGCAGGAGGCGCAGGCAGGAGCTCCGTCAGCTCCTGGAATCGCTGCACGCCCGGCGGCAAGTCTACAAGCAGATCGTCGAGAACGCCCCAGGCGACATCCGCCAGGAACTCGCGGAGCGTGGCCGCCTCGAGCGCCCCCCGCCACACGTGGCTCTCGACGTCCGGCCCCCGAAACCCGAGCGGATGTCCATCCTCGAGCAGCAGTGCCATCGAAAAGCACCGGATGCCGTCGGGACTCACCGCCGGTTCGATCGCATCGTCGTGCAACGCGCAACGGGCAACCGGAACGTGGAGGAGGGAGGCGGCAGTCGGCCCGTTGAAATCCGCGTCGAGCACACCGATCGCGCGGCCGGCTCGGGCCAGCGCTCGGGCGACCCCGGCCGTCACGAAGCTCTTTCCCACGCCGCCTTTTCCACTCAATACCGCCAGCACGCGCCCCACACCAGCCATCCGGAGCGCCACCCGCTGGCGCTGGGCGGCAATTTGCTCGCCCAGGCCGGAGCGATCGGCTTCGGTCAACTCATGGTAGGTCCGGATGTTGAGGGGCATGGAGCAAGGATATTAGACGGCTAGACGGTTAGACGGCTAGGGCAGCGACACGCAGGCAGGCGTCCTCTAGCGGTCTAACCGTCTAACCGTCTAACCGCCTAGATTTCTTGCCCCATGATCGACGAGCTGAAGGCCAAGCTCCAGGCGGAAGTCGAGCGCCTGAATCACGAGATCAACTTCGTGCTCCCGAAGGAGATCGAGCGGGCGCGCGCGCACGGGGATCTGCGCGAGAACTCCGAGTACAAGGCTGCACTCGAGCGGCAGCAGTTCGTGACGTCCCGGTTGAGCCACCTGCGGCTGCGGCTTTCCAAGCTGTTGAGCGTGCGGGAAGCCGACATACCGCGCGACCGCGTGGGGTTCGGCTCCCGCGTCACCGTCCAGGATCTCGATACAAAGAAGAAAGAGACCTACGCGTTGACCCTGGGCGAGTTCATCGAGGGTGATGACGACGAGAACGAGATGCGGGTCTCCATGGCCTCACCGCTCGGCACCGCGCTCTTAGGTGCGAAGGTCGGCCATGCGGTGACCATCGCCCTGCCGGCGGGCAAGCGGCGACTCAAGGTCCTGGAGCTCGAAACGGTGCACGACCTGGCTGAAAAGCGCCCCTAGAGCATCCGGTGGAAAACCATCGGTCCGCTCGGGCTGGTCGACCCGCCCCGTGGCTCGATGCTCATCGCCGCTCCCATCACCCGCCCACCGCCGCTCGGCATGTCCAGCGCCATCACCATCGGCTGATCGCGGTCCATCGGCATCACGGCCGCGGTCAGCATCCCGGTCTCGGTGATGAACCACAGCTGATAGGCCTGGTCGCGTGCGTTGGGCGCGAGGCCGTCGCACCGCACGAGCCAGCGGTGCCGCACGCTGTCGGCGAAAATCGTGACTGACCCCACACGACCGCCCGTCGATACCGGGATCTGGATGAGCTCCGTGGCCGAGCCGTGGATGAAGGTGGCAACGGTGTCCTGGTACGCCTCCACGCGGCCGGCGAGCAGATCGCGCTCCGCGGCAAGGGCGGTGATGTGGCGATACGCCCACCATCCTCCGCCCACCGCGGCGAGTACGAAGGACGCCGCGACGGCCAGGGGCCAGCGTCGCCGAGGCGCCAGCGCACGCTCGAGGACCCGCCCCTTGAGGTCGGGGGGTGGCGTCCGCGCCGGTGCCAGAATGCCCAGCCAATCCATCATTGCAGCCAATCCTTGAGGTGTTTCAACCGTTCCGTCAGCCGGTGCTGCGCCATCCGCATCCGCGTCTTCACCGTGCCGAGCGGCTGATGCAGCCGACGAGCGATCTCGCGGTGCGACAGCCCCTCGAAGTACGAGAGCAGCACCACGCTCCGCTGCTCCTCGGGCAGCGCGGCAAGCGCGGCGTGCACCTCGCGGTGCACCGGCCAACCGGGCACCGACGCCTCGTGTGGCGTCGACGCCACAATGTCATCAGGCGCTCCCTGAGCCTGGGCGATGCGTTCCGTCTTGCGCGACCAGCGCCGTCGGCGTCGTAACACGTCGAGCGCGCGGTTACGCGCGATCGAGAGGATCCATGGCACGAGCGGTCCGCGCCTTGCGTCGTGTTGATCGATATGGCGCCACACCTGCACGAATACATCGCCTACGACCTCCCCCGCTTCGTCCTCGTCTTGCAGAATGCGGAAGGTCAATCCCATCACCCAGGGGGCGACCTGGTCGTACAATTCCCCCAGGGCGCGCTCGTCCCGCGCCTTGAGCCGGCGTTCGAGTGAGCGCTCCTGCTCTTGACTAAGACGTTTTGGTGAGGTCACTTAGATTCCCATTGTAGCCACCAAACCGCGCCAGTCCAGCCCCAGCGTTGTATGTTGAAAGGTTGGCGCGCTCTGGTTCACCCGAGGGGGTTGGATGGCGGTTCACGAGATGGTTGACGACAGCGGGTTCTCGTTCGAGGCCTTCACACGCCACCCGTTCTTCACCGAGGTCAATCGGTGGATTGTGGAGCGCGTGATCTGCCCCGGGCGACGCAAGATCGTCGACCTGGGGTGCGGCCCGGGGGCGGTCACGAAGCTCATTCTCGAGCGCCTCGGTGACGCCTGCAATGCGGAAGTAATCGGGATCGATCCTTCCCCGTCTGCACTCGATAAAGCGCGCGCAGCGATCCACTCCAAGGTGGTCGAGTTCATCGAAGGCAGCGCCGAGTGGGTGTCGCGTCTCGTCTCCTCCGCTGACGCGGTGGTCTTTCTCAACGCGATCCACCTGGTTCCCGACAAAGCCCAAGTGATTGCCGAGATCCGGAAGGCCTTAAAGAAGGACGGCGTGTTCGCGTTCAACACGACCTTCTTCAACGGGGCGTACGTAGAGGGGACCGGGGCGTTCTGGCGCCGCTGGATCGTTCGCGCGGTGCAGGCGTTGCGCGAGCGTGGCCTCGACGTTCACCATTCGGAACACGCGGTGGCGCGGCAGTTTCTCACCCCGCAGGAATACTCTGAGCTCTGCGTGCAGGCCGGGTTCGCCCCTCCGTCCGTCGACCTGGTACGGATCGAGATGACGCCCGAGAGCATTCGCGACATCGGGCGGTTCTCCCTCTTCATCGAGGGTGCGCTGCCGGGCGTGCCGCTCGCAGAAGGATCCGCCGCCCTCGAAAAGGGTCTCGAGCGGGCCATGGACGAGACCGGTGTGTCGAGCGTGCCGCGCAATTGGTTGGAGTGCGTCGCGACGGCCGCCTGATGTAGGGGCGCACATGCTGCGCCCTACTCGAAGACGAATTCCAGCCTTCGATGCGCCTCGCGCAGCGCAGCTTCCACTTCTGCAGGCCTGTCCCCCCGCGCGAAGATGAACCCCGGGTAGCGAGACCCCTCGGGCCACGGGACGAGCGCTTCGCCCGGGTGGGCGGTGATCTCGACCGCGTCGATGAGTGGAATAGCGCGCGCGGCTTCGATTCCCCCTACCTCCCGCAACACGCCGGCGCGCGGCACCGGGATCATCATCACGCCTGACGCACACGCTTCCCGCTCGAGCCAGGCCATCGGCATCGCCAACGCGTGCCGCAGGATGATTTCTTCGAGCGACGCCCCAACCCCGAGTCCCGAATCCCGAGTCCCGAATCTCAACCCCGCGCTGCACCGTCCTCCGATCGGCCGCGCGGCCATTTCGATCAACCACGGCCCTCGGTCGTTGTAGCGGAGCTCGACGTGGACCGGACCGGTCGTGAGGCCGAGCGCTCGCGCCGCCCGCTGCGCGCACGACTCAAGCGCGTGGTGGGCGTCAGACCGCAGACGGGACGGCGTGACGTAGATGGTCTCCTCGAAGTACGGCCCGTCGAGGGGGTCGGGCTTGTCGAAGAGCGCCAGCACCCGCAGCTCCCCGTCGACGAGAAGCCCCTCGAGCGCGTGCTCACTGCCCGGCACGAATTCTTCGACGAGTATCAGGCGCGCCGATTCGCCGCAGGCCAGGATGTCGGGCGCCGCAAGGATGCGCCGCAGTCGCTCGAAGGCCGCCACGAATTGCGCCGGCGCGTCGGCGCGGATCACCCCTCGACTGGCGGACAGGCGAAGCGGTTTGACCACACAGGGATAGGGCACCCGCTCGGCAAAGGCGCTCGGGTCCTCATCCACCCGATGCAGCGCGAATCGTGGCACCGGCACCTCGGCTCGAGCGAGGCGCGTCCGCTGCTCGAACTTGTCCCGAGCCGCCTCCGCGGCGGCTACCGGGTTTCCGCGCAGGCCGATGGCTTGGGCAATCGTCGCGGCGACCACCGCGGTGTCGTCGTCCACGCCCACCACGCCCGCGACCGGGTGCACCCGGACGAACTCGCGGGCCTGTTCGGCCGCTCGCTCGGGATGGGCGAGATCGAGAGTAATGAGGCCGGTAGGGTTCGCCGCCTGGAACGTACTCGGCCGCTCTGATGCGACGGTCAGCTCCACGCCCAGTCGGCGCGCGGCCTCCACGAACGCGGCGGTGCGGTAGGTCGCCGTCGGGAGGAGCAGCAGGAGCCGCGGCATGCGGCGCCTTACTTCTTGGCGGCGGCGAAGTAGGGGTTCGAGCCTGCGGTGTGGTCCGTGATGTCCACGACGCCCCGCACCTCCGGGACGTGTTGCTGCAGCATCGCTTCGATCCCCTGGCGCAGCGTGACGTCCGCCATACCGCATCCCTGACAACCACCCGCCATACGGACCATCACCACGGAGTCCTGAACGTCGATCAGCTCCACGCGGCCCCCGTGCCGCGCAACCATGGGATTCACCTGCTGGTCGAACAGGTCGGCCACGCGCTCATACAGCGCGTCGTCCGGCGTCCCACCGCCACCAGCCGCGGGAGCGGGCTTGGCCGCCACGGCGGGTCGATCTCCGGCGAGCGCACCGCGAATCGCCTGGCCGACCGCCTTGCCCACGACGGGCCATGGCGTCGCGCTCTGCTTGACGACCGTCAAGAGGTTGCCCGACACGATGACCTCGGCCACGTCCGCGCCCGGAATCGAGAAGATCGCCTCCGCCAACGGGGACCCCTGAGCCTCCTCGCGGGAGGCGAATCGGCGCACGCCGCCCGCGTGCAGCGGCTCGCTCACGAGGAACTTGCAGCGGCCGTTGTCGATCGGCTCGGCAGTGATACGGATTTCGTTCTGGGACATAGCTCAAACCTAACTTGGTGCTCCGGTCGCCGCGCGCACGGGTCGCAATTGCCGGGCGGCCTGTACCATGTTGCGCAGCGAGGCCAGGGTCTCCTCCCACGCACGAGTCTTCAGCCCGCAGTCGGGGTTCACCCAGATCTGCCGGTCGTCGAGCACCTCCTGCATGCGCTTCAACGCTTGCACGATCTCGGCGGTGCTCGGCACGCGCGGGGAGTGAATGTCGTACACGCCGGGCCCGATCTCATTGGGATACCGGTACTCCTTGAACCCCTCGAGCAGCTCCGATCCCGAGCGCGCGTTCTCGATCGAGATGACGTCCGCGTCCATCTTCTCGATCACACGGATCACGTCGTTGAACTCGCTGTAGCACATGTGCGTGTGGATCTGGGTCGCGTCCGACACGCCGGCCGTGGCGAGCCGGAACGCGTTCACGGCCCATTCGAGGTAGGCCGGCCAGTCGGCCCGCCGCAGCGGGAGACCCTCGCGCAGGGCGGGCTCGTCGATCTGGATCACTCGGATCCCCGCGGCCTCGAGATCCCGCACCTCGTCTCGGATCGCCAGGGCCAGCTGCTTGGCCGTCTCAGAGCGTGGCTGATCGTCCCGCACGAACGACCACTGCAGGATGGTGACCGGACCGGTCAGCATGCCCTTGACCGGACGCGACGTTTTGGATTGGGCGAACGTGCTCCACCGCACCGTCATGGGCTTCGCCCGCGACACGTCGCCGAAGATGATCGGCGGCTTCACGTAGCGGCTGCCGTACGACTGCACCCACCCGTGCTCGGTGAAGGCGAAGCCGTCCAGCTGCTCCCCGAAGTACTCGACCATGTCGTTGCGCTCGAACTCGCCGTGGACCAGCACGTCGAGGCCGAGCTCTTCCTGCAGCTTCAGCGTGCGGGTGATCTGCTCGGCGATGAACGCATCGTACTGCTGCGGTGTCATGGCCCCGTCGTGCAGCTTCTTGCGGGCCGCCCGCACGTCCGCCGTCTGCGGGAACGACCCGATGGTGGTCGTCGGAAAGACCGGGAGCCGCAGCTGTTTCTTGCGCCGGTCGCCATGGAGCGACGCCCGGCGCATGTCGGGCTCGGTCACACCACGTGCGCGCTGCTTGACGGCGGGGTTGTGAATGCGTCGCGACGTGCGCCGGCTGGCCAGGGCACGGGCGTTGGCGTCGAGTTGCGCGGCCACGCTGTCCCGGCCATCCCGGAGCGCGCGCGTGAGGGTCGCGACCTCGATCAGTTTCTGCTTGGCGAACGCCAGCCATCCCTTGAGCTCGGTGTCGAGCCGCGCTTCCCGATCGAGGTCGATGGGAACGTGCAGCAACGAGCACGACGGCGCGACCCAGAGTTGGGCAGCACCCGCGCGCTCCATGGCCTCTTCGAGCTCCCGCAGGACCGCGCCGAGATCGGCCTTCCAGATGTTGCGTCCGTCGATCACGCCGAGCGAGAGGACCTTGCCCTCACGCCCTCCTCCCACCGGCCATCCCCGGAGCAGCGCGTCGAGACGGCCGGAAGCACGTACAGTGTCGAGATGCAACCCCGCCACCGGGAGCTCGAGCGCCGCGGGCAGGTTTTCGTCCAGCGAAGCGAAATACGTCGCGACCAGGATCTTGACCTTCGGGACCCGCTCCGCGAGGAGCCGATACGCGCGCGCGAACGCCGCGCGCTCGGCGGGCGTCCGGTCGAGCGCCAGGCACGGCTCATCGAGCTGCACCCACGTCGCCCCAGCGGCCCCGAGACGCGAGAGGATGTCCGCGTACACGGGGAGCAACGCGTCCAGGAGCGTGAGCCGATCGAATCGGGCCGTGCGGGCCTTTCCGAGGAGCAAGAACGTCACCGGTCCGATCAGCACCGGCTTCGTTTGCAACCCGAGCGCCTTGGCCTCCTGGAACTCGTCCACGGGTTTCGTCGAGGACAGACGGAAGGTCTGGCCAGGCTCGAACTCGGGCACGATGTAGTGGTAGTTCGTGTCGAACCACTTCGTCATCTCCATCGCGGTAACGTCCCGCCCGCCCGATTGGACGCCACGCGCCATCGCGAAGTACGTATCGACGTCGACCGGCCCGCCTGCCCAGCCATAGCGCTTGGGCACCGCGCCTATCAACGCGCACGTGTCGAGCACGCGGTCGTAGAAGGAGAAGTCGTTGGACGGAATCAGATCGATGCCGGCATCCTGCTGCAGCCGCCAGTGCCGAGCCCGCAGCTCGGCGCCGGTGTTCAGGAGATCCTGAAGCGAAACCTTCCCGCCCCAGTAGCCTTCGGTAGCGCGCTTGAGCTCGCGGGAAACCCCGAGCGGTGGGAAGCCGAGATTGTGGGAGATGGGCATAGGAGAGGGAATCTACCTACACCCGTAAGCGGACGTAACGCTTGTTACGGCCTGTGCGGATTGACCGGTTTGCCGCTCTTCGCTTGCCCGGGCGGGACAGGGGGGCGACCCGCGGCTGCCGCTCTAGTAAGGCCCGCGGCAGCCTGGGCGGGCGTCGCCCCATGGCTAATGCCGGTCTCCACCTCGGCGGGCAAACCCATCAAGTCACCGGGCGAGCGGCCGGCACTGATCATCGCTTCCACGAGCTGGAGCACCTGGTTCGCGGGAACACCGAGCGCGGCGAGCGTCGCCGCCACGCGAAGGGTGAGCGCGGGGTCGTATGGCGGGCGGCTCGCGCGGACCAAGTCCTGCACGTCATGATTGCTGAGCCCGGCGTTGATCGCATCAGCGCCACCCTCCACGACGTCACCAGTCGGGGCCGACACGCCACCTTCGCGCAGAGCGGTCATCGCGTCGCCCATGCGACCGGCGAGCGCCCGCACCGCCGCGATCACGCGGTCGGCCGGTACACCCTTGGCGCCACCTTCGATCGCTTTTTCCACGAGCGGATCCACTGGCAGCCCGCGCGCCGCCGCGTCCGCGGCGATCTTCACGACCGCCTGCCTCACTTGGGGAGGGACGCGGCCGTCGAGCCGCGTCGCGACGCCCTGTGCGGCGAGCGCTCCCGGCAGCGCCGCCACGAGAACGAGCTGGAGGAAGACCCGGACGCGGCTCACAGGATGTGCGTCCCGCGCGCCACGGAGACGAGGCTGTTGCGGCGGCCGAAGCCGTCATCGACGGATGGTGCCGCGGGGTCGACCACCCAACGCTCGCCATCGACGACGAACGCGTATTGATGCTGGCCGACGGGAAGGGCCAGCGTCGTCGTCCACACGCCGCTCGTGCCAGCCGGCACGAGGGGAGCGGCGCCCTGGTCCCACTGATTGAACGTCCCTGCGACGGCGACGCGCCGTGCGCCGGGGGCGTACAGCACGAACCGGACGAACACGGAGTCTCGGGACGCGAGTTGTGTGCCCGGGGTCGGGGAGGCAGAGGGGCGCATGAACAGGATTGCCAACGCCGCCGCTACGGCGAGCGCACCGCTCCAGACCACCCAGGGCCGGACGCGCACTCGCAACTCGACGTCACGCGGTGCATGGAGCCAGCGCCACGCCCGGCGAGCAGGTGAAGACGCGTGCGCGCGAACCGCGGCCATGACGCGCTGCTCGACCGCCGGCGACAGGGTGACGGGAGCGTGATTCGCCGCCTGAATCAGGCGGACGGCGTCCTCGCCTTCGGCGCGGAGGTCTCGAGGCAGGTCGGCGAGCGAGAGCTCTCCGTCCAGCACTTGCTTCACCAGCGGGTGGTAACCGGTCATCTATAGGTGTCCCTTCATCAGGTCCCGCAACCGATCATACGCGCGATGCATCCGCATCTTGAGCGATGCGACAGTCGCGCCCGTGATCTGCGCGATCTCTTCGTATGCCATTCCCTCGACATGCTTCAACACGAAAACCTCTCGCTGCTCCGCGGTCAGGTGTCCGAGCGACCGCTCCAACGCCGTCTGGCGCTCCAGCTGGTCATACGCGCCGTCCGGCCGATCCGGGGCCGCCAGTCCGTCATCTCCCGGACCGAGCGGCCGCTCCCGCTGTCGCCTCCTGCGCTCCGCGAAACAGCGGTTGCGCAGGATCAGGAACAGCCATCCGGCGAACTTGTTCGGGTCGCGGCAGTCAGCCAGCCGATCGAACGCCCGGACCAGTGCATCCTGTACCGCGTCCTCGGCGACGTCCCGCGACCCCAGCATGCGCGCGGCGTACCGGGCATACCGATCCCGATAGCGCCGCACCAACACTGCGTACCGGTCGACGTCACCCGCCAGCACCGCCCGCACCACGTCCGCGTCCGATGCTTCGGCTTCGAGACCCAACCGACCCCCCGCCGAATATGTGACGCTGATGGTAGGGGACTGGGTCGACGCGGGCAACCGGTCCCAGCCTAAAGAGTGCCATCGCGCAACCAAGGTAACGCTCTGCCCCAGGGGCACTTCCGTGGGCGGCGTTACCTGAGGGGGCCCCGAGCCGTCTTCATGGGGAAGGGGAGGTGCGTAAATCGTGGAAAAGACGGTGCCGTTGGCAGATCGCCATCTATTAGGCAGCATTGCGCGGGGCGACGTGAATGCCCTCCGCACCCTCTGTGAGCGACACAGCACGAGCGTGTACGCGCTCGCATTTGCCATTCTGATGCATCCCCAGGAAGCCGAGGAAGTGGTGGCCGAGACGTTCTCCTATGCCTGGAGCGCGGCGGCGCGGTTCGCCGACATGGCCAACCGATCCGTGTCCGGATGGCTGATGGAGGTCGCCCGCAGCAGAGCGAACGGCCTGCTCCTCGCGCGCCGTTGGCCGGAGCGGGGTCACGCTATCAAGGAGTTCGCATGATTCGCACTGTTCTTGCTATCGCAGCGACGCTTGCGCTGCCGGCCGCTCTGGCCGCGCAAACGCCACAGATTCCCAACGACCATGCGTCCGACCAGGGTAAGGCGATGGTGGCGCTGCATTCGCAAGGCGCCGTGCATCGGGCGACGCATCGTCGGGGCGATGTCGTGACGCCTCCAGCAGCTCCCGGGACTAGCAACCCGAACGCCGCTACGCCGGCCGTTCCAGCGACGCCCGCGGTCCCCGGTCACGGGGCCGGTCCCACGATTCCGGCAAAGCCGGCCACTCCGGCGGTTCCGGCGCACAAGGGCGGTCAATCGGGTAACCACCGTCCCTAGCTAGTCAGTAGTTTCCTTCGACGAAGGGGCGCGGCCTGCTGCGCCCCTTCTCGTTTTTCTCTACCTTTGCACGCGTGAAGCGTGCTGTAATCGGGTTGCTGACGGCTACCTGCGTCCGTGCGGCGCCGGGGGTCGCCCAGGTCGAGCCGTCTCTTGGCCTGGGCGTCGGCACCGTTCGATACGCTGCCGGGTCGAGCTTCGGCTCGGCGGTCGTGTCACCCGGTCTGCGTTACTCCTCGACGTCCTTCGTGGCCGAAGGATCGGGAACGGTCGCGTCACTGCCGTTCGCATGGTCCAGTCAGGCCCGGGCAAGCGTCTGGGGCGTCGTGGCGCAGCTCCCGCGCGGGCTGCGCATCGCCGGCGAAGCGACGTTCGCGGGCACCACGCTGAGTAACGGAGGCGGCTCGACGGCCGAAGCGCACGGTGTCGGCGAAGTGCTGTGGACGCGCTCGAACTGGGGGCTCGGTGTGGGCGCAGGGCCTTCCACCGGGATGATCAGTGGCGCGCTGCCGGTGGTGGCCCTGCACACTCGCGCGCGGGCGTGGTGGCGGCTGGGGGAGGAGGAGGCAAACAGCTCCACTGAGCTGCAACTCATCGCGGAGCCGACGCATTTTCCCGACGGCTGGTTCACGGACGTCGGGGCCGGTGCCACGGTGGAGCGCCGGCGGATGGTCGCCTCGGTGTGGCTCGCCGGGCGGCTGGCCGGTGGGGCGGAATCCAAGGCCGCGGGTAGCGCAATGGTCCAGATATACGTGAGCCGGCGCGTGTCGATCGAGCTCGGGGGCGGCAGCTACTTGAACGACCCGTACCAGGATCTCCCCCGTGCCGGTTTCGTGACCTTCGGCGTGCGGCTGCACGGGACCCCGCGGCCGATCCACGCCACTCGGACCACGCCGCTCATCCCGCTTACTCCCGAAGTGCGCGGCGACAGTCAGGTCGTGCAGTTCCGGATGCCGGGCGCCAAGCAAGTGGCGATCGCCGGCGATTGGACCGCCTGGCAGCCGTTGGCGCTGCGCACGCTGGGCGACGACGTGTGGGAGGCCGCGCTGCGTCTCAAACGAGGCGTCTATCACTTCAACCTGCTGGTCGACGGGTCGGACTGGGTCGTGCCGAACGGCGTCGCGACGGTTTCGGACGGGATGGGAGGGATGGTGGCGGTCCTGATCGTGCCGTAGTGTAGAGGGTCCTCTCTCCGGAGTGCGCCATGGGCAAGATCAACTGGGGTCGGGTGATCGCGGGCGGGCTGATCGCGGGGCTGGTGTTGAACGTCGTCGACTGGCTGACGTACGGCGTCTGGCTCAAGCCCGACATCGAAGCGGCGATGGCGGCGATGGGCAGGCCGGCGGGCGCGATGGACAAGGCGATCCCGATCTTCGTGCTGGTCGATTTCCTCTACGGGATCGGGCTCCTGTGGCTCTATGCGGCGATCCGGCCGCGCTACGGCCCGGGTCCGAAGACCGCGGTCATCGCGGGACTCGCATTGTGGGTCTTCGCGGGTCTGCTCCAGGCGATCAGCCAAGCGCCGATGGGAACGATGCCGCAGCGCGTGATGACGATCGGCACGTGCGTGGCGCTCATCGCGTTTCCGGTGGCCGGGGCGGTGGGAGGGTCGGTCTACAAGGAAATCTGAGCGCCGATCCCGAAACACGACAGGGCGCGGAGTCATCCGCGCCCTGTCGTTTGTTCACACCACTGGCGTGCTCAGCTTCTCGGGGGTTGGCAATTATCCCCGAGTCCTCGCCGATCGCACTCCCCTTTGGGAAGCGGCATGACTCGTGGGACGAACGGCAAGCTCGGCGCTTCGTTGACGATATCGGTCAACCGATTGAATCGGCGAGCGTCGAGCCAGCGGGTCCCCTGCTCCCACAGCAGCGAGTAGCGGCGGTTGTAGATTAGCTCCTTCACGAAGTCCGAATCCGGACTCGAGGCCGTGACGGTCGTGACGGCCAGGCGACCGGCGCGCAAGCGAACCAAATTAAGATCCGTGATCGCCTGGAGCTTGTTGGACGCGCTGCGGAACCATTGGGCTTCAGCGTCGAGGAGAACCAACTCCTCGTTTCGAATGATAGGGATCGCGTGACCCGGGTCCGCCTGCCCTCCGGTTAGATAGATCGTAAACTTTTGCGTACCGGAAATCTGCGGGATTCCGCCGAGTTGCTGCGCCGGACCCACCTTCGCCGCGATCTTGTCGAGCACCCGCTGGTCCGATTGACCGCCGGGTTGCAGCTGTGCGTCCACGCTATCGGAGGGGTGCGCGAAGAACGTGACTCCGTTCAGCGGCTCGGACAGACCGTTCACGATGCCTCCGGCCTCGCTGGCGAAATCGAAGTAGACACCGAGGCCGAACTGAGTCGAATCTGCTACGAAGAACGACCCACCAAGCGCCGTGATCGCCTTGTCGTAACACGTCATTCCGCACCCCGCCGCGCTGGCTCGCATCACTTCCGCCTTCGCGGCCAGGGCGCGGTTGAACGCGCCGAACGTGGCGGGCGTGTCGAATCCCGTAAAGCCCGGCGGGACGGGGAACCAGAACGTGTTCGCCCGCGCGAGATCGGCGTTCGCCGAGTCGAGCAGCGCCAGGGCGTACCCGTAGACACTGTCCTTCGTGACGAACGGCGCCGGAGGCGCGGTGATCGGCTGATCCACGTCGACCGGTGCGCCGATCGTATCGCGTGTGAAGATCACGTACATGAACGCGAGCGCCTTAAGCGTGTTGGCCATCGCGCGCCCGGCCGCCTTCTCGGAATCGGACACCTGCGCGGTGCTGATGCGAGCCAAGGCATCGAGAAAGACGCTCAGGTTCCGGATGTGCTGGTAGCGGTCCGTCCATTGGGACCCACCAAAGCCGGTACTCTGCAACGGGCCGAAGTAGGGTTCCGAATAGTCCGGCTGGTTGTTACCGGAGAGATTGATGCCCTCGCGACCGAGCGACCCCAGGCGCCAGATGTACGCCTGGATTCCCGAGCGAGCGCTCGAGAAGATGCCGGTGGCGGCGCCGATGAGCTTGGCGCGGGTGGGGTTGTTCACCAGGTCTTCGAGGTTCGGCTGATTCGTATTCGGAACGTCGAAGAACCCCGAGCAGGCAGACAGTAACGTCAGCGCGGTGACCAGGGCCCCGGCACGCACCGAACGGAGAGTCAGTGTGGTGGTCATGGTCAGAACCCCGCCGTGATCGAGAAGAAGAAGCTGCGCGAAGGCGGATACGGCCCGAGATCGATGTTCCGCACGATGGCCTGCTGGCCGTAGTTCGAGACTTCCGGGTCGTACCCGAAATAGCTCGTGAAGAGCAGCAGGTTTCTCCCGGTCACGCTGAGCCGGGCGTTGCGGGCGCCAAACATGGACGCCCAGTTTTCCGGCAGCTCGACGCTGACGCTCGCCTCGCGAAGCTTGAGGAACGTCGTGGACTGTACGAACGCCGGTGCCGCCTGGGTGTCGTTGCACGACTCGTACCGACCGAGACCCGTCGGCGTGAGAAGATCCGGTGCCAGGCCGTTGCAGTCGTACAGCGACAGCGTCTGGTTCTGTGCGACGCCGCCCGCCTGCCAGTCCCACAGCATCGAAACTGACACACGCTTGTACGTCACGTCGTTCGAGAACGACATCCGAAACTTCGGGTTGGTCTGACCGAGATAGCGGGGGACGGTCGTACAGGAAATGCTGCCGCCCGACGCGATGCTCCCACCGCTTCTCACGCAGCTCCCCGGTACCGTATCGGTCCCAATGATCTGCGTGATCGGCTTGCCCTTCTGGATGAAAAACTCGCCGAACGCCAGGCCGAACCCGGCATTGGCGGGTCGGAACGCGCACGCCACGGTGGTATCCGTGAGCGACGCGACGGTGCAGACATCGGGCACGGGCAGCTCCGTGACACGGTTCTTGAGCGACGTGAACGTCGTCCGGAACACCCAGTTCAGATCCTTGCGCTGAATGGGTGTGATGCCCGCGGCGATCTCGATCCCCTCGTTCCACAGCACGCCGCCGTTCAGGATGCGGGTGGTGAACCCGGTCGAGGGGGCGGGCGTCGCCTGGAGCAGCAGGTCATAGGTATGCCGCGTGTAGCCGGTGATCTCCAGCGTCGCGCGCCCGTTCCAGGCGCTGGCGTCGATGCCGGCCTCGAACTCCTTCACGCGTTCCGGCTTGATGTCGGGGGCCCCAGCGACGCCGGTCACCACAGTGCCGACCGAGCCGTTGATCACCGTGCTGCTCAGCGTGGTGAACTTCTGACCGAACAGCGGCTGGTTGCCCGTCTCCCCGTACGACCCGCGCAGCTTCACCTCCGTGCCGTCGCCGAGCAGGTTCGGGAAGCGGAAGGAGGCCGACGCCTTGGGGAAGATGTAGTACTTGTTGATGTCGCCGTTCGCGCTCGAGCGCTCGGCGCGCAGCCCTGCGGAGAGCAGCAGCCGTTCCTGCAGGGCGAGTCCCTCCTCCTGACCGTAGAAGGCGAGCGTGCGTTCCGTCGCGTTCAGCTCGAACGGCGTGAGGGCCGATCCCTGGTCGATGTTCGATTGCCCCGGGAGCAGGCCGAAGGCGGTCACGCGGGAGCGGTCGAGCGCGCGATCCTCGACCTGGACACCCGCCGAAGTGGTGAGCTTGAACGGTCCGGGCGTGTAGGTATGAATCGCGTTCAGGTTCCAGTTCCATTGCCTGCTCGTCGCGCTCGAGAGGGCCGATATCCCGGGCAGGGAGCCCCCCTGCTCGAAGAACAGCTCGGGCGGGCCGATGACCGTCGCGTCCTGCGAGTAGAAGTCGAGACCGCCGCCGAGCGTGAGCTGCATGCTCTGGCGCTCGCTCTGCAAGGCCTGATAGGTGAGCGTACCACCGCCCGTGAACCGTAGCACGGTCTCGTCGTTTCTCCCGAGCGCGATGGTCTGCAACGGGTTCGACGCGAGATACGTGAACGCAGGCTGAGGATACACCCCAGCCTGGGGCTGAATGTTGACGAACCCGGGGATGTAAGCGATCGCGTAGGTGACGCTCGCGCCGTTGTTGTCGTTATTGGTGAACCCCTTGTCCGTCTGGTTGCGCGTCCACGCCGTGTTCATGTTGAGGCGCAGCCGGTTCGAGAACACCTGCTCCACGTTCGCCCGAATGTTCTGGCGGTTGTTGAACGTGTTGTCGACGATGCCGCCGTCGTGGGCGTTGCCAGCCGACAGGAAATAGTGGGTGTTCTCCGACCCACCGCTCACATTGATGTCGGTGTGATACGCGAGGGGCTTTTTCCCTGCGATCTCTTGCAGGTGATCGTAGTTCGGAATCGCCCCGTTCACCGCATACGACCGGACGACGCTCGAATCGTACGGGAAGAACCACGGTATCGTGTCAGGCCCGAGGGCACCGTGGTCCACGATCACCGGAGGACCCGGCGTAAAGACTCGCGTCGCGGGCCCGCGCTCCAACGCGAAGAACCCCAGACTCTGCGTGATCGTTGCTCTGGGGGCACCGGCCTGGCCGCGCTTGGTCTTGATGACGATGACGCCATTCGCCGCCTTCGACCCGTAGATCGATGCCGCCGCCGCACCCCGCAGCACTTCGATGGACTCAACGTCGTCGGGGTTGATGTCCGCCAGGCGGTTGACCGGATCGTCCTGGAGCTCACCGTTGCCCCGATTGGAGGAGCTGCCCGTGACGGTGAACAGTCCGGTGGGAAGCGCCGCGTCACTGAAAATCACGCCGTCCACGACGAAGAGTGGATCGGGATTCCCGATCACGGTGTTGTTGCCGCGCAGCTGGATCTGCGTACCCCCGCCCGGCGCGCCCGAGTTCTGACTGATGATCGCGCCAGGAACGCGTCCGGCGAGCGCCCGATCGATCGCGGGCGCGGGCACGCGCGACACCTCTTCACCGGTGACGGTGGTCGTTGCTATGGCGGCGTTGCGGCGCTCCACGCCCGTCGCCTGGCCGGTGACCACCACGGCCTCGAGGTTGAACACGTCGGGATCGAGCGTCACGTCCGCCCCGTTCTGATCCGCCGGCACCGAGACTTCTTTTCGCTTGAACGCGATGCGACGGATGACCAACGTGACGGCTCCCGCCGGCGCGGCAATAGTGTAACGGCCTTCGGAATTGGTGACGGCCGCGAATGCGGTGCCGGTGACGGAGACGTTGGCCCCGCCGACCGCCTCGCCCGCCGCCGACGTCACCTTTCCGGTGATCTGGCGCTGTTGCGCGGACGCATCGGCGACGCCGATGCCCGCGGCCAGCGCTAACGCAATGACGGAAATCCGCTTCACGCGATGCCTCCTCGTAAGGGCACAAACTGCACTCCATATGCTGCCCCCCAATTCGGGCGACCGCAAGACGGGTCTCAACCTGAGGCACATAGCGCCCGCGCGCGCCGCGGGTAACTTGGACCGCCATTACCCCAAAAACCCCGGAGGCCTTCATGAGCGTTGACCGTCGATCGTTCCTGCAAAGCAGCGCCGCCGCGACCGCCGCCGCGCTCGCGTGGCCCGGCGCGCAGCCGTCGAGCCAGTCCGACCTGGCGCCGATCTTCGCGCAAATCGAAAAGCGCCACGACGAATCGGTCGCACGGTTGCAGGAATGGATCCACCAGCCGTCGATCGCCGCGGAGAACCGGGGCGTGAACGAGGGGTGCGAGCTCACGATGCGCCTCTTGCGGGAAGCCGGATTCGATCAGGTCACCAAGATCCCCACGGACGGCCAGCCCGGTATCTTCGCGACGCTCGACGCGGGCGCGCCGCGCACTCTCGGCCTCTACTTCATGTACGACGTGAAGCAGGCCGATCCCGCGGAGTGGTCTTCGCCCCCATGGACGGCCGCGCTCGTGGATCGGCCCGGCATGGGCAAAGTGCTGATCGGTCGCGGCGCCGTGAACCAGAAGGGGCCCGAGGCCACCTTCCTCGCCGCGCTGCACGCTATCCGCGGCGCGGGCCGGAAGCCGCCCGTGAACTTCGTCCTGGTCGCCGAAGGCGAGGAAGAAATCGGATCACCGCACTTCCCCCAGATCGTGCGCCGGCCGGAGATCGAGGCCGCCCTCCGCAAGACGTTTGGGATCTTCATGCCATCGGCGTCGCAGGGGTTGGACGGACAGGTCACGATGTTCCTCGGCGCCAAAGGCGTGATCGAGTGCGAGCTGGTCTCGAGCGGCGAGCGTTGGGGTCGCGGCCCGAAGAAGGACATTCATTCGAGCAACAAGGCCCGCGTGGACAGCCCGGCGTGGCACCTGGTCGAAGCGCTCGCGACCCTCGTCTCCCCCGACGGGAACGACCCGGCGATCGACGGTTACGCGGACAAAGCGCGTCCGTTGTCGGCGAAGGAGAAGGCGATGCTCTCCGAGGCAGCGCGCCGGCTCGACGAGAAGATCGCGAAGCAGGAGCTCGGCGTAGACAAATGGGTGCACGACGTGGGCTGGGTCGAAGCCCTGGAGCGCCTGACGTCGCTGCCCACGGTCAATATCGAGGGGTTGGTGGGCGGGTACACGGGTCCGGGTGGCAAGACCATCCTGCCGCATCGTGCCGTCGCGAAGCTCGACCTGCGCCTCGTGCCGGACATGACCGCCGCCGAGTCCCTCGCGGCCCTCAAGGCGCATCTGGCCAAGCGCGGGTTCGGCGACATCGAGGTGAACATGACGGGCGGCTACGATCCGACGAGCACGGCCGCGGACGCGTCGCTCGTGCGAGCGCAGGTGGCGGTATACAAACGCTCGGGGATCGACCCGGTGGTGCTGCCGAGGATCGCGGGCTCGTGGCCCGGCTACGTGTTCACCGGTGATCCCCTGCGGCTCCCGGCCGGTCACTTCGGCCTGGGCCACGGGAGCGGCGCACACGCGCCGGACGAATACTACATCATCGAGTCCTCGAACCCCACAATACGGGGGATGGATGGCGCCGTGCGCTCGCACGTCGAGTACCTGTACGAGCTGGCGCGGGCGGGCTGAGCGGGTAAACGAAAACCGCCGAGCGCGGAGAAGCGCTCGGCGGTTGGTTACGCTTCGGAGAGACAGCTACTGCCGCGCCTGCACCTCGAAGCTGTTGATCGGCAGGCGTGAGAACACGGTGTCCTTCGGAATACCCGCCGACGGACAACCCGTCGGACGGTCGACCAACACTTCGCTCAGGCGACCGAAGCGCCGCATGTCAATCCAGCGATGCCCGCCCTCATAGAGCAGCGAGTAGAGCCGCTGCTTCAAGAGCTCGTTCACGAACTGGGAGTCCGTGCTGGCCGTGGTTACGGTCGTCGGGTTCAAGCCGCCAGAAGTCTGGCGAATAAAGTTGATGTCGTTAATCGCGTTGGTCTTGCTGCCGGTAGCGGCGAACCAGTTCGCCTCCGCGCGAAGCAGGATCAGCTCCTCATTCCGGATAATGGGAATCGCGGCGTTCGGCGTCGGGTACCGGGTCCACGAAAGATCCGACGTGAGGCACGCCAGGGAGAACGCCTGGGGGCGTGTGGTCACCTTCGCCAGGAAACGCAAGTCGGGCGCCGCGCCGCCCACCTGGAGTTCGGCGCTGTCCTTGATCGCCGGGTGGGCCAGGTTGATCGCCGATCCAGGGTCTTGAGACAGGGCATTCGGGAGATCCTGGTTCCCGGTGCTGTACTGGTTATAGACGCCCAGGTCCAGGGGCGAGACGGTACTGACGAACGACGCGTTAAGGGCCGTCAAGACGGAATCGTAGCACGCCGGGCAGGCTGACCACCCCGCCACCGTCCCATACCCCGCTACGATCGGGCCCGGTAGTGCGCCCAAGCTCGCCTGGTACGCGCGCACTCGCGCCATCAGCGCGCGATTGAATGTGAGGAAGTTCGCCGGGGTCTTGAATCCAACGAACCCGGGGCCCGGGTCGAAGACGAAACTAGTGCCGGCGGCCTGAAGATCTGTCCGAGCTGCATCGAGCAGGGCAACGACTCTCTTGAAGGCCGAATCGTTGGTGAGCATCTTCGCGAGCGGTCCGCCCACGGCGAGGTTCACGTCGATCGGAATCGAATCCTCGGTATGCGCGTTGAGGATGTTCAGGAAAGACAGTGCCTGAATGGTTTCGACGAACCCCTTGACGCCGCTCTGCTCCGCGGGGGTGATCTGTGCGGAGCCGATCACGTTGAGAATCGTGTTGCCCGCCGCGATCGTGCGGTACTCGGGTTGCCACTGGCCGCCACCGAACGCGTTGTTGCTCGGGTCGAGCGGCCCCGCGAGCAGCTCGGTGGTGAACCGTGGATCGGCGGTATCGAGCCGATACCCCTCACGGCCCATGATCGCGGCCTTGAGGACCCAGTTGGCGTAGTCGATCCGCAGCGACGCGAGGAGCCCCACCGACGCCGCGTCGACCTGCGCCGCCGTGGCGTTGGGCCCGATCGACGTCGGACTGTTGGGATTCGTAATGTCGAAGTTACAACCCGCAACTGCCATGACGGCCGCCAGAGTCACTCCCCCCATGGCGCGCCGCAGCTGCATGCTCGAAGTGTGGGTGCGCATGGTCAGAACCCCAGGTCGATCGAGAAGAAGAAGCTGCGGCTCGGCGGGAACGGCGCGACGTCGATGTTCCGCGCGATCGCCTGATTGCCGAAGTTGGAGACTTCGGGGTCGAGCCCCACGTACGGCGTGAACCGCAGGAGATTACGGCCGCTGAACGAAATCCGCGCCGTCCGCATGCCGAAGTGCTGTGGGATGTCGGGCGGCAGGTCGTAGCCGACGCTCACCTCGCGCAGCTTTAGGTAGCCCGCGTCCTGAATGTAGACTTTCGTGCAGCCAACTCCGCCGCAACCGGAAGCCCACGACGTGATTCGCGCATTACCCGCGGGCACCTGGTCGGACGAGTTCCCGAACGCGTCGTACAAGAGCTGCGTCAGGTTGATGGCGTCGCCGCCGTGCTTCCACTCCCAGGCGAACCCGAAGCTGAAGCGCTTGATAGTGAGGTCGCTCGCCAACGAAGCGACGAAGTCCGGGTTGGCGTCGCCGTCCACCCCGTCCGAGCCCACAATCTGGGTTGCGGACTTCCCCTGCTCGATCCGGAACGCGCCGAGTGAGGTCCCGAAGCCGCCGGTGTTGAACGCCGGCACCGGGAGACTGTCGATGTTGCTCCGGTTGAGGGAGAAGGTCGAGCGGAGAATCCAGTTCGCGTCGGGCTTGCGCACCGGCGAGACCGCGGCCTCGAGCTCGATACCCCAGTTACTGAGCTGCGCCCCCGGCCCGTTGAAGATGCGGGTCGCGTAGCCGGTTGACGGGGCGAGCGACTGCACGAGCAGGAGGTCGGTCACGATCTTCCGGTAGTACGTGAACCCGAAGCTCGCGAACTGCCGGCCGAATGTCGCGTCGAACCCGCCTTCGATCTCGGTGCTCCGTTCCGGCTTGATGGTCGGATCGCCGAGCTGCAAGGCGCCGAACTGCCCGAACTGGGCGCCGATCACGCTCGTGCTGTCGACCACGTCCCGCGAACCAAATGGAGGTGGATTACCCGTCTGACCCCACGCGGTCCGGAGTTTGATCTCGTCAACCCCGCCCATCGGCTGGATGAACCGGTACGACGCCGCAGCTTTGGGGAAGATGTAGTACTTCGACTGGTCGCCGTTGACGGTCGACCGGTCCGCGCGGACGCCAGCCGTCAGAAGCAGCTTCTCGCCGGCCGTCAGGAGCTCTTCCTGCGCATACAGGCCCAGGTTCTTGATCGGCTGCTCCGATTGCGACGACGTGATGCTAGTCGCCTGGCTCACGTTCTGAAGCCCGAGGGCGATCGTCCGTCCCACGATGTTCGTGAGATTCAGGTCCCGGTTCTCGTACTGGAATCCCGCGGACGTCGTCGCGCGGAAACTGCCGGACGCTGGCGTGTACGTGTGGACGAGACTGCCGACCGCGTTCAACCGCAGGTCCGACGCTTTCCCGAGCACCACGGTTCCCGGCTGGCCGTCGAACGGCTCGTACTGCAGGTTCGGCGGCGACAGGACGTCGTTCCGCTGCGCAAAGAAGTCCAAGCCGCCCGTGAGGTTCAGAGCCAGATGTTGGGTGGGGGTCGTGACGACATCCACCTTGGCGGTGGACGTGCCGAGGATGCGCCAGACGTCCTCCGCGTTCTTGAGCAGCGCGAAGGTTTGGAGTGGGTTCGACGGGGCGAACGGATTCACCGGATACACGCCGTTCACCGGACGGAGGTCGATGATGCTCGGCGTCGTCGGGAACACGAGGTACGTGCTCGTTCCGGTATTGTCGTTGTTCGAGATGCCGCGGTTCGACAGGTCGTGAATCGCGTTCAGGTTGACGCTGACCTTGAACCGACTCCCGAGGAGCTGGTCGAGGTTGGCCCGGATCGACTGCTTTTGATACCCGGTATTCTGGGCGATCCCACCATCCTTCTTCACCAGACCAGAGATGTAATACGAGGTCTGGTCGTTCCCGCCGGTGACACTCGCGTCGGTCTCGACGTTGAGCGGGTGATCTCCGTACAGGGCGCTCTCGTTATCGAAGAACGGGCACTTGCCGCCCGGGAGGTTGCAGAATTGCGCTGCGGCGGGTCCGAACGCCGCCTTAGCCTCGATGGAGTCGCTGAACCGCCGGAACCCGAGCTCGTTGGAGACGGAGGCGGTTCCGAAGCGTTGGGACACATTGAAGCGCGGCCGTCCGGCCTGGCCACGCCGCGTGGTGATGATGAGCACGCCGTTCGCGGCCTGCGCGCCGTAAATCGCGGCGGCGGAGGCACCCTTCAGCACGTCGATGCTCTGGATGTCGTTCGGATTCAGGTCAGCGATCCGGTTCACCGGGTTGTCCTGGTTCGACGCATTGCCCCCGGCGGCCGCCGCCGTGATCGCATTCATGTTGCTCGCGATCGCGTCGTTCGCGATCACCATGCCGTCCACGACGATGAGCGGATCGACGCCTGCGTTGATCGTGGTGACGCCACGGAAGGTGATCTGGCCGCCGCCCCCTGGCGCGCCGGAGTTCATTTGAATCAGCGCGCCGGGAATCTTGCCCTGCAGCGCGCTCTCGAGAGTCTGGGTCGGCGCCCGGTTCAACTGCTCGGCGTTGACGGTGCTCACCGCGTTCGCCAGGTTCTGCCGCTCGACACCTGTCGCCTGACCGGTGATCACCACCGCCTCGAGGTTGAACACGTCCTGGTCGAGGTTCACGTTGATGGTCGACGCATCCGCGGCGACCGGCATCTGCCGACTGCGGTAGCCCACGCTCCGGATCAGGAGCGTGATCGGGCTATTCGGCACCGAGAGGGTGAACTCTCCCTGGTCGTTGGTGACCGCACCGATCGGAGTGCCGACAACCGTGACGCTGGCGCCCGCGACCGGCGCGGACGTCGCTGAACTGACAACCTTCCCTGTGATGGGGCGCTGTTGCGCTGCCGCGACACCGACGGCGAGGCTCAGCGCAAGCGAAACGAACGAGATACGCTGTACCACGGTTCCCCCCTACAAAAGTGCACCAGTGGTGACTACCTGCCAGCAATTGAGAGGGCTACGTTGCGCGCGATTCCCGAGGTCCGCAAGGAGGGCGAAGAATTACGCCGGGAGGGGTAAATCTCCCCATCTCAGGGGGGCAGGGCTGCCACCCGAGCCCGGCTCTGAAGGGCCGCGTAGGCAAGCGGGCCCGCTGCCGCCAGGCACAACGCCACCAGCACGCCCGGTAAGCCGATCGTGCGGCTCCGAACCTCGAGCGCCACGGCGACGGCGAGCAGCAGCACGGGGAACGCCGCGAGCACCGTCAGCACCGGTACCCCCACCGGCACGCGGAACGCGCCGCGGAGCCCGGGCTCGGCGCGCCGCAGCCGCAAAAGCGCCGCGAACTCGAGCGCGAGTGCCGCGGTGTACAGCAGCACGTCCCCCGCCAGCAGACCACCGAACGGTAGCAGCGCGAAGACGGAGTAGACGACGGCCGACACGAGCACGGCGTTGCGAGGCGTGCCGCGTGAATCGATGGCGGCGAGGGGCGCGGGCAGGAGGCCGTCCTGCGCGAGCACGAGGGGGATCCGTGAATACGCCAGCAGCAACGCGTTGAACAACGCGAACGCGCTCACCACACCCGCGACCGCGATCCACAGACCGAGCCACGGTCCCACGACGTTCCGGGCCAGATCCGGCCAGGCGCCGTCCACCCACGTGGTCCACGAGGTGAGGGCCAGCACGGGAACGATCGACACCAGGTAGACGACGGTGACGAGCGGGAGCGTCCGCGCCAGCGCGCGCGGATACGTCGACGTCGCCTGCTCGATCTCACCGCCGATCGTCGAGGCGTTGTCCCAGCCGGAGTAATTCCAGATGCTCTGGGACATGCCGAGCCCGAGGGCGCCCAGGAACGACGTGCCGGAGGCATGAAAAGGCATTACCGGAAACGGCGTTGCCGGTTGCCCGAGCCATCGGACCAGGGCCACGCCCGCGAGCACGGCGAACGGCGCGAGGACCGCCGCCACGAACCACCCCGACGCGGTCCCCACGGCGCGCGTGCCGCGCAGATTGAGCCACGTCGCGCCCCAGATCATCGCGAGCGCCAGCAGCCAGCCATCGAGCCAGCCGAGGCCCGGCGCGAAGAACTTGACGTACTGGATACACAGCACCGGGTAGATCGCCATGTCGATCAGCGAGTAGACCCACGAGAGCCAGCCGTTCCAGAAGCCCCAGAACCGCCCGAACGCCCGCTTGACCCACTGGTAGTAGCCGCCTTCCGCGGGCAGCATCGACGCGAGCTCGCCGATGAGCAGCGTCTCCGGCACACTGTAGAGGAGTGGCGTCGCCACGAGCAGGAGCAACGCGACGCCCGGGCCGACGGACCCCACCAGCCCTTCCAAACCGAACGGCCCGCCCGAAACAGTGAAGAACATCACCGCCACGAGCGGGCCGAGCCGGAGCGCCGACGAGCGCCGCGCGGTCACGAGTGCATATGATCGTGCCCGCTGCCCCAAATGACCTTCGGATCGTCGCCGTCGAACGCCATGACGTGCACCATCCAGCCAAACAGGCGCGGGAAGAACCTCCCGCCTACTGCATCGCACGCGTCGGCCGTCGCGATCGGGGACTTGGGGCCGAACACAGGTTGGCCGTCCTGGACCTCACGCCAGCGGTCGGCTTGCCCGCGCTTCGGGAGGCACCAGTTCACATGCTCGTGCCACCGCGCGATCGACAGCGGGATGCGCCGGTCGAGCTCCTCGAGCGGCGTGCGCGCGGGGGCGGAGTACATCACGCCCTCGAGCACGAACCGGCCATCCGGCTCCTGGCGATACAGGAGCGACGTCGGCTTCGCGGGATCGAACCGGAACACTTCGCCGAGCGCCCAGCGGCGATTCGTGAAATGATAGACCGGCTGCTTCACGTTCGGCAGAAACTGGCGGAACCCGTCCGCCTGAGCCGCGCGAACATCCCGGTAACGCTCGAGCGCGGTGCGGATCTGCTGTACGAGGCCGGCCGCGCGGCTCGAGTCGGCGGCACTGGGGGGCCGGGGCAGCGTCAGCGTCATGTGGGGATCGGCGGCCATTGGACCGCTCATCGCTTCGTGTGCGGCCTGGCTGGTGTGCTCGTCCGCCGAGTCCATGGCGGACATATCCATGGGGGCGCCGCCCTGCGGTTCCTGGGCCCGGCAGGCGATGGCGCCGCACAGAGCGACAAGCACGAACGTCGCGAGCGGGGCATGTTTGGGCATGGCGGCTAATCTAACGTCGACCATGTTCGACGTGGCGGTCGTCGGCAGCGGGCCCGCGGGCACGACCGCGGCGCGCGAACTGGCGGCGCGAGGTCTCAAGGTCGCGCTGCTCGAGCGGGAAACGCTGCCGCGCTACAAGACGTGCGGCGGCGGGCTCGTGCGCCGCGCCGTCGAGCTCCTGCCGGCCGACCTGCAAGGTGTCATCGAGCGAAACTGCGTCACCGCCGAGCTGCATCTGCTCGACCGCGACATGCATTTTCGCGCCGTGCGCACGCCGGCTTTCATCTCCATGACGATGCGTGACCGCCTGGATCACACGCTCGCGACCGCCGCCGTGGCGTCGGGGGTGGAGCTTCGAGCGCCGTGCCGGGTGACCGGTCTGCGTCCCGAGCGCGCTGGCATACGTCTCGACACAGATCGCGGGGTGGTCTCGGCGTCGTTCGTCATCGCGGCGGACGGGGCGAGAAGCGACGTCGCGCGGCTCGCCGGCTGGACCGATGGCCGCCACCTGATCCCCGCGCTCGAATACGAGGTGCACGTCGATCGCGCCACGCTCGACCGTTTCGCCGGCGCCCCCCGCTTCGACGTCGGGCTCGTCCCGCACGGGTATGCCTGGGTGTTTCCCAAGGCAGCCCACCTGTCGGTGGGCGTGCTGACGGCGCATCGCGGTTCGATCAACCTGCATCGCCATCTCGAGGACTACTTGGGCGTCATAGGGCTCGCCCCTCGGTCCACGCAGCGGCACGGATTCGTGATTCCGGTCCGACCGCGCGCCGGCCCGCTGGCGCGGGGGCGGGTGCTGCTCACCGGTGACGCGGCCGGGCTCGCAGACCCGTTGACCGCGGAAGGGATCAGCCTGGCGGCCCAGAGCGGGTGGTTCGCGGCCGAGGCGATCTATGGAGCGTGGGACGCGGGGCTCGATCCTCGGCGCGTGGGCGCGGCGTACACAGGCCTGCTCCGGCCGATGCTCGCCGATCTCCGTGTGGGGCGTTGGCTCGCGCGCCTATTGTACGATCACCCGCGAGCGCGGGCGTGGATCTTCCGGCGGATGGGTCAGCGGCTCGTCGAGGCGATCACCGACGTCTTCCTCGGCGTCCGCACGTATCGCGGCTCGCTCACGGGTCTGGCGCTCGCCCTCGCGCGCCGAGCCAGCACGCGCTCGTAAACCGCGAGCTCCTGCCGCGCGATCCGCGGCCACGCGAACGCCGCCGCCTTCGCGACCCCCGCGCGGCCCATCGCGGCGCGCCGCTCCGGATCCGCCAGTAAGGCGATGGTCGTCTCCGCCCACACCGCCGGATCGTCCTTCGGAATGATCACCGCCTCGGAGCCGCCGTCGACCACCCAGCGGAACCCGAAGTTGTCGGACACGATCATCGGCGTGCCGCAGGCCATCGCCTCGAGGAGGGTCACGCCGAATGACGCGATGGTCGTGGGGCAGAGGTACAGATCCGCTTCGTTGTAAAACGTCGGGCGGTCCCCGAACACCTGCCCCGCGAACCGTACACTCGCGCCCAGCTCCCGCGCCCGACGCTCGTAGTAGCTCCGCCACGGGCCGTCACCGGCGACGGTCAGGACCGCCCCCGGGTACCGCGCGAGAATCCGCGGCATCGCGTCGAGCAGCGTCCCGAGCCCGTTCCGGGGCTCGATGCGGCCTAGGAACAGGAGCCGGGGGTCATCGGTGAAGGCGTGGGGCCGGCGGCCGTTCGGTCGAAAGAACGTCGTGTCGACGCCGTTGGGGATGATATCCCAGTTCGCGCGGAAATAACGCGCGTTCGCGTCCACGACCGGCTGGCTCACGGCGATCGTCGCCGAATGACGGTCCAGGATCCGCTGGAGCGGCCGGCGGAACACGCGGCAGCCGATGGAGCGTGCGAACCACGAGTGGAACGTCGCCACCACCGGAATGCCGGCGCGCCAGGCGGCGAACGGCGCGGCGAGTCCGAGCATGGGGGCGAGACCGCCGTGCACGTGCACGATGTCGTAGCGGCCGGCCCGGAACTGTTGCTCGAGCCGGCGCCGCAGCTTCCAGCCGGTGGTGATGCGCGAGACGCCGCCGTTCGCGTAGATCACCCGGCTAGTCCCGACCCGGCGCACGAAATCCGCGTCCGGGTGATCCCCCATGTGCGACGTGATGACATTCGTGGGATGCCCCCACGCATTCAGCTGCAGGGCGAGATTGTGCACGTGCTCGGGCACGCCCCCGAGCTGGGGATAGTAATCCTCGGCGACCAGCGCGATCCGCATGGCGCTCCAGCCTGGAACAGAGGTTTGACGGACGAACGGCTCCGTCACTCCGACCCGCTGGTCCGGGCCGGGGTCACGCTCGCCTTGAGCCGGGCGAGAGCCGCCAGGACCGCGCCGGGCTGTTCCTCATAGATGAAGTGCCCGGCGCCGGGCACGGAATCGAGGGCAAAACTGCGCAGCGACCGGGCCAGCTCTTGCACTTCCCTGGCGCTCACGTCGCCGTCGTGCCGAACCCCCCCCACCACCAGCCGCACCGGACAGGGGACCTCGGCGAGGTGGGGGGCGAGCTTGACCGGCTCCCGGGAATTGGCCATCGCGATGTACGCCTTCAACGTCGCATCCAGGTTTCGCGCGGCGCCCGCCGTATACCCCGCCACGACGTCGTCGGTCACCCAGCTCGAGTCCCCCGAGGAATCAATCAGCAATCCGCGGATCTTCCGACGGATCAGCCGGATGCCGCCGAACAGCTTGATCCAGGGGGCGAATCGAAGCGCTCGCTTGAACGCGGCCGTCGTCGCCGTTTCCGTCGGTCCACCCTCGATCGACAACAACCCCCGCACCAGGTCCGGTCGCCGGTAAGACAGGCGGAACGCCTCAGACCCGCCGATCGAGTGGGCGATGAGCAACGCGCCGTGCACGTGCAGCGAGTCGAGCACGGCGGCGATCCGGTCGGCCTGGGCGGTGAGGGAATAGTTGGCCTTCTCGGGCCTGGCCGAGGATCCGATGCCCAGCGGCTCGATCACGATGGCGTGGTAGCCCGCGTCCGCGAGCAGCGGAACGAGCGTCCGAAACCCGAACGCCGAGCCGAACAGGCCAGGGATGATCACGACGGGGTCGCCGCTGCCCGCCGTCTCGACGGAAAGTGACTCCGTCCGGGACAGCGGCACCATGAATTGTTGGGGAGCGGGGAGCATGGGCGGCACGCTGTCCGCTACGAGCAGGGCGGCGAGGAACCACACGAACGGAGGTCTCCGGATTAAAGTGGACGCAGGAAGACCCGACACCCGGGCCCCGCGTCACGCCCAGGCCCTTCCATATTAATGGGACCGTGCGCGCTCTGTGGCTCGAAAGTCGCCAGTTGGACGTCCGAGACGTCCCCATCCCCGACCCGCCACCCGGCGAGGCCCTGATTCGCGTGCTGAAGGCCGGGGTCTGCAACACCGACATCGAGCTCACCCGGGGCTATTACCCGTTCAGCGGCATCCTCGGGCACGAGTTCGTCGGCGTCGTGGAGCGCGGGAGCGAGCGGCTCAACGGGAAACGCGTCGTGGGCGAGATCAACGCCGTGTGCGGTTCTTGCGCCGCCTGCACCGCCGGCCGCCGCACGCACTGCGAACGCCGCACCGTCCTCGGGATCGTCGGCCGGCACGGCGCTTTCACGGAGTATCTCGTGCTACCGGTCGACAATCTCCATCCGGTCCCCGATGCGGTCTCGACCGACGCCGCCGTGTTCACCGAGCCGCTCGCCGCCGCGCTCGAGATCCAGCAGCAGCTCGCGGTCGGGCCTCGCGACCGCGTGCTCGTGGTCGGCGACGGCAAGCTCGGCCAGCTCGTCGCCCAGACCCTGGCCCTCACCGGGTGTGGACTCGTCGTGACGGGCCGGCACGACGCGAAGTTGCGCCTGCTCGCCGCGCGGGGGATCGACACCCGGCGCGACGGCGCCGTTGAACAGGGCGCCTTCGATGTCGCCGTGGAGTGCACTGGCAACCGCGATGGGTTCGGGATCGCCCAGCGCGCTCTGCGGGCGCGTGGCACCCTCGTCTTGAAGAGCACGTACGCCGGCGCGCTGACGCTCGATGCGTCGGCCATCGTCGTAAACGAGCTCACCCTTATCGGCTCGCGGTGCGGGCCCTTCGCGCCGGCACTCGAGCTCCTGGCGAACGGTCGGGTGAGCGTCGAAGCGCTGATCCACGCACGCTACCCGCTCGAGCGGGCCGTTGCGGCGTTCGAGCACGCCCAGCGGCCGGGCGTTCTGAAGGTGCTCGTCGAGATATCGCACTAGCCGAAAACTGATGCTGCCAGGCACCGCTGCGCGCCTGCAGCGAGTCGCCTATCCCGCGCCCCCGCCCACACCTGAGTCATGCGGGCGTCCTGGCACTGCAGTTGCGACTCCAGCCCTCGACCCAGGAGGGACCGTGCGACGCGCAACGGTTAAATCCGCGATATTTGCCGCCCTGTTCGGCCTTGCCGCAGCGGCGTGCAACGATACGACCAACCCTACTCAAAAGCCGTCGGCGTCGTTAGGCGCTCTGACAGGTAACCTGACGATCACGACGACGACCACAGGCGCGAGCCTCGACCCCGACGGCTACACGATCACGCTCGACCTGCTGCAAAGCCAATCGGTCACAACGAACGGGAGCGTGACGTTCAACGACGTGTTGGCGGGGCCGCACGTCGTCGCCATCAGCGGTGTGGCGGGAAACTGTACGGTGAGCGGCGGAACGACGCAGACCGCCCTCGTCCCCTTGGGAGGCTCCGCGCAGGTGGCCTTCACCATTAACTGCACGTCCACAGGCCCCACCACCGGCAACCTGACTGTGTCGACGAGCACCACGGGCTCGAACATCGATCCCGACGGGTACACCGTCACGGTCGATGGCGGAGCGAGCCAGGCGATCGGTGCGAATGGAAGCGTGACGTTTTCCGGGCTCGCGGCCGGCAGTCACTCGGTCGCGCTGAGTGGCGTCGCCGGGAATTGCACCGTGAGCGGCGGGAGCTCGCGAACCGTGAGCGTGCCTGCCGGCGGCACGGCAACGACGAGCTTCGCGATCAGCTGCACCGCGACCACGGGTAATCTGACCGTGTCCACCAGCACCACCGGCTCGAACCTCGATCCCGACGGGTATACCGCCACGGTGGACGGCGGGGCCAGTCAGGCGATCGGGACCAACGGGAGCGTCACGTTCTCTGGCCTCTCGGCCGGCAATCACACCGTCGTGCTCTCCGGCGTGGCCGGCAACTGCACAGTCAGTGGCGGGACCTCGCGGACCGTGAGCGTGCCCGGTGGAGGCGCCGCCACCGCGAGCTTCGCGATCAGCTGCGCCGCGACCACGGGTAACCTGACCGTGTCGACCAGCACGACCGGCTCGAACCTCGACCCGGATGGCTACACGGTCACCTTGGACGGCGGGGCGAGCCAGGCAATCGGGACGAACGGGAGTGTGACCTTCTCCGGCCTCTCGGCTGGCAATCACACGGTCGTTCTGTCCGGCGTCGCCGCGAACTGCACCGTGAGTGGTGGGAGCTCGCGGACGGTCAACGTGCCGAGTGGCGGGACGGCCAGCGCGAGTTTCTCGATCACCTGCGCTGCGACGCCGCCACCGTCTGGAAACCTCGCGGTCACCACTAACACCACGGGTTCAAACCTCGATCCCGACGGCTATACGGTCACGTTGGACGGCGGAGCGAGTCAGGCGATCGCTACAAACGGCTCGGTCACCTTCTCTGGCCTCCCGGCGGGCAGTCACACCGTGGTCCTGTCGGGCGTTGCCGCGAACTGCACCGTGAGTGGCGGGAACTCCCAGACCGTGAACGTCCCGAGTGGCGCGACGGCCACAGCTAGCTTCGCGATCACCTGTGCGGCGACGAACAGCAATGGGAGCCTGACCGTGACGACGAGCACGACCGGCTCAAATCTCGACCCCGACGGCTATACCGTGGTCGTGGACAACGGAGCCGCGAGCCAGCCGATCCCAGACAACGGGAGCGTCACCTTTACCGGACCGGCAGGTGATCACACCGTCGGGTTGTCCGGCGTTGCCGCCAACTGCACCATCAGCGGCGCGAACCCGCGCACCGTCACCGTGCCCGCGGGAGGGACCACGTCCACCACGTTCGCGGTCACGTGTGCCGCGACCAGCACGACGGGCAACCTCACCGTGACGACCAGCACGACGGGCTCGAACCTTGATCCCGACGGCTACACCGCCACCGTGGACGGCGCAGCGAGCCAGCCGATCACAGACAACGGGACCGTGACGTTCTCCGGGCTCTCGGCGGGGAGTCACACGGTTGCCTTGTCGGGTATCGCCGGGAACTGCTCGGTGAGTGGATCGAACCCGCAGACGGTGACGGTACCGTCGGGCGGCACGGCGTCGGCGAGCTTTGCAATCAGCTGCGCCGCGACCAGCACCAATGGCAGCCTTACGGTGACGACCAGCACGACCGGCTCGAATCTCGACCCCGACGGCTATACCGTGGTCGTGGACAACGGCGCGGCGAGCCAGCCGATCCCGGACAACGGGAGCGTTACGTTCACCGGACCCGCGGGTGATCACACCGTCGGGTTGTCCGGCGTCGCCGCCAACTGCACCGTCAGCGGCGCGAACCCGCGCACCATCACGGTGCCCGCGGGAGGGACCACGTCGACCACATTCGCGGTGACCTGTGCGGCGCAGCAGACGGGCGGCGAGGTGATCGGCAAAGGCCAGGTCGGGACCGGATCTCCCACGCCGGGGAACAACGTCCAAACCTTTGACTTCGACGTGCGGGCCGACCTGACCGGGAGGTTTACGGGCACCGACTACAGCGATCTCCACCCGGGTGGCGTGCCGGCGACCCTGACCACCGACCCTGCGTCGGACCCCGCGACGAGTTTCACCGCGTACCGCAACAGCTCGACCGCCTGCGCCGATCCGACCCGCGGCGTGGAGGTCGACGCGATCGGCCGCGAGGACACGGGTGGACTGGTCAGCTACACCATGGCGGTGTGTGACAACGGGCCCGCGAACAGTGGGCAGGATTTCTGGAGCGTCTTTATTCCTTCAGAGAACTTCGGACGATCGGGCAACGTGACGAGCGGCGATATCGTGAAGATGTAAGCCACTCGGGGGGGGGAACACGACGCGCCTCGGCGGGCTTACCGTCGAGGCGCGTTTTACTCCTTCGAGGGATTCCGCAGTGGCGCGGCCTCACGGGCGCGCCCTAACGCCCGCTCCACAAAATCCAGACGCTCCTCGAGCTCCTCGACCCGCGCGTCACGTTGTTCGAGCTCCGCTAGCCGCTCGCGAATCGCGTCGAGCTCCTCCGCGGAGAGACCGGATTTCGGGGGGAGACGCTTGACGTGATAGGCGATGACCGAGACCACGACCACGGCGGCACCGGTGAAGGAGAGCAACATGAAGAAGAACGAGCCCAGGTTCATGGGTCCCACACCGCCGAACGGGAATATGGCCAGGGGCAGAATCGAACTGCCGACACGCGGATTTTCAGTTTCGGTTGAGTGCGTGGGGCCCTGTCGAGCTTTATCGTCAACTCCTTGGCCTAGAAAGTAATAACGTCCTTGGGGAAAAGTTGGCGGGCGGTCCTGCATGGTCGTGTTTGGCCCTTATCTATGAACCGTCGATGAACGCTTGGCGGTCTACTGCTGCGTGACCTACAATAGGTCCCATGGCAGAAAAAAGTGGGGGCTGCGGCGAGGCTGCGATAGGCTGCTTGTTGCTGTTCATCGTGGTGGTCGTGGGCGGCTACTTCTGGCTGCGTGATTCTAAGCAGAAAGAAGACGCGGCGTACCAACGTCAGCTCCAAGCTAGAAGCAGCAAGATACCCTTGAGCAGTGTCAGCGTAATCGACCCACGTCTGGCCTTGGGAGACTTCCCGCGACTCACCGGCCGGGTTGCGAACGCGAGCCGCGACTCTATCAGCATTGTGTACATCAATGTGACGATCTTCGATTGTACGTCAGCGCGAACCGAGCTACCAAAGTGCACAGTCGTCGCTTCCGACAAGGTGTCAGCCGTCGAGACTGTCCCTCCCTCCCAAGCCCGTGACTTTGATGCGCACCTCACGCTCCCATCGGCGTTGCAGATTCGAGGTCACATGCAATGGACCTACGCCGTAGTCGGCGTGCTCTCGGTCTCGCCGTGACGCCGTTTAAGTTCACTTCTTGCGCTTCCGCTTCTTTGTTTGGGGACTGTCCGGTGGATAGTGCGGATTGGGCGCTCGCTTTGTCCCCCCACTCTCAATGATGACCCGATCGATGTCATTGTGCGGCTTGATGTCGTCTACGTGCCGAAAGAGGATCTTATTCTTGAAGATTCCAAGCTCAGGAATAAACCTCGGCATACCGCGCCCTTGAAGCACGGCAGGGATCAAGAAGTAGGTCTTAAACTCGCTGTAACGCTGCTTGAACAATTCGAGGTAGTTCGCGCCGGGCAGCGGGTTCATCCGGTTGAGCCGAGTTAGCGAGAACAGCATGCTAGCTTCGCCGTATCCGGCTTCTCTGAACTTCTTGGCGGTGACTTCGAGGTCTGCGCTGATGTGAACTGTGTAACCAGGCTCTTCACCCTTGATGTCGCCCTCCACGATGGAAATCCGCAGCTCCTCATCCACGTCACGTGCACCATAACGCTCGTGCCATTGACGAAATATCTCCCGCGCTGCGGCTTCGTCTTCAAACACCAGCCCTAGATACGGTGGCCCTCCGTAGTGGAGAAAGACGACACCTCTCCATTTTGCTCGATCCCATAACTCGACATCGATCGGGGAGGTGATGAACCATGCTGGATTGGTCTTTACTGGCCTCGCTGGGAGTGGTGCGCGCCGCTTCCCCAATGGCGGTTTCCGAACGAGTGGCGTATCCGTCAACTGCGCGTAGAGCTTGTCGTAGCCATTGCTCGCATCGAGAGAATGTATTGTCGATCCGCGCAGCGGGTCCGGCACGAAGCGCTTATCTGAGCTGCGAAAAACCATCGGCACGAATTTCGTGTTGACTGAGCCAGCGTCATACAACTGCTGGTAGATGAGATTGCTTTCCCACATGACGCCATGACCAACACCATCTTTCTCTTGGCTCACGACCCGTTTGTAATAGGTCTCCGTGCATACGAGAACGACGTACTTGGACTCTCGGATCTTCTTGTCCATCCAGCGCGGCCACCCTTCGGGCGGTGATGTTTCGTACTGGTCCAACGCTGCGTCCACGCCGTCTTCCCGAAGGCGATTCGAGAGTTCCAAGACCGCACGGATGTGCTCGGCCGAATCGTGGCTATAGCTGATGAACACTTCATCGGTTGACGACACAGCAGCTCCTAATCAAGGATGCTCCCGCCGCGTTATCGAAGCCTTGCTCGGGCTTCCCGAGCATCATCAAGGTTGGCGCTCACCGCAGCTAGTAACTTATCCACATGCGGCTGCAGCAGCGCCCAATCTTCATCTCGTCCCCAATCCGATGTGCGCGTTCCTCTATCCTTGCTTAAGTGGCCTAGTAGCTTGTCCGCGTCGCATACGCGGCGAAGTTCGTCATCTGTCCAAGTTGTGGATTTGGACGCGGGATCAAGCTCCGATACCCGCAAGTCATTGCGACTGGGACAGCCGACGCGTGCGAAGTCCGCGCTGCGGGGACGCCCATTACGAAAGAATTCGAGCAAGACGCGGAGGTGCGCTGCGTACGCCACATCCACCGCGCGCTTCATGGTCTTGGGGTAGAACCACCACCGCCAAGATCGCATCTCTCGATGCAGCCTCATCAGCTGGTAGAGTTCGTGATTCAAGTCCTCTAGCGGAATCGACGTCGGCGTAGTCATGGGCTCGCGCCAATTGGAAGGTGGATTTAGAAAGATAGGAACGGCCCTCGAGCCATAGACCCGAGGGCCGTGATCTTGGCAGGAGAAAGCCTCATGCGGTCGCGAACAACAACGTCTGCAGCTTTTCCGTCGCCTCTTTTTGTTGCTTCGGCAGCGCATGGCCGTAGCGGGCGATGGTGAATGACGCCTTCTCGTGGCCCGCGAGATCAGCCACCACGTTCACCGGCACACCGTGCATGAGCAGCAGCGTGACGTAGGTGTGCCGGAGATCGTAGATGCGGAACGCCGGCGTGAACTCCCGCGCGGGCAACGGACCGGTCGCCTTCTCGCGCTTCGGCTCCGGGCCCCACTCCCCCAGTTCGGCCTTGGCACAGACGCGCTCGAATGAGCGCCGGGCACTGTGGAGCGGTGTGCCCTTCGACGTGGTGAACACGAAGCCCAGGTCCTGCCACTCGTCGCCCGCCGCCCGCTGTTGGCTCCACCGCTGCGCCTTCTTCCAGAGCATCAGCTCCTTCCACGCCGACTCGGGCAGCGGCACCACGCGGCGCGATTTCTTCGTCTTGGGCTTCCGCAGCTCGTAGCCCTTGACGCCGCGAATCCGGATCAGGTTGTGCCGGACCTGCACCGCGTGGCTGGTCTCATGCACGTCCGTCCACTGCAACGCGCAGGCCTCACCCGGCCGGAGGCCGCCGCCGAACAGGACGTGCCACAGCGCCGACCAGCAGCGCTCGGGCATGAAGTGCGGATCATCGCCCTCGGCATCCGCCAGCGCGCGGGCCTCACGCAGGAAGCGATCTGCCTGGTCCTGATCCATCGCCTGGGCTGAGGCGTCGTCCCCGTCCCCGTCTTCGTCGTCCGCTTGGGGCACATTGGCCCACTCGGCGGGGTTGCGGGCCAGGATGCCTTTCTGCTCCACTTCGTAGAACACCTGACCGAGCAGGGCGTTGAGCTTTTGCACCGTCCCCACGGCCGTGACTTTCTCCATCTCTCGATAGAGGGCGTTGAGGGTGTGATAGGTCACCTTGTCCAGCCGCACGCGAGCCGTCAACGGGAGATCGCGGTGCTTGGGCGTGAGAATCCACTCCGTCAGGAGCCGCCGGTAGTCATCCAAGGTGCGCGGCCCGATTCGCGTCCGCTTCCCATTGCGGTCGGCCACCGCCCCGCGCTCCTTCAGCGCGAGCCACTCCGTCACGTAGTCGGCGACGGTGCGTTTGTCCGCCGAGAGCTGCTCGTTGTTATCCTTCCGCGTCTCGTATTTGCGCGCCCACTTTTCCGCGGCCGTCTTCGTGTCGAACGTCTCGCTCTTGAACTGGTGCTTATGTGTCTGGTCGTGGCGCCCCAGATAGACTTGGATGCGCCAGCGGCCGTTGTCGAGGTGCTTCGGTGTCGTGGCCATATCACTCTTCCTTTTTGGTTGACTGCTCGGCGATCCACTGCACGATCACATCCTCGGCGAACCGGAGCGTGCGGCCGACTCGCATGTGCGGCAGCTTCCTTTGCGCGCACAGCTCGTGGATGCGCCACGGCGCCAGGCCCGTCGCCTCTGCGAGCTGCCGCACCGTGAGCAGCTTCGGTATTTTCACTGACTCGCTCATCTCTCCACCCCTCCCACTCAGTGGTCCGACACCATGCCCTCCCCGTATAAGTGCCTGTTGACACGGTTACCGGACACCGGCCTAGTCGATACGAATGGGGTGACCTCAGGAGTGGCTGGATTTGCTGGGTTTGTTGGAAAATTGTTGCAAGGTCATGTGCGAAAGTATCAGCGCTCTTAGTATTCGTCGGGCCGCAAGAGAGTTGTTGCGCTGCGGTCTGCTTCGGTGATGATCCAGATGCGCGTGCCGTCGCGGAGGCGATAAGCCGAGAGCAGCCGCGTCCCCGCGCGGACCGCTTGGTCGTTCAAGAGCCAATCTTCGTTGTCCACGTCGCCCCAGTCCCCGCGCGCATGACGGGCGAGGTAGGGGAACAAGTCATCTCCCGACTCCACCACGGCGCGCAACGCCCCGGGTGTGGCGAACAAGCGGCCGAGGGCAAACGTGCCCTCCACGTTGGATCGGTGCTGCTCCCAACCTTGTTGGCGCAGGACCGGGAGCTTGCGCTCTCGGGGATCGGACATGGGGGTCCTCCTGTGGTGAAGTGACTTCCAGAAACGACAAAGGCCGCCTCGAGGGGGCGGCCCTGTGAACAGTTCATTGCGTTTGTGCGTTGCGGTCCGTCGCGCGATTGTTCCGTTCCGCTCCGGTCAGCGACTACCATCCACCCGGTGTCAGCAGAGCCAGTGCCGCCTGCGTCCATTCGCTTCACAATGTCTGGGCGGCCCTGCGTGCCTGCGCACTTGAATGAGGCCACCGAGACTGCGGGACTGGGTCGTTCGCTTCGCGCTATCGCTCTGGGTCACATCCTGCGCGGCAATGCTGCCATCCCATGATCAACGACACTGAGTCACTGTCGTTGCGGACATAACATCCATGGTTGGCAGGAGGCAGGGCAATCGACGGAACGACGAGCACTGCCGTGCTCTATCTGGTGGATGTGGGGCGGCAACGGTGCGCAACGAAGGAAAAACGACCTGCCCCGCGCTCTCCTGAGCCCTTCCGGGCGCGCTGAAGGTCCCGGCGAGGAGAGCGTGTGCGGGGCGCTCACGAACACGAGTTGTCTTTCGTTTTTCGTGCGATGACACAGTTCCCTGACACAGGCTCGACCCGGGTTCGCTCCGCAACGAAGCGAAAGCGCTTAAGTACTGGGAGCTATGGCGTCAACACGCGCCGAGGCGGAGAGATTGTGAACGGGGAACTGATGGTCCTGGCCCATTGCGATCAAGTCGGTATCCCAGGCGAACTCTGCCAGCGGCTGCTCGCGACGGTCCCGTTTCGGAGGCGATGTACGTGGTGCGCGGTCGCGCCGAGGCCGGAGGCCGAAAGCCTCTTGAAAACTTCCCGCTTTATCGAACTTCCGCCGTAATGCCTCGTAGGGCGGAAACGCGCCGCCGCAACCGACGACGCGCCTAGCGACGGCGACCGCCTCCAATTCCTCGGGACTCCACGAGGGCGAGATGTAAGAATCCTTCTCAAATGCGTACTCGCCGTTGAGTGGCTGATACCGCATTGGGTACGCCGCAACGCCCCAATTAAGCAGATCGCGTACGCGGACAAACAAATCCTCTGGCGTGTCCTTGTAGTTGTACAGCACGTAGCAGCAGATGTGCGATATGCGGTGGCGGCTCATCCCTGCGGCTCGCAGCAGCTCGATCGCGCGCTGGACCTTCGGTCCCAGCGTCGTGAAGTCATAGGCGAACCGAATCGTTGGAAGCTTCAGCTCCTTAAGAATCTGCGCCGACTCTTCTGTGACGAGCCGAGCATCCAGTCCTTGGTTGAAATCGGCTTCAAGGGCCAGCTCCTTCAGCTCGGCGGCAACGTCGCGCCAATGTGATTCGCCGAGGATGTTGTTGTCCCAAAGGATAACCCGCTTGTGATCCGGGTGGATCAGATGCTTGATGCGCGTCGTGGGGCGCACCTGGAACGGCTTGCCTTCGAGCTTTGGGACTGCGCAGAACCCGCAGCTTCTAATGCAGCCGCGATGGCTGAACAAGATGGACGCCGCGCGCTGCGTGTGCCACTCGGGCACGAGGCTGTAGTCAGGTAGGAGGTCCTCCACCTCGGGCACGAGGCCCACGACCACTTCGTCGGCTCCCGCCTGCTTCGCGTGTTCCGGCGTGAGAGACGCGTACACCCCGCCCAACGAGATTGTCGCCTTCGGGAAGAGCGCCCGATAGAAGCGTACGCTCTCCCAGACGGGCCGCCACGCCCACGTGAAGAGGCTTGTCACTTTGATCTGGTCGGGCACGAAGTTGGAGACCAGGACCGGGCCCCGCACGAAGCGCACGTCGTGGCCTTGCCCCTTGTACCAGGTCGAAAGTTTGAGCAGTCCGAGTGGCGGGTACTGCGTGTAGTATCGGGGCTCGACAAGAAGAACTCTCATCGCTTCCCCCCTTCCGGGCGGTTCTTCAGTGCGGGCCGTTCGGGCGGGTCCTCTTCGCGGGCGTCGTACTCCTTGATCTTTCGGACGTGCTCGTCCGTGAAAATCCGCGCCTTGGTCGAGGCCCGTCGCTTCGGGCGCGCGAAGACTCCCCGCGCTTCCCAACGGACGAGCGTGGACTTGGACTTGCCAGTCATCTTGCAGACCTGCCCGAACGTGTAGGTCTTCGGTTTCTCGGCATCGCCTTGGTCGCCCGTGCTCATCGTGGAACCCCTGTCGATCGCTGACGATCGTCAACGATCGCCGACCACTTCTAACACACGTCGCCGTATAGCGCAAGCTTATTTAGCGCCTTGCGCCGGCTCGTCAGGTTGAGTAGCGTGGTAGCGCGGTACAGGGCGGTACTACTCACCGATCACTCGGTCATGGCGGTATATCTCATATCTTGGGGGTCTTATGGATCGTCTAGTGGAGGAGGTCGTAATCAGGGGGCGCACGGTCAAGCTGACGCATGAGGACGTGGCCCTCGAGCGCATTGTGCTCGACACGGAGAACCCGCGCATTCGCTATCGCCTGAGCCTGCAGCAGAACGGCAAATCGCTGGACGAAGTCATCCAGTCGATGCCGGAGGTGAAGCTGCTCCGCCGCGACATCGAGACCAACGGCGGGCTGCGCGAGAGGGTCATCCTGCAGGAGAACGGCAGCAATCATCTGAAGGCTGTGGAGGGCAACTGCCGCGTCGTCTGTCTGCAGAGCCTGAACGCGGCCGATCCGAAAGAGACCAGGTGGAAGACAGTGCCCGCCAGGATTCTGCCGAAGGACATCGATCCAAAGGAAATCGCGATCCTGCTGTCCGACTTCCACGTCGCAGGCAAGATCAAGTGGGAAGCCCACGAAAAAGCCGGGCAGGTCTATCACATGGTGAATGCGCTGGGGATGTCGCAGGAAGACGTCGCCCTGCACATGCGTACGTCCAAGGCGACGGTCAACCGCCTCTTGGCGGCGTATGGCCTCATGATGGATCGGTTCCTCAAAATCGACAATGAGAAGTACGGGAAGGATGGCCGGCGCAAGTGGAGCTACTTCGAGGAGTTCTACAAGCAGAAGTATCTCCGCGAGGAACTGAAGACCAACCCGGAGCTGGGAGATGATTTCTGCCGTTGGGTCGGCGAAGGGCGCTTTATGCCGGTCGAGGTCCGCAAGCTCCCGCTCGTCCTGAAGAACGCGGAAGCCCGGAAGAAACTGGAGAAAGGCGGCTCGTTCGCCGAGGCCCTGAAGGTGGCGGCGTCGGGCGAGCCCGAGCAGGGTTCGGACTTCTTCAAGCTGCTGGCGAAAGTGCGCGAGGCGTGCAGCAACGCGGCGCAGATCAAGGACGTGCTGCGAATCCGCGAAGACAAGGTCGCCAAGCAGCGCATGCTCGACACCTACAACGCGCTAGTCGGATTCATGAAACTGGCGGAGGTTGAACCGCCGAAGTAGGGCGACAAAAAAACCCCAAGGCCGGTGAGAACGGCCCTGGGGTCGCGGTCGTGGCGAAAATGGTAAACGCGGTGGCTTTGGAAGCCACTGGGTGCTGCCCCTTGCGGGTTCGAATCCCGCCGACCGCATGCCGAACCCGCCCCTAGAATATAGATCCAGGACGCGATCTCCCGCAACGCACTGGAGCTAGCTCCGTTAAGCTCCAGCTCGCGCTGCGGGGCATCTCAGGAGTGGGTTACCTCTTCTTTCAGCAGGATATCGTACCGCATGCTGATGTGGGGCAGCTCGACGGCGTCGAGCTGCTCTTTACTCCAGACTCGCTCGCCCGGCCTACTCTTCATGATTTTCCGAACGCGCGCCTCCTCCAGGTTCCTCCGGAAGCCGTAGCTCTCATACCAGTTGACCAACGTGTCGTTCGGCAACGAGTCTAGCGTCACGTACCGAAGGCCGGCCTGCTTGGCGAGGTTCCGCGCCAGGCCAACCACCCGGTCGAGAATCCACGAGCCGATGGCATGACCTTGGTGCTCCTTCCGGACGCCCATGCGCCCGACCTTGAGCGCGGGCGCGCCCGGGTGCTGAAGGGACAGCCGTTCGTCCTTACCGAGCCGAATGTGGTCGCACAGCACGGACACATAGCCAACCAGCTCCGCACCGTCCATGATCAGGTACGTCCGAGTGAGCCCCTTGGCCTCGTCCGCGCTGGCGCTGCCGTCGCAGAGGTAGTCGTCGACGTCCGGTTCCCCACAATCGAAACCCCCGGCTTTATAGCCCGGGGGTATGGGTAAGACTGTTAGCCGTTCTAAGATCGATGAGGGCCGCCGGATCGATTTCCACCACCTAGTGATGGCCCGGAGGAGCCCGCCCACCGTCTGTCAGCGATCGCGCTTCTTGAGGACTGGCTCCATGGAGCGGCGGAAGGCTTCGTCAGCGCGCTTGATGGTCGCGATGCGCTCCGGGGTGTTCGGCGTTCCTTCCCGCAGCTCGCGCTCGATTTGGCGTGCGATCTCGCCCGTGACTGGCGGCGTCGGGGTCAGCGGCTTTGCCATAACTATTTCCTTTCTACGCGCTCGTCTTCAACGGTTGAAGACGAGTAAAGTCGCCACGAAATCAGTAAACCGTTAGGCCCCCAAAGGGGTTCACCGAGTTACGTCGTCAACGGCGGTAACCAGTTACGCAGCAAACCTAGTAGGCGCGTCAACGCTCGTGGGGGCACTGTCGCGACAGCACCGCGACAGCGAACAAGTAGCGACACATCAGAGAGAATAGCCGCCGGGCAGCACACCATCCGGCACCTTCGGCAACTGCTCGGAGAGTTGGCGTGCCCGCACCTGGGCCTCCTCACGCTCCGCGAGGATCTCCTGCTGCCGTGCGTTCAACACCGGCCAAGGCACCAACCCCGCGACCGTGATGATCTCGTACCCCGGCGACCCCGTGCACTCGCTGTAGTTGCGGCGGTGCCGCATCCCGTGCTCACAATCCTCCGTCACCGGAAACACCCTGATACGATCGCCCAGCACCGGCAGGACGATGTCGCGTTGCGCCGGGGGTAGCACCACCGGCAACTCGGGCACCGAGAGGCCGAAGCGATCACACAAGGCCGCCAGTTCAACTTCGAGTGCCCGGTAGTCAGCATAGCACGCATTGAGCACGGGGATGCGCTGATACTGATACTCTCCCGCCACAATCCGCAGCTCTTTGTCATCCGCTTCTGCCTTGATCCGTTTCGTTTCGTCATCGAGTTGCGTGCGCTTGGATCCCATCGCACGCTTGATCGCGATGACACGCTCTTGAGCTTGGGCCTTGGCTTTTGCTTCCCGCTGCTCTCCGAGTTGGCGCTCGACCCGTGCCAGTTCTTGCTCGGGCGTTTCCGGTTTCGGTGTGGCGATGACTTGGCGGAGGCGCGCGGCACGCTGCTCCAGCGTCTCGCCTTCGTGCCCGACGGCTTCTGCCACTTCGTGACTGCGCATCATTCCTCCTGTGGTTGATCGTTTCACATCACACGCCGGGATGCCGACTCGAACGGCACGCAGGGTTATGAGCCCATTGCGGTCACCTTGCTCCCGGTTGCGCTCGGCGAGATCCATCGAGCGTGCTCTTGAACGCTCCTCACCGGACGACTTCAGGATTTCCCCGCCAGCTCCTGCCGCTGACCGACGCCGAAGGATGTGGCGCCGCGACTGCGGGGAAAACTCGAACTAGCGCGCGAACGCGCGCCGCGCATCCTCTTCGTTCGTCTTCCCGAGGATGCGTTCGAGATGTGTGATCGACTGCTCGATCCTGATCCGTTGCACGGGCGTCAATCCAGCACTCGCGACCTGGGTCCGTAGTCCGGCCAGCTCACTTTCCAATTCGGCCCGACGCGCGGCGTCGAGGCGCGGTTCGGCGAAGTAATCCTGCGGCAGAGCGTATTGCTGCGCCGACTTTGGCTGCACCTCCACGGTGAGAACTCTGCCGCCGCTCCCGTCCGGCTTTCTTGGTTCCGAGAACATCCGTGTCTTTCCCATCGAAGTACTCCTTGCGTTAGTGGTGATGTTGGCCTGCTCCATCAGGGCGTTCGTTGCCGTCACGATCTCGGAGGGCGTGGCGCCCGGGTACAACGTTCCTTGCTGCGCTGCCTGCTCCCGCACGTAGCTCTCGACCTTTTTTGGCGTCACCGGGCTTCCCCGCGCGCGCAGATAATCGCCCGCCGCGAACACGAGCATCGACTCTGTCGTCTTCATCTCCCCCTCCCGTTCATCAGTGCGTGGCGAAAGCTCATATCAGCAGGTCTCCGAACCGGGCTATGACCTTGCGCGGCCTCTCGACCCCAATACCCGTGATCTGGACCAGCGCCCCGGCGGCGGCGTTCGCCACGTCGTCGTGGGCGCCGCGCGGGTGGTCGATACTGTCTTTGCCCCCGCGCACCGCGCGCCGCTCCAACGACAAGAGCTGGTTTCGCAGCGCAGGGGAATCGAGCAGCTCGACGCGCCCCGTGTTCACCAGCGGGAGCAGCTCGGCGAAGATGTCCGACTTGGTGAGCGTGGACGGGAGGAACTTGATCCCGACGGCGGCGAATTCATTGAGGACGAACCCGAGGGACACGCGGTCGCCTTGTACCTCCCGGATGCCGTAGGCGTGCAATGTCTCAGCAAAGCGCTGCACCACGTCGGCGGGATTGAACGGCGGTTCCACCTCGCGTAGCAGATCGAGCACCGCGCGCGTGCCGACCCCGTGGGCGATCCCCAGGGTCATCGCGTCGCCGGAGCGCTGGCCTTGCGCCGCGTCCACGAACGCCACGTACCGAGTGCCCGGCTGGGGCGGCAGCTCGCGCCGGTCGGTGACGATCACCGCCCGCACCGCCTCCTCATCGAAGAGGGCCTGCTTCGCCTGGCGGAAGGAGACGAAGCCGTCCGAGCCGAACTCACTGCTCGCCACGACGGGATCGCGCTTGAAGGCGCGGGCAATGGCGCGCTGATCGAAGGTGGGGTTCATACTCAACGTGTCGGCATTCCAGACCAACGTGTCCGGATCATCGTGCCCGTAGTAGGCTTCCACGGCCTCGTACAGCTCGCCCTTCGGGGCGTATGGGTTCGACAAGGCGAGGAGCACGCTGCCCTGCACCCGGCCCAGCGAGCCGCGGACCGCCGTCACCACCTCGAAGTCGGGGTTGGTGTGGTCCTCTTCGTTCTCCCAGAACGCGATCTCGTCACAGCAGGCGGTGGGGCACGAATACCCACGCGGCGCCTTCTTGGTGGCCGTCTGCAACTCGACGTTCACGCTCGTCTTGTATTCGATGACTTCCTTCAGCGTGCCGCGGAACACCCATGGAGCCACCAGCGCGAGCGCATTGAAACCGCGGATATACTTGAGCGCCGCGCGGGCCTGGCGCCGATCAGACGCGAGCAGCGGGACGATCACATCTTCGCCGGCATCGACCGAGGCCGCGTCAAAGCTGATCGCCCGGTAGACGGCATGGAGCGCCGAGTTCCGCGTCTTGCCGCCACCTCTCCCGATCGCCATCCACGCCTCGGCCACTTGGGCCTGAGGCGGCGTGCTCCGCTTCGTGTGCCGCTGGTAGATCGTGAGCTCCTCGGGCGTCATCGGGAGCGCATAGACGGCCTTCCAGAACGCCCGCCACGGCGTCCACTCGGCGCCCACCATGCCCGCGGCATCCATGAGGTCGAGGATGGAGCCGGTGAAGGCCGTCTTGCTGGCCCGTCGCGCCGCCGCGGTGACTTGGCCGCCCAAGCTCGCCGCACGCCGGGTTTCCGGATCGTTCGCCTTGAAGGGCGCGTGCCGGGGACTCATCCGATTAGGTCGCCTCTCGGCATGACCGTGGGGAGGCGATTGGGGCGTGTGTCTCCGCTATCCCGAGCGCGAGAGAAGGGGTCTGCAACGACACGACTCCGCGTGCCGCGGACCTCAGGCTCGACCATCTCCTGCAGGCCAGCCCTGGCGTACCCGACGGTGGAAACCCGTGAAACGACACGGGAATGCCCAATCCTGTTGTCGTGGGTTGAGTCGTTGCTATGAGTGGACTCTTGAGGAGCGTTCATAACGGCGTCATCTGCCTGCACTGGCGCCCCGTGCTTGGGTCCGGCGTGATCACTCAGGCTTGGAGCGGCGTGCGTGGGATAGCGGCGCCGAGTGGTGAGGCCGTGCTCTGGTGCCGTAGGTCCTAGGGCACCACGTGCCTGCCTTACCGCCCAACCCTTACCCTTGCCCGTCCTCACGCCGACCGCCGCTTCCGGACTACTTGTGGCTCGACCGGCGCGATCACAGGAGTCCTCGGGAAGTTCGGCGAGCACGCCAAGCACGTCCCGCCTTGGTGCATCGTCACCGCCTGGCAGTCCTGGCAGTGTGCCTCATAGGTGAGCGTCGTGTCGTCGTACTGCGGCTTACTCATCGGCCTGCCGCTCCACGTACTCCGTCAACGCCCGGCGCCCGATCTCACTCAGCGAGACCTTGCCCACGCGTGCCAGCTCTTCCAATTGCTCCCGCAGTGGGATCGACACCGTCGTGATCACGGGCGTCTTCATTCGCTCCGCGATTGGAATCATCTTCGCCATCTCGTCACTCCTCTCCGGCGTACACGAGCCGGTTGCTTCTGTCTTTGTGGTACTGGTGCCGCCCATACCCGATTTCTACCCGACGGCGCTGGAGCACCGCATCGTCGAGTGCCAGGTATTCGCCGTCCAGCGGCCCACCCACAGCCTCCAACACTGTCCCGATCCAGGCCTCAGTGCGCCGAGGCGCTGCACTCCCAGTCTTCGCCATCTCAAGCCTCCTCGTGTCCGTCCCGCTCTTGTCGCCACTGCTCCCGCACCACTTCAGGCGCCGTGAGCCAGGGCAATAGCCCTCCATGCTGGCCGCGGCGCCGCTGTACGCCCAACCAGCCCGTGCGCTCCAACGTCGCCAGAGCCGCCCGCACCACCTCGAGATCCCGGAACCCCGCCCATCGCGCGACCTCCCCGATGGTGGTCCACCGATACGGCCGCCCATCGCTGTCCATCAGCAACTCGACCGCACAGGCCACCGCCTTCACGCCCGCCATGCTGGATCGCGCATACCGGCGGTGAGGCCTGCGTGCGAACACCGGCGCCTGCACCAGCGCGCGACTCCAGCGAAAGCGCGAAACGAAATCCGCCCGCGCCCTTTCCACCGCGGCGGCGGCTTCGACATCCGTCTCGAGTTCCGTCAACCGCTCGTCGATCGGGATCAGCAGTTCGGGATACCGGACGTGCAGCAATGCGGTATCCGCGGCCCCGAGCAGCCCATCCATCGCCCAGCGGTTGCGTAACGCCCGTGCCTGCGCCCATAGCCTGCGGAGCCCCGCCGTCGCGTCGTCGTCATACCAGGAGACCACCGGCGGGAGCTTCCGCAGCACGACGCGCACTTGGCCCACCGACAACGACGCCTCGCGCGCCAGCGTCCGGACGTTGGGATAGCCGGGCCGCGTCAGATCGGCGCTGGCATGCAGCAGCCGCACGCGCATGAGCAGCCGCGCCATGGACGGAAGCGCTACGTCCTGCCCGACCATCCATTCCCGGTAGCGCCGCTCTCGCGGGTCGGCGAATGGATTGGCAAGTAGGCGCGGAGTCGGCCCCGTCGAGATCGCCGGCCTCGCTGTCCGCTGCTGGGTCGCGCTCGTCATCACCACTGCAATGCCTCCGCGCCACAAACACAAAGGCCCCGGCGTGGGACACTCGATGCTGCTGGTGTCCTGTCGCCGGGGCCTCGACTGTCCCACTCATTCGTGGGGGTCGATGACTGTCCGTGTCGTAATAATGGATGAACCGCCTGGGCAGTTCAATCGCCCAGGTTACTCCCAATTCCGTGGGCGCGGCGCGCCACCTGACTCACCGGCGCTTGTCTTTGCCTTACTTCTCCCGGCCCGTCTTTGCTGGGGTTGTCTTAGATGGCGTGCGCCGGTCGGCGCCATTCCATCGTACTTCATTCTGTCTGAATAATCTCTGCTCTATCTCTCACCGCCTTTGTGGGCAGGATAACCGGGGGTTTGTCGTGCTCGGGCAAGGGGCTGGTCCCCCAGGGATCGGGCAGGATAACCGTAGGTTTCCACACAGGATAACCGGGGGTTTGCTATGGACTAGAGGTAGCGCGCGAACGCGTCGTCAAACTGCGCGCGTTCGTAGCCTTGCTTGTTCTGCTTCCCGATCCAGAGGGGTTTCACGCGAATACCAGGGAGGGCCCGGAGCATCCGTGCAAGTTTGATGGGCGTCAGGCGTGCCTCTTTCCATTGGCCCGCTTCGAGCGCCTTGAGCTTCTCGACGAGCGGCACGCTCCGAATCTTGTCGACTTGTTCGGTCTCAAACACCTCGCGAATGTCGCGGAGCAACTCGACCAGCTCTTCGAACTCCCTCGTCGTATCAGACAAGATCAACGACGCATGTCGAGCCCGCTCTTCCCATCCACCGCCGGCCACTTGCGCGATGGCCATGAGCTGATGCCAGTTATCTTTTTCCCGGTCATTCAGTTTTTCATCGGCTAGCATCTCGCCCCCGCCTAGTTCTCGTAATTTGGCGAAGTGATCCCGCACCCAGAACGCCACGGCTTCACACAACACTGCGAGTTCTGGTACTCGTTGGTGCTTGGAGAACCTGGCCAACTGTTCGTCCTTCGTTTTTCGTTGCATCGGAATGACGATACTGCGATCACGAAGCATCGCCGGTAATGGCGAGTTGGGCTTGGCGATCAAAGCCAACGCCTTCGGATACCAACTGCTGAACTTCCCAGCCACCCGTAAGACGCGAGCGGTCGAACGAGTATGCCCGCCATCGAGGATTTGTACGAGATCTCCTGAGAGCTTAAGCCAGTCGGCCTCATCTATGAGCAGGCACAGGCTGGGTGGTTTTGGAACGTCGGAAGGAAACTCTTCGTCAGCCGTGGCGAGCCCTTTCAACCGAAACACTACCGGTCCCGTGAGACTCGAAACCTGATAGGTCTCCTTCGGGATCAGCAGCTGTTTGAGCATTGCCAAGACCGTAGTCTTGCCCGCCCGCATGGTGGGCGACACTAACGCGAGAATAGGCGAGATACTGAACGCTTCATGCGCCCACGTAAACACGGTCCACAATGCCAACGCTTCGACGCCGCCTTTGGGGAGAGACACGTACTTCGTGAACTGATCAACAAGCGCGTTGAGGAGTTTGGCACCGTCTGGAACGTCTTCCGACCGATACTCGCTCTGCCAAATCTCCACCATATGCCCTGCCGCACGCTCGGCCTCGGGCGGTACCGGTAAGTTGCCCTGTGTCTCGATGCAGTGCTGTGCGTGTGCGAGGAATGTGCGCAAATCCACACCATCACCACCGGCGAAGTAGGCGCTCGTGAACTCAAACACCGTGCGGGCCTCTACGGTCACGCCTTCGGTTGCTAATACCTGCTCGAGGACACGAGCACACTCCTGGATCGGAGGCCGCGTCATCTCGATTGCGTCACACCGGGACCGCACCGCCGCGTCGAGTTTCGATATGTCGTTCGTGATGAAGATGGCCTGGCAGAGATCGATCCACTCTTCTAGTGGCACGCGGAGGGTTTCCATTGCCTGAGCAGTCAGGCCACTGGCCTCTTCGAAGATGAGGAGGTTCTTCCCCAGCAGCATGCTCCGCATGAACCCCAGGACCGTCTCGCGGATGTACTCGACGTTGCCTGTCTCACTGCTTTTCACTCGCATCACCGAGGGATACAATCGGTCGGCGATGATGGTCGCGATGGTGGTCTTACCGAATCCGGGAGGGCCGTAGAGGATCAGATGTCGAGGGAGGGCATCACCGGCCAGGTACCGCTCGAACCGCGCACGCAATTCTGGGGCGAGCGCCATCGCTTCTAGATCAGCAGGCCGGTAGCGATCGGGCCAACTGGTAGTGCGTTCTTCCATGCCTCCCCGCCGAACACCTAGACCACCTAGAACGCCACTCGCGCATCAGTTTAAGGCCGACGACGATCCACTAGCAAACCACGAGAACAACGCTCGCGCAGCTCTCATTATGAACTTCTCTATGAACATGCCCTGTTCAGAGGCTGGTGCGACGCGCTAACTCGTTAGTGGCCAGGGGCAGAATCGAACTGCCGACACGCGGATTTTCAGTCCGCTGCTCTACCAACTGAGCTACCTGGCCGAGACTATGCAGCAGAACAACTTAGCGGGCTGACTGGTGCGGTGGGAGTGCCAATGTTTGCCGTTGTTTGCCCTTTTGTTTGCCGTTGTTGGCCCCCGAACCTCTTTGCTACGGCATCCGCGAGATCCGCTTCGTCGATGATGTTATAGCGGTCGAACATGGCTCGGGTCTTCCACCCGCACAGCTTCATGATCTCGCCCTCCGACAGCCCTGCTCGACGAAAGTCGCGCGCGGCGGTGCGGCGGAGGTCGTGCACCAGCCGGCCTTCGAGCCCGGCCTTTTTGCAGGCGCGCTTCCAAACGCACCGGAAGCTCCCGATGCGTTCTCCGTTGTGCTGGAAGACGAACAGCCCCTCCCTTTCCGCCCAGCGCTCATCAAGCACCTGCTTCAGCTCAGGAGCGGACCCGAATGGAAATACGCGGGCATCGCCACCCTTGGTCTGGGTCGCGTGAAGCCGCATCACCTGCCCTTCAAAATTCACTTGGTCCCACGTGAGGCCGAGCGCCTCGGACTTTCGCCAGCCGGTCATGCGCAGGAAGCGTATGACGGGACGTACATAGGCGGGCAGCTCGACCAGCAGGGCGGCGAAGTCTCCATCCTCGAAGAAGCCGGTGCGGGTGTTCCGTAGCGTGGGCAACTTGAAAACCGGTCGGACGGCAAGCAACTCATCGTCGACCGCCACGCTAAATGCCGCGCCGAGGATGCGTACCTCATAGCACACCGTACCCCGCGCTGCGCCTTCGGCGAGCCGGTGTTCGACATATTCCCCGACGCGCGGTTTCGTGATCTTCATTGCACGTGCTCTGGCCCCGAAGAACTGCTCCAAGTGATGGAGCGCCTGCCGTGCTCGGCGGAGCGAACGATTGTCCTCCCTTTGGTAATGGCGCTCTAGACCGGCTCGGAGGTCTGCCAACGTCCCTCGATCAGGACGGCCCACCACCTTCCCTGACTTACGGTCGCCGATGCGCTGGCGGAGCATGTCAAACGCCTCGCGTTTGTTCCTCGTATGCGCCGACTCTCGATACCGCCTTCCATCAACGGAATAGTCCAACCACCACATCGCGATCTCTCGGCCGCGGACCCTCGGTCGAAAGACCCGTCCTTGCCCTCTCATTAGTCTCCCCCCGTTAGAGTGCAAATCCGTAGGGAAAGGAATGTAGTGGCATTATGCCAGTCATGGCAAGATGCCCTTGTGCAAACCAGATTGTCACCGCGATGACTTCCGCCCAGTTACGCGCCGCCCTCAAAGGGCTCCGCCTCTCCCGGCGCCAGTGCGCCAAACGACTGCGCGTGAACGTCCGGACGGTTTACCGGTGGGCCTCCGGCGAAAGCGAGGTCCCCGAAACCGTGGCTCTGCTCATGGACTGCTGGCTGCGGGAACGACGCCGTCCTTAGCTCTCCGTCCGCGCTTGGCGTCGAGCCACGCGAGCACATCCTTGGCGAGGTATCGCTTCGTCTTCCGCCCGAGATCGATGCACGGCACCCCGAGGCGCCCTACCTGGCGAGGCTTGATCTTGAGCAAGGCTGCGACCTCGTCCCGGGTCAGGATCGCGTCTGGCGTAGGGGTCATAGCACACGGGCTCGCGCGACCATCGCTTCGAGGGCGCGCCGAGCCGCCACGCGCTCGGGGAGGTCGTCTCTTCCGCTCGAGTAAAGTGCTTCACCGTAGACCTTCACTAGCTCCCGCAAGGCATCGTTTACGAGGTTGTGGGCCTCTTCATAGCACGAGTCGCACCCTCCGCCGCGCGGGTATGTGTGCTCGATGCGACTGCCTCTTGATCGCGCCTCCGCCACACTACGCGGGTTACAGATCCATTGCCCAACGACCCATATGAACTCGGCCCAGAGTTCAAAATCGGGGTCTGTCTCAAGTCCTCTGCGGGTCCTCACGGTCTGTCCGCCTCGCTCTAGTCCCTTTGGGGCTTCGTTTTGTGGCGCCTCACGTCAGCCGGGCGGGCTGCAAGTTTCCTCTTCCGCTGACCGGGCCGTCTCGAAGGCCTTGAACCGATCCAGCTCAATAGGCGAAGGGACGTCGTCTTCGAGGCCTGGCCCGGCCGCGACAGAAAACTGGGGCGGGACATCGTCACCCTCGTCACCCCCGTGCTCGGCCGTAACGAGGGTGACAGGGGTGACAGGGGTGACGGCTTGGGGCGCCTGTTTTCCAACGGTGATGAGCCGACGCCCGGTCTTCGGTTCGCGCTGAAACTCTATGTGAAATCCCGCTAGCCGAAGTGCGGGAGCAAGACGATGCAGGTCGTTTCCAAGTGCTTGGGCCCTCTGGGGCCAACCAGAGGCGCGATGCTCGCTACCGAACGCATGGAGTTGATTCAGGTGGCTCAGGAGCTCGCTGGCCGTGCCGCACCAATGCTGAGGCTGCGACTCAATGAACCGGAACAGCGTTGGGGCGAACGCACTAGCGTCCAGCGTAATACTCACCGCGTCACGCCGGTTGCCTCCATAGACGGCCAGGAATTGCTCGGGAGTCACCCCGAAGGCTGGCATCCCCGCAACGGCCCATACTGCGAAGTCAGCCATCCGAGGCGGTGCGGGCAGCTTGACTGTGATGAGGTTCGCCATGGCAGTGCTCACGCCGTCGAGGAACGCACCAATCAAGGCAGGGCGAGCGTCCTTGAAGGCCGCCCAGAAAGCATCTTCGTCGCGCCGCGTATGGTCGGGGATCGGGAGTAGAGAGAGTACGACAGCACGGTCTCTGAGGTCGTCGCGGACCGCAAGATCTTCGATGCCATTGAGGATGACTGGTCGCGCAGCCTCAAGGACGAACTCCTCTCCATCTGTGTAGAGCTGGCGCTTCGAAATTCCCGCACCAGTAGCGAGGCGACAAAACGCATCCGAGAGCCAAGGCGGCAACTCGGACAGATTGTCGAATGCCAACACGTGCCCGTGAGTGGCGGCAATCAGCAGGTCGTACTCGTCGCGGGGCTTGCTGCGTAGCGGCGCCGTAGACGGATCCACCAGAGCCTTTGCGATGCGCGCCGTGGTGCTTTTGGCCGCGCCTTGCTCACCTTGCAAGACCAGCACAGGGTAGGGGCCGCGGGGTCGGAGCATGGCGTGGATGACCGCTACGAGAAGGCACATGTCCTTCTCGTCCTGGATGTTCACAAAGGTTCGAAGTTGCTCGAGGGAGCCCCCGTGGATCGGTATGGGTAGGGACAGCATCGCGCGACTGCGCCTGAACCGCACCGGCGGGTCACTCACCACGTGCCAGCCGAATGGTTCGATCGCGACAGCCGACCAGTCCGACGTTCCCAGGTCTAGGAAAAGGCCGCCACCATGCTCTCCGACTCGGACGTACACTGGGTGCTCGTCGCCATCGAAGCGCGCCTGCGCTTCAAGGACGGCCAGCGCGTTGTGAAGTGCTTGGGCATTCGGCGCTTTCGTGGACTCGATGTAGAACATCCGCACGAGCCAGTCGCGGAAGCTCTGGCTCCGCACCGCGTAGTTTTCACGGTGGTCACCGACCTGAACGGTGGCGTAGGCCACGTGATCAACCGTGTGGAACAGAGTGGCAGCTGAGGCCAGTCGAACTAGCGCGTCTGCCTGCGTCACTCTTGAGACGCCTTCATGTCTGCTGACTGACGCTCCCTGACGAGGCGGTCCACGTCACTCTGCAACACGTACCACCGACTTCCACGCTTCTCGCCCTTTAGCTTCCCGATCAGGAGGAGGCGATGCGCGTCCTGGTATGGTAGGCCAAGTCTCTGGGCCGCCTCTGCGAGGCCGATTGTTCCCGACTGAGTAAGTCTCGAGGTCATCTCTGATTTCCTGCCGTGGTTTTTTCTCCCCCCAATTAAGTGGCGAGCGAGCGAGAAAGGCGATACCGTTTAGGGGACAAGCGACCGACCATCGAGGGTCGGCTAAACGACATCCCAAGGTGAGAAGAGTCATGGGAACAAGAGTGGGAGGGGGGCGAAAAGCCCCGACGAAGGCCGAGGCGCGGGCCATTCGCGATCGCCTCCAACTGTATGTGAGGTCCAATTACAAGAGCCGCTTGGCATTCGAGCGGAGACTTAGAGTCTCGCATGCGACCGTAACCGCGTGGTTCGGTACAGATCCGGCGATCCCCGACACTGTTCACCTTTTGACCCTCGCGCGGAAAGAGAACCTGAGCCTCGACTGGCTGCTGCTCGGCGAAGGAGGAGAATTGAGGGGCACGGCTGTCCCCTCCAACGACCTGGGGAATTCGGTTAGGAAGTGGCTGGTCGCGAAGTTGGTTTCGGAGGGGACGGTTTCGCGTGACGACGCCGAGAAATATCTGCCCGAAGGCTCCAGGCTGCTTCACAGCCTTTTCGTAGACCGCCGCGAGCGCTTCATTGAGTTCCGAGGCGTGCGCCGTGGAGTCCTACCACTCGCAAAGGCAATGATGCGTCTGCGGAGATAGCGGGCAAAGGTGGTTCTGAGCCGCACCCGACGTTGAGGAAGCCTCATCGGTGCGGCAGATACAACCCGCGACCCTGCCCTCGGCTATATTCAGAGCGGTTGTGAACCGGCCGCGGATCTCCCTCGGAGGCACACCTTCGTGAAGGCGCTGCCACCCGATAAGTCTGCCAACCAAAACGGGAAGTCTGCCGGAGGTGGCCAGCATGGGAACGGCCGCGACTTCGCGCCCGGCTATGATGCCCGCCGCGGCCACGGTCCAACCAAGGGCCATGGCGGCCGCCCGAAGCACGAATGGATTGCGCGGATGGAAGGGCTCGCCGCACGCGACGTTCCCGAAGAGATCCTCTCCGAGATCCGGCCGGAGATCCTCGAGCGACTCTTACGAGAGCATCCGGCGATATACGTCGCGCTTCAACGGCTCCGCCTCGAGGCGTGGTGCCAAACTGCCGATCGGGCCTGGGACAAGCCGCGGGCTGCGCCGGAGACGTTGCCCGATGCGCCAGACGTCGTCGAGGTTACCCGGAAGCTCACTGTCGAGGAGTGGCGGCTAAAGTACGGGTCCAAGAGGTGAGCTGGTCCTTCCACGATCGGCTTACTCCGCGGTCCTTTCACAGACGCAACCCAACTCTCGTCACGGAATCGGATACGATGCCTGCGGGCCATGCTCTCTCCGTAAAGGCAAACAGAGCGACAAACGGCTCCCTAACATGTCTTCCGAAAGAGAGTTAGGCTCAGGCACCGGACTTCTAATCCGCTGTTCATGCTCCAGATGACCTGTTCTCGCCCTCCCTTGTTGCTTCGGGTTACATTCGGTGTTCAATGGTGGATCCATCTGAGCACCAGGCTGAGCACCAGGGCGACCTCAACCCGAGCCAGCGGGAGGCCGCGGAATACGGTAGCGCCGGGCTCCCACAGGAACTCCCAGGTCCGCTGTTAATCGTCGCGGGCGCGGGGACCGGCAAGACGAATACCCTCGCGCACCGCGTCGCACATCTGATCGTCCGTGGCGCGGACGCACGACGCATTTTGCTCCTCACATTCACGCGGCGAGCCGCGGCCACTATGACGCGGCGCGCGGAGCGAATTGCCGCACGGGTCGCCGACATCATCTCGAGACCAGTGCGCGTCGAGTGGTCCGGCACCTTCCACGCCATCGCCAATCGTCTGCTGCGTCAACACGCGGAGTCTCTGCGGCTCGATCCCGCGTTCACTGTGCTGGATCGATCGGACTCGGCGGACCTCTTGAACTTGGTCCGCAACGAACTGGGGTTCGCAAAGCAGGCGATGCGGTTTCCGAAGAAAGGGACATGCCTCGCGATCTACTCGCATGCGGTTAACGCGGGCCATGCGGTGGAGGGTACATTAGAACGAGCGTTCCCCTGGTGCGCCGCCTGGGTAGAGGAGTTGAAGCGGCTGTTCCGGACCTACGTGGACGCGAAGCAACGGCGTCACCTGCTCGACTACGACGACCTGTTGCTGTATTGGTTCCACATGATGCAAGAGGCGGTGCCCGCACAGGCCGTGCGGCGCCGCTTCGACCACGTACTCGTGGACGAATACCAGGACACCAACGCGCTACAGGCCGGGATCCTGCTCGGCCTCAAGCCCAATGGGCGCGGGTTGACGGTCGTGGGCGACGACGCCCAATCGATCTATTCGTTCCGCGCCGCCACCGTGCGCAACATCCTGGACTTCCCGCGCCAGTTCGAACCTCCCGCGCACGTGGTGACGTTGGAACAGAACTACCGATCGACACAACCGATCCTGGATGCCGCAAACGCAGTGATCGCCCTCGCCCCCGAGGGCTTCAAGAAGCGGCTCTTCTCAAGGCGGAAATCGGAGCAGCGGCCTCTGCTCGTCACTGCTGACGACGAGCAGGCACAGGTCGATGACGTGGTCCAAGGGGTGCTCGAACACCGCGAAGCGGGTATTGACTTGAGCCGTCAGGCGGTGCTGATGCGCGCCGCCCATCACTCCGACCTTCTGGAAGTGGAGCTGGGACGTCGCAACATCCCGTTCGTCAAATACGGTGGTCTCAAGTTCCTTGAGGCGGCGCACGTGAAGGACGTGCTCTGTGTGCTCCGCTGGGCGGAGAATCCGCGAGATGAAGTCGCCGCCTTTCGTGTCCTGCAGCTGTTGCCGGGCCTTGGTCCCGCGCACGCTCGGCGCGTACAGGAACAGCTTGAGGGGATGGCGTTCGACTTCACAGGACTTGGGGGCGTGGCCGTCCCGACCGCGGCCCGCGCCGACTGGCCGGCGTTCTGCGAGTTGATGTGTGGGCTCGGTCGCGGGACGACCGCCTGGCAAGGTCAGCTCGGGATGGCCCGCCGTTGGTATACGCCGCACCTCGAACGCCTGTATGACGCTGCGCACGCGCGCACGGCTGATCTGGAGCAACTCGAGCAGCTCGCAGCAAGCTACCCAACGCGCGAGCGGTTCCTAAGCGAGCTGACGCTCGATCCACCGGACGCGATAGGGGATGAAGCCGCAGACCCGTACCTCGACGAGGACTATCTCATTCTCTCGACGATCCACTCCGCTAAGGGCCTGGAATGGGACGTGGTGTACGTGCTCAACGTAGTAGACGGCTGCATACCGTCCGATATGGCGACAGGAACACCCGAGGAGATCGAAGAGGAGCGGCGGCTGCTCTACGTGGCCATGACGCGGGCGCGCGACCATCTACACCTGCTCCACCCCCACCGATTCTACACTCGGAGGCGGCCAGATAGTGATAATCATGTCTATGCACCCCGGACACGCTTCATCCCTGATGCGCTGCTGCCGCTATTTGAACGGCGTGTCCGTGGCATCGTACAGACGACCGCCCCTTTCGAAGGTCCTGCAGTGGCACGGGTCGACGTGCAAACACGCCTTAGGGAAATGTGGGGGTAGGCGAACATCACAACGGCAGCTCGTCGATAAGATCTCGGAACTCCAGGACGCTCGTATCGGGGCTCTTGATTCCGGTCAGGGCATAGAGCTAGTTGGATAGATCCGAGCTATTGCGGGGATGAAAATGGTCAACTTGGCAACGTCCTTCCGATTCATCGGCCACGGCGTTTACAGCGTCGCGGAGGCTGGTCGGCTCACTGGCGTTTCAGTGGAAAACCTCCGCCGGTGGGCGCGGGGATACCATTACACCTACCGCGGACGGGAACGGTATTCCCCTCCCATCATCGGTACGGGTCTCGAGCAACGCGAGCCAGAACCCATCCTCGAGTTCCGGGACATCATTGAGGTGCGGTTCCTTAGGGCGTTTCGCAAGTTCGGAGTCAGCTGGAGCGTGATCCGGCGGGTCGCTGCTAGAGTACGCGATGCGCTTCAACGCACCCACCCGTTCGCCACTCGGTTGTTCCGGACCGATGGGCGCACCATTCTTCTGGAACTCATCTCGGAGGATGAGACTGACCACCGATTAGTCGATCTGCTCCACGACCAATACGAGTGGGACCGCGTTGTAGCTGCCTACTTGGTCCAAGAGAAGGTAGAGTTCAGCGAGGCCGAGGACCCCGTACGCTGGTGGCCTCTCGGAGGGACTCGCCAGGTGGTCGTTGACCCAACGCGAGCCTTTGGAGCACCCATCGTAGCCCTTGAAGGGGTGCAAACCTACCTTCTTGCCAAGGCAGTCGGAGTTGAGGCAAATGTCGACTTCGTTGCCCGGTGGTACGATGTCACGCCCCACGCCGTCCGCGACGCCATTGACTTCGAGAACGGTCTTCGCGCGGCCGCGTGAGATTCTTCTTCGACAACTGCGTATCTCCCAGGCTGGTCGAGGTCCTCCGCCTGCTGGACCCCCGCCATGAATTGGTTCATCTACGCGAACGGTTCGATCCCGCCACGCCGGACCCCGACTGGATCAAAGCTCTTGGCGCGGAGGGAGATTGGATCATCGTCTCGGGCGACCCCCGAATCTCGCGCGGCCTGGCGGAGCGTGCGGCGTGGATTGAGTCCGGTCTGACGGCCTTTTTCTGCGGCGACGCTTGGGGCAGTCGAAGGTTGCTTGTTCAGGCTTCCGAGCTCTTGCGACTGTGGGACGACATTCTAGAACGATCCAAGAATGCGGAGAAAGGATCTGGTTATCTCCTAGAATTTCGGACGAAGGGGCCAAGACAAATCTACCCGGCTAGGGCTAAGCGAAAGAGGAAGCGCTGACGCTTGGAGCAGAAGGGCTCGTAGGCGCTCGTTTGACCCTCGCCCGGACGCGTCATTGCGCCCCTTGCCCTCGCACCGCCTCGGCAAACATCACGGCAAAGCGCCCGGAATCATCAAACAACATCGGGACTTGACCCCGCGCCGCAGATCGAGAGTCCGCGGTTCGTCCTTTACCGATTCGGCGGTCGAGGCCATTCGCATAAGGGCATCGGCGAATCGAGCGGCCACAATGACCCGGTGACCCTTACGCTCAATCGCGTCCAAGCGCTCGTCTTAGTCGATGCGATTCGCTGTCGAGGCCCGCCTTCTGAAGTGCATAGATAGCATCCAAAACAAGGCGCTCAAGTCGCTGAATTTGGGCTTCGCGCTGCGCGACGGCCGGATCATGCCCCGTCCACTGCCGGATCAGTGCCCACACAGCACGGTATTCATTTAGGAGCCTAACCATGTATTTCCCGCCGGGACGCGACGCCTCCACGCTCCATTGGCGCTCCGTGGTCTCGGCATCAGCGAGGACGGGAGCGGGTTCAGCGGCGCAGAACGCCTTTGCCAGTACGAGCGCTTGAGCGAATGGGATGTGAACTGTTCCGAAGCGGTCGACGTAAGCGGGGGGCACGATCTTGCCCTGCTCCATCTTCGCGCGCACGCGTACCCGATCGAGAGCCTCCTGTGACCCACGGAGCTCACCCCAGAAGAATGACAGGTTTCTCTCTCCCACGGCCTCAAAGACTGAAGTAAGGGCGTTGTCGATCGGCGATTCCCGCTTGTAGCCTTGCAGCGCATTCTCCTCGTCAAGGCGTCGTTCGGCAGCCTCGTCACCTAGGAACGCTTTGCGCTCCTTCCACGGAACGATCAGGCTCTTGGACTCGATGTAGTCAACGAGCCCCGCGTTTGGTTCTATCCATTCTGCTTTCCACTTGCTCGCGCGGACGTGCTGTAGGATACGGACGTGGTGGAACGGCGTGTCAGACCGGGGAACTTCGCGAAGCGCGTACTCTTGGCCAGGAGTTATTTCAGATTTCTGCATACCAATCTTCCTGTGAGCTGGCGTGGGGGAATAATGCCGACTGGACTGGCCGCGGAGTAGCAGCTGTGAAGAGAACCAACTCGCTTAGCTTCGGCACATTGGAAATTGCGAGGTGGATTCCTGAGCGTTGTGCCTTAGGGCCCGCCGGTAGCCGTACAATACGCCTGTGCGCTCTCCTGTGGAGGCTAGTCCAGAAAATGCCGCCGCCCAGTAAAATCGGGCAAGTCAGCGGACAAGCGCTCGGCGTAGGACGTGGGGACCACAATCGTCGATACATCCTTAACAGCGAACTGGAGATTGCCAATTAGCCGCCATTCCCGCTCGAAGTAGTAGTTCTCGGGATGGTGGTCAGGAAGTGTATGATCGAAGAACTTCAGGTAGCTAAAGACATGGAAGTCGAAGAACGTCCGTAAGGTCCAAAGACGTCTCGAGTCTCCTTGCACCGCTGGCCATTCCTCCTTCTCACGGATCATTCGCTCGCAGATTGTGAAGAGGTCGTGGTACTCCCGCACCATCTTGTCGAAGTATTCGCCCGCGTCGATGGGCTCTAAGGACCATGGCCCCGAGACCTGGATCTGGGCAGTCATCGGTATGTAATGAACGGGTGCGCCACCGTGTTGAACGATCACCTCTTTGGAGAACGCAAGACCGAACCGACTGTACTTTTGGACATGGATCTCCAACTCCTGAAGAGGGATGTCGCAAAAGCAGACCACTTGTGGAGAGTACATCTCGTTCCTGCTTAGCCGTGCGTTCGGGTTGACAAATAGATTGCCAGCAACCATTGGATGGTGCGGTGGATGTGTAAGCCAGCCCGAACGCACAATCGTTAGCAGTAGATCGTATTGCCTGGCTTCGGGCTCTCCGCGTCCAACAAAGTGAAAGAGTTCGTGTGACACGTAGCGCTGCATCGGTCAACTCACAGTTCGAGTGAGGAACGTACCGTATAGCTTGGTCAGACGGGCGCAAACGCGGACCATGGCCACGTGCCAGGGCTTAAATACTCAGTCGTGCTGCAGCTCGAGCCGAGAAATTCACGTTGGGCGTTCTCTTGAGCAATTCGGTGAGTTCCTTACGTATTGTCGCCCTTGGCTCCCCCGTGCCACAAAACCACCTTACCCGACCAAACCTATGCGAAGGACCGGAGGCCGCTAATGATTGATGTCTCCATCCCCGGCTACGGCCATCTGCACGTCAAACAGCTCGTGCTAGACTACAACGGTACTCTCGCTCGGGACGGTGTCCTGCTTCCCGGCGTCAGCGCTGCCTTACGCACGGTGTCAGATCACGTCGACATCCACGTCGTGACGGCTGATACCTTCGGGAAAGCTGAGGCTCAGTTGGCTGGGCTGCCGTGCACGTTCACAAGGCTCGGCAAAGAGAATCAGGACGCTGCGAAACTCGAATACGTGAAGCACCTCGGCTTTGACTCCACGATCTGTATCGGAAACGGGCGGAACGACCGTCGGATGTTGAAGAATGCTGCCGTAGGTATTGCCGTCGTGCAGGAAGAAGGAGCAGCTGTTGAAACCGTAAATGCAGCGGATGTGGTTTGTACTAGCATTCTCTCGGTGCTCGAATTGCTGACGAACCCAAATCGGCTGGTAGCCACTCTCAGATCCTAGAGCCGCATGGCCTTGTTTGACCGAGTAGGCTCTCGGATTAGCGGGCCTGCCGCCGAGCGGCCCGCGTGACCTGAAGGCGCTGACCAACAGCAAGCCACGTCGCCGCGTCCGCGCAAGCGCGTCCACCGACCGCGGGAGTGTGACAAAACCTGCTCGTCGGTGGCGCAAGAACCGCCCCTGCAACAGCTCACTCTGCCAACTAGCGTTCGCTCGCCGAGCGGCGTTGGCCGTCGCTCTCGGTCCTCCAGAAAACGGCCCCCGCAGAAACCAGACATCGGTCCCTTAGGGACCAGGAGCGTCGCATGGCGCATTATCACATCCTCCAGGAAGTGCGCACGTCCGAGCCCGGCCACTGGCAGCTCTGCTTCCAGTACGGTGTGTACGAGTATGACCCCGATATTGCGACGGTCCGTGTTAAGATGGAGTTCGGTTACCGCTTCATCTGGCGGCGCCCCAACGGTCAGTTGCAGGGCGCTCGCGGTCAGGCGCGTCTCGAACCGGACCTAATGACGATCCTGTTCGGGAAGGCAGCAGCCGAGGGCTGGTATCCCACGCCGCCTGATCCGGAAGTCCGCAGCGTAACGATCGGCAATACATTGTGGCGCGTGTCGACTCAAACTCCCGTAGCGGTTCGTGCAGTGGCTGAAGGCGATTACCACCCGCAGTCAGAGCGAGGGTGCCTTCGATTCGTATCCGACAGCGCCCAACACTTTCTCCCGCTCGATGAGGGGGAATTACCCTCCGACGTCGAGTTCGCCCTAGCGTCGCGAGAGCAGTTTCAGGCATGGCTCGCGCGTGCACGCGGCAGCGCGGTCGCGCCCGCTAAGGCGTGAGCGGCTGCTCGGTCGGTGTCCGTCGATTCCAGTCGGGCATGAATGAGGATTCGGTTTCATCAAACGTCGCGGCACGGCGCCGAGAAAGGTCAACGACAACGGGCCGTCGACCCAGGCTGCGGATCGCTAGTCCGCTGTCGGCAGCGCACTAAGAAGAGCGGTACCTCCGTTGAGGACCGGGCCTTCTAAGCCCAGGACCACGTGATATCGAACTTGCTCCGTGCTCGAGCGACCGCCTCTTGGAATGCTGCTGCGCAATCCGGTTTCCAGCTTTCCACGTTCTGCACATGCTGCACGTCCCAGTTGGCGGTGACGCGAATACCGATCATTGGCAGAGCGAGGCCTGGCGCTGACGTCGCATGGCCCGGTGGCTCCAGCCGGTGGAGCGTGAACATTGGCTCGAAGTCCGAGCAGCCGATCCGGATCTTCACGTCTTTCAGGATCATGGCGCGGATTTCCAACTCAGGCAGTCGTTTCTTCTTTGGCATGCACCACGATACCAGGTACGATCGAGGCCCCGGCAGCTACTCTCCGGAGCCTCGTCGAGCGGACGACCATTCACGCGAAGTGGCCGACTAACGGCCCATACCCGTAGTGCGCCTTCCACCCATCACAACTGCGGCTCCCCCCCGCCAGTAAACCGAGCGCCAGGGCTCCAAGAACCGCGTGCCCCCGCCCTGGCATGGGGTCACTGCTGGCGATGACCGACCTCCCGAGTCCACCGCCAAGACGCCTCACCGCGGAGGTCGCAGCGAGGCTTGCTCCTTAATCAGTCGGGACGGCGGGATTTGAACCCGCGACCCACTGAACCCCATGCGGCCAAGACCCCCACTAGAAGGGCTTTTCCGGGCCAAGTCTCTGCCATGGAGCAATGGTGCGATGGCTTTGCTGTTCAGTTGGGGTCTCCGTCACGAGTTGAAAAGTCACGTCCGCAGGCGGCACAAAAAGCCCAGGCTCGATTGCTGTATTCTCTTCAACTCGTACGGCCTCTTCCCAGCTTTCATTCACGTCCGATGCCGGCCCCAGATGCCTCTCCGAGCGGAGCGTTAGGCCGTTCCAAACCCAGTATTTCTGCAATCCCGTGGTTGTTGCGAGAGTGTAGACCTGACATGGCCGCCCCAAGACTTCGTCTTCTTCGATCTTTATTCCGGGCAGCTTTAATTCCTCCATCGGCGCATCTAACCAAACAGGAGAATCGAAGCCTTCACCAAGATCGATGACCAGGGCCACTCCGTTGCCGCCCTCATTCCTCACGGTATATAGCTTTCTGCCGTCGAAGATGAGTGTAAACCTGTCGGTGGAAGCTCGCTGGGCCAAGGTTGTGACATCGCGCTCGAGATCTTCCCGCCGACGACCAGTGAGGGCGTCAATGTACTCGATCCTGCGTCCTGTCTCAGTGAGATATTCTTCCCCCTGATTTAACGATCTACCTCGGAAAGTGAGCTCGACTACCGCGGTACGGAACGGGGGCTGGGCACGGGCGGTCTGCGTGGCGTTCCGACTCTCCGGGGGATGCAGTCCCTTCGTGCTCTGGCTTTTGAAAATGCGGGCAACCGCCAGCATGAAAAGGAGGCCCGCGACGATCAATCCTACTCCCTTACGATTCATGCGAGCCTCCCCATGCGACTGGATCAATTGCTGCGTGAATATACAAGTCGCACGCGTCGCACTCGAAGGCTCGAGCAAGCGCGTCCCGCGGTCGTCGCCCAGGCCCCCAGGTTTAGCGGATTGGTCATCCGCGGCATGGCCAGCTGACTCCGCCTTGCCATGGTTCAACCGCCCAAACGTGACCCCCCTTGCTCATCAGGAGGCGATTTCGTTGACGCGCTCAGCCTTTTCCTCTACCTGCTAGCGCACGCTGACTATCAGGCATGCAGATCTGGCGGCATGTTCTCCAGGGTAGAATCGTGGTTGTGACCCTACAACCAGGTCCCGTGAATCTGCGGTATTCTTCCGTAGGACTCTTTGATCGCCCGGCCGCCTGGTTGGGGACAGGGGCCCCGCCTCATGCGCGAGCCGTTAGGCGGCTGCAGAGTTCGGAAGGGAAGGGGGTTAACTTGCGGCCGCGCGAAGGAGCTTGATGATCCTCAAAACTCGATCGGCAGGCAACCGACTCATCGGCGCAGCATCGACGTATCTACGATTTCGACACAGGCACGCGGACTCCTGGGAAGTGACAGAGGGGCTCATAATTCTCACCGTTCTCGTACTACTGCGGACCGGGCTTGAAACCGCGGCGCACGGGGTCAGCTTGGCGGTTGAGATTGTGGTGCTGCTCTTGGGTATGACGAAGTTCGCGAGTGTGGGAGCTAGGTGGTACCATTCAAGGTTCGGCAGCCCGCCATTCTAGGAGGCGTGAGATGGGTGGCGGCGCGGTCGACTTCAATAGCCCCTGGCTCAGACGGCCGCTGGATCCCAAGTTCGTTCACTTTGTCACTGAGGCAGGCGATGAGTTAGATGCGGTTGTCGCGTTGTGCGATGAGCTAGTAACGGACCGTGACGCGTCGTTTGGAATAGATGCTCGGAGGCGACTTTACGAGAACTGGTTGTCCTCTGGGAACCGGTGCCTAATGACCGTGAAGACGGCGAACGAAGGTCTTCTGGGCGCAACGGTCGTATTACCGATAAGACCCGCCTCGTTTGAACGATACCGTTCGGGTAAACTCGACGCCGTGCGCATTGAACGCGCCGACCTGTCCAGCCCTGAGCATGTTGATGCGCATAAGCGTCTGCTTATTGACATTCTCGTTTTGAGGACGAGACCGATTCTCGACTTGATCCGTCGGGAGAATCTACCGCTAGAAGAGCTGTGGATCCGGGCGACATCCAGGCACATGGCCGAATACTATGACGGAAAAACACTGCCACGCCCCGTGGTGGCCGCGGCCACCAATCACAGTAGGGTCGTTCCAAGGCTGCGTGCTCTTGGATGGACGGAGATTGGAGCGGAAGAGTCGGGACTGCCAGTCTTCGCGATCGACCTTGGGAACCTGTCAGGGGTGTCGGAACAAGTTCGGAAGTTCTACGAACTCATACTTGAACAGATTCGGACCTACAATCTCGAGGGGTCGTAGCTGCACCGCCTAACAAGCGAATGGAACCGGCACGCCAAGCGCCCATTATGTCGCCGTGTCGCGTGACTCATTCTTTCATAGTCAGGATCATTTCTCAGGTGGCTTGCCCGCCTTGGGCTGGCACGGGTATCGCGGCTGACACGTGTGGCTGGGGTCACACCCCCCCGGAGGTTCAAAATCAGGATCACATTTCTCAGCTGGCGTCCCGGGTCGACACTCCGGACTGGAGGGGCCCACCGCTGGCCAGCTTTTGACGGTGGGATCAGGTCCGGTATCAGAGTGAATCCCTGCAAGGATCTGCGATTGCAACGCCGAGCGAAACGTAAGCAGTTTCGCTCCGTCGAGAACAGCCGCTAGCCCTTCACTAAAGCTTCCAACCTGCGTGAACCGGGAAAAGACGCATGGGTAAATAGCGCCAGATGACGTGACGCATAGCTTGCCCTCCCAGCACCTTCCACAAAGTTCATGGAGGAGCAGCTCGGACGAACTGTGTCGAGCCCCTCGCCCGATTCCGCGCAGGCGATCGATTCCGATCGATGTGACACCAAGCCGTTGCAAGAAACTCTGTGTATCTGCAACACTGCTTGAGTTAAGACCTACGTCTATGATGGCCGCTCTAACTGGCAGTCCGGCCTCCAAAGCCCACCTGACACCGGCCAAGGTTTTGTGCTGGCTACCTCCTCGAAGAGTGACTGAGTCGTGCACGACTGGATCGAGGGAGTAGACGGAGAACGCGAGGTTGACGTGGCACCGCTTGATCACCTCCCGCAGTCTAGGGGTAAGAGCCGTCCCGTTAGTGAACACCTCTATGAACTGGAACCCGAGGGAGTGCGCGTAGAGTATGAGGTCGCAAAGACCCGGATGGAGGGTTGGTTCGCCGCCGATGAACTGGAGGTTCCTGCAACCAAGAATATGAGCTTGAGAAATCGCCTCCTTCCAGTCGTCGAGGCACATTGCTTGAACGAGGGGAACGTGCGGACTTGAGTCTGCATAGCAATGAACGCATTGGAGATTGCATTTGCCTGTTATCTCAAGCCACAGGAACTCAAGTCCGTGCAACAGGCGCTGCTCCGGACCCTGTTGTTCCAATTGTGCGCTGAATGTCCCGGCACCAGGCTGTGTATTCATGTATTGTCCCCGAGACTGAAAACCTGTTTCACCCTGCAGGGCACCGCTAGGGGGGATTGCAGCACGGGACGGCCGGAGATGCGACAGATGATGGTTGCCGCTGATTCGTTTGACTCAGGTGAATCCTACTCGGTGTCGCATTACGGAGCCCCCGGCTGGTTTGCATACGGTCCAGGTGCTCGAATATGGATCGCCCTATCAGTCCCTCAGGGGCAAACGCTTCGGCAAAGTACTTTCTAAAGCGAGTGGAGGATGCGAGATAGACGAGCGCACAGGACTCGCAGTCCGCGGTTCACGAACCGCCTCGTGTAGCCGTTGGGTGCTTCGAACCGACTTGGAACCCTAGGGTTTCGGAGCTCCCATCGATCGCACGGTCACCCGCCAAAACGCCGCCTCCACGCGGTCCGTGGTCGGGTTGTACTCGAAGCCCGCGATCAAGCCGCTGGGCGAGATCGCGAGTGCGTGTCCATACAACCGTGGCACGCCTTGCGTGAATGATAGCTTGCTCAAGTCCACTACACTGCCGTTCGCGCGCCAGAGCATGGCGTGCTCGGTACCCGAATAGGAGCTGGTGGTGTACCCGACCACGTCACCCGCATCGTTGATCGCGTACGCCGCGCTGTAGGTCCCAGCCATTCCGGGATCCGGCTGACGCATTCCGCCAGCCGCCGTCCAGATGAAGGCTCCGGGGATGCCCTGAGCGAGCTGATCGGCCTCGCCCACGACCTCGCCTTGCTGGTTCACGCCCCAGGCCCTGCTGTTGGGGCCCCCCAGCGTGCCCAGGTCCCGCATGCCGGCGCCGGCGGTCCACACAAATGCATGATCGCCCACCCCCGCCTCGCCGACCACGAAGCTGTCGCTCAGCGCGTACGCGCAGCTCCAGGTCCCACCCATGGTGCCGAGATTGTGCGGGCTCCCGTCTGGGGACCACCTGACGGCGTTCAAATTCTCCGGGTTTCCAGTGAGCACCCAACTGCAGCCGGCGACGTAACCGCTGTCAGTCACTGCGTACGCATAACCGCCGTTGTACGGCGGGGCCGTGAGCGAAGGGAGCGTATCGACGCTGCCTGAGGTACTCCACCGAACAGGTAGCCAATCGTAGGGGTCGGTGTTCGTGAACCCCACGACCGCGCCGCTGCCGTTGGCACCGCGAGCGTTGGTACTCGGCCCGTTGGCAGGATCGCCAGGACCGCCGATGTCCTCTGGAGGCTGGCCGGGTCTCCAGCGCGTCGCGCGCTGGTAGAGGGACGAGGGATCGTACGACACGCCCCAGAGTGTGCTGTCGTCGTGCACGACATAGGCGGCGGCGGTTTGGCGCGGGGAAAGGGGCGCGAAGAATTGCGCCATCACGACGGTGGTGTCGTGCGGGGCGACGGGAGCGGCGGGGTCTCGTGTACAAGAGATCGCAACCACGGCGAGGGCGGACAGCCGCAGCGAAAGGAGGGGAGAGACGGTCCACCGGCATCTCGAGATTGGCCTCATGTCATCGCCTATCGCCTTTAGACACCTCTGGGCAGATCGACTTTAGACTCCTTTATGGATAGTCGCCCAACAAAGGGCGACGTCTAGGCCACTGTCGAATAGGGCGCATCAGGACCGATCTCGGTCGCTTGGCACATTACGCTCCTTCGGTCGAGTGAGCCCGGAAAACCGCGCGTGTTCAAGAAGCGATTGCGCTGGAAGACACGGCCATGACCCTTTCGTCACCTCTTCTCCGCAGTCCTCGCCGGAACGAGCGATCTCCATAAGGCGAGCGAACTATCGTCCAGGTAGGCGAGTTTGGTCTGCCATAGCGAAAGCCCGCGGCGATTAGGAGTGGCGGCCGGATTGCAGACGATCCCCAGTTTGCCAGTTGCTTCATGGGTAGCCGCGATTGAATCGTCCTCAATTCGAGGGTACGGATGAAAGCGCAAGTATTTCGGACCCGCTGTATGGGGATCCTCGGATGTCACGCCGCCAAGCAGATTGAATTCAATCACGACTATGGCCGTGTCGTTTCTCAAGAGACTCCCTTTCAACAGGACGCTTCGCGCGATCTCGACAACATCGTAGGCAAAGTCACACGGGCCGGGTGTGTCGCCATCCGCACGGATGAAAAGCGCGCGAGCACCATCGAGATCACCAAGAGTGTCCGCTGTCACGAATTGACGCACTAGGCTTTCGGCCGCAGCGAGGGTCGCAGCGTCCGTCGCACTCAGTTTGGGGCGGCGACAACCGACTGCGAGGAGCAGGCAAAGACAACCGATCCCTCGGAAGCTCACTGCGAGCATTAAGGAACGGCCGTCACGAATGTGTTCATTGTTACAAGATATCACTTGGGAACCTGCCGTCTGTAAACGTTCGCGTTTTCTCGCTCCACCCAGTCTGAACCAGTGCCCTGCGTGGTGCCATTTTGCCAGACCTGCCACTGCACTTTCCCATTTCGCACCCGAGACTTTCCTGTTGCAACACCCACGTGTCTTCCATTGCGGTAGACAACCGCATCCCCCGGTTGGACTTGCTCGTCCGCCTTGATTGCTCTGTAATTCGTCGACTTTGAGAATCCCGTACCGTACTGTTCCTTCGCTGTCGCCTTTGGTCCTCCTGGGAGCCCAGGTCCCTCCATCCATTGCTCGACGGCATCGGAACAGTCGCCGACATGATTCGGCAGGTCCTTTTGGCCTAGTTGATCTGTCCATACCCAAGGGTTGGACTTAGCAGTAGCCACGATTCCGTGACCTTCCGCAAAGGTTACATCGCGACATTCTTCCGGAGGCAGCTCATTGCCTTGAGCGTCCTTGCACAGCCCAAATGGATCGGAAAAGTTCACCGGATCACCATCTGCGAAACCATATAGGTTCAATCCCCCAGCCAGCCCTATGGGATCTTCCTGCGTGAACCGCCCGCCGTTCGGGTCGTAATACCGGTTTCGCTTGAACTGATACCCTGATGCATCCCGGCCGCCATCAAGTATGCTCCCATGCCAGAACGGGATGCCATTGGGGTAAGGCGGTGGGTCGCCGAACGACGTCCACTGCCCCGCCGGGAACCATGCCACGTTGCATAGCGCAGTCGGACACGTCCCAGTGATGAACGCGCCACGATAATCCGCAAACGGGAGTACCAAGGAATCGCTCTTCCAAAGCGCCAACGGCTGATCAATCCCACCTGCGTGCAGGAATCCCACCACGCCGTGCGTCGAATCGGAGCTCGGCGCGTCGGTCTCGAGCGTCGCCCCCGTATCACCCGGTACTCGGATCTCGTACAAGATCTGGTCACCGTCCCACACCGTGCGCGTGAGGTAGCTCCGGCAACCCGAGCCGGCATCGTGACGCGCACAGTCTGGCCCTCGTACGTTGCGTGTGTATACACGCCGCCCCAGGGGGTCGTACCGATAGTACTCCTCGGAGATGTAGTCCTGGTAGTTGGAGCGGAACGGCGGATTGCTGTCTTGCCGGAACTGAGTCTTCGTGAGCTGTCGCTCGTAATCATAGGTGCTTGTGATGTAGTCGTTCTCGACACCCGCCGAGGCGGTCGAGTCGGTACCGATCGTTGCCGTCCAGTAGTGGCGGTGGTCGGAGTACGAGAGCTGGCCGTCGAGGTCGTAAGTATAGAACGTCGTGTCTTTGCCGGTACTTCGCGGAGGCGGATGGCGAATCTCCTCCCGGAACGCCGAGCGCCCGGTTCCCGCGACATACGCCGTGTTGTCCGGCTGCGTGCCGTCACCGTGGTCATCGTATACTCGGTTACCGAGTGCATCGGAGCGGTAGTTCTCGGGCCCCGGTGGGAGGCCGCTGCTGGTGACAGCTCCGAGCCCAGAATAGGTGAACTGATCCGTAAACCCGCCAGGCGGACTTTGGATGTCGGTATGCAAGGCACTCAACACGTGGCTGCCAGCGCCGGTATACGTGAGGTTCTCAGAGAGAACCTGGATAGTGCTCGTCTGGACGGAGCGGCTGCTGAGTCGGCCGTCGTTGTCGTACGCCAGCGTTTCGAATACGCTGTCCTGACCGATTGGGTACCGAGTAATGCGGCGGGGACGACCCAGTGAATCAAACACGAAGGCGTACCGGTTGCCGAAGACGTCAGTCAGGCTCTTAAGCTGGCCGAAAATCGAATCGTAGCTGTACGTGACAGTGTCGTTCCCCGGTGAGAGCTGCGCCGGGTGCTTGGCCCACACGCGTCGGCCGTCGAGGTCGTAGCGGTACTCCTGGGCATAGATGTGCTGCGTGAAGTCGTGCGCAGGCAAGAAGTCGGTGGAGAGCCGCAGCGTGTCGTAGCGGAGCGCGCCGTTCGGGAAATACCTACGGACGATCAGCGCGTTCACGTTGCTTGCCGTGTCGAGGTTCCCGAGCGGGTCGTAACTGAATGATGCCGTGTCGTGTGCGGTATCGGTCCGCAGGATCAGGCGGTTGAGCGCGTCATACGTAAGCGATACGTTGTCCCCGCCCTGACGTCCTCCGTTGATGAGGTTGCTGGCGGGATCGTACCGGAACGGGATCGTGTTGGTGCCCGGTCCGAGGAGACGTTCGGTGACTCTACGGTGGGCGCGATCGTATGTGAATACGTGTTGTACCCACCCAATATGCGCCGAGTCCGGCGTGCTAATCGTTTGCACACTATCCTGATTCCCCCCAACGTCGTAATGCTTGCGGACGGTAACTGCAGCGCTACCGTCACTCGGAGAGGTGACGCTGAGCGTGTCCTGCCCCATGACGTTGTAGACCGTCCGCACACTCACGGTGGAGGCGTCGACGGTCTGGGTGACCGTGTCCCGTCCAATGGCGTCTTTGAAATAGGAGCTCACGAAACCGAGTGGCGTCTTCGTCGCGCTCAGGTTGCGAAGCGTCTGGTCATAGAAGCTCGAATCGCGCGTGACGGGCGACGTTGGGTACTGGACCACTTGTAGCTGGTGGAACGCGTCGTTCGTGTAGAAGAACCGCACGCGTCGTGTGGAATCAGGGCCGGGCTGCTGCCACAGCCGGTTGCCGTTCCCCGTGTCATAAGCGAACTGGGTCACTTCCCCTGCGGGAAACGTAGTAGTCTTCACGAAATCCCATTTCGTATCCCACGTGTAGCGGGTCACCGCGTTGCGCCCGTCACCCAAGGGATTCACCTGGGTCACCGAGTCTGGAGTGCCCCTCGCATTGTAAGCTGCCTGCGTCACGAAGCCCGTCGATCCTTGCACCTGTTTCGCCAGGGCGAGCCACACGCTATCCCGAATGATGACCGTCTGATAGCCCAAGGCATTCACGATGCGTCGCGGCGCGCCAAAGCGGTCCAGCCAGATGGCCGTGGTATCCCAAACGTCCGTGCGGGGCCCGTCGTAGTGCGCGTAGGCGAGCGCCGTATCGGCGGCGTGTGCGGCACGACTCGAGGGGTAACCCACCGTTTCGAGCGGTTGCCATTGCGTCACGCCGATGTCGGGCCGCTGTGACTGAACGAGGCGTTTTCCTCCGTCATACGTGTACGTCGTCGCGTTTCCGAGCTGGTCAGTGCGAGAGGCGATGAGATTCGCGTCGGCGCCCGCGGCGTAGCTAAAGGTCACCCTCGTCGTGTCCGGGCCTCTGATCGTCGTCAGGTGGCCCGAGGAGATAGTGCCCGTGTCGGCCCGTGTCTGGGCGGGCGTGGATGGCGCCGTCACCACCCACCGGCTGGCGTTCATGTACGTGAACTGGTAGGTCAGGCCAGCCGGTGGCAACTTGATCGTTTGGAGAGTGTCGCCCGAGCCCCAGGTAAACTTGGTCGTGTCGCTCAACCGGTCGATCGTGTAAATGTGATGCCCTTGTGCGTCGAACACGACGCGGGTACCGTGCGCCCCGTACCGCGTGTATAGGTTCAGGACCGGGTCCTTTTTCAGCGTGTCGGGCCGGTCCATGTTGGGGGCCGCCCACACGTTGGTCCCAGTAGACGTGTACTTCCGCGTGCTGCCATCGCCTCCAACCCAGAGCATGGAGTCCGTGTACAGCCGTTCGATTCCCGCGAGCCACCACCCCGCCCCAAACGGGCTCAGCTTGCGACTCACGACGGCGACCTGCACGGTTGCCGGGGGGCTCGTCAGCACCGACACACCGTTCCACTGGTTGGTGACCGTTAGTGTGTAGCTGTAGATCTTGGTCGAGTCGCTAGCGAGCGTGTCGGCAATCACGATTCGACGGGTGGTCCCGGGAGTCCAATCCGTTCCAAGCCACTTCGCGGTCCCGCGCACCACGCTACCGACCTGGAGGGTCGCTGATACGGTATCGGGTGTGGCAGCGGTGCTCGGGAGCGTCACGTTGGCGGCGACCAGAGGATAGGGCCGCGCCTCGGCGCTGTGGTAGAGGAGCGTCGGCACTCGGAGCTTGTTGACCGTTCGCGTGGCGGGCAATGTATGCACGACCCGCAAGTCGCCGCACTCGGTCGCCGCTCCGTCACCAGCTGCGAACGTGAGACAGAGTCCACGTTCTCGCGTCGTGCCCGGGTTGACGGAGGCGACGTCCACCACGGGCGCGACCGTCGTGCCCACTGACAGGCTTGTCCACCCCGAGTCCTTGGACGTGGCATCCGCGCTGGCCGTCGCTATCAGTTTGACCTGCCCGGTCGTGCCTACGGCGCCGGTCGTGTACGAGACGTTGACCTTGCCGGAATCGCCGTCCGCTAAGGTGAGCGACGTGACCGACGGGGTGCAGCCCGATGCGATACCTGTTCCCGAGCAGGTCGCCGTCAGGCTATATGTTGCCGGGTTGATGCCCGGATTCCGTATGACGAATGTGTCCGCGTAGGCGTGTGCGTTCAGTCGAGCGACCGGCACGCCCTTTGGTGTAACGGCCACGAAGTACGTGTTCTTGACGTTATAGGTGCCGCTGTCGCTGGAACCGCCGGTCCCCACGGCGCGGAGTTTCAGCGTTCCCGACCCTACGGCACCCGCGATATAGCTGACGGCGACGGCCGCTGAACCCGTCACGGTCGCCGGGGTGATCGACCCGCACGTCTCATTGCCGGTCGTAACGCAAGTGAGCGTGTAGGTCTCGACGCCCGTGCCGGTGCCCTGCACTTGGAAGGTGGCGGTTTGGGCGGACTGGACATCGACGTTGGTAGCCTGGCCGTCCGGCGTTACGGCGACGCTGTAGGTCGGTGCGACCGACGTCACATTGATGGACGCGCTCGGGTGCACATTGGCGTTGTTCTGCGACGTTGCCGTGAAGGTGAGCGTGCCAGTGCCAGTGGCTCCGACGCTGTAGGTCACGACGATCGTCGTCGTGGAACCAGCGGACAGAGAAATACTCGCGCTGCTGACGGACGCGCACGTGACCGGACCAGTGCCTGAGCAGCTGAGGTCGTAACCACCGCTGGGCGCACCGCTCGTGTCCTGGACCGAGAAGAGTGCTGTGTGACCGCTCGAATTAGCCTGCCAGCTCGCGCTGCTGCTCCATGACCACACGTATACAGGGGGGCAGACCGTGGCGAGTGACCGGATTGAGGCGATCACGTCGGGATCAGCTCCATAGTCTGGCGCCCGCACGTTGAGGAGCGCGGTGCACTGCTCCGCCGGTGGACTGATGTTTGTGAAGTTGTAGTAACCCTGGTCCGCCACACCCGCGCTTCCGGTGGCTCGCAAGAGGATCGTTCCGCTCGTATCGACCTTGCCCGAAACGAAGTTTGCCGTCACGGCTGCCGACGCGCCTGCCGCGAGCGTAATTACGGTATCGCTCAGTGCGCCGATGCTGTCGCACTTCTCGGCCCCACCCGAAGAGCAAGCCAGATGGTACGTGTCGGTTGCGGTCCCCGTGTTTTGCACGACAAAGGCTGTGGATTGCGGGGAGGCGAACCGGACTTGGTTGGTAATGCCGTCGGGCGTCACCGCGACGCCGTACGTCGGCGGCGGCGCGGTATTAGTGACAGCGAAACTTCCGTCGTCGGTCCCACCCTGAATACCGGCTGCGTGGAGCGTCACGGTTCCCGTGCCGACCGCACCGGCGCTGAAGTTGAGGGTCACGGGTCCAGCGGCGCCCGGAGCGACCGTGATCTGAGAGGGCGTGACGGTCCCGCACGTCTCGTTCCCCGTCACTGCGCAGGTCAGCCGGTACGTGGCGAGCGACGACCCAGGGTTCTGGAGGCTAAACGTGGCAGCCTTGCTGGAGTTGGCCGTAACAGAAAGCGCCTGGCCATGAGGCGAGACTGCCACGACGGCGGTCGCATTGGTGACGCTAAAGCTGCCATCATCGCTCGCCGTCCCGTAGCCACCCGTTCGCGCGGCGTGGAGGGTCACCGTCCCGCTCGTTCCGGCGGCGCCGGCCGTGAATGTGACAGTCGCCGGGTAGGCGATCCCTGGCAGCATGTTGGCGATGGACGTAGGACTCACGACGCCGCACGTCTCGCTCCCCGCCACGACACACGTCAAGGCGTACGTATCGTTCACGGTGCCCGTGTTCCGCACCTCATATGTCAGCGTCAAACTGGTGCTGGCGTCGACCGAGCGGGGCCGTGCATCGGGCGAGACGGCCACGCTGAAAGTCGCGTTCGTGACGCTATAGCTGCCGTTGTCTGTCGCCCCGCCGCTCCCCGATGCGGACAGAGTCACCGTTCCCGATGTCCCGACGGCCCCAGCGGTGAAGTGCACGGTGTCGGGTGCGCTTGCCCCGGCGGCAAGGTTGGTCAACGTCGATGGCACGACCGTGCCGCACGTCTCGTTCGACGTCACTGAGCATGTGAGCGTGTAGGTATTGGCGGCCGATCCGGTATTGGTGACCTGAAACACGAGCGATTGCGCCGTGCCCGCAGACGCGTTGATCGGCTGTGCATCGGGAGTAACGGCGACGCCATACGAAGTCACCGTGACGCCGAACCAGCCGTTGTCACTCTCACCACCCGTGTTCCCGGACGCGGTGAGGGTTAGCGTGTCGAGCCCGGGAGTCGTGACATTGTACGTCGCAACGACGGTTGTGAACTGTCCCGCATTCACGAGCTGACTGGTCTTGTTGAGACTGATGCCGGTAATCCCGTGGTTGCCAGTCGCGCTGAACGAGTAGGTGTCGTTGCAGATTCCGGTGTTCGTCACCGTGAACGTGGCCTGATGGCCATTCGTGTTTGCTCCCCAACTTGCAGTCCCGCCGTCCGGGGTCGTGGAAACGGCATAGTTCACTGCTGCCAGACCGCTTTCCTCGAGTACATCCGACTCGGCGCCCGTGGGCAGTTGGGCGCCACACGTACGCGCCAGTTTGCTTCGCGGCTGCGTACGACTGCCGGCATTCCATAGTGCGCCGGTTCCGGCGGTGAGTGCGGCGACGAGGACTAGGCTGATCGATGCAGGGTGACGGAGGACCACGGACGCCTCGGATGATCGAGTCGTCCGAGCCGGAAAGCATGGGCCGTGCCCGCCGCCGGCCGGCTGGGCCCGATGTCGCTCAACGAGTTAGGTCGTAGTCAGAGCGTTCGGATGTTCGGTTGTTCGCGATTGTTCTGCACAATGGCGAACACCGTGCTCTCGTTTTCCCCGTCGGAGAGAAAGGCCAGCTCGGACCAGTCGAGCATGGAGGGTGGTGCGACTGATACCGAGCGCCTGGCAGATTCGTCCGCCGTGCCAGCCGTGAGCCTGACAGATTTCTACGAGCGACGCGCGCTCGTTGGAGTTAGCTGGGCCGCGGTTCGGTATGCCGCCCAACTCGATGGCCTCGGCAACAGCCCCCGGTGACAGCGTGCCGTTGTCAACCAATTCCCCTGCCCGCTCGATGGCCATCCCGAGCTCTCGCACGTTGCCAGGCCATGAGTAATTGAGCAGGACCCCCTCGACTCCTGGCTCGAGCCGTCGGTCGCTCATCGCGGCGAAGTGCTCGGCCAGCGGCACGATATCCTCGGGGCGCCTCTTCAGGGCGGGGAGCTCGATGACGACTCCCGCAACACGTTGAAAGAGGTCCCGTCGAAACCGGCCGGCCTCAATCGCCATGCCGATGTCGTCGCCCACCGCGCTGACCACCCGAAAATCCACTCGCCGCTTGGCGCTCGCTCCCAGTGGTTGCACCTCGCCACTCTCAAGAACCCTCAGCAGTTTGCCTTGCGATTCCGTAGCGAGACTGCCAAGCTCATCGAGGAACAGAGTGCCGTCGTGCGAACGCTCGACGTGGCCGACGGCGGAGTCCACGGCACCCGTGAAGGCACCGCGCTTGTGGCCGAACAGGAGTCCCTCGACCATATCGCGGGGCAGCGCGCAGCAGTTGACGTCCACCATGGGGCCCCGCCGCCCGCTCAGGTGGTGAACGTGTCGCGCGAACAGGTCCTTCCCGGTCCCAGTCGGGCCGACGAGGAGTACCGTCAAACGCGTGGATGCGTACCGCTGGACCAGCCCCAGCGCCCGCCGAATGGCCGGAGAGACTCCAACGATCATCACTCCGTCCCTTTCGGCAGGCGCGGCGCCGTCACGCTGTCGGCGTCAGCGTCCGTCTTCAGAATTCGGGGCGTGAGAAACAAGTACAGCTCCGTCTCAGACGCGCTTCGGTCCGCGCTGCCGAACAGACCGCCCAGAATCGGAATGTGGGAAAGGACCGGGATGCCGGTTTGGGTTGAGTTGCGCTGGCGGTCGCGCAGGCCGCCGAGCACGATGGTCTGCCCATCCTTCACAAGGACCTGAGTCGCCGCCTCGCGGGTCGAAATCACGGGCGCGTCGAACAGCACTTCTGTGGTCGCCTGATTCACCTCTTGCTGGATCAGGAGCGAGACGTACCCGTCCTGATTTATCGTGGGCCGAATGGTGAGCTTCGTGCCGACGTCCTGGTACTGAACAACCTGATCGCGACTCGGCGTGTCGGTCGGCAGCGAGCGGCTCACCTGCACGAAAGGAACCTGTGAGCCGACAAGCAACCGAGCCTCGGTGTTGTTTGATGCCAAGAGCACAGGACGCGATACGATTTGGACGTCGCCCTTCGTTGCCGCGGCCCGCAAAGTCGCGTTGATCTCCGCATGGCCGAGATTCATCAAGTGAATGACGATGTCCCCCAGACCGGCACCGATGCTCGACGCATCGATGGTGCCGTTTCCGTGATCAACGGACTGCGGTGGTAGGAGGAGATCCGCCCCAAAGGAGAACGTTCGATCACGCCGGGCTTCGACGATCATGACCTCGATCAGGACTTGAAGGGGCCGGATGTCCAGTTGGTCGACGGCCTGTTGGAGGGTCCGGAAATCCGATTCCGACGCCCGGACGAGGAGCGAGTTCGTGCGTTCGTCTGGAACGATGGTGACCTGCCCTGCAAGCGTGGCGGATTTGGCAGCAACGCTCGCCGCGGGCGGCGCGGCTCCGGGTGCTCCAAGGCTCGTCGGGGGAACGACGTTGCGACGCAGCTCGTCGGACAGCGTGGGGGTGGACAAGCCCGCTCGCCCGGAGAACTCACCTCCCGCCCCGAACAGAAGGTTCACCGTAGCGGCAACGTCCGCCGCCCGCGCGTGTTTCAGGCGGATGACAAAGAGCTGGACCGGCCCGCCGGCTTGTCCTCCAAGACCCGAGGGCGGCCCCCCGGCGGGCGGGACTGGACGAGGTTGGACAGTAGAGATCCGGAAGTACGTCGAATCCTCGACGAACTCCAAGTTCTGAGACTCTACGAGTCCCTTGAGAAGCTGACGCACGGCTGTGCGCGGCACGGGGCTGGGTGTCTCAAGTGAGACCTTCACGGGTTGGATGGCACCGACGAGCACGGGCTTGGGCAAGTAGCGACCCAGCGTCTGAATCACGCCACGGATGTCGGCATCGACAAAGCGAACCGTCACACTTTCGTTCACAGCGCGCACAGCGGTCGTGTCCTGGGCGGACAGCGGCGCGGAGAGGAGTAGAAGGACGACCACCTCCACGAAACTTCCCCAACCTCCCCCAACCTCCCCACCCCTCATCGCCATGGTTCCCTCACCCTCAGCGTCCACGTAGTGTCAAGGCCGATAATCACGACCCGGTCGGCGTTAATCGCCTTCACTCGCAGGCCTGCGACGCTATCGCCACGACGGAGAGGGCGCGGGCCGTCAACGCCGGGCAACCCTTCCACGAGCGCGGTGGGGTCGTTCCCGTTATCCCACGCGACGCCAACGAGCGAGAGGATGGGCTTCGGGGTTGGTGGAGTCGGAGGCTGGGCCAGGCGCACCGGGTCGTACACTGCTGCACTGGCCCGGTGGGCGATGCGGAACGGATCATGCGCCACGATCGTGGCCGCGAGGGAGTCAGATGGGACTCGAGGATGCGGCGAGTGGACGTCTGGCGTGCGCTCGGCCCGTGGTGGCACGGTGACCGCGACTAGCGGGCCTGCCAAGAGACGCACACCAACAGCCAGACCCGCTACTCCGGCCAGGGTCAGCCCGACGTTCACTCGGCCTGGCCTCATTTCGGCTCGTCTCTCCTTCCGGTACTCGCTTCTTTGTTAATGAGGAACCAGCCGGACACCGTGACCTCCGCGCGGAGAACTTCGGGAGTCTTGTCCGGTGATGCGACGTCAACTGCTGTGACGCGCAGCTCATGCACCGCAACCACCGTCTTCGCTGATGCGAGAGCCTGCAGGAGGCCGACGAGCCCTCGCACGTCGCACTCGAGCGTCGCCCGGAGTGTCGCGCGGTGCAGCTGGCCCGCAACCGTCGAGTCCGGTACCGGATCGAGGCGCTCCAGCTTCACCTGGTGACCAGATGCGGCCAAGTTCAGCCGACCGGAGAGATCGGCCAGTGCGTCGGCGGCGGTGTTGCCGCTCAGGATCTTGGGCGCCAAGCCGACGAGCGCGTGACTGAGCTCCACTGACGAATCGCGTAGAACCGCAGCATCGGCCAGATCAGCACGAGCGCGCGCGAGCACTGCTGCCTGCTCTCGGAGATTCGCCTCCGCCGCGAGCGCCGATCGCACCGTCAAGGGCAAGACGCGGAGGAGACAGACGGCCGTTAAGACGACTCCGCCCCCAAGAACCAGCGCTCGGCGGTCCCTGGCCGTCATGAGCCACCCCTCTTCCCGACGTCCCCCCCAAAGAGAACCGTGAATCGTTGCCAGTCGTGGCCTCCAAACGACTCTCGCATCACCGGCCCGCCCAGCCGCACGCCTGCCAGGGCGTCGACTCGGTCGAGTCGAGCGACGAGCCCGGCTGCTTGCCGCGCAGCGCCTCCAATTGCTCCGGTCCCATCGGCACTCCAGGCAAGGCTCGTAATGACGCTCGACTCGGGGAGCGCCGCGGAAACCGCGGTGAGCGCGGCGAACCCCCGGCCACGCTCTTCTTCAGCTTGGGCGATGGCCTTAAGTGTCGTCTCGGCGTCGCGAAGCTCACGCCGCGCGTCGATGACCGCGGCAAGGGGCTGTTGGAGCGCCGCAAGCTCGCGGGCGACAGTCCGTCGTTCCCACGCAAGGCGTGCGAAGAACACTCCACCCACCACGACCCACAACGCGCAGGTTGTAAGAGCAAGGTTTCGAGTACGCCCGCGAGCTCGACGTTCGCGAGTCTCCCGTTCCGACCGAGGCAGCAGCACGAAATTCGCGGACTCATCCTCCACGGTGATCGACTCGAGCCATAGCCCGGCCGCCCGAGCACCGGCCGCGATCGCCTCGACGACCGGCTCCTCAACGGCCGCCGCCCGAGCTACGCGGGACCCTCCGTTGCCGACCCATAGCGCATCGGTCACAAGCGCCTGACCGTTCTTGCGGAAGAATCGGCCGGCCTGCCGCGCGACGAGTGCCGCCAGATGTGACTTCTTGACGGGCGGTAAATCGGCGAGCGTTCGCAGCTGTGCAGGGGGACGCTCAACTGTTACGGCAAGGCGGCGGCAAGCCTGCGGTGGCTCAGCAGCAAGGCGAGCGATCGCGTCCGCAAGCTCTGCGAGTGCACCGTATGCCACTTCAGCTCGCCACGTTACCGAGCCGCGGTGAACGGCATCTGCGCTCAACGTGGAGCGGCCGACCCGTAACCGAAGCAACCGTCCTGTCATTCGGTCTCCCTGCGAATCACGGCCAACCGTGCAGCGACCGGCACCATGGTGAGCGTCACGCGCGCGACGAGCGGTGTGCCGCGCACGCCTCCAGCTACGACGCCGATGAACTGTGGTGCAGAGAATACCGTAGCCCGTACGAACTCTGGATAGCTTGCGAGCAGTACCGCACGCGAGCTCGGCGAGAGCAGCGCGGCGAAGGCGTCTGGGTTATCGACCGCACCGCCCCCGCGACGCGTCATCAGAACCTGCACGGCTTCGTCAGTCATCCCTGGCAGCACCGCGAGGACCTCGCGGGGTGCGGCATTGACGTTGATCACGCCCGTGCCGCGGGTCGTCAGGAAGAGGCTCAAGCTGGCTATCAGCGAGTCCGTGAAGCCTCGCACGTAGTGGAGCTCCCAGATATCGGCGAGTGGTCCGTTGCGGTTGCGCGGGGACTCCTCGCCGAACGGCCGACGAAGAGTGTCGGGGTCACGCCAGTCGAGCAGTGCGTCGGCAAGGGAGTCAACGGCAGACGAACGACGGACAACGGATTGCAGCACATCCGCTAACGCCTGCCGGTCTGCAACGTTGAGATTGAGTTTGCTGGACGGATCTTTGAGCGTCGCGTTGCACCAGGAGTTGCGCCCAAGGTCCACGGAGTCGATTCGGCGGACCGAGGGATCCGCTGCGTAGCGTGCCTGTAGGATCTCGACGCACGCCTCACGGGCCCATGCGGCCCGTGCCAGCAGGATTCGATTGCGGGTGGTCTGACTCCCAACCCGCGCTACGGCAAGCGCTGCCCCGGTAAAGACGGTCACCGCCGTGAGTGTCCATAGGACCGCGAGCAGCGCGAAACCCCGCCTCATCATCCACGCTCCTTTACGAGAAAGAGGAGTGTGTCGACAACCGCATCGCCCCCTTTGCTCGTCCCCGCCCTCAACACCCGCATTCTCACTGCCACGGGTGCGCTGACCGGACTGACCCACTCCTTCACCCATCGAGACTCCGCGCCTGGCTCGAGCAGGTAGTCGAACGCCAGCTCCCGCACGCTGTCCATGAGGATGATCGGCGTTCCCGGCGTGACATTCGCCACCAAGCCCTGGTCACGACGCTCCAGGGATACTGCTTGTCGCTCGAACCACCCATCGGGCGTGAGCAACCACGCACTGAACGTCGCATGGTCGGTGCGTCCTTCGAAGCTGCTCGCGCCCTCGGTCCCCACATCCAGGGACAGGAACGTCGCGTCGAGCCAGCGATGTGCATTGGCCGTGCGGTCAAGGGTGGCGCGCGCTTCCGTAAGCCGCCTGCCTTGACCCGCAACGGCAGCGAAGAGCTGGTGGGCAATCAGCACGACGAGCGAGCCGACCGTGAGGGCGACCAAGACTTCGATGAGAGTGAAGCCCAATTCACGGCGCACCATTTGCGCCCTCCCTCCGGTACACCACGGTCACGAGGTCTTCGACTTCGGGGGAGGTCGCCTGTACGAGAGCGATGCGGTAGAGCGTGGGTTCTGGCCGCTGGATGTCCACTACGAGCTCACCGATCGGATGTCGACCCAGCCGAAGGTCCAGCTCGTTGCGCTTCAAGAGCGTGAGCGCCGTGAGCACCCGCTCCTCCGCCGCGAGCGTCCGCTCGCGCTCTCGCGCATCCCGCTCGGCCCGTAGACCACTGGACACCAAATCCAACAGCACCAACCCGGCCCCCGAGAGAATCGCGAGGGCGACGAGCACCTCGAGGAGCGCGATGCCACGCTCACTGCGCACTGGGAGCTCCGGTGAGCGGGTCGGCGCCGGCTCCGATGGCGCGGCCGTCTGGAAGAAAAAGGGGAGTGGCGAGTGGGGAGTGGGACGCTCCGGTGTCAGTCGGCACCGCGGCTCGTACGGGGCGGCCAGTCTCGATGGCCTGAGCTCGCGCTCGCTCGAGAGCCCCCAGCCATGCCGATTGACGGGGTACGCGTAAGCTCGCGAACGCAAGTCCACTCACGCCGAACACAAGTCCCATGATCGCCACGACCACGATCACCTCCAGAAGCGTGAACCCACCGAACCGTCGCTTCATCCGCCGGGCCGAATCGAGTACACCGCCTGGAGCAACGCCGCGGCGACGAACGCGACCAGGCCTCCGAACGCGACGATCAACGCGGGTTCCAGCAGCGTCACGAGCGTCTTGAGTCCACGCTCCGCGTCCTGCGCCGCGAGATCGCCCGCCCGGCGCGCCATCTCCCCCAGCCGACCGCTCGATTCGCCCACCTGGAGGAGCTGTAATGCCCCCGGCGTCAGGGCACTCTCACGCTCGGCCGATAACGTGAGTGGCGCGCCCTCGGCGACGCGCTCGCGCGCGCGACTAAGGCGCGCGGCCACGGCCGAGTCACCCGCGGCCTCACGAGCGGCGTCGAGCGCCGAGAGCAGTGGCATTCCAGCCGCCAGCATGCCGCCAAGGGCTCGGCAGACGCGTGTAGTAGACAGGGCGAGTCGTACCGCACCGAGGAGTGGTACGCCGAGCATGGCCTCGTCTGCTCGGCGTCGGATCGTGGGCCGGCGCAGTGCCTCGACGGCAAGTGCGACGATCGCTGCCGCAGCGGGAATCAGGAGAAACCAATAAGCCGAGAGCAGCCGAGATCCCAGGAGCAACACTCGCGTCGCCGGAGGAAGGTCCTGTCCCAGGTCACCGAGCAGCTCCGCGAAGCGGGGCACGATGACCGTCCCGATCACCAGGACCGACGCGACGCCGACCACCCCGAGGAGTGCCGGATAGGCCAGCGCCTGGCGCACCCGTGCGACGAGATCGGCTTCCTGCTCCAGGTGCGTGGCGACCTGCTGCAGGGCGAGCGGGAGCTGGCTGCCGCGCTCCCCCGCTCGGAGCATGCCCACCACGATACCGGGTACTACGCCGCCTGCGGCACCGAGCGCGTGCGCTAACCCCTCGCCCTGCTGGAGACGAGAGCGCGCCGCGATCAGTGCATCCCGCAGGGTTCCTCGAGCGAGCGTCTCGCTCGATGCCATGGCACGCTCGAGTGGTACGCCGGCGGAGACGAGCGCCGCGATGCTGTGGAACACGATCGCCAGATCACGGCGGCTGGCGGTCCACCGGCCCGGACCGTCCTGCTCGACCGACACCGAGAGTGGGAAGAGACCGCGGCCTGCGATCACGACGCCTGCCTGATCGGCCGTTCCGGCTTCGATCACGCCGTCCACGATCGCCCCATCGGCGCGCGCGGCCCGATACCGGAACGCACTCATCGGTGGCTCGACTCCCACGACGTGATATCCGCGTCCTCGCCCGACCCTCCCGGCTGCCCATCGCGGCCGTAGGAGAGCAAGTCGTAGCCCTGGGGATTCGCGTCGCCGGGACTCTTGTAGACGTAGGGCCGGCCCCACGGATCGAGCGGGACGGTCTTCTTGAGGTAGGGCCCGCGCCAGTTCCGGGCTTCCGGCTCGCCTGCCGGCTTGGTGCGCAGCGCCTCGAGGCCCTGTGCCGAGCTTGGGTAGTAGTCGTTGTCCAAGCGGTATGCTTCGAGCGCGAGCCCGAATAGCTCGATCTGAGCACGCGCAGCAGACATCTTCGCGTCGCCCACGTGACTGAACACCATTGGCGCGACGAGCCCGGCGAGGATCGCGATCACGGTAATCACCACGAGCAGCTCGATAAGCGTAAAACCGACGGAAAGACGGAACGACGGAACGGGAATGGAGGTCAGCGATGCACCCCCGTTCCATCTTGCCGTCCATCCGTCGCCTTTAGTGATCTGTAACACGCAGCACCTCTTCGACGGTCGTGATTCCCGCCTGCACTTTCCGCCACCCGTCCTGCCGGAGCGTGGTCATGCCCTGCACCTGCGCGATCTCACGGAGCGCACCAGCGCTCGGGCTCTTGAGCAATGCCTGTTTGAGTTCGTCGGTAACGAGCAGCAACTCGAATAGTCCGGTGCGGCCGCGGTATCCCGTGTTTCGGCATGCGCGACACCCCTTGCCACGTTCGAGGGTCTGGCGGCCCACCGGCTGATGCGCGAGTAGGGCAACAGCTCCCGGATCCGGCGAGTACCGCTCGCGGCACTCGGGACAGATCTTTCGGACCAAACGCTGGGCGAGGACCCCCTCGACCGTCGCCGCGATCAAGTAGGGCTCGACCTTCAGATCGACGAGTCGCGTGACCGCGCTCGGTGCATCGTTCGTGTGGAGTGTCGAGAAGACGAGGTGCCCCGTCAGGGCCGCCTGTACGGCGATCGCAGCAGTCTCCCCGTCTCGCATCTCCCCGACCATCAGCACGTCCGGATCTTGGCGCAGGATGCTCCGCAACGCGCCGCCGAAGGTCATGCCGGCCTTCACATTCACCGGCACTTGGGTGACACCTTCCAAGTTGTATTCCACCGGGTCTTCGACCGTGATGATTTTCTCGGCGCTCCGATGTCGCAGAGCCAGAGCGGCATAGAGCGTGGTCGTTTTTCCGCTACCGGTCGGTCCCGTCGCGAGCAGAATACCGTGCGGCTTCTCTGCGAGGCGCCGGATTAGATCGAGCGTCTCGGGCGCCATACCGAGCTCGTCCAGGCCAACCGGTCTGCCCCCGCGGTCAAGGAGGCGCAACACGACGGACTCTCCGTACAGTGTCGGAACCGTTGACACCCGCAGGTCGAGTTCACGCTCTTCAAGGCGCGCGCGGATGCGCCCGTCCTGCGGTGCCCGGCGCTCGGCGATATCGAGCTCCGCCAGCAGCTTGATCCGTGAGACCACTGCCGCCTGGAGCCCCTTGGGTGGACTGGGCAGCTCGGTGAGTACGCCGTCTACGCGGAACCGAGCGGAGAGTCCTTCTCTCGTGGATTCGAGGTGGATATCCGAGGCTCGGGCGTCGTGCGCCTCGCGGATGAGGAGGTTGACGAACCGGATGACCGGAGGCTGGTTCGCGAGGTCGCGGGCATCGGCAAGTCCATCCTCGGTACCGTCCGTCGTGAGGGCGAACGCCGCGTCCAGGTCCTTGACGAGCTCCAAAACCGACTCCGAGGCTGCGAATGTGCGCCGGATGCTCTCTGACAACTCCTCCTGAGAGACGGGCACCAACTCGACAGGCACGCCGTAGGAGAGTTCCAGATCCTCTAGCACTTCGGAAGCCGCTTCTCCGGCGACTGCGACGCGAAGCCGGTCCCCCACGATTTCCAGCGGAAGGATCCGGTTGTATTCGAGGTACTCGGCCTCGAAGGACTCAGGAATCGGCAGCTTCGGGAGGAGCATGGTCGCCAGGAGCGGAACTCACGCACGGGTCGCGACCCTACGAAGCAGGTGGCGTACCAACAAGGAGGATTTTGTTGTGCGATGCTAAGGCGTGTCGGCAACCAATCTTACGATTTCGCCCTCTCGATCGACGTCTAATCGAGAGTGTTCAGTCTGCTGCGCTGTGCGGACGGACTGGACAGTGGCTAACCGGCCGCGGAAGAATCGCGGTAGTGGTAGATCGTCGAGCGGGAAGTACTGAGTAGTCGCGCAGCTCCGTCTACCTGCCCTCGCGCCACCTGGAGCGCCAAGCGGACGGCACGCGCGTTCGTAGCAGGGTCTCCCCACCTCATAAAGCGCACCGGGAGCTGGACGAGATCCGCGACGTGTGAAATGCGGACCACTCGGCTCCCTCGCGCACGGAGATACGCGTCACGGACCACCATCTCAAGCTGTCGCACGTTTCCCGGCCACAACGCAGTCTGAAGCAAGGAGATCACCTCCGGAGCGAGGTGCTCCGGTCCTTCTACTTCGGTCTGCGATGGACACAACGTCAGGAATCGAGCCGCAAGTGCCGGAATGTCCTCCCGTCGCTCGGCCAGCGTCGGCAGCCGAATCACGCAGTACCCGAGCCTGTACCGCAGCTCAATGAGGAGCGTGCCCCGCTCTACCAGTTGATCGGGCGTGTCGGTCAGGCCGACGATCACGCGGCAGAGTAAGGGCAGGTCGCGACTACCGCCGAGACGTCGAAATACGCCTCGATCGAGCACTCGCAACAGCAACGTCTGGGTCGAGCGGCGCAAGTGATGAAAGTCATCGAGCAGAAGCGTTCCGCCCGCAGACTCCTCGAGGGCTCCGACGTGGCGATCTGCGGCCCCCGTGAAGGCGCCGCGCTCGTGACCGAAGAGCTGGCTGTGCTCGAGGTTGCGCTCGAACTCGCCAGCGGTGTGCGCGGCGAACGGCCCCTCGCGGAGGCTCTGCGCGTGGATCAGTTCGGCAAGAGTGGTTTTCCCGCTACCCGTGGCCCCGACCAGGATGAGCGGCGTGAGTGCGCGTGCGTAAGAATCCACGCCTCGCATCACGTCCATCATCGCCGCCGATTGGGCGATGAAATTGGTGAGGAGCGCGTTGCTGCTCTGCAACGACAAGCCGCCACCACCCTCCGAGAGCCGCGTTCACAGCCGCAACAGGTGGATCAAATCTGAAACGCGTTGCGAAGGCTGGCGAGCGAGCGTGCACGAAAGGTCACTTCTCAAAATGGAACGTAACTTTGGGTGGGGTCTCCTCGACAGATCTCTTACGATCTTCACTGCGCACGGCGTCGAACCCACAAAGCGCCTGGGTATGGATCACTTACAGCTCACTGGAGAATATTCCGCGCGCAGACGTCGGCCAAGTCGGACTCCCCCAGCTTTCACTGAGAATGCCTCATCGGTCAGGATTGCAGAACGGGTGTTCGTAAGCGGATTGCTAGTCCGGCGTCATCACGGGCGGTCAGGGGCACTAAGAGCCCAAACGGCTGCCGCAAAACCGCCCCGCGTTGCCGCAAAAACGCCCTAGTGAAGGCAAAGTGTTCGCCGACCTTTATAGTGCTGTTTGCTGACTAGTCGGCAGCTCGGCAGACCAATGCCGCAGGAGGGGGAATGACGCCCGTACGAGTCGAAATACGATTCGTATCAAGCAACCAGGACAAGATACTGGAAGCCAAGGCAATTCTAGCGCCCCGGAACATTCGGATCATTAAGTCCAATCTCAAGATCGAGGAGCTTCAGACTAGGGATACACAAAAACTAGTCCGCGACAAAGCCCTTAAAGCCTATCGCCAGGTCGGTAGGCCGCTGTTCGTCGAGCACACCGGACTTTACTTACAACACCTCGGCGGGCTACCGGGCGGCCTCACTCAAATTTTTTGGGATACACTCGAAGCGGATCGCTTCTCGGAGCTGTTTGGAAAGATCCCGCCTGATACTAGAGCTATCGCCAAGACCACGATCGCGTATTGCGACGGCCGAAAGATACACGAATTCGATGGGGAGATTACAGGTAACATCACCGCGACACCTCGAGGCCCGCGAGGCTTTCAATGGGACTGTGTCTTCCAGCCAACAGGACACTCGAAAACCTTCGCCGAGATGGGCAAAAAGAAAAATCTCATCTCGATGAGGCGAGCCGCTCTAGATAAGCTCGCAGCTCACCTGGTTCGAAGGCGACCGTGAACATCAAGCCTCTTCTCAGTGCACTACGACAACGACAGGTCTTGTTATTCGTCGGCGCAGGAGCATCACGGGACCTCGGGTTGCCGTCTTGGAGGGACTTGGTAGCGGAGATGGCGCGGGAGCTCGGGTACGATCCCAGCGTCTTTGAAGGACACGGCGATTATCTAGAGCTGGCCGAATACTATCGTATCAAGAAGACCGATCTAGGACAACTTCGAAGCTGGATGGATCGGACTTGGCACACAAGCAAGGCACGAGTCGACTCATCGAGGATTCATAACGCCATTGTCGACCTAGACCTTTCCACGATTTACACCACGAACTATGACCGGTGGCTTGAAATCGCGTTCTCGAGGCGGGGCAAGCGGGTCGCCAAGATCGCGAACGTCCGCGATTTGACGAAGATTCGCGAGGGCGTGACACAGATCGTAAAGTTTCACGGAGACCTCGACGACGATGGTTCCCTCATATTGACTGAGACGAGCTACTTCGAGCGATTGGCCTTTGAATCCCCACTCGACATCAAGCTTCGTTCTGACAGTATCGGTAACACCATACTGTTCGTGGGCTATAGTCTTTCAGACATCAATATTCGATACCTCCTGTACAAACTCGACCGTCTGTGGGCAGAGTCGCGTTTCGCGGCGGCAAGACCGAAGTCGTTCATGTTTCTCACGCGGCCAAATCCTGTTCAGGAGACGATCCTAACGCGCCGAGGGATCTTACCCATCGTTTCGGACATCGACGACCCGTCCACTGGTCTTAGTGTTTTTCTCGAGAGACTTGTCGAGGACGGCCGTCGGAAACGACTCAAGACACACCGCTGACCGCCCTCAGCACGCCGCCATTATTCGCTTGTACAGCTCGCTTAGTTCTGACTCGGACTTGAGGTTGAGCGTGGATGTGTTCAATCGCAGAACATTGGTCTCAGGCCGAGAAGCCAGGTGCTCTTCATAAGCGACTCGAACAGAATCCAGGTAGGCCTTTGTGATCGACGCCTCGTACCGGCGGCCGCGGAGTTTGATACGATTGAGGAGCACAGCATCCTCAGCGTCCAAGAATACGACTAGATCGGGCTGTACCACCGCGGCGGCGAGCTCTGCTGCGATGGCGTTGTACAAGCCCAGTTCTCGGCCAAGGAGTAGCATCCGCGCAAATATGGCGTCCTTCGCGTAGGTGTAGTCGCCGATAAGAGTTCCTCCAGCGCGTGACAGAGCTGTCCGTAGTTGCCTGTGGCGCGAGATCAGGAACGATAGCTGCATGGGAAGTGACCACCGGATCCGGTCCTCATAGAAGTCGGCGAGGAACTCGTTGCCATCAACATCCTCAAGAATGGGCGTCGTCCCCAGGTGCGAGGCGAGGAGACCAGCAAGGGTAGTCTTCCCTGCTCCGATCGGGCCTTCGAAGCCTATGTAAAGCGGGTCGGACACGGCTACGAAACTACACTTCCGTCCAATTCTCGCTCCAGAACGCTGTAGTGAGGATCGGATCTTTCGTCACGACACGAACGGGTGACCGGGTCACAGCGTCAACGAGGAGCCAGTTCCAGTCATCTTCAACAAGCTCGTAGCCTAGCGTCCCGAGAAAGAGCCCTCTCACGACCTCAGCCGTGGCCGTAACCGTCCGGGTGACCATGACGCCTCGCGCGACGCCATCGATGGGAGATGTCTGGAGGGAGAGCGGGTGAGCGTCGCGGAACGTCAGTGCTCTCCGCTCGAGCGTCTGCATCCGATCTACAGCGAAAGCGACAACATTCCCTCTGGCCCGCTGAGGATCGTATCCCTGCCTTATTAACTCTAATGCGACGCTCCCACTGGACAGCTTCTGTAGGGGTTCGGACGCATTAGCAGTTATTACTGCCTTCACGACGTCAGCCTTCGTCTTCTCCGGTCCGAGCAACTCCTGTTTCCCCTTTTCGGAGAGTAATCCTTTCTCCACTAGGCTCTGTATAAATGGGTCTCGGTCAACCCTCGCCCCTTCATCTATCGCCGCATAAAGGGTGCGCAGGGCTTCAAGATGGTCGAACAGCCGGGCGACGTACACAATCACCGGCTTTCGTTGCGCCAGGGTGACGCCGGCCTCCGCGTCCTTGCCGAAAGTATCCGCCTCCTGAGCGTTGTAGACGGTTAGTCGCGCGCGCTTGATCATTAAGCACTCAAGCAACCCTTTCTGTATTCGGTCCTCAAGGAATGCCTGAGTAGGGTCGAAGTAGCGCAGTCGCCATTCTGCGAGATCCCCCTGGTGAAACAAGCTTTGAACGAACGCCCAGTTGGTTGTGAAGTGCAACGGCTCTCGCATGGATGTTGCTACATAGACATCGAGGTCGCTCAAGGCCATATAGGTCCGTGAGTTTTGCAGACCGTCTTGTCTCGCCTGACGAATCGCATCCTCGTCGACAGTCACACAGTTCTGTTCGAGTGTCCGAAGGATCTCCGAATAGGTTCTCTTTCCACCGCCGAAGAGTGGCATGTCGGAGTAGATCAATTCTTCGGTTCCGGGGATTCCGGCCTTGGCGAGGAGCGCTGTAAGGTCGTCAACTCCCTCCTTCGTAGCGGCAGCCTGAAGCCCTGAGAAGTCCGAAACCTCGTCCGTTAAGGCTCTCGTAATGACAGCGAGAAGCCTCTTTCTAGCTCCGTTTATTGCCGGAGCGTGCTCGCTCGCTAAGTAGCCCAGGGAAAACAGTTGACTTGGGGCGATCTGCGTTAGTCCTGCGGTCTCGAGTCTCGATCGAAGTTCGCGAGCCCGCTGCGTTACGTCCTCTCTGGACGGGAAATACCGTCTCCAACGTTCCGCAATGTCTTTGCCGTCTCTGAACCTCTTGTAGCCATATCGGAAGTTGCCGAATTCCAGCATACAGAGGGCTCGAAACCTTTGAACTCGCTCCCTCAGAGCCCTTGTGTCCGAGAAATCGAGTTCGCCGAAAACCGTCTCAAAGAAATTCACTGAAACCGGGTGCACACCCAGCGCCAACAAGAGGCGATTCAACAGGTCGCACCGGGCAGAGAGGTCGAGGGCTCTTGATGCAGCAGCTCGCAAGAGCGGCCACACTGCGCGGATACCAGCTATTTGCTCTTGGGCAACGAGGGGGGTTCTCGAAAGCCTATCTTCGCGACCCGTTAAGTACAACAGCTGCTCGAGAAGGGCGCTCTCTTCAGGCGTCAGCTCGGGTCGACGGTCTCCGCTCTTACGGTCTCGCTCAGTCACCCGTTACGGTTGGTCGGCAGCGGATGGTCGGTATCCCAACACTCTAGCGTTCTCCAGGAATACGTGGATCCCCTGTACGCCTTCGAATCTGGTAGAGAGGGCAAAGAGAACAGGCGTGCCGTATGCAACGCGATAGTAACTCCAAGAAGCCGTCTGTCTAACCGCTACTGGCACGTTTGCTTTTTTGAGAATCTCCACCGCTTGTTCGCTCTCTCGATCGGGACCAACATACAATACGACTTCCGAGGTTTTAGTCATGAGCGCACTCCTTCATAACACAATGGCCACGGTATCGAATCGGGCGCCGAAGAGGGCGTAAACGTAACGTCATTCCTTGCACGGCGGACAGCAGCTCCACCTTGACCTTGCACCCGCCTTGGGCAATGAAGCCATGGAGGTCTCTTCTCAAGACCTATGTTCGATGCGCCGACTTCTCCGCGAGAGGACATGCAGTCTTGGCTTGACCCGGCGTTCGTATTCCGCCCGAATTGCCGGATCTTGAAGCTTTGACTCGATGTAGCGCTGGACTGCATCCTGCATCAGACCATTCAGGGGGGGGCGCCCATCGAGTATCTCCCTAAGTATCTCAAGGTCCCTCTTCTGGTCCGGATAGAGGCGTAAACGCTGTGGCACAGTCGTTGGCCCACGTGGACGTCCGCGACGCACGCCTTGATGAGAGGTCACCTTAGATCCTTCAAAATGGGAGAAAGCTGGCAAAAAGTCTTTCGCGGTATTTTATGGTATCACAAAATACTAATCGGAACTTCGAATGACAAGGTGCTAGAGCCGGCTGTCAGTCAAGCAGGCGACCGCGTTGCCTGCGCCGGGGGCGCCCACCGGATACCGCTCGCGCGGTCGAAAAATGTTTGCCGTAATGTTTGCCGGTCCGTGCCCGCCGATGGGGTCGAATACGGTACGCGAGTGCCAGTGCCGGAGCACAAAACGAGGGGCCAGCACGTGGCCCCTCGTTTTTTCAGTCCGCTGCTCTACCAACTGAGCTACCTGGCCGGGCTATGCAGGGAAACAACTTAGCGGGCTGGGTGGGGCCGTGGGAGTGCTGGACGACCCGGCGTGGCGCGATAGCTTCTCCCCCTATGCCGCATCCCAAGTTCCCCAATCTAACCGTGCTCGATCACCCCCTGATCCAGCACAAGCTCGCGATCCTGCGGGACAAGAACACCGGGACGCGCGACTTCAAGTCGCTCGTGAACGAGATCGCGATGCTCATGGCGTATGAGGTGACGAAGGATCTGCCGCTCGAGCCCGTGGAGGTGGAAACGCCCCTGGAGCGGATGCGCGGCGTCCGGGTGGCGGGAAAGAAGCTTGCCCTCGTGCCGATCCTGCGCGCCGGCCTCGGCATGGTGGAGGGAATCGCCCAGCTCATTCCCTCCGCGCGGGTGGGTCACATCGGCATTTATCGCGAGCACGACACCCTCGAGCCGGTGGACTACTACTTCAAGATCCCGTCCGGAGAGGATGCGCGGGACTTCTTCGTGCTCGATCCGATGCTCGCGACGGGAGGCTCAGCGGTCGATGCCGTCAGCGCCCTGAAGCACGCGGGGGCCCAGCGGGTCCGGTTCCTGTGCCTCGTGGCGGCGCCCGAAGGCGTGCGCCGCATGCTCGAGCGCCACCCCGAGGTCCCGGTCTTTGCCGCCGCCCTCGATCGTGAGCTGAACGAGCACGGCTACATCCTCCCCGGCCTGGGCGACGCGGGCGACCGGCTCTTCGGCACCCGATAACGCACAAAGTTTATAGTTGACATTTTACGTCATAATGCTATTTTGTGACGAAATACGTCATATATATCATTTGTGACATAAAATGTCCAAACTCTACGTTGCCCTGATCGCGGACGCCGTCCGCTCCCGAGCCCTGCCGCCCGAGCGCCGCGCCCGTCTGCAGGCGACCCTGCGCCGCGCGCTCCCAGACCTGAATCGCACCTACCGCCACGACCTCGCGGCCGGGTTCGGGATCACGCAGGGCGACGAGCTCCAGTGCCTGCTCTTCTCCACCAAGCGCGTGTGGGAGATCGCGCACGCGATTCGGTTCACGTTCGCGGAGGCCGACTGGGTGATCGGCTGCGGGCGCGGCGCCGTTAGCACCGCGCTCGCCGCCGGCAAGCTCGCCGCACCCGAAGTCGACGGACCGTGTTTCCACGAGGCCCGCGCGGCCGTCGAATCCGCCAAGCGCGACCGCCTGCTCTTCGCCTTCGGGGGATTCGGCGACGCCGGCCCCGCCCTCGATGGCTTCGCGCGGTACTACTCCGCGCTCTACTGGAGCTGGACGGAGCGCCAGCGGCATGCGGCCACCTCCTGGCGCTTCCCGCGACCCGCGCCCCCCCCCCGCCCCAAGGTGGTGCCGAGCGCGATTTCCCATCTGCGACGCCGCATGGCCTGGCCCCTGGTCGAACAGGGGGATAAGATGTTTCGGGCTCTCCTCGAGGCGAACGCTGCGTGAACCCCCTGTATGTCGTGCCTCTGCTCGCCTATACGCTGGCGGCCACCCTCTGGCCCAGTCAGGTGGACGGGCGCCGGCGTGCCCGCACGCTCCTGCTCGTCGAAGCGGTGGTCGTGATCGCCGCGCTCGTCGTCGGGACGCTCCTCGCCCGGCTTGCGACCCCCAGCACCACCGGGCTCTGGTGGGGACGCGTGGGCCTGCTCGCCACCGGGTACCTCTATGTGGCGGGGCGGGGGGTGGTGCTTATCCGGAGCGTCCTCGAGCTGCCGTCGCTGCAGATGCGGCGGGACGAGGATCGCAATGCGGGGGCCATTGAAGTGGCCCGCGGCCGGGCCGTCGGTGCGCTCGAGCGGGCCCTCACCCTCACCCTCGTCCTGCTTGGCGAGTACAGCGCCGTCGGCTGGATCATCGCCGCCAAGTCCCTGGCGCGCTTCAAACAGCTCGAAGACCGGGAATTCGCGGAATACTTCCTGGTCGGCACACTCGCCTCCTTCCTCCTGGCGCTGCTCGTCGGCCTGGGTATCCGCATCTTGTTGAGACAGGGCTAGCCTCTCCTCTCATTCCCTGCCGCCACGCAACCCTACGCGCCGCAACAGTGTCGGAGGGTTAACCACAGCGCCGCTCCGGAGCCCGGTGGACGAACGCGAGCTGATTGCCAGAGTCCGCGCGGGGGACGGCGCCGCGGAGCGCGCCCTCTATGACGCGCATGTCGATCGCGTGTACCGCCTCGCCTGCCGCCTCGCGGGGGACGACGACCTCGCCCGGGAGTTCACGCAGGACACGTTCGTCCGGGCGTTTGATCGGCTGGGCTCGTTTCGCGGCGAGGCCAAGTTCTCCACCTGGCTGCACGCCATCACCACCTCGGTGGTGCTGAACGGCCTGCGCAAAGTGAAGCGCCTGCGCCGCCGGGAGGTGGATCTGGATGATGCAGCCGGCGTGACGGGCACTCGCCGATCCGCCGAGCCAGACTTAAAACGGCGGTTGACGTTGGCGATCGACGCGCTGCCGGAGGGTTATCGCACGGTGTTCGTGATGCACGACGTCGAGGGCTACACGCACGAGGAAATCGGCGCCACCCTCGGCATCGAAACTGGGACGTCGAAGGCGCAACTGTCGCGCGCGCGCGCCAAGCTGCGCGATTCGCTCGCGGACTTCGCGGGGGAGTGGGTCTCATGATGGACGATCGATTCGAGCAGTGGCTGCGCGACGCGGCGCGGGACTATCACCGGCCCGGGGATACGCCGCGCGAAGAGATGTGGCGTGCCATCACCGCACGGCGCGCCGCACGCCGACGCTGGGTGCTGGCGACGCAGCCTGCGTTTCGGTGGGGTGTGGGGATCGCGGCCGTACTCGCACTCGGTGTGGCGATCGGTCGGTGGAGCGTCGCACCGGATCGCGCGCCCCAGACCACGGTCTCCTCACCACTCGCGTATAGGCTCGCCGCGGCGCAATACCTCACGCGCACGGAGGCCCTCCTCACCGGATTTCGGGCCGAGACACGCGGCGGGGAACGCGGCGGTCAGTTTGCAACCCAGGCGCGCGATCTGCTGGCCACCACCCGGCTCATGCTCGACTCGCCGGCGGCGAACGACGTCCGGCTCAAGAGCCTGCTCGAGGACCTGGAGCTCGTGCTCGCCCAGATCGCGCAGCTACCGGCGGGTGCCGATCGCGAGGACGTGCAGTCGATCAATCAAGGATTGGAACAACGAAGCGTATTGCTGCGAATCCGGACGGCGAGCCCGGCCGGTCCCGCCGCACGCGCGCAAGGAGCGCTGTGATGCTCGGCGTACAACTCGTGGTGACGGCCGTCCTGAGTTTCCAACAACCGGTCGTGGTGGTCCCCCTCCCCCGCCCCCTCCCCCGCCACGTTGGCCCGGCTCTGGAGCGGGCGCAGGCAGCACTCACGGCGGTCGCGCCGGCCCTCGAGCAGCTCAACGCGCTCAATGCCCTCGACGCCCTCGGTGCGCTCGACGCCCTCGACGCGGTTCCGCCGCTGGGGTGGCAGGGCGAGCAGGACCCGACCGACTCGCTGTGGCGCGCCGCGCGCCGGGCGTTCAACCGCGGCGACTACGCGAGCGCGGCGAACCTGTACGGCGATCTCATGAGGCTCTACCCGAACTCAACCCGCGCCGGGGACGCGCTGTATTGGTCGGCCTTCGCCTTATATAAGAACGATGATCTCGCCCGGGCGCGCAGCCTGCTGGTCACACAGCAGCGTCGCTACCCAAAGGCTGCCACCCTGCGGGATGCTGATGCCCTCCTCGCGCGCGTCCAGACCGCGCTCGCCAAGCAGGGCGACGAGGAGGCGAGGATCTGGGTAACCAAGCACGCGCAACCGCCCCAGCCCCCGGAGCCACCGGAGCCGCCGCAGCCGCCCGAGCCGCCGCAGCCTCCGGAACCGCCCCAGGCGCCCCAAGCGGGCCGACACGGCGGTTGCCCCAATGGGGACGACGATGACGACGTGCGGATGCAGGCGCTCAACGGGCTGCTGCAGATGGACCCCGCGAAGGCGCTTCCGATCCTCAAGAAGGTGTTGGCGAAGCGCGACGAATGCTCCGCAGGCTTGCGCCGCAAAGCAGTCTTCATCGTGTCCCAAAAGGAGGGGGCCGAGACGGAGGACATCCTGCTCGACGTGGCCCGTGGGGATCCCGACCCCGAGGTGCGGCAGCAAGCGGTGTTCTGGCTGTCGCAAGTCGGCAGCGACCGCGCGGTGTCCGCGCTCGACTCGATCCTGCGGACGGCTACCGACCCCGAGCTGCAGGACAAGGCCATCTTCGCGTTGTCACAGATCCAAAAGCCCCGCGCCCGGGAGATTCTCCGGAACTACGCCGCCAATGAGAGGGCGCCCGAGGAGGCCCGGGAAAAGACGATCTTTTGGCTGGGCCAGGAGGGATCGTCCGAAAACGGGGCGTTCCTACGTGGCCTCTACGCCAAGCTCGCCGACGGGGAGTTGAAGGAGAAGGTGATCTTTTCGCTCTCGCAGATGGGGGGCGACGAGAACGGCCGGTGGCTCATGGACATTGCGTTGAACGAGCGCGAGCCCGTGGAGATGCGAAAGAAGGCCTTGTTCTGGGCGGGACAGACCGGCGGGAACCTCGGTCAGCTCGTGGGCCTCTACGACCGCATGCAGAACCAGGAGATGAAAGAGCAGCTGATCTTCGTGTACTCGCAGCGGGACGAGGCGGGCGCAGTCGACAAACTGATCCAGATCGCGAAGACCGAGCGCAACCCAGAGCTGCGCAAAAAGGCGGTGTTCTGGCTGGGTCAATCGCGTGACCCCCGCGCGGCGCAGGCGCTGATGGAGATCATCAACCAGTGAGGCGCTTGGTACTGGTCCTGACGTTCGTCGCCGCGCCCGCGATGGGGCAGCGCCTCGCCGCGCGGGTCGCGGCCGCCCCAGACGGCACCGTCCGAATGAGCTTCGCGGCTCGGCCATCGGTCTGCGGTAACGGGCGCAATGTCATCGCGCTCGACTGCTCCTCCGGGCGCTGCGGCCACCGGACGATCATGTTCGACGGCCATTACGAAGGCGACGAGGTCGAGTACGACTGTGAGCCCGGGCCGGTGCGCGTATCGCTCACCGTGCGGAAGGGCGCCGTCCAGGCGCTGCGCTGCTACGTCGGCGGCCGCTGGGTGACTCGCCCGGGCGCGAGCGTCACCGATCTCGGGACCGTCTCGTCGCGCGATGCAACGGATTTCCTGCTGAACCTCGCTCGGGGCCCGGATGGACGAGTCGGTGAAGACGCGATCCTGCCCGCGATCCTCGCCGACTCGGTGACCGTCTGGCCGGTGCTGCTCAAGCTCGCGCGGGACGACCGCGTCTCCCGCCGAGCTCGTCGCCAGGCGGTATTCTGGCTGGGGCAAGCCGCGGGCGATGCGGCCACGCGGGGCCTCGCCGACCTCGTGGACGACGGCGGCGTGGACCGCGAGGTCAAAGAGCAAGCCGTGTTCGCTCTGTCGCAGCAACACGGTGACGCGGCCGTTCCCCTCCTCATTCGCATCGCCCGCACGCATCCCGACCGGGAGGTGCGCCGCAAGGCCCTGTTCTGGCTGGGCCAGTCAGACGACCCTCGCGCGCTCGCACTGTTTGAGGAGCTACTGACGAAACCCTGACAGCTTCATCTCAGGCGGTCAGCAGGACCTCGGTGTAAATACCATCCGCCCGACCGTCAGGGAGATCGTTGCATCGTGCTCGTGGTCGCCGCGATGCTGCTGGCGCAGTCGCCCTCCGCCGATTCGTCCGCGCTGATCCACGCGGGTCGGCGGGCCGCACCCATCATGACCGCCGTCCGTGTCCAGCAGGCCCCGACCCTCGACGGCCGGCTCGATGACCCCGCCTGGCGTCAGGCGCAGCCTGTCCGCGGCTTCATCGAAACGGACCCCGATGAGGGACGGGCGCCTGACGAATCGACGACCGTCATGATCGTCTACGACGACGCGGCGATTTACGTCGGCGCGCGGCTCTACGACGCCGAGCCGTCGAAAATCACGCGCCGCCTGGGGCGCCGCGACGACGACACCCAGAGCGACGTCTTCTACGTCGACTTCGACAGTTATCACGATCACCGCACGGCCTTCGAGTTCGCCGTCAATCCCGCCGGGGTGAAGTTGGACGACCTCTGCAGCAACGATTTCTTCATCGGGGACCGCTCCTGGGATCCGGTGTGGGACGTGGCGACAGCCGTCGACTCGCTCGGCTGGGTCGTCGAGATGCGGATCCCGTTTTCGCAGCTGCGGTTTCCGCAGGTGCGCGATCAGGTATGGGGCGTGAACTTCTTCCGCTGGGTGTTCCGAAAGAACCAATTCAGCCAATGGTCGTTCAAGCCCAAGACCGAAACCGGGTACGCGTCGCGCTTCGGCCATCTCGTGGGTTTGCACGACATCCCGGCCCCCAAGCGGCTCGAGCTCCTGCCCTACACGCTCGGCCGCGGCACCTATGACAACCCCACGATCGGGAACCCGTTCGACAACGGGCACAGCTACTTCGGCGGGGCCGGTCTCGACGTGAAGTACGGCGTGACCTCGAACCTCACCCTCGACGCCGCCGTCAACCCGGACTTCGGGCAGGTGGAGTCCGACCCGGCCTTCGTGAACCTCACCACGGTCGAGCAGTTCCTGCAGGAGCGACGGCCGTTCTTCGTGGAAGGGGCGAGCATTTTCACGTTTGGTGGGACCGGCCCCTACATCCAGTTCGGCAACACGCCCCAATACTTTTATTCGCGGCGGATCGGCCGGGTGCCCGAGCTCGAGCCCGGAGCGCCGTCGAATGGCTTCGTCGATCTACCGTCGCAGACGACCATCCTCGGTGCGACGAAGCTCACCGGCAAGACGCCGAGCGGATGGAGCGTGGGTGTGCTCGATGCCGTGACGGCCCGGGAGGAGGCGACCTTCGATTCGAGCACCGTCCGTTGGCACGAGGATGTCGAGCCGTTCACCAACTATGTCGTCGGCCGCGTGCGACGGGAGGTCGGGGGCCACACAGGATTCGGTCTCCTTGTGACCGCCGTCAATCGCCGCAACGGGAGTGCGTCGCTCGACTCCTTGCGCAGCGGCGCGTACTCCGGCGCGGCGGACTTTTATCACCGCTGGGCCAACAACGCCTATTCCCTGTACGCGTCCGTCGGGGTCACCTACGTCACGGGCGACGCGCTGGCACTGCGATTGACCCAGGAATCGCCCACCCGCTACTACCAGCGGCCGGACGCGCCCTACCTGCGCGAGCGGTATGACACCACGCGGACCTCCCTCTCGGGGCTAGGCGCGGACTTCTCAGTGACCAAGGAGGGCGGGAACTTCAATTGGGCGTTCGCGCTCAGCAGCACCAGCCCCGGTTTCGAAGTGAACGATCTCGGGTTTCAGCGACGCACCGACCGAACCGCGGGCGACCTGTTCGTGGGCCACCGGTGGACCAAGCCTGGCCGCGTGTTCCGGCAAGCGAGCATCGGGACCGATCCGCTCGCGTTCGCATGGAATTTTGGTGGCGACCGGATCCAGTTCGGACGCGACATCAGTATCTTCGGGCAGTTGCACAATTACTGGAGCGCCAACTTTTTCGTTTACCAGCAGCAGCAGGGGATCGACGACCGCCTGACGCGCGGGGGGCCGGCCGCGACGATGCCGGAACAGTGGTCGGCGGGTGGGACCATCACCTCGGATACGCGCCAGCCGGTGAACGGGACGCTGAATGCCCAGTATTTCGGCGACGCGGCGGGCTCGTGGTCATTGACCGTGAGTCCCCTGATCACCATTCGCCCGAGCTCCGCCGTGTCACTCCAGCTCGGGCCGAGCTACGTGAAGGGCTTCTCCGCGGCGCAGTTTGTCACCTCGCACTCTTCGGCCGCGCCCTCCTGTTTGGCGACGTACCAGGCCTGCTACATCTTCGGTGAGCTGTCTCAACGACAGCTCGACTTGACCACACGGCTCAATCTCACCTTCACGCCCACGGTCAGCTTTCAGCTCTACGTGCAGCCGTTCACGTTTTCGGGACGCTACACGAACTTCAAAGAGCTCCGTGCCCCCCGCACGTACTCGTTCGCCGTGTACGGACAAGGGACCAACGCACCGATTGCGTATGACTCGGGAACCGCGACTTACACGGTGCATGCCGCGCCGGATACGATTCAGTTTGCAAACCCCGACTCGCGCGTGCGCTCGTTGCGGTCCAATGCCGTGCTCCGGTGGGAGTACCGCCCCGGTTCCACATTGTTCGTGGTCTGGTCGCAATCGCGCTTCGCTAACTTGCTGAACCCTGCCCTCGACCTCGGCCAGTACGTCGCTCATGAAATGTTCCTCGACCCTCCGACCAACGTCCTGCTCGTGAAGGTGAACTACTGGCTCAGCCTGTAGCCGCATAGGTGGCGCCCCCGCCCCCCCCCCCCCCCA